>Ga0160429_1000169_pt1 | contig 82157 bp, 92 predicted proteins | sample SolpanmetagenomR_FD_108199 | JGI IMG/M metagenome (GOLD analysis project Ga0160429, IMG submission 108199) | Solar panel surface microbial communities from Lawrence Berkeley National Laboratory, California, USA - R | ecosystem: Engineered > Built environment > Solar panel > Unclassified ... | reverse complement strand
TCAATCTTGACGTCCTTTGGATCTGGTTGTTCAGGAAGTTCTGGCCGTGGTGCTGATATGACTGGTACTGCTTGCGATGACTTCTTCATGGCCGACTTTGGCTTCTTATCATCCTTCACGTTATCCGGGGCGTCAATATCCGACCCTGCATCCTCGCTGCCTGAACTCTCTTCCTCCTCTGGGAAGCTGTGCCCGTTCGTGGTGGGGTCTTCAATATCCGCCATGCTGGGTGTTTTGCTGTCGTGTGCTTGCTTCTTACCTCGGGGTAGATTTTACTCTTTCTGCGCAAAGATTTGGTGATGATTGTCTACGTTGCGTATAACGAAAATGGCAACGGGTTGAGAAAGTGTTGACAGTATTACTTGTGCTCCACAAGAGAAGTGACTCAAGGTTCTGTGTAGCTCTTCTTAGAAGTTTTAAAAGAAGGGTACTGATCGGAAAGGGTAGTTGCAGCCGAGAGCACGATACAAAACTTTCCTTTCTTCTTCTCTTCCTTCTTCTTTCTGCATTCATTTTAATGAACAACGCAAAACCAACACCTACGATAAAAGCATTTTCGATTTGAGAGATCCGTCGCTTCGGCGATGTGCGACTCCATGAGAACGAAAACCGTCATGTAGAGTGGAGATGGAAGAAGCTGATCTTGGGTGCGCCTTCGTTCTGACCTTGTGAATGGCGGCGCAAGTTTCGGCCTTATATGTTTTAAAGAGAGAAGTCTTCATTGACAAATTCTTTGGATGTCAATGAGAGTATTGGTGATGTACGAATGCTAGGATTGACGCTTGTCCTCGTCACAGAAGGTCAACACGGGAAACATTATGTGTCGGCCACTGCTCGTAGCTCCTCAACAAGAGGTTCCCCAAGACCTTGAGTATCGGTTATTGTGTCGGTTGCGAGCTTTTTCCCAGTGTTGCTGAATTGTCGCCCACTAGTGGTCGTAATTCACTGGCCTTAGGTACTACCGGTGTTGCGATGCTATGTTCCAGAATCGCACGAAGGTCTATCCCCCAAATTGTCCTGCTCGCATCAAAAGAAGCATGTCTCAGAACCGAAAAGTAACAGTCTAGCTATCTCGAAACCATCTCGTTGACTCGCATGGATCTTGTTAGACCTGCTTCAGAGACAATCTATGTACCTAAGTAGTTCAAAAATGATAACAGTCTTCTTTTAATGCAGAGGGTATTTCCTGCAGCATATTCATCCCCGATTATTCTCACTCGGTCCCAGTCGATTCTTGCCCCATATCACAATGCAGAAGCGCCTGTCGTTAGCTTATGCTGGCTGTCTAAAGCTGAAGCAATCTATCTAAAACTTTGCAGTGTGCCTTCAAGGTTCCACTGTTACTTGCCAAGACCAACAGCGCCTCGCCGCCTACCCGTTTGAGATTTCCCCATATTCAACCCCTACTTCGAAGCGCCAGCTAACATCACCATTGAAACATCATTTGACCTCTTTCTACAATAGCCCTCTTCACCAACCTCACCCGCAATTCCACGGCACCTCTGCCTCCCTCGACTCTCGCTTCAAGCAGTAAAGCCGCACTCTCTACAGCTCCTCAGTCTGACTTGCCAACAAGCGGCACACCCGCGAAACGTGTTCTATGAGGTGGTAGAATAGTCGCAGACACCACAACACAATGGCGCCATTGCCAATTCGCTTTACAGAGCTCCTACAGGTTGGTCCAGACAAGAGCAAAAGAATGAACACTGCTGATCGTTAATATAGCTTACCTCACACGACATTGCGGTTAGTTGAGATGAAAGAGCCTTTCTAGGTTTCACTTTCACCATTGAAGTCCAGTACTGACATATCGCATAGCCAGCATCAATTGGGTTCAATTCATGTGTAAGTTGCCTTGGATCGTGGAGAGTCTACTTGAACGATTCTAACGTTATATGTAGACCTTGGAATCCGACCACTACATTTGTGTACGTCAAAAGCTCGATGAGAACGCGTCTCCCGAAGTCATCATCGTCGACCTCAAGAATGGCAACAATGTAATCCGCCGGCCTATCAAGGCTGATAGCGCCATCATGCATTGGAACAAGCTCATCATAGCACTCAAGGCGCAACAAAGAACGTTACAGATCTTCGACCTTGGAAACAAGAGCAAGCTGAAGTCAGCCAACATGAATGAGGACGTTGTGTTCTGGAAGTTCTTCAACGAGAGCACTCTTGGCCTTGTCACAGACACGAGCGTTTACCATTGGAACATTCTCGACCCAAATCAAGCTTCACCGGTGAAGGTCTTTGACAGGCATGCCACCCTTGCTGTAAGCTTTACCCTATAAAACACATCAAGAGCAACCACTCACAATTCCGACAGAACTGCCAAATCATCAATTACCGAGTCAGCGACGACGAGAAGTGGATGGTGGTGGTCGGTATCTCACAGCAACAAGGACGTGTAGTAGGATCAATGCAGCTTTACAGCAAAGACCGTGGTATCAGCCAAGCTATCGAAGGACACGCTGCTGCGTTTGCTTCAATCCGCCTAGAGGGCTCACCTGCTGACACCAAGCTGTTCACATTCGCTGTTCGTACCGCGACTGGCGCAAAGCTACACGTTGTTGAAGTCGACCACCAAGCGAATACACCAGTCTTCCCCAAAAAGGCTGTCGATCTTTATTTCCCTCCGGAGGCCACGAACGACTTTCCAGTTGCCATGCAGGTCTCCGCCAGATATAGCATCGCTTATGTGGTCACAAAGTACGGTTTCATTCACCTCTACGATCTTGAGACTGGTACTTGCATCTTCATGAACAGAATTTCCAGCGAGACCATCTTCATCACAGCACCAGATACCGAGTCCTCTGGAATAGTTGGCATCAACCGCAAGGGTCAGGTACTCTCTGTTGCTGTCGACGAAAATACTGTCATTCCCTATTTGCTCAGCAACCCTGCCAATGCAGAGCTTGCTTACAAGCTAGCTTCTCGTGCTGGACTTCCTGGTGCGGACAACCTCTACAACCAGCGCTTTGAGCAGCTCTTCCAGTCTGGACAATATGTCGATGCTGCTAAGATTGCTGCAAACTCTCCACGTGGTTTCCTCCGTACCCAACAGACTATTGACAGGCTCAAGACTCTCCCCCAACAACCTGGACAAATGTCGGTCATCCTTCAGTACTTCAGTGTTTTGCTCGATAAGGGAGGACTGAACAGGTACGAAACTCTGGAGCTCGCAAGACCAGTATTGGCACAGAATCGCAAGCACCTCATCGAGAAGTGGCTCGGCGAGGACAAGCTCGAGTGCTCAGAAGAGTTGGGTGACATCGTGCGTGTTCAGGATGTTGCTCTTGCTCTGCAGATCTACCTCAAGGGTAATGCACCTCAAAAGGTCATTGCCTGCTTTGCCGAAACTGCTCAGTTCGAGAAGATTGTGCCGTATGCTCAACAAACTGGTTATACTCCCGACTACAATGCACTACTAGGTCACGTCGTCCGTGTCAACCCCGACCGTGGAGCTGAATTCGCGACTAGCCTCGTTAAGGCCGAGACAGGACCGCTCATCGATATCGAGCGCGTGGTCGACATCTTCCAGTCTCAAGCAATGTACCAACAAGCGACCTCATTCTTGCTAGATGCACTATCAGCCAACAGCCCTGACCAAGGTCACTTGCAAACTCGTCTTCTCGAAATGAACCTCATGAACGCTCCTCAGGTCGCTGATGCTATCCTTGGTAACGACATGTTTTCTCACTTTGACAAGGCTAGAATTGCCCAGCTCTGTGAGGGCGCTGGTCTGATCACCCGTGCTCTCGAGCTTACTGAGGACCCTGCTGCTATTAAGCGTTTGATTGTACAGACAGACAAACTTCCTGAGGACTGGCTCAACAACTACTTTGGTCGTCTGTCTGTAGAGCAATCACTTGAGTGCTTGGATGAGATGCTCAAGGTCAACATCCGTGGTACCCTCCAGACTGTCATTCACATCGCTCAAAAGTACTCGGATCTTCTTGGACCTACCAATATCATCGACTTGTTGGAGAAGTACCGCACTGCTGAAGGTCTCTACTACTACCTTGGCGCCATTGTCAACGTCAGCGAGGACAAGAACGTGCACTTCAAGTACATTGAATCTGCTACACGTATGGGCCAGATGACTGAGGTTCAACGTATTTGCAGAGACAGCAGTAAGTTCTTTTCTTTTTTGTTTCGATTTGTTCACTTGCACCTTCCTTGTTTCTTTGGCACCTTCCTTGGGCACTGTCCAAAGTCCTTTCGAGGTAGTTGCCTCCCACTTTCCTGCATGGCGGACCTCAATTTGTTTCTCTCTTTGGAGACTCTGGACAAAACACCATCACCGCGCCGCCATCACTGCTTGTCAATTATCGACGCCGTCGATTTCTTCATTTCGCTTGAGCTACTTTCACCTCTTACTGCCGTCGTCTCCTTGAAACCCTTTTCTTCACGCCCTTTACTACCTCGCCGCCGATATGGCGTCTGATGGCACACCTCTCGCGGTCAGCACAATCTTCGAATATATGCTCTGGCTTGTCTGGACCTTGCTCTCTCTTTGCCCTAGTCCTCTTAAGAACCCAATCTACGGCGTTCTCATCGCTACTCAGGTCATCCTTGAAAAGGTTTTCGAGGATGCCGGAGTGTACTTCGCTCCAAATCTGTTGGACGTTGTCCAAAGTGACCATCCGCCGCGTTTGGCCTTTTTCAAGAGTTTGCCTGCAGATACTCGTGGCTATTGGAGAGTCCACCTTCTTGTGTTGAAATAAAAAGATCGGCGTTACAAGATCTATGTCGGCGCCGGTACAGCGACTATCGGTGCGTAAACAACGATTCAATTGTTACGACAGGCTTGACACTCTCCCACGCGATGTCTCGGATGCTCTTGATAATGGTTACACAATCACACACAAAGGACTTCTCTGCTGGTCGCGTATCCCCTCGACAGGAAAAGGTCTTTCCTACTCGCGTCCTCCATCTTGCGCTCGAATCCGCCTTGTCCCTCGTCTTTTGGGATATGAATTCACGCACAAGAGATTTCGGCATGCCCCGCCTCTGTCCATGGTCTATTGAAGACCTCGAGTACGACGGTCTATGCTCCCATGTAGCTTTGGCTGAAGGCATCTGGGGAGAATGTGATGGCCCGACTCCCGAGCAAATTGCAGTCAAAGAAGTCGAAATGGAACAGAGACGCAAAGCACAAAAGGTAGCTGCAGTTCAGAAGCACTATTGGGACTTCAAGCGTGACAATTTCGCAGCCTGGCAAGCTCAAAGGCGCCGCTATGCTGCCAATTGTGATCCTGCAGAGAGAAAGGCCACGGCCAAGAAAGTGAAAGCAAAGGCATTCGCCGCGAAAAAGTGGTGCTGTGATCTCTGCAATGTCTCTTGTAGGGATAGCCACGAACTTGTTCGACACAATACTACACCGAGCCACAAGAACAAGGTTGCTGGTATCGCTAAGCCGGCGCCGAAAGCGGCGGGCTATCAGACCTGGAATGATGCGAACAAACTTGCAAAGAAACACTACTGCAAGCCTTGCAACTACTCAGCTGGAACCACGCAGAAGCTCGACAAACATTTGCTGACTACGAAGCACAAAGTCAAAGCTGCGGCGGCAGCAGAAGCGGCTGCTTAGCTGGTCTTGTATTGAGGTTGTCTTTTTGGACCTTATCAACTTACGGTGCAGCTTTACCTGGAAAGTACTTTCGACGACGTCGAAACGTTATCCCCATAGACTTACTGGACTTTGCTTTTCTTGCTTTTTTCGAACTCGCACTTTTGTTTTACCCCAATTTGCACAGTTTGCTAACATTCGAAAGTGTGGTACGAACCGGAAAGAGTGAAAGCTTTTCTGAAGGAAGCTCGCCTCACAGATATGTTGCCCCTCATCATCGTCTGCGATCGTTTCAATTTCACCCACGAACTTGTCCTTTACCTCTACCAAAACCAGCAATTCAAGTCCATTGAGATCTACGTTCAACAGGTCAACCCTTCACGCACTCCGGCAGTCGTGGGTGGACTCCTCGACGTTGATTGCGATGAGAAAATCATCAAAGATCTTCTTCAGTCCGTCAGCCCCGAGGCTATTCCCATTGACGAGCTCGTGCAGGAAGTAGAGTCCCGCAATCGTCTCAAACTACTCTTACCTTTCCTCGAGCAGACTCTTGCTGCAGGTAACCAACAGCAAGCCGTCTACAACGCGTTGGCCAAGATCTATATCGATTCGGTAAGTCATACTTTTAGGTGGGACATCAGGGCGTTGGACTTGAACTGACACATTGCCAGAACGCTTCTCCCGAGCGTTTCCTCCGCGAGAACGACATGTACGATCCGCTCACTGTTGGAAAATATTGTGAAAAGCGCGATCCGAACCTTGCAACCATTGCCTACACGAAAGGACAGAACGATCTTGAGCTCATCAGCATCACCAACGAGAACGGCATGTTCAGACAACAAGCCCGTTACCTGCTGGAGCGTGCTGATCCGGAGATCTGGACATATGTGCTGAACCCCGATAATGTCCACCGGAGGTCTCTCTTGGACCAGGTCACTGCCACAGCTGTTCCAGAGGCCTCAGAACCTGAGAAGGTATCTGTTGTTGTCAAAGCCTTCATGGAGAACGATCTTCCTGCCGAACTTATTGAGCTATTGGAGAAGATCATTCTGGAGCCATCGCCGTTCTCAGACAATGCCATTCTGCAGAACTTACTCATCCTCACAGCGATCAAGACCGACAAGGCGCGTGTCATGGACTACATCAATCAGCTTACTGCCTACAATCCTGAAGACATCGCGGAAAACTGTGTTGCTGCTGGCATGTACGAGGAGGCTTTCGAAATCTACAAGAAGCAGAATGACCACGTTGCCGCTACGCAAGTTCTCGTTGACCACGTCGTCAGTATCGATCGCGCACAGGAATATGCGGAGCAGATTGATCAGCCTGAAGTTTGGAGTAAGGTTGCCAAGGCTCAACTTGATGGTCTCCGTGTTAGTGACTCCATTGATTCGTACATTCGTGCCAACGATCCCAGTAACTACCTCGAGGTTATCGAAACTGCTACTCACGCTGGTAAGGATGAAGAGCTCATCAAGTTCCTCAGAATGGCTCGCAAGACTGTTCGTGAGCCACCTATCGACACTGCATTGGCTTTCAGCTTGGCCAGGACGAACCAGCTCAGTGAGCTCGAAACATTCTTGCGTGGCACCAATGTCGCAGATATCGAGGCCTCCGGTGACAAAGCCTATGAGGAAGGACTTCACGAGGCGGCCAAAATTTTCTTCAGCAGCATCTCAAACTGGGCTAAGCTCGCCACCACCCTTGTCCACCTTGAAGATTACCAAGCGGCTGTTGAATGTGCTCGCAAGGCCAATAGTACCAAGGTATGGAGGCAAGTCAATGAGGTCTGTGTTGCCAAGAAAGAGTTCCGCCTCGCACAGATCTGTGGTCTCAACCTTATCGTGCATGCCGAGGAACTGCAAGAACTGATCACGCAGTACGAGTACAATGGATACTTTGATGAGCTCATTGCTTTGCTTGAAGCTGGCTTGGGCCTTGAAAGAAGCCATATGGGTATCTTCACAGAGTTGGGTATTGCCTTGACCAAGTACTATCCGGAACGTGCTATGGAGCATCTTCGTCTGTTCTGGCAGAGAATCAACATCCCCAAGATGATCAAGGCCTGCGAAGCTGGTCATCTGTGGCCTGAGTTGGTTTTCCTCTAGTAAGTCTTCCCTGTTTATTGTGTTATTCATTCCTGGGACTGTGCAATTTCTAACAAAATTGTAGCAATGTTTACGAGGAGCCAGATAACGCTGCTCTGGCCATGATGGAACGTGCGAGTGATGCTTGGGAACATCGCACCTTCAAGGAGATCATTGTCAAGGTTGCAAACCTGGAAGTCTACTACAGGGCGCTCAACTTCTACCTGCAAGAACAGCCAACTCTCTTGACAGATCTTCTACAAGTACTCACACCAAGGATCGACGTCAACCGTGTTGTGCGTATCTTCGAGAAGTCGGACAACATTCCTCTCATCAAGCCTTTCCTCCTCAATGTTCAGCCACAGAACAAGCGTGCAGTCAACAATGCCATCAACGATTTACTTATGGAGGAGGAAGACCACAAGACGCTTCGTGATTCCGTCGAAAATTACGACAACTACGATCCTGTTGACCTTGCTCAACGTTTGGAAAAGCACGACCTGGTCTTCTTCCGCCAGATTGCGGCCAACATCTACCGAAAGAACAAGAGATGGGAGAAATCAATTGCTTTGTCTAAGCAGGATAAGCTCTACAAAGACGCCATCGAGACTGCCGCAATCTCAAGCAAGCGTGATGTCGTGGAAGAGCTCCTTCGATATGTAAGTGGTGTCGATAGTATTCTTGTCACGGACATTACTAACACATTCTAGTTCGTCGACATTGGCAGCCGTGAGTGCTATGTTGGCATGTTGTACGCATGTTATGACCTGATCCCTCTCGATGTTGTTATGGAGATCTCGTGGCGCCATGGCCTCAACGACTACACAATGGTATGTTGTCGTGTCAAAACCTAACTCCATGCAGCTTGCTAACACGTAATCCAGCCCTTCATGATCAACTTCATGAGCCAACAAGCATCTACCATTGCAGAGCTCAAGCGCGACAATGAAGAACGCAAAGCAAAGGATCCACAGCCAACACAGGATAATGATGGACCAATCTTGGGGTCACGTCTGATGCTGACGCAAGGTCCTATTGGTGGAGCACCTGCACCATTCACAAATGGTATTGCGCCTCAACCAACAGGCTATAGAGGGTTCTGATCTGGACAATGGTAATGTCTTGTGTGGGTCATGGGTATTGTGGTAGACTTGTTTGGCGTCCAAAGGCAAACGTATATTGAATGACCAAGGGGAACGAATTAGGCACGTCTTCAGCTCAGCTTAGCGCATATTATATTGTATTCTAGATATCTCGACAAAAGCAACCTTTAATTGCATGGATAGAGCTCACGTTACGCGACCAGCTTGATATCCTCAACACGGGTAGCCGGGAAAGCTTTGTTGAATCTCTCTTTAGATCTCGCCGTTGTCGGCGGCGCGGTTAATATGAGTTTGGGTTATCTTCGTTGTATCTTTGAGATTTTCCGGCTATCTAATTCGAATGAAGAGAAGGTTGCGATGACACCTGGTGAGACTGGGAGCTTCCATAAGGGATGCTGCACACAACAGATCATCGTCGCTACACATAGGCGAGGAGGAAATAGCTGAAGGGATAAATGCTGGAGAGATGGGGAAGCCATTGGAGATGGAGGGGTATTAGGGCTATTACGTTATACATTTTGTCCTTATCAGCAACCCTTGTCGATCAAGGAACGCCTAGCGACAACTGAGCTCAATGGCTTTCTGGCCTTGGCAGTCACTTTTCCTCTTCACTTCGTCACTTTGCCATTCGACTTCCACTCACTATCTGTGTTCACCGAGTCCTTGTCATCCTTGGTAATTCTTGCGCGGCTGACGTCCATTGAATTGTCCACCAGCCCACATCCGAAGGGCAATCTCCCTTTATCGAGCCTCCCTGGGCTACCTTAAGGACACGAAGCTTTAGGTGTGTAAATACCTCAATGGGCTACTTGAAACTACTCATCCCTTAGCAATTGAAGCTCACACACTATTGTAGAAGCAAGCCGCCAGAATGTCGGCACACTATGACACCGATGTGCACAACCGCCTTCGGGCGAACACCTCCATCATGGAGATGAAGAAGATTCTCGTTGCTAACCGTGGTGAAATCCCTATCCGAATCTTCCGTACTGCACACGAGTTGTCTCTTCACACTGTGGCCATCTACAGTCATGAAGATCGTCTCAGTATGCACAGGCAGAAGGCTGATGAGGCTTATGTCATTGGCAAGCGAGGACAGTTCAGACCTGTTGAGGCCTATCTTGCTCAAGATGAGATTGTTAAGATTGCTGTTGCTCATGGTATGTCTACAGAAGTTCGTGAAGTTGTTCAACACCCTCCTCACATATCCATATCCCCGAATCACAGTCACGACATTTGCTAACATTCATAGGTGTAAATTTGGTCCACCCTGGTATGACGAAATATATCTAAATCTGCTGCATACAACGAGATTACCATTTCTGACTAATTGATCAAGGCTATGGATTCTTGTCAGAGAACGCAGATTTTGCCAGGAAAGTCGAGGCTGCAGGCCTCACCTGGGTCGGACCAAGTCCTGAAACTATCGACGCTCTTGGAGACAAGGTGTCAGCACGTACTTTGGCAGAGAAGTGTAATGTGCCTACAGTACCTGGTACTAAAGGAGCGGTTGAAAAATTCGAAGATGTCAAGTCATTCACCGATGAGTTCGGTTTCCCTATTATCATCAAGGCAGCCTTCGGTGGTGGTGGTCGTGGTATGAGAGTTGTCAGGAAGCAGGAGGACCTCAAGGACTCATTCGAGCGCGCTACATCCGAAGCATTGAATGCTTTCGGCAATGGCACAGTGTTCGTCGAGCGTTTCTTGGATAAGCCTAAGCACATTGAAGTCCAGCTCCTTGGAGATAGCTACGGGAACGTCGTTCACTTGTACGAGCGTGACTGCAGTGTCCAAAGACGTCACCAAAAGGTCGTCGAGCTTGCACCTGCAAAGGATCTGCCTGTTGAGACAAGAGACGCTATTCTGAATGACGCAGTAAAGCTTGCTAAGTATGCCAACTACCGTAACGCCGGTACTGCTGAGTTCTTGGTCGATCAACAGAACCGCTACTACTTTATCGAAATCAACCCTAGAATGTAGGTTGAACTCACAAAATGCAATGTCACAAACGCTCACCATATCACAGTCAAGTTGAGCACACCATTACAGAGGAGATCACAGGCATCGATATCGTCGCTGCACAGATCCAGATTGCCGCTGGTGCTTCTCTCGAGCAGCTTGGTCTCACTCAAGACCGTATCTCTATTCGTGGCTTCGCTTTCCAGTGCAGAATCACGACGGAAGACCCCTCACAAGGATTCCAGCCAGATACTGGAAAGATTGAGGTGTATCGCTCCGCTGGTGGTGCCGGAGTGAGTGTTTCTCTTGTTCATGGAAATGATCATGTGCTGACAGCTTTGCAAGGTGCGTTTGGATGGTGGAAATGGTTTTGCTGGTGCTATTATTACACGTAAGTCTTTTCATTTTCTTCTTTTATGGCGCCAAAATCACATCATCGGACCTCTGGACTCTTTAGTACGCTGTCCATCCTGACATACTCACATCTCATCGCGTTACTTTTCATATTTTGCTTTTCAGACTCTGGTTTTCAGAATTTGCTAACATGATTTACAATCGAAGCGTACTATGACAGCATGTTGGTGAAGTGTACTTGTCGCGGCTCTACCTACGAGATTGTCCGACGAAAGATGATCCGTGCTCTGGTCGAGTTCCGTATTCGTGGAGTTAAGACGAACATTCCTTTCTTGCTCTCACTTCTTTCTCATCCCACATTCGTGGAAAGCAAGTGTTGGACCACATTCATTGACGACACACCTGCGCTCTTCAACCTCCTGGTCAGTGGTAATCGTGCTCAGAAACTTCTCACCTACCTTGGCGAGCTCGTTGTTAATGGCAGCATGGTCGTGGGACAAAATGGTGAACCAAAATTCAAGGGTGACGTTATCATGCCTGTTCTACACGACGCGAACGGCAACGTCATTGATACTTCCAACCCCTGCGAGAAGGGTTGGCGTAAGATTCTGCTGGAACACGGACCAGCAGGCTTCGCCAAGGCTGTTCGTGAAAACAAAGGCTGCTTGATTATGGACACAACTTGGCGTGATGCACATCAGTCACTGCTCGCGACACGAGTCAGGACGATTGATATGCTCAACATTGCCAAAGAGACCAGCCACGCTTACAGCAATGCCTGGGCTCTGGAATGCTGGGGTGGTGCTACTTTCGACGTGGCGATGCGCTTCTTGTATGAAGACCCTTGGGACAGACTAAGGAAGATGAGAGAGCTTGTGCCCAACATTCCCTTCCAGATGCTGTTACGTGGCGCCAATGGTGTTGCGTATAGCTCTTTGCCTGACAACGCTATCTACCACTTCTGTGAGCAAGCCGTGAAGTGCGGCATGGACATATTCCGTGTCTTCGATGCTCTCAATGACCCTGAGCAGCTCGAGATCGGTATCAAGGCTGTCATCAAAGCTGGAGGTGTGGCGGAGGGTACTCTTTGCTACTCGGGAGACAGTAAGTTCTTTGATTCTTTTCAACATCTCCAAGATTATGAGCCTGGTTTCAGAAGGCTCCTTGTCTGTGAAGACCTTTAGGATACGCCAGCACGCTTCGCACCACACATTGGTCAAACATACTAACACATGACATAGTGCTCAATCCCAAGAAGAAGTACAACTTGCAGTACTACCTTGATCTCACCGACAAGATCGTGGGCATGGGATGCCACATAATCGGTATCAAGGACATGGCTGGTGTTCTCAAGCCCAAGGCTGCCACACTCCTCGTTGGCTCCATCCGCAAGAAGTTCCCAAACATACCGATCCACGTTCACACGCACGACTCTGCTGGAACTGGTGTTGCATCTATGGTTGCTTGTGCCCAAGCTGGTGCTGATGCTGTTGACTCAGCGACGGACAGCATGTCTGGTATGACATCTCAACCTAGTATTGGTGCAATCCTTGCTTCCCTCGAGGGCAGTGAGATTAGCACTGGTCTCGACGCTCACCAAGTCCGTGCCATTGACAGCTACTGGGCTCAGACACGTCTTACCTACTCTCCCTTCGAGGCTGGTCTTACTGGTCCTGACAGCGGTAAGTCACTTTCCTATGTTCATCCACTCTTCATTTTGGTTCGTTTGTTATGCCTGAAGCCTGCCCACCACATTCTGATCTGTTGTCGCGATACCTTTTCTTCTGCATCTCAATGTAACGTCGATTCGGACGATTCCACAATTTCCCTTCGCCATTTTGTAGAAAGTCGCCTGGCACTCCTCACACCACTTACTCATACCTTGATGACCTATATACTGACTGTAACCTGCAGAAGTCTATGAACACGAGGTAAGATAACCTTAACAATAACCCTTTTAATAACGCCCAGCTTCTAATCCACAAAGTTTTAGATACCTGGAGGACAACTCACGAACCTCATCTTCCAGGCCTCTCAACTCGGTCTTGGTACCCAGTGGGCTGAAACGAAGAAGGCCTACGAGCAGGCAAACGATCTGCTTGGTGACATTGTCAAGGTTACACCCACATCCAAGGTCGTTGGCGATCTTGCGCAGTTCATGGTCCAGAACAAGCTGGACTTCAAGGGTGTACAAGAAAAGGCTAAGGAGCTTGACTTCCCAGGCTCAGTACTAGAGTTCTTTGAGGGTCTCATGGGACAACCGTACGGTGGCTTCCCCGAGCCTCTTCGTTCTGATGCTCTTCGTGATCGCCGTAAGATGGACAAGCGACCTGGCTTGTACCTTGAGCCATTCGACTTTGCTAAAGCACGCAAGGATCTCGAAGGCAAGTACGGTAAGATCAGCGAGACCGATCTTGCCAGCTACGCCATGTACCCCAAGGTATTCGAAGACTACCGCAAGTTCATCACCACCTACGGTGATCTTAGTGTCCTGCCTACGAAGTACTTCCTCGGTACACCTCAAGTTGGTGACGAGTTCCAGGTTGAGCTCGAAAAAGGTAAGGTGCTAATCCTGAAGCTTCTCGCTGTTGGACCTCTCAGCGAGCAGACTGGGCAAAGAGAAGTCTTCTACGAAATGAACGGTGAGGGCCGTACAATCACAGTACAGGACAAGAAAGCGTCCACAGAGACAAAGGCAAGACCTAAGGCGGATGCTGGCGACAAGACGCAACTCGGTGCACCCATGAGTGGTGTCCTCGTTGAGCTTAGAGTGAAGGATGGCCAGGACGTCAACCAAGGAGACCCAATCGCAGTCATGTCTGCTATGAAGATGGTGAGTTATCTGCAACTAGTAATATCCGCCATGCTGAAAAAGCATGCTAATCCGCGCCACAGGAAATGGTCATCTCGGCACCTTACGCTGGAAAAGTGTCTGCCTTGGCTGTCAGGGAAGGTGATTCACTTAGTGGTTCCGACCTCATCTGCAAGATCACGAAATGATTTGTGTATTGCTAGATGTGGGAATGGAGAGGAGGCAGTGTGCGCTAGGAGGAAGTCATCCTTAATATCGAGAATAGTAGTTGTAGTCTAAGCAAGCTGTTTTATACCTCGTCGTGCTCGAAATGTAAATTTGCTCATACAATGCTGAGCCTCATGATGCAAGCACGAAATTTAGGACGGACTCGCAATGATTGTAGTATAACGATGACCCTCCTCAGAGCAGTGCGAAAAGCACACCGGCACATCTGAAACGACCTGAAAGGATCTGAAACTCAAATGCAAGATGATGAAACAGCTGTTGGGACAAATAGTTCGAGGCAGACCCACTTATGCTGAGTGTAAAAGTGGCATTGGCGATCGACAGCCCTAGAAATTCTAGAATGGAAGGTTCGGCAGGGCACATTGATTTTTGCAGTGACGCAGGTGTCCGTACCGAGAGGACCGTATTCTGTACAAATTCCTCAACTAGCTGTGCAGTTTTCGTCTTTTTGCCTCGCCCGTCTCAACTCAAATACCTCTACAAGAGCGCCTTTTTCGTGCTCAGCAATCCTGGCGTCCTTCGTCTTATGATATCACTGAAGCCTGCTCTTTGACCCCGCCACAACGAGAACCCTTAATTTCCCTCGAGACCAGATTCTTCTGATCCGTACACCTGAATCTCAATTCGCCTTTCCGTGTGTTGCCAGAGGCACAAGCCAAACAGTACGGCTTCAATCACAGATAAAGACTCTCAAGTTGTATCTGCACGGCCACACAAAGACATCCTCAACAACATCCCACCTCCAGTTTCTGCCAGTCGCCAACACGGACCTTGAAAGAGCGCTTTTTGACGAATCGCACTCGGAACAAGTGCCTGCCCCTCAGCAAAGCTCTCAGCTGCCGCATAAGACTCTCTCTGGCGCTCTTCTCCTTGTGGGGGAAGGGTCGCGGAGGTCCGCAAAGACTCTTGTCTTAGGCTATTCGCCTTTCAAACCACCTTAATACTTCTCTCACCACACTCGACTTACACCTATTTTAATCAGTTTCACTTCTTTTCAAGTGAACATTCAACAATCTTATTCCATCACTGCTCCTTCAGACTTCGAGCATTACAACTATCTTACAAGATTTTATACATCAACGAAATGGCACCTTCAGCTGTCAACATTCTCGAAGGCTCGTCCTTCGACCTCGCTTATAGAAGCAACATCATCAGAGCCAGTGGCTCCGCTGGATATTCTGCTGTCGATGGCTCTGCTGTTGGCAAGCAATTGATCTTCCAAGCTCTCAAGGATCGCATCCAAGATATTGATCAAGATGTCTGCGAGCCTGGCGAGGAAGACACTTTCTTCGTTGCTGATCTTGGTGATGTCTATCGTCAGCACATGAGATGGAAGATGAATTTGCAGAGAGTGAGGCCTCATTATGGTAAGTCACGTCATGACGCGTTCCTGCTCTCATTGAGACAAAGTTGTACTAACAAATTTTCTTTGTAGCCGTCAAGTGCAACCCCGACCCTCAGGTCCTTCGCCTACTCGCCGAGCTAGGCACTGGCTTCGATTGTGCCTCGAAGGCTGAGATTGAGATGGTTCTCAAGCTTGGTGTCGACCCGTCTCGCATCATCTATGCTCAGCCATGCAAGACCAAATCATACATTCGTTACGCTGCTCAGCAAGGCGTCAAGCAGATGACTTTCGACAACGCCGATGAGCTTTACAAGATTAAGCAATTCTTTCCAGATGCTGAGCTCTTTCTCAGAATTCTTACAGACGATTCAGCCAGTCTTTGCCGCTTGTCTCTCAAGTTCGGTGCTTCGCTCGACTCCACCCACAGTCTTCTCGCTCTAGCCAAGGAGCTCGATCTCAATGTCACTGGTGTCGCTTTCCACGTTGGGTCAGGAGCTTCTGACCCAAACGCTTTCCTCAAAGCAGTCACTGATGCTCGCTTCGTCTTTGATCAAGCTGCTGAGCTCGGGTTCAACTTGAAGACTCTCGACGTTGGTGGTGGCTTTGTTGGTGAGACCTTCGAGGACATGGCTGGCGTCCTCACTGGTGCCCTCGACACATACTTCCCTAACACACGCATCATTGGCGAGCCTGGTCGCTTCTTCGTTGCCTCTGCCTTCACGATCGCGTGCAACGTCATTGCACGTCGCTCAGTGGTGGAGGCTGGAACTGACGCGCAGAGCTACATGCTCTACCTCAACGACGGTGTCTATGGCAACTTTAGCAGCATCATGTTCGACCACCAACACCCCATTCCTAACGTTCTCAAGTCAGGCGGTCAATTCTTTCCTTCTGCTTCTACACAAGACAAGCAAGGAAAGTCAGCTATCGAGTACAGCATTTGGGGTCCTACATGCGATGGTATCGACTGCATCTCAAGCTCCACATTCTTTAAGCATGAGCTTGATGTTAGTGACTGGCTGTACTTTTCCGACATGGGCGCTTACACCAAGTGTTCGGCCACCAAGTTCAATGGCTTCACTGACAGCCATGATTGCATCTACGTTTGCTCCGAGCCTGGGGCCAAGGCTTTGATGGGCATGTAAGAGGAAGATATGATGACGAAATTGATGATTGTGATGCATGGGGGAAGCAAGACAGGCAAAAGATTATTGATTGCTAGGCAAAGAAACAGTGCTTGATCGGCGGCATTCTTTTCCATTCATTATTGCTCAAGATGGTGTTCAAAAAGGATCGGATCAACAAAATGGTATTGCTTAGACCTTGTGCTTTAAACAGAGTAGAGTCCTCGCAATGGAAAGGACCAAGCAGGAGTTACATCAAGGGGCGGCTATATGCATTAGCGAAGCATTGTACTGGCTTAGTTTGCTTTTTTTCCCTTATTGTATAGCTTGCTTAATGAAGAAGAAGAAGAATTGTACGTTGCTCTTTCCTAAAAATATCTTGGTGTGTTTCCTTTGTTCCAATCGTCTAAGGTGGGTAACGATGCTTCTTGTGATATACCTTGACAGTAGAAGCAACCGAATGATGAAAATTGGAAGCACGGGTAGATATCAAATGGATATGGAAGATTTTAATGCATGTATTACTCAGAAGGTGGTGTACAGGAGGCATAGAAAGACCAGTTTTAGGGAATGTCCTTCTGTTTACTCGTTGCCTACCTTATATTTATTGGATCACACTCTCTGCATCATGTTGTTGTTCTGTGCCGAGAAAGAAAGAAGCGAATTGAAGAGGACCTTTGTCTTTTCTTCGTATGATATATTCTCCTGATGTGTCGAGAGCAGAGAAAGAAAGGAAATCGAAGCCTATCATCCACCTACCTACCTACCTAACACACTACCATACAACCTCCCATCCACTCACTCACTCACTCACTCACCCAGTCACCGACTCATCCAAAATGGATGAACTGGCCGGAATGTTCAGCGCTACACAAACAAGATTGAGTAGACAAATCTTCATTAATAAATGGATTTCGAGCACCCGAGTGAGTGAAGTGTGTTCTAATACAATCGTGCATAACAAGTGTTTTCATAGTCAAGTCATCAAGTCATCCAGTCCACCCACACGCGCAACAAATCCACCTCCTGAATCCCATTCCCTCACTTACTCACCCCCGTCCCAAACGCCCCCCCTTCCACCCCACGATCGCTTCTCCGCCACATCTCCTCAATAAGCTCATGTCGCTTCATCGCCATCTTCCAATCCGGATACCCGTCCCACCCCTTCTTCTCATCCAACACCTTGCCCCGCGCATAGGCATCGTATATCCTTCCTACATTCTTACTCCCGCCCTGCGTCAGGTCGCTGAACGCGTCCTTGGGGAGTGTCAACTCGGTGGGCGGCGTGTCCTTTGGTGAGGAGAACTCATGCAGGTGCATAGTCAAGCCGAACTCGAATATGTCGATGGCCGGGATGGCGGCGGTGATGTGGATTTCGCCCTGTGAGTGAGAGTAGGTAGGTCAGTTGCTGACAGTACATACAGAATAGCGGAGGGAGGGACGTCTGGCTATACCTTCTCGCCGTAGATGCTCCAGTTGAGGCCTGGCTGACCTGGGAACGGCGCACCGCCTCGGAGATGGTAGGACAGCAACGCGCCGTTCTCGAGGCGGCCTTGCAGGAAGACCTGGTCGGGGGTGTCCTTTTCGATGGTGTCGACGATCTTGTTGTCTTGCTCTGGATCGCTGAGCTGCACGGTCGGGCGCTGGTTGCCGAGCATAGAGTGGAATGTGTCGAGTTCGCCGAGGGTGGAGAGGATGTGGTTGATCGCTGAAGAAAGAGGAGGTGAGGTGCATTAGCTGGTGGTGGTGGTGGTGGTGGTGCGCGAAGTGGAAGGTGAGAGAAGAGTGCAACATAGAGGAACGACCAACATACTGTGCAAGAAGAAGATCGTCATGATATTCCCTCCCGTCTCCCTCATGCTGAAGTACTTGTTGCCCACCGGAACCGGATCGGTGCCGCCAATATGCGCTGCACAGCCCACCCAAGTCGAGCTGAGCACCTTGCCAATCCTCCCCTCGTCAATCACCTTCCTCAGTACCTCCGTCACGGGGCTCGTCTGGCCTTGCATGCTAAAGCACGTCTTCCCTCCCTTCTCCTGCGCTGTCGCATACAGTTCCTTCATCTGCTTCATATTGCTCGCAAGCGGCAGCTCCGTGAAGACGTTCTTTCCTGCTTGGACTGCCGGCAGGAGGACATCGTAGTGCTGCGCAACGCCTGTGACGTTGACGATCAAGTCGATGTCCGGATCGGCGGCGAGGTCGTGCGCGGAGGCGTAGGTTTTTATGCTGGATGGGAGCTTGTAGTGGGCGAGAGTGGCTTTGCCCTTTTCGATGGACGTGTTGCAGATGGCGGTGATTTCGTAGTGCTCTTTGCCTTGAGGGGAGATGAGGTAGGGGAGGTGGGAGACGCCGCCCTGGTAAGAAAGAGGGTGTTAGTGGGGTTGGGTGTGGGTGAGGGGCATGGTGGGATGGAAGGGAGGTTGAGGGGTACTGCACCCAATTTGTGCTCTTGGAGGTGGTTGAGAGACCGATGAGGCCGACGCGGATCTTAGAAGACATGCCTGAGGTGTAGAGGATGAAAAGCTAGTCGATGTGTTGATACCGCGCAGTCTACATCTTTATAGAAACATAACTCAGTGATGACCGTCAATGTTACCTTAGAACTATTTAACTCCAGGTTAACTCCGCCGGCTATGTAGTTCTAACCTCCATTGGCCTCTAGGACGTCTCGATGAGCCAGAGCTTTTGGATAGTCTGATGAATCAATCAATCTATCTATTGCTCAAACAATGGCTAGGGGCCAGTGTTGAATCTTTGTCAATGCGGACCAACATATGTGCACCTTCATCGAACATGTTTACAATCCTATGAACAACCGCAACTCATCTCTCATTCCCAAGGTATCTCTTCTATGCCAGACTCCCAGTCGTCTAAGCAGGTCACGGTGCTTCTCATATAACATATTAATGGGCAATAGAAGAAGACGAATGCGTAATAGAGGAATGAGTGATGGATGATGGAAGCATTTGTAAATATGTTGGACACTATGTCTATATTATTCCAAGGCAATAGCTCGTTTCAAAGCTTAATATGTCGTTCTATATACTTCTGGCCTACCATGTACTACTAGAAACACTCTGCATCATGCTGTTTCGTGCTGAAAATGGAGATGAAGTGTTGAAGAGGACCTGCCTTTTCTCTTGTTCGTGGTATTGCATCGAAACGCTATCGTATCAGCTACCTCCCAAAACACTATCACTCACCCATTCACGCACTCAACCCATTAAGCCACTTACTAAGTGACTCACCCGCGACGGCCCCATCCCTCGGGAGAAATGGCATACTCACCTTCACCTTCACTCTCACCTTCGCCATTCGCGTGTGCTCTAGCCATCATAGCTCGCTTCGCAAACACTTCTCCCGCCCTCGCCGCACGAATCTTGTCACGGAGTGCGACAGTCGCTGGTTCTGCTGCAGCAGTGTATGCGTCTTGGCGAAAGTAGCTGCTAGACGTGCTTGTGACGCTGTCGTAGCTTGCGTTGGAGCGTTTGAGGAGAACACGCTGAGTAGTGCTGGCGGTGAGAAAGAGCGGGGAGATGGGCATATATGGCTTTGGTGTGTTGTCGTTCTCAAGGAGGGAGCTGGGTGGTGAAATGTGACGAGGAGCGCGACGTCTAGAATGTGAAATCAGCTGAGCAGGTTCGGTTGCGAAGTGAACGTGCTTTCGACTGCGGCTTCGCTTAGTGGATTGAGTGGGCGTGATGAGGATGCTGGTGAGTTGAGGAAAAGATTTGTATCTGTCAACAGAGATTGCTTGATACTTGCTGCCGCACGATTCTGTTGAAGTGTTCTCAAAGCTGCTTCTCGTCTCGTACATGGGTTCTGGGATGTCAGTAAAGGGACGGCCTGCGTGATCAACTGTGGTGTATGGCACGGCAAGGAAAGTGAGTGGTCTCGCGTTCTCGTTGCTGTCAGTGACGTTTGACGACATCGAAATGGACTTGAGGCGTGAAAACAAGGACCTGCCTTTTGGTTTCTTGGTGGTCGTGGTTAGGCTGAGGCCTTTGTGGGAGGTTGTGGTGAGGAAGGCCATCTTGTCGAAGCTCATGGTGGTGTGGGTGGTTCGATTGGAGCTTTGTATGTACGATGTGGGTGTGCAGTTTGTGATATGTGCAATGAAGGGATTGTGTGAACGTGATTGTAATGATGAAATGCATGCCGATCTTTCCGTGCATTATGTATTCGGAGATGTGAAACATGGTTCTCTTACACAATGTAGATGTTCTTGCTGCACAATATCGTGAGACAAAGCGGTGGTGAGGATGAACAATGCTGGAATATGTGCTGTGTAGAGAAGGAAGTGAGGTGAACAATGGAACAAAGAAGAAACAAAGAAATATCGGAATAGTAAAGATGAGGAAGATGTAGCCTAACCAGAGAGCGCTGTTGCACATCATAGAGACGTGGGTGGACGCCCTATATGTCCAAGGATCCAGTCTCATTGTCTCTAGCTTTATCCCACTGGATGTTTGTTTCGTTCGGAACACAGAGGTTAATGCAGTGATATGACAGACTATCCTCATTTTGTACGAGTTACTGTACAGCAATAACAATCTTTTCGGAGCTATAATTGTTGCGGCATCTCATCCTATGCCTCGAAGTGGCCGTGTGCAGCATGGGTTCTGGAGGAGGGGCCATCGACCTGGTTCATAACCGTGCCGTCTCGGTTCCCGTCTATTTCGTGACGAGACGGTGGTGCTGGACTGTCTCGAAGCAGAAACATTGTCGACACTCTCACTTTCTCCCCTCTTCAGTTCAATTCAGCAGGTGACACACCGCAACACATATCCTATACGCTCGCCATTGCCATCACACTTGATGTCACGACCTATGGCAGCCAGAACCTATGGCAGAGAAGACTAGCGCTTTTTGGTTCAATTCACGCCACAAGATACAGTTTCTGAGTACAACAGTATTAATAGTCCTGAACAATTGTTTGTACTCGCTGTGCTAGACGTCGTGCCAAGACTGATCACCTAATCCTGGCCTTGAGAGTCACTTGACCAGCAGGAACGTCAGGCGCTCTCACTCTATTGCCTTTCTTCACATTATCCAGCCATGCGCTAGGTCGCATGACAGCTGGGCGTTTGCCATCCATCATGAGTGTTATCCTTTGTACTGGTGAGTCTGATTTCTTTCTTCGTGACAATGGCACATGCACCTTCAGGCAGGGGAGGGGCAGCAACGGGACGAGCAACAACATCAAACAAATATTACAACTTTGATTCTAATATCGTCTGTGTCACAGCGGGCTATGACCACACCATTCGGTAAGACACTCTCACTGTTCCTCAAGTCCTCACCCCTTATTGATCCTACTCTGCAGGTTCTGGGAAGCACTATCAGGCTTCTGCAGTCGACAGATACCCCATCCTGAATCCCAGATAAATCGTCTCTGCATCTCTCCCAACAAAGCCTACGTCGCCGCTGCTGGCACCGACAAAGTCAAGCTCTACTCTTGCAAAGGCAACGATCCCAATCCTGTCCTCGTCTTTGAAGGCCACACAGCGAACATTACTGGAATTGGATTTCACTGTGATGGAAAGTGGATGGTAACGTCGTCAGAGGATGGAACAGTCAAGATATGGGACACAAAGACCGCAGGCGTGCAGAGGAATTATAACCATGGTTCTCCAGTCAACGATGTGGTGATACATCCAAATCAGGGAGAGCTTATCAGTTGTGATCGAGGTGGGAATATAAGAGTTTGGGATTTGGGCGAGAACAAGTGCAGTCATCAGCTGATACCCGAAGATGATGTCCCTGTGTCGAGTGTGACGGTAGCGACTGATGGCGGGATGCTGTGTGCTGGAAACAATACGGTAGATGAAGAAGTCTTATTCGAAGAGATTACACGCGATACTAACAAATCATACTAGGGAAATGTCTATGTATGGCGGATGATACAATTGCAGGACGCTACTTCGTTGATTCCAGTCACTAAATTCACCGCACACAATACTTACATCACTCGAGTTCTCCTTTCACCGGACTCGAAACAGCTTGCAACTTGTAGTGCCGACCACACCGCACGGATATGGACAGTCCCACCAATTGATGCGCAATCCCCACCAGCTGTCCTAGAACCACCGCCAGAAGAAGAGAAAAGTGCGGAACACAATAGAGATCAATCGCAAGGAGACAACGTGACTGACGATGACTCCGACGACCTCGACGACGACGATGAAGACGACGATGACGATATCGACGATGATGACAGCTCTTCGCTAACGGATGGCTCTTCACCACCTCTATCTCCCGGCACAAGAAGACACGGACCTCCTTCACCACATCCGACACGAGGTCGTCAGCTGCAATCTCGACAACCACAAAACCGTCTTCAACAACAGCAACAAGTACATCCTGTACCACAACCACACCCTACAACACTAAAGTCCGAGCTCCCAATGCGACCGCTCCACACCGGCTCAACCAACGCTCCTCTCGACACCATCACCTCAACAGCTTTACAACACACCCACGCCGCCCACCCCACCACCGGTGTCCCAGCAGGACCACCACCACCACCCGCGGCCCCAAACAACAAAATAGTCACAGCGCAAGACTTGCACAACAAAGACCCAAATCGACGCCTCACTGCCGCCACAGGACCAACACCAGGTACTCGTCCTCTGAGCGCTCCAAACGCCTTCCCTCTGCAAACGACACTCCACGGCCACCAGCGCTGGGTCTGGGATTGCGCGTTTAGTGCCGATAGCGCGTATTTGGTCACGGCGTGTAGTGACCATTATGCGAGATTGTGGGAGTTGAGCACGCAGACTGTGATTAGGCAGTATAATGGACATCATAGAGGCGCGGTGTGTGTTGCGCTGAATGATTTTAGTAATATGTGAGGGGCGGTGAGGGAAGCGTGCATGAGAGAAGAGGAAGGTGAATGGGGTTTCAGGAAATGGGAAATGTGGAGTCTTGGTTTGCTGGGGATAGACTTGAGACAGGTGAGGTGGTCAATACTGGTCTTCTGCTGTCGCCACTAACGGAGCAGAATGGTAAGTAGACTAACTCTAGGAGCTGTGCTGAAATTCGACAAAGGCGAAGCAAGCAAGCATGATCGAGCAGTTTTCCAGTTCAGTAAAACATTTGTTTGGGCATTTATTTCATACAAATGACGAGTGAGTCCTTGAGATTGCTTCGGCTGTGGCCACTCACCTTCCAGAGCCCACATCTTCCTGCCAACATTCTTTCTTGACATATAGTCGGAGCAAGCAAGCATGATCGAGCCAGTTTTCGAGTTCAGTAAGGCAATTTTTTCCTGATGTCAAAGCATTCATCCCATATGACTGAGTGAGAGTGAGAGTGGGAGTGTGAGAGTGTGCGCCTCTCACTTTCTTATTCATTACTTCCATCTGGCATCCTCGCCCAACTCTTTCTTTCGTCGTCCATCACCACTCTCAGAAAAATCTGCACGTGGTACACAACTACTACTACTACTACTAAGAGCTCAGTTCTCCTGCTTCTGCTCACATATACTACTGCTGTTACTACTGACAGCAGTATCCTACCATAACTTCGACAGCTTCCACCCAATAGCCTTCGTGGCACTGAGCAGGATCTTGAAGAGCAAATGATATGTTATTTTCAGCTGTAGATATGTAGTGGATATAATATTTCGCGGGTTAATTCGTTTTTGTTCAGTAGATGCCTTGATTGATGGCGTCGTTTGACGGCATTGTTTGGCACTGTCTGGCGCTGTTGAAGGTATTATTTGCCGCTGCTGAAGACATTTTGGTGAGATTGATGGCTATACATTACTACCTACCCCGTTTTTAAAACTGAGTGTCCATGTCTAGCTGAATCCGTGCTTTGATAGGCATCTATCCTAGACCCTACCTCATCAAGAATGCGGCAGGGCGGAGAGGGGCTCTAGCGAACACTAAGGTAGTCCAGCACTCCTCACACTACCTAGGTAGCAGTATTGAAAGCGGACATCGACATCTGAATTGGGGTAGGTATAAGGCTTGTTGAAGTCTTCATTCACTGGACGAAAAAGTAGGAAATCAGCAACATACTCGCGATGTCTGTCCAGGCGCGGCACGCAGACAATACGTTGATATTCTGGTTAGATTCATCAATCTCGTATACTTCCATCAAATCATATCATCATATACAACACCACCTTCATCTTCCTTTTCTTACCATTCCGCTCGCAGCCAAAAGGAATTCCACCAACCTACCTCTTCATAACCCACAACACCCCGAACGCAAGGCTCCTATATACCACCATGCTCCCCACCAATGCCGCCAACATAACCCCTGGCTCACTCATCAAGCCATTCAGCCTCAATACTTCCTCTCCCGGACCAAGCACACACCTCCGATCCGCGCCCCTCTGCCCCTCCCCATCACAACTAAAGACCTGTCCTCTAAGCATCAACACCGTCATATTAGCCACAGAATACTTGAGCGGACTCAACAGTTCAACGCCTTCAACCACCCCGGCATATTCAAACTGAAAATGCCCGCCGTAGTGACTGAGATGCTGATTATCGTACTCATTAAATTGACGCTCAGGCCACCTTTATCTTCACCGACGGCGTCAAAAAGCGTGACGAAGATGATGCCGATGCTCTCGCCTGTTGTGACGATGCAGAAACAGTTCAGTGCCAATCGCAAAGGCGAAGCCAGCGGTCTCCTTGGCACGGATGGCGTTGGCGGAGATGACACCAAAGAGCAGGGACGATATGGCCGTGAAGGGGAGTTCGAGGAGGGTGTAAGATGCTAGGAAGGTTGGGGCGGTGTAGCAGCCGTCAGCGTGTTCGCGGAGGAAGATGCGTTGGGCCGTGGGGTAGACGGCGAGGTTCTGGAGCATACCGATGAAATACAAAGGCGTTACCTCTTGCAGGAAACCCTGGAGAAGTGTGTCAGTCAGTGGACATTGCAAGAAGAGAAGAAATGAAGATAAGAGTAGAAGAGAAGAGTAGAAGAGAAGAGTAGAAGAGAAGAGTAGAAGAGAAAAGTAGAAGAGAAGAGTAGAAGAGAAGAGTAGAAGGGGGCAGTAGGAGAGCTGAGTAGAAGAGTTAGGTAGAAGAGATGAGCAGAGGGGACAACTGGAGGAGTAAAGACTCGAACATACCATACAACTTTGTATGCCTTCATAGTTGTTCTTCAGTGGTGCGAAGAATAGTGCTAGAATGATCCCATAGCCTATAACTTGCATGGTGCGTGCCATGATGATCTCAAAATTGCGCTTGATGTTGATGATGGACCTCTGAGGGAGCAGAGGAAACACGACCCAAAACGAATTCCGTTCGCACTTCAGACTGTTGAGCTCGGCTGGACTGGCTATAATCTGTGTTGTGGTCTGCATCGAGTCCACCACTTTCGGGCCCTCCTCCTCCTGCCAATGTTGGATAATCCGCTGCACTCTCTCCCTACTCGCTGTCTCTTTCGCTTCTTCTTGCAAATCGACTGTGATCAGGTCGAGCACGAAATCCGCCGGGTTGGTACTGGTAGGGCACTCGAAACCTTGTTTCCTGAAATAGGGCAGCATTTCGCGTGTGGAGCCGGTGTAGGCGAGCGAGCCTCCTCGAGCTAGGAGAAGAATGTTGTCGAAGTCGTTGATTAGTTGTGATCGAGCTTGGTGAATAGTCATGATGATGGTACAGCCTTCGTTGGCTAGAGATCTGAGGACAGTAATGACTGAAGATGCGAGAAACGCGTCGAGACCTGATGTTGGCTACGTATATGCTATTAGTACCAATAATGTTGTGAATTCGCAACTTTGACACATACCTCATCGAGCAGCAACACCTTGGGATCGGTGAGTATCTGCACTGCTATTGATACACGACGTCTTTCGCCCCCACTGCTACTCTTCTTCAGATCACTCCCAATCAGCCGATCTGCGCAATCTTTCAAGCCTATCTTCAGCAGGACTTCTTCAGCTCGTCTGACCTTCTCCTGTTTGCTCATTGAAGCAGGTAATCTCAGTTTAGCTGCAAAGTGCAAGCTCTCCCTAACAGTGAGTGATGGCATCAGTGCGTCGTCATCCTGCGTGACAAAGGATGTCACTGATGCAAGGACATCTCGTGTTGGAACTGCGTTGTTCAGAGTGATTGCCCCAGTAGATCTGTACTTTGAGGTTGTACCTCCGTGCAACCTGGAAGCTATACTTTGCAGGAGTGAAGTCTTTCCACTGCCTGAAGGTCCCATGATAACATTAACATGGGCTGGTATAAAATTTGCCGAAACATTCTGCAATATAGTTTTTGTGACTGACCTCTTGAAGAGGTTCTTCACCTGCACTTCCAGAGAACAGTTGTCAAAGCCTATGCTCACAGGAACAGTTTCCGCAGTGCTGGACATGTCTCCCTCAGGTATAGCCTCGGATGTATCAGGCTTTTCTTGCTTGCGGACGGTAGCCATTTCCATATTGAGTTTGAAAGACCAGGCCGGCCAGCACCCACCACAATATGCTGAAGCTTATGACGACGCCTGCTGGTCGCCAGATCCAGTTGTTCGTTGAAAAAGCAAGATTTCGCATAATGTAAAGACCACTGTAAGAAGCGCAACGAGGATCGCTCGAATTGTCCAGGAGACAGTCGTAGAGCTGGCCTAAAGGGCCATTATTGACTCCGATGAATTCATTGCTCAAGAATGCTCCAAGCAAGTAGAAGTTTGGTGCCTACAAAGCAATTCAATACCTTATAAGCCACGCGGCTTTTTAAAACACGCCAACCACTTACTACCCACTTAAGCCAACGAGTGTATACTGGGATCTGGTTCGCATTGACAAAGAATCCACATGCAAAGCTGTTGACGGTATATAGCAGATTCGCGAATAAACTTGCTCCAGCATATTCCCTTGATAAAGACACGCACAGACTTGCGAAAGTCATTGTTAAGTACTGAGATAGTATCATAAGAAATAAAAAGACAAAGGATGTCGCAGCCTCGGCCCGAAAGCCTACCATGAAGTAATAGATCAGTGAGAAGACCAACGGCATAGGAAGATCTTCCAGAAAGAGTCTTGACAACCTGCGACTTAGAAGGAAAGCTGGAACGCTTACGGCCCCTTCTGCGTGCTCTAGATCGAATAAGCGATATTCGCTGGTAAGGCGGTATATCTCGATAAGTAGCAGGAGGTAGCTTTGCAGCGCAAAGGCAGTCATTAGGGCACTCTGCCGGCTTCTGATACCAGCTAAGTCCTTCGGTAGCAGATAGAAGATCCAACCTGAGACGACTGACATGATGATAGCCTCAAGTATCATACTTGTTACGGACAGTGGATCTCGAATGGCAACCTTGACGCCACGTCTTGTGAGTACATGTACTTGCCGAAGAAATCCAACGCTTTGCAACTCTGGCAGAGGCAAGTCTGTTGATTTTCCCACGGTCAATACGCTATGCTTTTGTGATACATTGTCTGTAATTTTCGAGGACTCCTGCCATGCCTGGCGGAGGTATTGGGTACGAGCGAGAGACAACCGCTCCAGCTCAGGATCTCGGTTGTCAACTGCAGAAAGGTCAATCATGAACTCAGCTGGGTTGGAAAATGGAGGCATCACATGTCCACAACGTGCAAAGTGGGCAAGAGATGCCGAAGCAGGTCCGCTGTAAAGTGCTGATCCGCCTGAAAGCAAGATTACATTGTCGAACAAGGCTGCAATCTCGGAACGCGGTGTGTGGATTGAGATGATAACTGTCCGGCCGTGCTCTGCGAGCCTCTTTAAAGTCTGTACTACTTGATAAGCACTGTATGCGTCAAGACCTGTGAACGTTAATGCTAGTCTTCAAATACGTTCGTGATGCTCACCTGTGGTCGGCTCGTCACAAAATAGTACGGACGCATTAGCAAGCATCTGAACACCAATTAATACTCTGCGTTTCTCTCCACCAGAACATCCCTTGTGTATGCTAGAACCAATTCTTGTATTTGCACATTCTTCCAGACCGAGCTCGAGAATGACACTCTTAACAACGGCTCTTCGCTCTTTAGCATTGGACAAGAACAGTAGTTGCAGATCAGCCGCGTACTGTAAGGTCTCTCGTACTGTCAGAGTTGGCAGGAGTAAGTCTTGCTGCATTACATATGCTGAAGTCGTGTTGCTGAAGGTTGTGCCGCCATAAGTTATCGATCCAGATACCGCCAGCTTCCTGCTTCTCATGCGATGTGCGATCGTGTTCAGTAACGTGGTCTTACCACTTCCTCAACTTCCGAGAATAGCAGTCAACGTTCCAGCTTGCATGTCTGCAGATAGATTGTCGAGTATTCTTTTTGCATTAGCTCCTAGTTGTGTCTCAACATCGCCAGACTGCCGTCTTCGATGCGGGCTCCAAGAGGTCCATGGCACTTGAGCTTTGGAACGGAAAATAATGCTCAAATCACGAACAACAACATCAACAGGGCGGACGAGTCTTCGCACGAGGTCTTCGTTTTGAGCAGGTTTTTTGAAATGCTTTCCATCAGAGTCGACATCACTTGAGTGGTGCCCATAGATTTCTCTAGGCTCGCACGATCTCGAAGTCCTGTCACTGACTGGCGCCAGCTCAATCGTGTCTATTTCTAGGTGATCGCCATATTTGTGAGCCATTGTCTGAAGAAGAAGAACAGTGTGATAGACATCAAGCACATGGACGCGAGAATGTGAAGGAAGGAAGACATGCAGATGGTTGAGGTCACACAGTCACACGTAAGCGATAGTGAGACACGCGACATGTGGTGGCTCGCTTTGTTTGACCTGACTTGAAAACTGAAGCTGCAGGAAGGTGGTACTAACGTCAATAATGATTAGTAAGCGCTAAGACCTCGGTGTTGCCGTCTCTTTTTGTTCAACTCTTCCTCCTCACGCCCGGGGCTTCCGAAACACGCATGTTCTCCTCCGAGTAACGAGGAGGAGGTAGACAGTCTACAGACGGCAGCGATAGGCCTAGAGATATTATCGACCACGCCCCGTATACGGTGGGTCTGGCTAGGGGAGGGAGGAGTAAGAAGGCGGTGGTGAGGTGGGCGTCATGGGTGCAGGCGCGTCCGATGCTTCGATGTAGTGTGAGTGATTCCGGAGGTATTTCAGCATGGTTCTAAAGTGTTTAGATTCTGGTATCTCATTCACGGTAGTGTGAGAGGTGACGGGCATAGTGCAGGCGCACTCGACAATTCCACATGGTGTGAGTGGTACTACCTATCAATATGACAGCACCGGCCATCCATCCACATAGTCAATGTAATCCCATCCCAGCAGCTTCAATTCGTCTGCATAACTCGGATCGAGGTTTGTATTGACTATGTATTAGTGTTAGTAAGCTACCATAGCTCATTACTCTCGATTTTGACCACTTCTTTGCACTTACTGTAATGGTAGTATAGCACATCCCGACCATAATAATCAGACAGGACACCTTGACCTCCAGGCGCATACACATAGTCATGTGAGCCGTAGACAATGGTGCCACCACCAGCCGTCAGCTCAACTCCAGCTTGATCAACAAAGGGCCCTTGGGCAGACTTTGAACGTCCAACACGAATGGAGTATCTTGAAATATTCCATTAGCATAAAAACAATCTGTAGGCGAGTATTCACTTACTCGAGGCCTGGTGCTGGTAAGGCACTGGCATTGAAGCCACAACATTGGCCATGGCTGAACCATGTATAATACCACCCGTCATGGTAATTCATGTAAGAACCTTCTTCCGCTGCAGGTGGTGTAGGATCGTAAGAAAGCTGGGTTGCTCCCTTCTTCCACTTGACATGCTCTAATTTCTTGCCTAGACTGAGCTGCCAGATATCACCCCAGAAGCTGCCATAATTGAGGTAAGCAGCCCCATCTTGGGGGTCGATGAACAAGTTTGGGTCAATAGCATTGGTGATATTCAACGGAATCCTGGTAGCATTCACACTCGATGCAATCACCTTGCCATGATCCGTCCAGCTTCCTGCTCCGAGTCCTGTAGTGGATGTAGCCAGTCCGATTGCGCTTTCCTGGCTACCAAATTGCGATACAGAGTAGAAGCAGTAGTAAGTGCCATCTACAAGATGCACGTCTGGAGCCCAAGGATCTGTGCTGCCACTATTCTTAATAGCAGCTTTTTTGTTCAGGACACTTCCATGAATCTCCCAATCACCATCCAAGGTGTGAGGTTTGGAAGCGCGAGAGATGACGACAAGACCGTGAGTGCTGAAGCTGTAGTAGTGGTTGTCCGGGCCAAGAATCACAGATGGGTCGTGGACGTGTATGCCACCCCAGCCAGCAGTGGTGAGATTGGTCTGTCCGGCCTGTGACTCGCCAGTAATGTTGTGGGGAAGAGGCCAGCTGGAGGAGCCAGTGGTAGTCGTGGTCGTAGGTAAGGCACTGGTGACAGCCGAACCTAGGGCAAGCAAGGACAAAGTAATGAGAGATAGCATCTTGCTCAATACACAACAGCAAAATAATCACGGTAAGAAGAGCAGAGCAGAGCAGGATCTTGGGCACTTGCAAGGATTCTCTCATGATGAACAGAGGCAACACGCCTCTTCTTATGCATCTCTACTCTCGGATAATGCAATACGCCAATGGCCCGTCTGGCATACCCCGCCTGAGGGGTAAACAGAGTTTCCATGTTATGCAAAGCGATCCATCATGATCTTCATCTCGCTAACCCAACGCACCGAAGTGCCGAAGTCACGGAATAGGTATCACCGAGGAGCATGGAGGAAGAAGTCTACATCGTACCAGGTAAAGACCAAAAGTCTGTTTGAGATTCTATTATTGATCTAGCTTCAGCCTTTAGTATTTCGCCGGCGTTGTAACGAACTCATGTTCTTTGAAGAATCTTTTGAAGCAAACCCGCTCGTCATGGCTCAGGTCGGTGATAAGAGATCGGATCTTCCTATCGACACGATGTCGACTTCGCTCCTCCTCTTGTTGGCTTCGATTCCCTGTTGTCTCAAGTTCTCGTCTTATCATTGCGTCTCTTCACGTTGCCGTGCTGTTTATCTACTTCAGCGTGCTTTGTGTCTGCTTCGCGTTATGCTTATTTCTGAGCGTTTCCTGATCTCACCACGTATCATTTCGCTGTCACTTTTCAATCAATCGTCAAGTCAACAACTATGTCTGTGTCCGTTGGAGTCACTCGCACACGCTTTGTGGGTCGCAAGCTTATGAACTCCACGTCATCATCATCTCCTTCGGCGTTCGTGCGGAACTGAGTGCCATGATCTTCACGCTTAATCCTTAGCAATGTCTTGACTACAGTCAGCGCTATCAATATAAGTAATGCAGAGGGAGAAGAACATACTTGCTGCTGCAGAACGTGTTCTAGAAGTTCTTGATGTGTCATATCTTCGGGTCTTTTGACTACTGGTTGTGGTTCTGGTTCGGGAGTGGGCTCTGGGGTTCGCTCAATCACGCCAAGTTGCTTCAGACTCTCTGTACTCTGTCAGTATCATAGAGCCCGCCCTTCTACTTTCGGGGGTTCGTACCCAAATCTCGATACTTCCACACATACGTCGCTAGTGGAGAATCCTCGCGAAAGCCTTGGTCGTAAGTTACTTGAACGCGTGGAATCTTCACGCCACGTTCTATGGCTTCAAATGGCGCTTGTTCGAACCTAAGAATCGATCGATCAGCTTTCAGTCAGGAGTCTTCAGCCTGCACACATACTCAGCAGTCAACGTCACCGCCAGACCCTTCACCGCTTTCTCAGACACAGGCTTGTCGGCATCCAGAACATATCATCTGTTGGCTGTCTTTCCTCTAGCACGTGTGGTTGAGCAAGGCCAAATCCTAACCTCAAATTCCCGCTTGCACATGGTCCTTAACTGAAGAAGTTCATCTGTTCAAGCATCAGTATGTCTTGAATCCTTCAATGTAACACAATGTCTTACCAAGGTCAATATGACTGAACTTTGCCTTATCAATGCGGACCGGATGGCGTCGACTGAAATTCATGAATGTTTTCTCATAACCATAAGTCTTGCCCAAGAACTCCGACCAACAATCATCCCAGTTTTTGACCCTACTCGAGCTGAAATTGTCGCAATGGGTCAAGATCTTCTGACCATCAACCCAAAACTCGATTCTGATTGTAGGCCCTTCTCTGGGTGTAGCATATCCAAAATCTTCATTATAGCTGTACGCTATAATTGGGTAAGTGTCAGGCTCGCACAACAGGTATTTCACAAGTCTTCTTTCTTTCTTGTCCTTGGCTCTTTGCGTTGGCCCTTCGCCGGGACGGTCGTACGGATAGTCATATTCTTGCAATCGCTGGCCCTCTACTTCCACACGAATGTCGAATCCTGGTAGAGGGATTTCGACAGGTTCGGTGTCTGATTCTGCGTCTGATGGATCTGTGTCGCTCGGATGGTTGTTGTCATCATCAGGATCGATCACAGTGTCTTCATCTGAGGTATCTGGGTCATTGCTGATGAACAGAGCGTTTCGACGCCTGGATGCAGACATTTTGGAGGTCGTGTCAGGTCATATGTGCTCGGTTGAGCTCTTCTTCGAGAGCTGTTGTGCTTCAGGTCGTCCTTTCGTGTAGTAGAGACCGCTGAAGTCCAGTCAGAAGACCAGTAACGAAGCTATCAAAGTAGTCGATGCTGTTGAAAAAAGATTGTAAGATGGTTCGTGAGATCAGGAGACACTTCTCTCCAGTGGGAAGAGCTGTTCTCGCTGAAAGTGAATGGCTGTGCATCCATTGTATCTGATGTACAAGGAAGTGAAAGTCTTCTGACATGAACGACGAAATGGAAGAGAAGCCCTCCAAACTATAATCCACTATGCCGAAGTGAAATTTTGACAGAGATCGGTTACGAAGATGTGAAGTGATGGTAAAAAGTCTACATGTGTCTTGACGAGGGTTTGTACTGAACTCGTTTAAGACTATGCTTCATTCTTTAGCTGATAATAATGACCTTGCTCCAGTTCTCGAGGAACAACGGAAGACAGGGACAGAAGAAAGAATGGGAAATTATTTTCGGAGTATGGTGTAATGGGCAAGTTGTCGTCGAGTGTCAGGTCACATTAAATTGCAGCAATGAAGAACGAATAGCTTAGTAGCTTGGTTGAGAAAAGAAGAGCTTAGTGGCTTGGTTGATTGCTATCTGCTTATCTTTGTGGTTCCTTGTCTGTCAGACCTTTATGTTAGAGTTGACGTTGTACAACTCAATCACAATTCTCCTACATGTCTTGTGAATATTTCCCAATTCCTCAACGATCCGCGACTGGGGGTATACCTTGTTAGTGAATTCCCACCATAAAGTCGCAGTCAACCCTCCCATGCCATCAGAATCCTTCCTCAATGCTTCTGAGACTAGACCTGCAAAAAGAAGCTGTGAAGTGTGCTGGAGAGATTTTGCGTTCTACTGGTGGTTTATCGATCGCAGATCCCAAAGGCTTAGCGCAAGGAATTCTAGTTTGGTTTGTACGGAAGCAGCAGGGAGGTATATGGCGCAAAGTCCCATATCTGTCTGTGAAGGACTTTGGCAGATTCCTCGTGTCCACATTGAAAGTGTACTCCTTCTCCGTCATTCTGCCAAGGATAGCTAGCACAGAGTCCGGCACTTTGCCTTGGTACTCAAGTTGCCTAGTGAGATCTGTGATAATGCTATCGACTATCGCTCTCATCCTGTCAAGCTTCTCCTTGATCTCATCAAGGTTGAGATTTGTCAGGTAAAAAGCTGCCGTCGTGTACCGGGCGGGCTCCCCGAACCATACTTCTCCTTGCTGTATACTAGGCTTTGGCATAATGCTGGCATCAAGGACCGCAATCCAAATCTCGAATCTCCTATTCTCGCCACGGTTCTGGCTCATCCGCTGTTACGTCCGATAGCCGGCACTAAGATTCCATTCTTTGCAGGTGCAGCCGTATGGTAGTGGTATATTCACCTGTTCGAGGAGAGCAGTGACAAGATCTTGTATACTGAGGCGATAGTTGACCGCCTCCAGGAGATTGTCAACTTGAGATTGTAGCCGCTCGGTTTCGACTTGTTCCGCCGTCCAGGAAAATGCCTCCACCAGCCGTTTCGTAGTATGTTCTTTGGATGCACGGCCATCATCATTGAGGCAATAAAAGTAATCCGAAATCTGCTTGTGCAGCTCAAAAAGTGGGGCATGGTCTGAATCTGCCGCCTTTTGTGAGTCTACAGCTGTACAAAGTTGCTCTATTTGCTTATGAATAGCCCTGGCTGCTTCGGAAAATGCTTCGTAGAGTACTTCTTTGTCGTATCTATCAGCATTCGCAGTTCTTGCAAATCTCGTCTCGTCCTCAAAGTCTGTTGCAAGTTCTATAGCACGATTTCTTGCGAGGAAGAACATAGCTCAGTAAAGGAAGACACAGAATAAAGAGTTGTGTGGCCTGCCAAAGCGGAAAAGAGTCACACTAGGTCGCATGTCGTGGAGCATATCCCTCTTCGCATAGGTTGGAGAAGAGGATGGCTTAGTAAAGGAAACCATAGAACGAAGGGTTGTGCCACCTGCAGGAGTGAGAACAGGCAGGCTAGCTCGCATGTCATAGAGCATATCTTTGTTCTTATCGGATAGAGAAGAGAATAGCTTAGTTAGGTGAAACACAAAACGTGAAGCTGTGTGGCCTGCCGAGAGTAGAAAGAGACAGGCTAGGTCGTCCGTCGTAGAACATATCCCGTGCCGCATGGGTTGGAGGAGAGGATGGCCCAGTAAATGAAAACGCAGAGTGAAGGGGCACCGGAGCGACGAAGTTAGCAGCTACGTCGCATGTCAAGGAGCACATCCCGCTTCGCATGGCTTAGAGAGGAGCTTGGGTTAGTAAGGCCAAATGCAGGATATTAAGTTGTGCGGCGCGAACGAAGCTAGTGGTTATGACGATGAGTTTTGTCTTCCGAAGTATTCAGGCGAGTACGTTGGCATGATAGCGTTGTCCTGTAGGAATGAGTACATCACTCGATCAATGTCTCATCGGCTCAGGCTGACCCGTTATGAGCCCAGGACCAATAACTAGTTTTGCGGCTTGAAAGCGCCGTCCTCATCAGCTCTCCTGAAAATCTCGTCAATCATCTCATGTCTCTTCATCGCCAGCTTCCAATCAGGATAACCTCCATCACCTCCCTGCTTTCCAGCGGCATACGCCTCGTAAATCCTGCCAACATTCTGACTAGGGTGCTCCAGCTTGCTCTCCTCATCCTCTGGCAGCTTCAGCTCTGTGGCTTCCTTATTGTCCTTGCCAGCCTCGTATAGCTCGATTTTAATGCCGGCGTGCACGATATCTAGCAAGCCCATGCTTGGGTTGGTGATACGAATCTCTCCCTTCTCTCCGTAGATGAGCCATACTGCTTGTGGTTGACCAGGGAATGATCCGCCACAGCGTAGGTGGTAGGAGAGGACGGCGTTGTTTTGAGCTAGGCGGCCTTGGAGGAGACACTGATCGGGCGTGTCTTTGTTCTTAACGGTATCGACGATCTTTGAGGGGTCTGATGGTTCGAAGAGGTGGATATCCGGGCGCATATTACCGAGAATGGATTGGTAGGTTGTCAGTTCACCAAGAGCGGCTAGGATGAAATTGATTGCTAATATCAAGATAAAGGTTAGTAGTTGTAGGAAGGAAAGCCATACTGATGGTTCAACTCCACTTACAATGCAGAAAACCGACTGTCATCATATTTCCACCACTTTCTCGCATGGCAAAGGATTTGAATCCAATGGGCGCCTTGTCACTACCGAGAATAAAATCCATAGTGCCAGTAAACGTCGAGCTCAGGACTTTGCCAATCTTGTCTTCCGCAATAGTGTCCTTGATGAGCTTCGTTAGAGGATGCGTCTGTCCTTGCATACCGAATACAGTTTTGCCGCCGTTCTTTTCTGCCTCGTCTAGGAGCTCCTTCATCTGTTTCATGTTTGACGCTAGAGGTAGTTCTGTGTAGATATTCTTTCCCGCCTTAGCAGAGGGTAGCAGTACTTCGTAATGCTTGTCAACACCGGTGGTATTTACGACGAGGTCGATATCGCCATCCTTGGCGAACTCTTCTGGAGAGTCGTATATTTTGACAGAGGATGAAAGGTTGTACTTCTCAATGGACTTTTTGGCTGAATCTTTGGAGGAGTTGCAAAGAGCGACAATTTCGTACTTTTTCTTGCCGAGCTCGGACTGAAGGTATGGTAGATGTGCGTGTGCTCCCCTGCAGGAAGTCAGTGCGTTTCCAAGTAGATATCTTTGTGAGTGTAGTTACCAATTCGTGCTTGTGGAGTTTGTGGACAAGCCAATCATGCCAACTCGAATTGGTGCCATTTTGATAGAGAGGAATGCGGTTTTTGATGGTGAAGTGTAGTGAGAGGTATGTAGTGTCGTAGAGTGGGAAGTGGTATTGAGACGAAGCTGCTGCTGCAATTGTAAGAATAAGATGAAGGGATGAAATAAGAGCTCTTTATAATCATTATGATGTAGGACCCCACATTCGGCTTTAGCTCCGGAGTTATCCAGAAGAGGAGATAGTGGAGTCCGAGGACTTAACCCTCTTACTGCCGCGTATGTTTTTCGCTGCAACCTTGAATCCGTCCGACAAGCTCGACCGCTCATACCCAATGGAAGAAGTCTTTAAGTGATTCGTGGCTAAGTAACAGCCATACATCACGATTAATGAGAATCTTGATGTGCTCTGGACTTGATACAGTAGCTGGTGTAGATGTGAGTACTACTGGAGGCGTACTTGGGTGGACTGGGCACTTTTTCGTGGGAGTCATATTGAAAATATTGAGATTATGCTATGTGCCTTAACTATCTGCTATATTGACATGCGATATACTCTCGTACACTGCCAGGCCATGGCCATTCAAGCACTCGCCACAATGCTCGATAGCTCCGTGTTGGGTACAATGTAAGGTTGCACCTTGTTTCTAGCCTTGGAACGTTGCTCGTAAGCATAGGCATACCCAATGAGGTCGTACTCCGTCCATTTATTGCCCAAGAAGCTGAGACCGAAAGGAATCTGTACACAAGTAAGCATGGCTACAGGGCAGGATATCATTGCACAATCACTCACATTAGGGGCTTGCGCAACCAAATTGCCAAAGCCGTTCATCTTGATTGTCGTGTTTGCAGGGTAGAAACCCATAGGCACAGTGACGACAGGAGCGCCAGTGATAGCCGCAAAACCTGGAGCGTACTGTGTTGGAAGTAGGACAGCGGACAAGTTGTCTCGGGAGATGGAACCGAAGAGTCCCAAGTCGCCGCCGAGGAGTTGATCAGCTTCCCACGCAGCCCAAAACTGTGGAGAAGTGTTGTTGAATCCAAGAGCCAGAGACTCGTTCCAGATACCAACATCACGAGCCGTGGGACTCCACATCTCAGCTGGGAAGGCTTCAGTAAAGGCGCGGAGATCCTCGAGGGAGGTAATGTTGTTAGGGTTGTAGGTTAGTTCAGAGAGATAGGTGGCGAGATTGACTGGAAAGTCTCCATCGAGGACAATGGTTTCGTTTCCACCTGAGTTGTATGCTCCTGTAATGGTGAAGTTGGTGGGGACGATGGTAGCACCAGCAGCTTCGATGAGAGCTAATGAGGCGTTGAAGGCAGCAATAACGGGATAGCTGGCTGGGTTATTGAGATAGGAAGCTGATGCATTGCCGTTGGAGGCATAGTAGTTGATGACATTCCAAGCTACACCAAGACGCTTGCCACGAAGTGCGTGGTAGTCGCAGGCGGCAGCGTAGTTGATTGTATTATTGCCAGCTGGGTTTGCTCGGGTATAGTTATCGTAGTTATCTGGTCCAGCGATAGCAGAAAGTAGATATGCGGCATCCATCACAGTCCTGGCCATGGGACCGATAGTGTCTTGATGTTCCTAAACTGCTGTTAGTACACCTCATAGCTATCTGCAGAGGACACTTACGGAAATTGGTATAACAAGGTAACGAGAAGTTAATCCCACAGTCGGCTGAATCATAGTATTAGCATAATGAGGTCGCAAGACGCAGCTGCAGATTCACCTTAATTCCAGCAAGGTTGTTAACATCAGATGGAGACAAAATGCTGCCATCGGTCTACGAAGTCATATTGTTAGTATATGGGATCTCCGATACGCATCGGTATACTCACCTCAGTACCTAGAGCCGCCCATGCCAAGCCAATCGAAGAAGATACACCACTTCCGGATGATGAACCACTAGGGTCTTGTCCGGGGTAGTATGCAGCTTGTGTCTGACCACCATATGCAGACCAACCGTTGGAAGTGTTGTACGATCGGTAGTTAGCCCACTGACTAAGATTGGTCTATAGATGATCAGCAAAGGGCCAGCGACACATAAGGGCAGAGTTGGCTTACCTTTCCAAGAATAATAGCGCCAGCCTTTCGCAACTTTGCAGCAATAGTCGAGTCCCGGGGCACTTTTGCACCCAGAAGAGCGAATGATCCAGCGGTGTTATTCATCTGGTCAAGAGTGGCGATGTTGTTCTTGATTAGAACTGGCTATTGGGGAATTAGCTATAGCTATACTCATGGAATGACTTCTGAACCTACCACACCGTGTAGAGGGCCGAGGATTGTTCCATTAGCCCTCATTGCATCGAGCTCGGCTGCAATACTCAGGGCATCAGGGTTAACCTCAGTCACCATGTGAAGTGTGCTATTGACTTCCATGATGCGGTCCAAGTACGTCTGAACAAGTTCGGCTGAAGTAAAGAGTCCAGTCTCAAGACCAAATTCAAGGTCTTGCAGAGTGACATCAATCATGGTAGGGAAGGGCACACCCTTGATGAGCTGCGAGGCGGAGCATGTTGAGACGAAGTTCGAAGCAAAGGCTTGAGTTGCAATGCCGAGAAGGGCAATGAGAGTGGCACGCATGATCGATATGAACGAGTGTATCAAGAAGTGAGCGACTTTCAGATTGTTGAAGATACAAAAAGGAAGCACAACCAGAAAAGAAAGGAAGTCTTTATATAACGAGGACCGTATGTGCAGTATACCACCATGGTTTGCCCGCTGCGCCATGATGATAAGAAGGTGGAGCTCAATGCTCACTGAAGCGAGAGTACCCCGATATCTCTGAAGGCGATCGATGGAATTGAGTGAAGAGATTCGAAAATTGAGGATGAAAAAGGTAGCTCGGCATAGACGAAGTGCCTATCTCTTCGACCCCACATTCAGCGGCACGTTTCATCTAGCCGAAAGAAGAAGGTCGAGCACAACCTGGTATGACGATCGCCAATACACCTCTTTCTTGACCACTCAAAATCAACACAAGCCATTCGTCCACATGGCCAAGCATGCAGTAGTCCTTGTAGATCAATGATAAGCAAAGGATGAGCCGCAGTCATGTTCTGATTTCTCGAGACGTCGAGTAATGGCTCCATTGTACACAAGTACCGCAAGATACTCCCCAGCAAAGCAGTTTGGCCACTTCCTTATTCAAGGACGGATCGTTTCCTTCTATCAATTGACAGGTCTTTCATCCTATTCTCTCTGCCTCATTCATTAGTTCTTCCAGGTTGAATGTGGCGTCTCCGGCAGTAAATCTTTCGAGTAAGCTCCTTCTACTCGACCTCAATTGTGCTCCGATACCCTGACCTTCTCCTTCTGCCGGAGCTTGACTTGTGTAAAACTTCTGCAGGCACATGAGCAACCACTTTCCCTCCTCCAAGCTGACACCTCGTCCCTCAATCGCGTTTCCTTGACAGAGCACCAACGACTTTGGACCAGCCAGTTCAAGGTGATGTGTCATTGTTGTATGTGGTTGAGCGTATTGCCCGCGAAGTTTATACTCCGCGAGATGGGTAAACAGCACTGTCACTGTATCAGGACTTGGGAAAGTCCATTGCAGAAAGTGTATTGGTGATCCCTCGGATGTTCCTGCAGCATCTCGTACAGCTGGATCAGCTGCTTCTGCTTCAGTAGGCGCACGAGGTAGGCCAGGGAGAATAAATTGAGGATGTCGCCGAGCCATTTGATACATGACCTGCCACGTCTTGGTAGGAACCGCAGCTGAGAGGGATCGTGGATTTGATGCATGCCGTAGTCGCCATATCGTTTCAATCTCTTTTGTAGGTAGCTCGAGTACCTTTCCTACGTCTATGAAGGATGAAAGGGTCTTTACGGCGGGGTTCTTGTGATTTGGTGATGTCGGGGAAATTGAGTCTAGAGGTGCGGATTCAGGTGCTGGTGGTGGGTTAGGCCATGCCGAAGCTGCTGGCGTAGACGCAGAGGATGGTCTGGAGTTGAAGATGTCCTCCGCTTGTGGTAGTGGTGCTGTTGCGCCTGGCACAGCTGCTTTCTGGCGTAGCATGGAGATCTTGTCCTTGTATGCTTCTTTTAGCTTGCTAATGTCGCCATCGTAGCCTTCCTGCTGTGCCTTTTCTTCCAGAAGTCTGCGATATCGGTCCTCAATGCGTGCTTGTGTATCGTGGGTGGCGTGGAAGCGGACATCGTGAACTCGTGCCCAGCGACGTTGTGCGGGTAGAAGCCGGGTTGTGTGGAGGGTGGTTGTGAGATGGCGGATGCTGGATGGGCGTAGAGAAGCCATGTCGTTATTGATTCAATTGACGGAATATCGATGGGAAAAGGCAAAGACCATTCTTCTCAGATGTTCAAGACCCTGAAACAGCCCCACGAAAACATGAAACAATCTCCAACTTGAATCAGTTCAGACGTCGATGTGTGAGCAGTGCAGGAGTAATCTAATAATTAGCTAGACCTCCTCCACCCTGCCGCACTTTTAATCAGGTGGGGCCTAGGATGGGTGCACCTCAAACTACGAATCTAGCTATATCCTAGGCTGTTGGAGATGACTGCTAAACTATACATGTAATGGACAATCAATTTTGAACCGATGTAGGATGTCGTGCTACGACAAATTGAAGTGCATTGATCGGTCCAGTCCTCGATTCAAACCGCGAATACTGTCAACATCACTCATATTAGGGGCGAGCAGATATCATGAGCTTGTTCACGTAGTCATGATCCTGGTTTCTCGATTATGACCTCCGTGGTCGATTCAAGCGGCAATATCTGAACATACTTCCTGGCAAGCCTAACGTGATATAAAGTGTCAAGTTAGATGCTCGAGGAGGCTCGACTTATCGACTTAGAGGAAGAACTAGAGCCCAATGTCGGATGATACCATAGCGGAAGGAGCTTGTTGGTGCTGACAAAGGAACGTCTTCACTCCCATTCTCTCTCGTTTTGATGCTTGTTCTTGCAGCAAGAACAACATTCGATATTGAGACAGCTAACACCTTGATAAGTGGTCACTAGGCTAACGAGCATGGACAAGCCAGCTCACCGGTGTGCGATGGTGTGAGACATCCTGATCTCTTTTAACCGCTTACAGAAGAAGCCTTCAGCACGGTGATCTCATTGTGACACAGCTCGCATATCATAATGAAATTCCCCATGAACAATTCCATCCCAGCCGCTTTGGAACAGGTGCTTACCGCTGTGTTGATCAACAAAGTACCGAACTCTCTATTATGGAATACCAACCAGCCTGCTTCACTGAAAGCAATACTGACAACACTCCACAAGGACGAAGCATCAATACTGGATTCGCAAACTATGTCATTACTATATTACTGTTCCTCGCGAGGGATGATCTTCATCTTGAGCTTAAATGTTAGCAACAATCACCTTTCAGCGTATCAGTAAGTGCATGGTAATGGTAAATGTGCAGTATGTGATAGTACTATCGTTTCAACAATTGCATCCGATGACCCCCATGCACTGATCTGCCATCAAGTACCGAACTCTATCCCGAAGTCAGCCAATGGACACAAGTCCCTTCTTGAGCTTGAACCCCCCGTAGCGCATTTCCATCGGAGCGTGCTGAAGATCCTGGACATGAATGAACTTCTGTCCATGTTCATGGGCATTGTCGCTTTTCGGTTTTTCTGCTAACCTGTATGTCTGACAAATGCGCGTAGTGTACCTCTACGATGTATGTCTGGTCGTGGTGACCACAGCCTGACGTCAATATGATGCATGCTGGCATCAAGTAGGTACGACAGGTATAATCTCTCCTTCATATTCCACCAGTCTTCCATTCTCCTCATCTACAACTCAATTCTCACTTAGAACATCCCAGCTTATTCCCACCGGCCCCACATAAAACAATGTCGACACTCACTAAGTTGATCATGGGTAGCATGGCCTTAGCCACCAGCGTCACAGCTGCCTACATTCCCTCGCCTGTACACTCCGCTGCCTACACCGACACCTTCGACAACGTCACCGTCACCAGCGACGTCTTGTCATTCCAACCCGTAGGTAGGCTTCCAAAACAACCTCAACTACACCCAGTGGTAGATCGTAGGTCCAACCACCTCCGGCTTCACCCTACCCAGTGTTCCCGGCGTCAAACTACACGGCTTAGTCAAACCTTCTCTTCCGAACTCTGCAGGACTAACCCTACGCACCTCACTCGCCGACGGTTCAGCCTCCGTTAGTCCATCAGCCACAACCTATAACTCACCTTCCATCAAATTCTTCTCCTTGACCTCGTTCTTCTTCGGCTGTGGCGCCGACACAATGGAGGGCGTTGTCGTTGCAACTGCAAGCTGCGATATCGCCGTCACTGGCTACGATATCCATGGAAACATGGTCGGCGAGGCTGCTTTCAGCTTCGTCCCAGGACAGCTGTTTGAGGTGCCTATGGTCAAAGCTGTGCTTCCGTCGACGTTTACGGGACTCCAGAGCTTTACCATTGGCATTTCTGGTGGAGAGTTCACGCCTGCTTTGACGACTTTGCAGACTGATAATGTGGCTCATACCAATTACTGGTAAGCGATGTCAAGCAGCTTGAGCAAAGCAGGGACGTTGGCGGTCCAGTGTCGGTGGACTTGAGCCTGAGAATATAGATACAGAGTAAACACATTGGGCTGTTATGGATAGAGCAAGTCATATGGGTGGTAGAGTGATGAGTACCGCACTTGTAATTTTTGACCTAAGGTGCACGGGTGATTTGATCAGCTAGTAGTTGATAATAATAGAATATTTATAATGCTTCAATACTTCTATAATTCAATACTTTTGCTTTCATAACAGAACGCCGTATCACTGTACGACCTGATTTCGAAGGAAGGCTCGTTCTGTTCAAATCGTCGAGGATTTCTTTCACTCCCTATGTCGCGCTTAATTGTAGATGTCCTTTGATCTTGTCTTAGCTTACCACTTTGACCGTATGACTGATACAGGCTCATGCTATTCATTAGCAGGTACTGCGAGTACTAAAAGGGTTCCCAAAAGATCATGAACGTCGATTAGAGATGAAGCGAGTTTTGTGGATTGTGACGCATTTCTGCTAGGGTGTTGATTATGGACTAAGTCCTGTGATGTGCGCGACGATATAACTTGGAACGAGACAGACTCGTTGTCCGTAAGCATTGCTTGATTGACGTGACGTGACACCATGAAAGCGACTGAGTTTGATAGAATTGAAAGTCAAATGCAATCTTTTTGAAATACCTTGTACATTCTAATGTGAAATTGGACAATCATAATACGCCTTTTACCATATGCCTGGGATATACGCTGCGAAGAGCGCCAAAATCTTTTCTCTGCCAGCATCCTTGTGCTCATCATACCTTGGTCAACTTCCTGCTTGGAGCTCTAATGGCGGACGCTGTCGTGACTGGAATCCGATATCGTCGTTCAAACTTCCGCAATAGTCACATTGAGATTCCACTTTACATGAAATCATCATCCTCCAATCCATCCTCATACGCAGCAGTATCAGCTCTACTCGCAACACCTCTATCAGCATTCAGCGTCGTCTTCGTCTTCGCCGCCTTCGTCTTCTTCGTGCCCTGCGACGCCTTCTCCTCCTTCATCTTCTCATTACTAGCAGTAGTCACCACAGAGGCAATCTTCTTAATCTGCTCACTCGACAAATCCTTAACCAACGACCTCACCAACTCCTGCACAAACAAGCCATAGTGCGCCTTACTCGTGTTTTGTCCAGCAACCAGCGGCACCAATGTCTCCCTTAACGTCACAAACTGATCTCGCGTCGTTGGATTGAAAAGCTTCATCGCCGAAAGATCTATCGCTTGTGACGGATCCGCAGCATCGCCTTCATTCACCGTGATCGGCTTCGCGCTCCTGTTCTTGCTGATTCCAATCTCGCCGAATAGATCTGCCGCGTTGTTCAAATCTGCCTCTTTCTCCATGCGTCGCATGCGGGCGACCCGCTCGGCTGGTGTCTCGTCGTCGTCGGTGTCGGATTCGCCGGCGAGTTGTCGTTCTCGTTGGCGCTGGTTCCGGAGTTCTTCCAAGCGCTCGGTTTTGGTCTTTTTGTTGCGCTTGGCTTCTTCTTCGGCGGCTTTTTTGGCGGCTTCGGCTTTGGCGGCCTTTTCACGCTCTACGTCGGAGTCTTCAGCGGCGTCCCAGGAGTCGAGAACCTGGTGGTGTTTTAGTTGGTGCGGTTGTTTGTAATGAACGATACCAATAGACGTACATCTTCCTCGTCTTCCTCATCGCCGAATTTGCTTTTGCGGACAATGGTCGCAGGGCTATCGTCCTCGCTACCGGATTCATCGTCTATGGAGAGGGTTGTTAGACCTTTGCTGAGCGTGTTGATTGGTAATGCTCACCCCAGTCCTTCGCCATGATTGTGGTTTGTTACAAGTGATTAACAGGAGGTGGAGGGCAGGTCGCAGTATGATCTAAGGCACCAGAGTCGAGAGTGTGAAGGCGATAAGGAAACACAGGTATACAAGATATGGCGAAGACAGTTTCCAGATGACGAGTTCAGTTAAAGTCTGAAAGGAAGGTGATCGAAAAGTGGTGGGCACATGTCACAACAATTTTGAAACAAAAAGGGGCCAAAGTAAAACACAGCCCTACCGGATCTAGCTCCATCGCTAGTTCCAGAGTGCTTTGGCGAATATTGGCATCTCCAGACGAGCATTTCATCCAAGATATTGCCGAGCGAACCACAATCTATAAGCTACCTACTGTCTTGCTCTTCCCATTCCTCCTTAAGACAAAATGAAGGTCCTGGATATCAAAGATAGAGCTTGGTGGTCGCCTCGTGTCTCCTCGGGGCACTTAGCCTACCCCAGCTTCACACCTCCGCACGACCGAGGCGTTGAACGACGCTAGACCATGGCCGAGGAGGTAGCATTGAGAGTCTAGATGTAATTTTTTCAGGATTCTTTTCCACAATCCTTCTGATCACACTCACTTCTCGGTCCTACTACAACACACAGAACAAAGACCAAACTCTGCTGGACAGTATGGCAACACAACGAAAAGCGCCTGCAAAAGGCCTAGCAGAAATCGACAATCATGAAGTAAAAGCAGCTACAGGGGAGAAGAGTTCGGAAGGTCTACTGTTGACGAAAGATGAATACCATTTGGCGCAGCTGGGATACAAGCAGACGCTGCATCGTGGGCTAGGATTGATAGAGAATTTTATTGCGACTTTTGTCACAATGAACTTCGTGAGTGGGCTTGCGGTTTTGTTTGGATTCGCAATGTATACTGGAGGACCTCAAGCGGCTCTGGCCAACTGGACAATGGTTGGTGGATTGAGTCTGATAGTGGCTCTGACCATGGCCGAGATTGCAGCAGCACTACCTACAGCCGGAGGAATATACTACTGGAGTGCCTATTTAGGAGGCCCAGAATGGGGACCTTTCTTAGGTTGGACGACAGCATGGTGGAACTGGGCAGGCTGGATAGCTGTCGTGCCGGCGACACAGCAAGGAGCAACCAACTTCCTTTTCAGCGCGCTCCAAATCCTGTACCCAAATTCAACGATCTTGTCCAAAGGCTGGTTCTCATGGTTGATCACTTCTCTCATGATCATCGTGGCTGCCATACCTAATATCTATAGTCAGACAGTACTCAAATGGACCCTGCGGACTACGATTGTTACCTTTACCATTCTTTACATCTCCTACATGGTTTGGGTGCCAGCAGCAACAGCGCATCATGGACAATTTCAAGATCGCACAATCCTAACTACATTCGTCAACGGAATAAACGAGAGCGACCCACCACAAGCTTCGAACGCATACTGCTGGATCGTTGGTATTTTGTTTGGTGCTTGGGATTTCTATGGCTGGGATGCATCAGTCCACTTATCAGAAGAGACAAAGCATGCTGGAGCGTCAACAGCACGGGGCATGTGGCTTGGTGTACTCGCTTCTTGGTGTCTTTCGGTACCAACTCTTCTGGTTTTCCTCTTCTGCATCCAAGACTTGAATGCGATCAATGATGCTAAATTCAGCAACAACTTCGCTGAGCTTCTCGTTCAAACCGTAGGTCGAAATGGCGCGGCGGCGATACTGATCATCTGTTGGATCGACAATTCCATACAGCTCTGCGTTTGTATTCTGAGCGCGCAGCGTGTCACATACGCGATAGCTCGAGATGGTGTCCTTCCCGGCTCAAAGTATCTAGCGCGTGTTTCAGAGAAGCACAAGATGCCAGTCAATGCCGCTATCCTGGTAGTCGTACTAGGAATAGCCATCGAAGCCGCCATCATTGGTTCTGCTGTTGCTTTTGAGGCCTTGACCGCCGTTGGCACCATTGCTGTCAATATTTCGTATCTCATACCAATTGTCGCTCGACATACCATTGGCCGGAAGCGCTTCCAGCCAGCAGCCTGGAATCTGGGCGTGTTCAGTCCGTTTTTGGCTGCAATAGCGAGTATCTGGATTTGCTTCCTGGTCGTGGTGCTTGTGTTGCCACAGCTGTATCCGGTGACAGCTGTAAGTTGATCACCATTCCTGTAGAACTATGTGAATACTAACATCGTGTAGGAAACTCTCAATTACGCACCCATCATGATCGGCGGTATCAGTATAATCTCGACAGTTGCCTGGATCTTTCCTTTCGGTCTTGGTGGTCGATACTGGTTCAAAGGCTGCAAACGGACGATCACGGATGAAGAGTTTAGGACTGCAAAGATCATCGACGACGACTCTAGCTTTGCACTTAGTGAGATGGGCCCCAAATGATATGCGCGACGCCGTAAACCACGATTTCCTCTGCGAGCACATAGATGGGTTGCACAAATTCTGTACATACACGTTGAACAAGCATGCCGATTATGCTAGTGGTAACGACTCTGCACTTCTGTAGTGGCCGGACGGCCGAACGCCGCAGAGACGTGAGCTTTTGAAGCGCGAAAGCTAACGACACTCCCAACCACACAATCAGGGCTTCAAGAACAGGATCCTGATGATGCTGGAGTTGACAAGGTCAATATTGCTGTGATGTACCGTCGTTTGAGAAAGCTTGATAGTAAATACAGAGAAATCTTTGCTCGCGAAGGCCTCCTGCTACCGAGCTCAACGCTTGCATCTCTGCTGTAAACAACAGATCAGCACAGTCTGCGCTGTCCAAGACCCTGGGGACGCGGATCATGGAGATGAATTGGAAGAGGTCAATGTTTGGGCAAGATCGAACGTGACAGATATCAGTGGTGTTGTGACTGAGTACAAACAGCTATCAGCTTTGACCATGAGATGGACACATAGCGCACTGTAATAGATTATCGCTTCCAAGGTCTCCCTCTTAGCAGCGCAAACATTAATGTTGTCTTTCTTCTCAGCGGATAGACATGCTTGCTTCTATTTCTTGGCAGCCAAATGCTCGTTCTCTTCCTTCTTCGGTTACTCCGTAGCCAGACGTTTCTGTGCTCTTTCCTCGCCAACGCTCCCTTTTCCTTCCTCTTATTCTCCTCATTCCTACGCCTTGCTGTCCATTATGCTTCTTTGTGTCAACACAGATTGTGGAGAGTGCTGAATTTCTTTTAGGAAAGCAATTATCAGAACCGGCTCATTTCAATCCTCAATCATCTTCGTTCTGGGTTGTGGCTACCCATGTTAAGCAGCTGGATCTGCTTTTCGTACAAACAGGTGTGCGAGGGCTGCCCTCGGCACATGAGATAATATTGATGGAGACATAATCGATGTCTCAATCATTTTTGTCCTGCGATTCGTGAATCGTCAGACAGATTTCGCCTCATTATAGAGCTGTGGAGGAGAGTGCTGAAGAGGTTTTAGGAAAGCAATTATCAGAATAATATCATTCAATTCTCAACCACCTCCGTTTTGGGATATAGCTACTTATACCAGCTGCTGGGTTTATTAACAGATGGCTGTGAAGAGTGCTGATCGATTTTGGAAAAGCGATTTTCATAACGGGATATGGAGTTCTCAATCGTCTTCGTTCTAGGACATATCTACTTGCAACAGCTACTGTATTTACTAACAGGTGGCTGTGAAGAGTGCTGATCGATCTTAGGAAGTCATTATCGCAACGGTACTATGGAGGAGAGCTCGGCGCAGTGAGTAACTCATTCGGCGCTGTCGGTTTTGCCTGCACGAGCTGCAAAAAAAAGTCTGCCGTCGTGGTAGAACCTGGCGACGACGGCAGGGCGACTACCAGCGCCGTAGAAGTGTCCTTTTTGCGCATGAACGCGGCACATCTCGTCGTATGCCAGCGCTATGTAATGGCCGACTTGTTGCCTCCAGCACAGCGCCTCCGAGTTGGACATCTCATAGTATGCCCATCTCACGAGTACTCAAGGTCGCGCGGACCGAATGCGCCATGGACATCATAGAACCAGTATCCAGTACCAACGCGGAACGATGGTGTCACGTAGCAATACTCGTTCCTAGCACCGCCTGTCCACTCCCGGTCGAAAGAAAAAGACAGTTTAGTACTTTATTTTAATGTGCTTTGATCTCGTGTGTCTTCAACCTATAGTTCCTCATCATCGACATCCATATCCTCAGAATCCCTCTTCCCCAACGACGAACCACCAAGATTTATGCCTGCTTGTGATCCAGCAGTCTACTTCAATCAACCCGACTTCGTGGATCCATCGATAGGATGACGTGTCTTCGGTAGGTTCAATCGGCTGTGTTTGGATGCTGCTTACTTTGAGCTTGTCGTCGTATTTCCAGACTGGGTCGAGTATTTCGTCGTAGTGCTTGGGTGGCTGGTTTGCTAGTGGTGTGTGAGTGAAGCTGTAGCGGATGACCTTTTCGAACCGGTAGTCCACAGTAGCGTCGGTCTGAGGCCAGAGATTTGTGTACGGATTGAGAGATTTTCGCTGCCGTCGATGACTGCAACGCATTCGAGTCTGTTTGCTGTTAATAGAGGATCTTGTTGTAGTGGTATTTCCATGCAGGCTACGCCATTGCGTAGTATTGAGATGTTGATAGCTGGAGTGAGTGCTGTTGCTAGAAAGTGCATGGTGCTTAACCTTGCTTCGCGTTAGAAGGTGAAAGTGCTGTGAGGAGATTTTCGGTGAAGTTAGTTTGTGCTTGCGAAGAGCAATTATAATCGCTAAGTAGTAACTAAGTTATGTAACACGATGGAGTATGGTAGTGAGACGAAAGAAGGAAGGACGGGTAACACCGGTACATCCTGCTTGCTTTCAACTATCACGATGCTGCTTTGAACAGTCGAAGCTATACATGTGATGTGAGGCGATAGTACCACCACATCCGAGTCGCTCTTCTCCATCACCAGCCAATGTCGGCATGAATTCTGTGCTATATGCAGAACCAGGTCACCACATCTTTTCACTGGCGCAAGTGCAGTACGTTTCACTTCGGGCTCGTCTCTACCTGTAATGAATGTTCCAGAAGCGGAACTATGCTTTAGATGGCAGGATCAGACACAAGAACATTGTTTCACAGACTGCCATCGAGAACTGAATAGCACTCAGGTTACCACAAGAATGTGACCTCTGCTCCGTACTGCTTGGATGTCCATAGGTGAAAATACTAAGTGTTGGTGATGACACAAAAATACAACGATGTGGAGTCTGGCAAAACCCAACCTGAAGAATAACGATTGCACAACAAAGGCGTCCGGATCTCAGCCCCATCTCATCCGGACGCCCTACCGACGGAGAAGTCATGGAGATGGTTTGACAGTGTCCTCCGAGAATACTTCTAGTCGCAGACTGGGCTCCCTCTTTTTTCCTCTTTTTTGCACCTTTTTGCACCTTATTTCCCCGGCCCTCGAGGCAGTCTCCAAGCGGAGCGAGTTCACCACTTCTATTTCTTTAGTGTACTTTATCCTGTGGCGCTTCCACCGTAAGAATCTTGATCAGTCGATAGAGTCTGCAGAGAGTGGTCCTCTAACTATAACGATGTCGAAGTTGTCGAGAGATGGCACCGGCGTACCAAGTGCCGTTCTCGGGCTTCGTCCCTAACATTACGCCTATGACATCTAGAAGAATCGGACACTCTGAGCATCACAGAAACCCAGCTAGAGGTGTGAACAATAAGGTGGGAGGTGCACCCTCGATTCAATCTGAAGGCCAAAGCATCTACATTTTGCTAAATCTCAAAACGCCAGCTTCCGAACATCGTAATTTGTAAACACTTTGAGAACGTTAAGGTACGAGGCGTGTCGCCTGTCAGTCCATAATTATAGATCGCAGACAATGTCTGCATTTGCGAAATCTGATAGGCCCAATCTCGGCGAGAAGCGCAGAGCACCACTCAAGATCGTGGAATAGGTAGTGGCACGCGTGCTGCCACGCATCGCATAGTGTTTGAGGAGAATCACCAGCTCACTAAAGGCCAGAGAGTCCATGCAGCTCGGCAACGCACTCTTGCGAGACCCAGTGAGGAGCCTGCCGTCACGTTCGCTTTCCATCTGCGACCTGTAGCTCCAGTATTGCCTCCTAGCTTGCCAAACTTTGGGAAGGCGCTTCCGACTCGTTTTGTCTATGATCTGGCACATACCTGCAGCACCAGTCACACCACCACTTCCTCCTCATCCTACGGTGCAGGCCACAGCACCTCCCCAAGCACCCGCCAATGGGATATCAGCTCCTCTCCTCCTCCTACAGCCTTCTGGAACAACTCCAGCACCCTCCACAGTACCTCTTCCTCCTTCTCACCACCTCTTCCTCCTCCTCACATGGTGCAGGCCACAGAACCTATCCATCCATCCGCCTTCGCAGAACCGCCTCCATTACTCTACGATCCGAGTACCCTTCGATCATTGTGACCCTGTTGAACAAACTACGATCACAAGTTCATATTGTGAGAGAAGCCTTTTCAAGTCCGCCTATCATCTTCACCGCCCCTGGCGATATCTTAGATGAATGGAATAGCTTCTTCTCGTGATCTAACTTCTCTACCTGGTTTTTCAACCCACCACCACCTTAAAAGAGATAACTAGATATGTCAACGCTACGTTTCGATGTGACCGACAAGGATGTGATAAGGAAAAGTCAGTCACGTTCGATCGTCTCACATTGCATTTTAACGCTACGACTCACACGTTCTACTGCAAACCTCAAGCTATAGTCGATGTCGACCCCGACTACATTCAGCGCGATTTAAATCCGAATTCGCACGGAATGACCAACAAACATGTTCTTGCAAGAGTAACGCGTAGACGTGCATTTCCCGGTTTTGACAATGTCCGTTCTTGGTCTAAATTTCAACATATCAGGCTCTCAGCAACACCATCCCTCAACGACATCTTCTGTATACCATACACCGACTCCTCAAGCGGGTCTATCTATTCTTCGGAATCTATTCTCCTAAATCTTTCGGGGTCCGTCATGCCTCCCAACCCCATCAGTAATTGTTTCCCTATATTCTCCTACTTAGGCTTGGTCGCCCCGTCTGCGCCTAGTTCTATAAGTAATGATGATTAGTCTCTCGACCCCTCCTCTCGAAAACGGAGAATTGGGGACGCGGTTGCGCGATACCAGCGAGGATCACTACGGAGGTCCCTCTGCGCACTCCTCACAGGTCAACAAAAGACCGCAGACGGATTCTGCCGTCAGGCAATCCTCGACAATTGTGGTTGGGGAGGTCGAGGGTGATGGGAGAGACTTGTTTGTGAGGGAGCGTGTGCCGGCTGCTGAGGATTTAGATGGTGAATTCGGCCGCGAACCAGAGCCTGAATTCGTCTCCTCGGGTTCTGAGAGTGAGGAGGAGGTATCGGATGAGGAGGATGAATGAGAATGCGGAGACAAGCATTTACTGCAGCAGCCCGCATCAAAAGTCCTTGAAAAAGTCCTACAGGGCCAACCTGCTCACATTGGTGACAGCTTGAATGGCACAAAAATAAGGTGACTAGCATTCTTTGCTCCAGCCAGTATATAACAACTCATCGTCGACAATGCGGAGACTAGCATCTACTGCTCCAGCCCGTCAAAACTCTCGCTTACAATGGAAAGCACGAAAACCAGCATTTGCTGGCATCAGCAGGCACCATACAACATCTAGTTCAGTACGGATGAGGATGGCGAAATGTTTCCAGCGGAGAAATGACACAGAATGGTGAAGAGGTTTCAATGATGGATTGCAAGTGACTCGAAGCTAAAATTACAGAAAAGAACGAGTATATAGACAAACCTGCCATGCTTTGCCTTTTGCAGCCAAACCAATCAAACCTGATACGTAAACATCGTCGTCATCAAGCACATTATCAAATCTCGTCATCCTCTTCTTCGTATTCCTCATCATCTTGGTTCTTGCGTACATGCCCATATTCACCAACCTCAGACGACTGCCCGGAAGAGTGCTCTGCTTTACCAGCTCGGGCCTCGCTGCCACTGTTATCCTTCTCTTGAGCTTCCTCGTCAACTTCACCGTCGTCGTCCTCATTCTCCTCCTCTTCCTCATCGTCCAACTGTCCCAAAATTACCGGATTACCCGGTATCTCACTGTAATCTGGCTCCTCTGACTCGAGAGTGAGCGGCGTGCTGAGTTCAGAATCGGTAGCTGCCTGGCGTGTGGCAGTCGCCACAACGCCACCGGAGGCAAGCAGAGCAGCTCCTTCTGCTTACGAGGCATCGATCCTTCTTGCTTTGGGAGGACCCTGTGTGAGTTGCTCCGATGGACTTCCAAGTGCTTCGATAGTGTCGTTGAACGTCCTCTTCCTCGACTGCTGCTGGTTGGGATTTGTGGTGGTGGTAGCGCTGCTAGTGGAAGGAAGCAGAGGTGTGGATGTTGCTGGAGGGAGAGAAGGACCAGCTGAGCTGCCAGCAGCTGTTTGAGATCCCGAAGGGTTGTTGTTTGAGATTGTCGTTGAGGAAGATGGCTCACCAGCAGTATTAAGGGCTGTGAAGCCTGCTGGAGGTGCTGAAGATGATGCTTGTGCAGGTCCATTAACCTCATCCTGGACAGACCTGTCTGGGAGGCCTGACGCGACGCGAAGGTAAAAAGCAAGAGTGACGACAGGCTCGACACCTGGTCGAATGCCAGTTCGACTGATTGTTGCAAGTCTTCTCTCAGCGCTAGAGACTTGGTGGTGCGGCTCGAACACTACACGGTGTGTAGCGCGCCGGACTTGTTCAATGATCCAAGGCAGTGGTCCTCTTGAAATCGGTCTAGCAGGGCGGTGATGCGCGTCGTCCTGGAACGAGAAGCCCCTCCGAATTGCTGCAGCTGGTGACGGGTCGACCGATCGAGAAAAGAAACATTCTACCTCGATGAGAGCTGTTGAGTGTGTTCCACGCACGGCGGATCGAGCTGATTGTGAAGCATCGAGGTCTTGTGTCTTCATGACTGACGCATGAAGTTTGCTGTTGTGTCTCTGCCAGAACATGTCAAATGTTTCATTGTAGGTCTGTGGCGTGCTTGTGGCGGAAGCATCGTGTTGGATAGATAGTCGATATATGTCTTCGACTTTCACGTCCATAACGACTATGTACTCGAGTTCATCTATGTGAATTTGTATGGAAATAGCCTCACCGCCAGCGATGGTCACAACATACTCGAGCCTGTTACTGTTGCTGTGTGTCGTCAGCCGCGTGATTTGCCGTTCTTGTGCCAACACGCCGTCGAGTCTCAAGTTTACGTCGAAGGCTGGTGTTGCTGATGTTGCTAGGTAGTGCATAATTGTGGAGAGGAGTAGAAATTAAAGAGATGGAGATAAAGTGCCTGATTTGGGGTGAAGACTGCGATGCTTTCGTTGCAATGAAGCTCGCGATCGAAAGGTGACAAGTGTAGAGTGAGTCTTAGCAGTAACAGGTGTGAGGCGTAAGGTGTGAAGTTGCAAGATGGATATTGTGAACTGTGAAGGGGAGGATGGGCAGTGCAAGTGTGAATTCCGATGTTTGAAGTGTAGGTGCGAAGAACGAGAAGATGAAGGGAATATCAGCGCGCGCAAAGATGCGTGTGTTTAGAAGGAGGTGGCTATATTGCGGAATTGCGACGCGTCTTACATGAAATGGATCTCATCGTTTCAAAGTCAACCACAGCGATATTGCCCTTCCTAATCTCCAGATGTCCATAAGCATTTTAGAGAAAATACAACGTAATCATGCATATCGTTTATAAAGACACCCAGGCATGATCGACATTTTGTACAGGTGCATGTCGCCTTTAGTACGAAGTGTGTCTTTTCATCCGCCGAGCTTTTGTGGAAAGCTTTATACCACCTCTTTGCATTTGCTTCTGCGACTTTTTGCTGTACACTCATAGTACACATGCCACTGCAGAGTCATCGTGATTTAGATGATACCAATATCTATGCCACAACAATTTCGGCTGATTGCTGAGCCATCTTCACGATATAAGAGACCTCAAAACTTGCCACTTCACATTTATGCATAAATGGCGCATTGGTAGTTGAAGCGTCGTCGTGCTGACCCTTAACTGGGTCACCTCGACGTGGATGTGCCAGTCACATTTCGGATGTTAGTAACTATTCGGCACTTTGATTCATCAATGGCTGCGCCTTGGAGTGTTCGACCCCGGCCCCTGTCCCATACTGGCCCCTCGTCTCATACTTTGTCCCTCTGTCCCATTCTTCGAACATTCGGCACTTCTCGACTCAGTTGAGAGCAGCGAGCTGAGGTCTACTAGCATCCACATCGGCATACAATGAGCTCGTTCGAACCGGGCCCTTGTTTTTCTGTTACTTTTGGTCTTGCACCTCTGCACCGCGTTGTCCCTGCTGCGATGAACTCGCGATGCATATTCTCACACACGTTGTAAGCTTCTGAAGCTGAAGAGTTTTGGCGTAACGGTTTCCGCCCTTTTACTGTACCGCAAAACATGATCGCAAGATAGTTTGGTCCCGAACGTAAACTTGATCTGAAGATTCACTGCGATCATTCCAATCACAATGAGGTTGATCCCCGTTCGCGAAAAGTGTGCAGTCTTGCTCGTTCGTTGGCACAGCTTTCATTGTATTTCACAAATGAAGCTGATACTGAGCTTGTTGCTCTCTAGTCTTATTTGCAGTTTCGCTTTGATACTATTCAGCATAATCTTAAAGTGTCAGTTGCACAGATTAGGACTCTCGGCTGAGAAGAGATGACAACTCTTTAGGCGGTGCTATTGCATGCAGAAGGAGCTGTACTTCAGCTGGCTCATTTGCAGGGCTTCGCATGAAGAATGCAGTACAACAAACATGAAAAGGATAGTGTGCTAGACTACCTAGTAAGAAGAGGAAGAAGGAGAAAAGAAGACATGAAGTCCAATGATCGAACCGGGCCGAGTGCACCAAAACTTGGTGTGGATCGCCCCTTCTTGGCATAGCTCGATGTGATGTGCACTTCTTTTCGACTACCACCTCCATCTGATAGACTACGCATGTCGCAGAACTGATTCATCGCAGGCGCGAATTTGTGCGCTCTAATCGATACTTGGCCATTGCGAGCATTAGTAAAATCACGGCAATGCGAACGAGGGAGTCTGGAGACGCGATTTCATGCGCACGTGACCCGTGGTGTCTCTCAGTGTGTCGTTTGATGACTAGGTATCATCACCATTATCATCAGCCGCATTCAGCTTCTGTTGTGACTTGCGGCTATTGAGACCCAAAGCGTAACTTCCAGCTCAAGACATAAATCTGTCATCCCCTTCATCTAAGCTTGTCTTTTCTCAATTCATAGCACATCTGCCACTAACTCAGCCGACAAACAAGCTGATATGTTTGCTAAGAGCTTGCATGAGGCAATCGCTCGCTACAATGGTGTTTTGCTATCAACCTCATCCACGTAGATGTTCTGCAGATGATGCCCGATGGCGCCGTCTTGTTTCGATAACCATCATGATGCTGAGTAAAATACCACTGGACATCTGTCAGCCAGGGACTGTGTCTAGCTGAGTCCAGCGGCCATTCTGCAAGTTGGCAAACCCTAGCACCGTCAGCTCACTCCAAGCTCAATCCGCACTAATAATGCCATCGACACATTTATTATACAGGTATCCTCATGTCTCAGAACATATCAAAATATTGCCCACAACCAGTACCAACACCATGGTTGTGCTGTAGCCACACTGCAGTCATGTACGACGCCTTCGAACACGGTGTCACAACCTAGATGGCACGGCGATAGCTGGCTGCCAGCGTGCTCGCTCCGTGTACTCTCTCTCACAGACGTAAACTGGAGCCATCGCAGTCCATCGCACACTCCCCTCCAAGCACCCACTGCACCCACTGCACCCACAGCTTCACAACAAGAGCCTGAAGATGAGCCGGCAATCGGTTATGTTCTGAAAGATAACGATCTGCGACGGCCGCCGCGCCTAGGCCTGATAAAGACTCTCCAGTGCTTGCTACCCCGACGAATCTGGCATTGAGAAAAAGGTCGTAGACGCATCAACATTGCACAGTCACTCTTAAACCTCTATCCCGATTCCAAATTTGTTATGATACCACGCCCATCCAATCCGGCGGCCGCTCCAGCATCTTCGAGCCCGGCAATAATCGGCACGAATACGGTCACAACTAAGGAGTCTGACGATGTGGTGGATGATGAACCGTCCAAGCATTCTGCCACTGGGCTGGAGGAGGAATCGGCGAGGAAGTCTGTTGGTGTAGTGGGTGATAGATCGAAGAGTCAGCTTCCTGATGAGGATGACGAAGTTTCTTCCAACACTAGTGGCGACGAAAATATGACCTGATGCGCTGGAGACGTGGTTGCCAGCAGCTTCTTGCGAGAAGAGAGCTCAATCTGTAGACCCACGGGACGAAGATACACATATTGGCGACTGTCTGCATCGCCTCTGTAGCTCTGATTATCCACTTGGTGAGGTGTCGGCTGATTCGCCAAAATGAACGCAATCTGGCAGCTCCTCTTAACCTACATTATCCCTCTCTCGTACCTCATTCGAGCCGGCCACTGCCGCTGTCAATCTCACACAGCGTTCTCAACCGCCCCCAACCTCCAGCTAGCACTTCGCTCGTCGAGACTCGCCCATCATCTGTGACCCAAATAATTCCTAAAGGTGACCTGCAGAACAAGACTATGAACCTGTTCGGAGCTAGAAAAGCGCCGGATGTCATAGATCCTGCATAACACGACCTTATAAGAGTTTATCAGCACCGAAAACGTCTAGTTGAGCACCGAGAGACCAAGATTTGATAAACTCTTTGGCGCGATGCATGGAAGCTCTGCGGTTTGTGTGCTTGCACACTGTGCGCGCGATGTGCCTAAGATGGATCTCCAGGTGTCAGAAACGATGTTATATATATAATGATATCCACCACAGTCGGTTCTCAACGCCAACCCTGCCTGGTAGGCCTTCAGGCTGGTAGAGTCGGACTCCGGCGTGTATGTGGGGAAGGTAAGTCTAATTAGCTATTCCATATCACCTTCACTGAAGTATATTGCTAATATGATAATAGATTGTGATTCAGTGGGAAGCCAAGCCGGCTTGAGGGGAAAAAAGCAGGTGTCTTTGGCAGGAGAGAAATGTTTGGTATCAATGGATGGGACGTCTTGTCCTCACTGCAGAGTTAGGTGGCAGGTTGCATGCAAAGCTACATTGTTCTCACCTCTACTGAGCCAAGAAACTCCGCCTCTGAGGAACTCTTCGACGGAGCTTGCATGAACTGTCACTCTAGGGGTGAGAGCAAGTTCTGCCAACTCGCCTCCAACTACGCTGGAACCAAGTTTGCTTTCAGGTCTGCTAAAGCTGCTGCTGTTCAAGCTACACAAGCTGCCAATGCCGCAGCTATGTCCAATGATTGCCAAGTCGTCCTCCCCTTATACCAGCCAGCCGTAACGTCGCTCCAACCTTCGTCCTTCTGGTCTCAACTATAGGGCACACGAATCCGACGGGTCCATCATCCTACCAGGAAGAGTCGAAAACCAGTCTATATGCTCATTTGGGAAAGACCTATTGCGAAGGAAAATTGGAAGGACCTTTACAGTACTTTCGCCAAACAGCTTACGGACTACAAAATCGATGTCTTATATGTCGAACAAATCCATAAGAGTAGACATGGGTTTGTCGTTCAATTCAATAGTGAGGACGTCAAGAATGACTATTTAGGGAAGGTTTATGCTAAAACTAGAGGAAGGAGTATCATCTTCGAGCTATTCTAGCGTGGCGGGTCTACTAAGTATGTCATCCGAAAGACAGGTAGATGTCTACGGGCTCTACAGAAGCGCACAAGATGTGCAAAGACATATAAGCAGGGCAAATGTATATTTATCCACTGATGGACCCTAGCTTATAAAGACAAGGACATCCGGTTGTCTCGTGGAGAATATGAACACAGTAACAGTTGACACGCCATGGCAGATGATGACATTGTTTTTCGGAGTACAAAGGGAAAGGTGAATATCGACTAGAGCCGCGACGAGATGTTGTGCAGGCTAAGATCTTCACACCGAGATAGAGAAGAAAATTCCAGCGATTAATCTGTCTGAAGAATTGCAGAAGAAGGTCATTGAGACGTCGTTTTATGTCTCCATCAATATTATCTCGTATTTTTGAGGGACAATCCTCACACACCTGTTTGTATATCCAGCTGGAGATCATGTCAACACCAAGTGTCCCAAAGATCTTTTACCGAACGCTCTGTCCACGGATTTGACTGGATTGCTGACGTACGTATTGGCATCGGCAAGTAGCGTATAGCGTTTGCTTTACAACTGGAGCTAACATGTCTTTGTTTATGTAGTCGGCAAGATTACAGCGATAGCGACAGTTCTGCAGCATGGGCCAAGAGTCCGGTGCTGAATGAAGAAGGTTGGGAAGTGGGTAAGACCTCAACCAACAAGGAACAGACATCAGCCGGCTAGCTGGGCAAGTGTGGCGTCACGGAGACGACATGGAGAGACGACTTGTTAGTATAGCATTCGCGGACACAGAGCTGTAGAATATCACCATGCACGAGAGAAGAGCAAAGACCAGAGGAAGATTACCAGCTATAGGCAGAGCTATATGTAGCGATGTTCCGAAAGTTGACTGTATAATCATCTATCTACCCACACAGAACCATTCACTCAATCCAATACCCTACCTGCCAACGAGCTTTCACTCTTGTCCTTCGTCTGCGTCTTCTTGAGTCCTTTGCCCATCTGGATCTGTCCTAACAATGCACCCATCCCACCAGGTCCCGGAGCTGGTCGAGGCGCACCACCACCACCCATTGGTGGCGGAGGTGGTCCAGGTGGTGGTGGTGGAGCAGTACCGAATGGCATAGGTGGAGGTCCTGGAGGAGGTGGTGGAGGCGCGCCGTCTTGCGGCATCGGTGGCGGACTTGGTGGTAGTGCGCCAGGCATTTGCTGCATACCCGCCCCATCAGCATCATCATTCGTGTTGTGGATCGCTGGAAGCTTGGGTGCTGCTTGCACGGGTGTTGCAGGCTCCGAAGTCATTGGGCGGGGTGGCCCCATGGAGCCGAAGAGAATGGAGGCGAGTTGCTTCGCACCGGGACCAGTTGTGCGCTCCGTGCCGTCATCTTCGTCGTCAGAGGACGATGAGTCGACTACAGACCAGTCATCTTCTTCCTGCATGCGTCCGCGGCCAGTGCGTTGAGGTTGCAGAGCTGCTGGTATAGGTGCTGGTTGGGAAGGTTGTGATTGAGGTTGAGCTGGCTCAGGAGCTGCGAGATTAAGGCGGTGGAAGGGATTGAGGTCAGGAGCATTGGATGCTGGAGCTTGAGACATCTTGAAGAAGGGGTTTCGAGATTCCGTCTCAGTATTAGTGCTGGGTTGTGCAGAAGCAGGCGCGGGTGAGTTTGCGTCTCGCGGAAGTTCTTGACTTGCGGTAGGAGTGCTGTGATCAGGTGTAAGTCTTTGAGGTCCATCGTCCTCATCCGAAGAGTCGTCATCTCCGAGGGCTTCGAGTTGTCTTTGTAGTTCGCGCTCTTTCTCGCGTGCAGCCTCAAGCTCTGCTCGTTGACGCGCGAGCTTGTCCTCTTTCTCTTTCGAGGCTTGCTGCAAGGCCTGCTTCTTGCGTTTCTCTTCCTCCTTACTCAGCTTACGCTGGCGCACCTGCTCTTCCAGAGCCTTACGACGCTCTTCTGCCGCCTCACGTTCTTGTCGAAGTTCTTCTTCTTGACGAGCTTCTTCGTCCCTGTATATCTGTTAGACCATCATCTTCTAATGTCATCAGTGACAACTTACTCTAAAGCATTAACCTTAGCATCCTGTACACGCTCCTCTTGTTTGAGTTCCGCTGCACCGAGAACTGCTTTGTCTTGGCCCTGTACCGAACCAGACCGGCCTTTGTTGCGCGGGATGGGAGCTGGTGGAGGTGGTTTCTTTGATCCAGATGGTGGCGTGATCTGTTCATCTTGTAGACGTCGCTGCCTCTCTTGCTCCCTGGCTGCATCTTCCGCTTCAGCTTGGCGCTTACGTTCTTCCTTTTCTTTTTGTTCGCGTTCCTGACGTTGCTGAGTTGTCTCTGCTCCACCTGCTTTCGATGGACGACTAATACCAAGAGCCGCGAGTCGTTCAGCCATGCGTTGTTCTGCCTGCTGCTTGATGAACGCCGCACGATCTTCAGCAGTCTTGTAGTTCGAGTATGATCCGGATGCTTGAGGCGTGCTTGAACGCGCTGCAGGGCTTTCTGTACGAGCTGCAGGGGCTGAAGAGGCAGTACTCGAACGAGAAGTGTCTGCACGTCTAACGCGCGCACTTCGGCTACTTCGCTGCAGATCATAGATAAACTCGCGAACCTCGTCTTCAACACCAAGACCTTCCTGCCAACGCCTTTTTTCGTGATCGTTAGCCGCACTCGAACCTCCTTCCTTAAGGCTGTCCTCGAGTTCTTTGCTGAAAGAGGTAATGCCATCCTCAACGTCCCTGATCATACGTTCATTGCTTTCCTTCTCGGCTGCAGCCTTAGACTTCTCCTCTTCCAATCTTTGAGTAGAAGCGGCAGCGGCATTTGAGTCATCAGCAACAGGCTTTCCTGCTAAGGCAGCAGAGCGTGCTTGCATCATAGCTTTGGCTCTTGCACGTAGTCTGTCGCCTTCGGTGACAGCACCACCAGGGCCAGAACCAACAATTGGAGGTGCACTCCCAGGGTTGACTTTTGCATCTTTGAGACGGAACAGCTCAAGTCTGGCGTCAGAAATAGCCTGTTCAGCTTTTCTAGCATGAGAGGCCAATTCTGGTACACGATCTTGTAGACCACGGAGTGTGCGAAGGGTATTTCTTCTCTCTGCATCGGAATCTGTTGATCGAAGGGCAGCTTTGGGGTGCCCGTCAATGTCGCTCTGAATGCGACGGATGCGCTCAAATAGCTCATCTGCTTCGTGTCGGTCTTTACGGTCCAGAGCTGCATCTTGATCTGCATTGTTCTCTGCCTGGAAGTCGATGGCATCAAGGATAACCTGCTTCTCACGAACCTTCTTTTTCAATTGCTCCAACGATAAGTCTTCGGAGGTTTCAGACGATGGTGAACCAGGCTGGTCAGGCGAAGACGAGCGGTCATTGGTATTCACACGTCGACGAGCACTAGACCTATACCCAGAAGACTCATCATTGTGCTTGTATACTGTTCCGTCCTTGCGTACGCCGGCATTAGGTCCACCCGAATTACTGAACGAATGGTTCTTCAGATAGCTTACGCCAGTCCGCTGAGGCTCCAGGTAGTTTGTAGAAGACTTCCTGTCCTCGGCATCACGAGATAGTAAAGTCCTAATCGAGCCTAAAGAATCATTGAGATTACGTGTAGAAGGTGGTACTAGTTCAGTTGGAAGTCTATCGGGAACTGGGTAGCCGTTCAGAGCACGATAGATCAAGTGCATCGCAACTGCAAATTCATCGAGATCCAGTCTGCCTTTATTGTGAGGATCAGACAGCGTCCACACTTTTTCCAAGTCAGGCTTTGGAAGTCCGCTTTGACCAAAGATTTCCAGAGCCTGGGTGCCTGTAATGTAGTTCTTGTTGAACCCATCCCAAGCGCGAAACATGTTATCATATATTTTCTTCTCATCTTTTGTAACAGCCCAGGGAACAGTCGCATTGCCTCTCAATCCTGTTGCGCTGAATCCAGCTTCACGGCCTATTTGAGGCATCATTTGTGCTTGGAGAGCATCCAGATTTGGCAGACCAGCTGACGGTGCATTCACGAGACCCCACTGACCAGGTCGGCCGGTGGGCTGGGCGTTGAGAGGTGCTGCTTGAGGTGGGTAACCAGTAGGCATTGATTGTATTGGTGCAGCCATGCCATAGCCTGTCGGCTGTGATTGAAGAAATCCAGTAGGTTGCGGCATGAAACCTGTAGGTTGTGGCTGGAATCCAGTGGGTTGAGGAGCAAGTTGAGACAATATTTGAGCACTTGAGGGCTGCTGAGGGGCACTTTGCGGTGCAGACTTTGGCGCACTATCGAAGCTCGGCGCATTTGTTCTACTCGGTCCTGCTGACTGCTCATCGGGAATAGAGAAGGAGATTATGTCTACCATGCTGGAGACTTCGTTCTTGACCCTGTCTGGTAGTGATGTAGGCAGACTCTTTCCAGTGAGTGCAAGATTGCACAGATACATAGCTAAGGCAAATTCGGGGAAGAGAAGCTGGCCTGACTTTGTCGTATCCGCCAATGCCCTGATTCAGTCAGGATACAATATATTCTACTGATGTTTGGCTGACTTACCATATTTCTCCAAGTGTATTACCAGGTAGATTTGAGCGCATTAATACCTCCCGGGATTTGTCCCCGGAAAGAGCTGATTCTTTGCCGACGGCTGACAAGAAGAGCTCTTTGAACTGTTGCTGGTTCTCAGCGGTTATGAAGGACAAGCGAATGTTCGGAACCTTTGCTGCAGTAGCTGAAGAAGTAGGCTTCGGTTGTTGCTGTTGCTGAGGTGCTGGGGACGATCGAAAAGAATCTGCCATTTGGCTCGATGTCATACCAGTCGGCTGAGGCTTCAATGCCTGCGATGCAGGAAACCCTGTCTGCTGGACTTGTTGGAAAGGTTGTTGTTGTATTGGCTGTTGTTGCATCCCTCCAAATTGACCTGGATATCCAGTAGGTTGTGGTCTAAGTTGTTGTTGCTGCTGGCCAGGATATCCTGTTGCTTGAGCTTGCATAGGCTGCGATTGTGCTTGAAAGCCGGTAGGTTGGTGTTGAAACTGTTGTGTAGGATATCCTGTAGCTTGAGGCTGTAGCTGCTGTTGAGGTGGGTAACCCGTAGGCTGAGGTTGGAGCTGCTGCTGCTGTTGACCAGGATACCCAGTGTACTGAGGCTGGAGGCCAGCTCCTCCATATCCAGTAGGTTGCGCTCCGAAGGCATTGGCGCTTTGCTGGCCGAAAGACTGTTGTTGTTGTTGTTGTTGTTGAGGTTGACCGAAAGGAGTGCGACCAGCGGTGCCTCCGCCGAGATATGAGGAGGAATTCGAGTACATGGCGATCTGGGATAGATGCTATGCCATGCGATAACGAACGTGGTATAGATTGGTGACGAGGTTGCTGATGGAGGGAGATGTGGGGACGACGACGACAGAGGCTTGGCACTGATACATCATTGGCATTGGAAGACAACCACAAAGAACGACACTCAGCCATTCGCACATAACTCATACTCCAGTCCCGACGTCAGTATGGCTCAATCGAATGAAGCTGATGGCCAATCGGTGATGACAGACGCGGACTTTGCAAAGGCAAGGCGAGATGAGATTTTGGTGAATAATCAGTTCTAACATGATACAGGCATTTCAAGAGTTGAACAAAGGAGAACAAACCGCCTCAGCACTAGAGAAGCAACTTTCGGCCATGGAAGCCAAGATTGAGGAGCTACTGGCTGCTGCAGAGAAGACACAGAAAGAGATTGAATCCGATGTCTCAAAGAGTACACCAATCAATAAGAAGGAATGAAGCAACATATTGGATCGCTACATGAAGCAAAAGGTACACAGATCATGTGAAGGGATCACTACCAATTCACCCAGCCACAACCGTACTTGGACCCGGATTGGAATCGCTTTGTACATTCGGCTCAACCTATCTACCACGGCTTATCATGGAAAGTATTTGTGCCATCCTCGACCGATCGACCGCCATTTGTCTGATGGGAGTTGGGACTCATTATCTTCGACAAGTTGAAGTTTCCTGACGCGTCCTTTTCCATCACACCCACCTCCGTTACGATCCCATCAATGAGTTCGTGCGGTGTTACATCGAAAGCTGGATTCCATACTCCAATACCATCTGCGGCGATGTTTACTCTCACTGCTGGATGGTCGAGTTCCAGCTTGTCGCCATCAATCTGAGGCCCAGCTATGGTGGTCAGCTCTTTTCCAGGACGCTCTTCTATCTTGATAGCGTCACCAGAAGCAGTAGCCATGTCAATCGTCGTTCTTGGAGCAGCCACAAGGAATTTCACACCATGATGTCTAGCATGTATAGCCAGAGCATATGTACCGATCTTGTTTGCTGTGTCACCATTGGCAGCAACACGGTCAGCTCCAACCACTACAGCAGCGATGTTCTCACTCTCCTTTCGCAACCTCATCAAAGCTGCAGCCATTGAGTCTGTGATCAAAGTGGCAGGGATCTTGTCGTGTACGAATTCGAACGCTGTCAGTCGAGATCCTTGGTTGTATGGTCGTGTCTCTGTGCAGAAGGCGTGCTTGAGCTGGCCAGCCGCATGCACTGAACGGATCACGCCAAGCGCTGTGCCATAACCAGCAGTAGCTAGTGAGCCAGTATTGCAGTGGGTTAACATGGAGACTGGTCCTTTCTTGGCAGCATCAGAGTTTTTGGAAATCCACTCGGCGCCATGTTTGCCTATGCCCTCATTGTCCGCAACGTCGTCCTTGAGCATTTTTTCCGCAGCGTCGATGTATGCGTCCTTGATTTCATCACTTGCTGAACTGGAACTCTTTGCTGCTTGAGTCACTACATTCTTCAATGCAGCTGCTGCTGCTCCAAGATTGACTGCTGTCGGCCTGCTTGTGACTAGATAGTCTAACTTTTCATAAACAAACTTCTCGATATTCAGCGATGAGTCTGTGTCATTGTTAAGTTCCACGGCAAGACCAAGAGCAGCAACTATAGCTATTGCAGGTGCCCCTCGAACTCTCATACTGTGAATGGACTCCCATGCATCCTCACTCGATTTAACCTCATCGTAGTGTGTTTTGTGAGGAAGTTGTAGCTGATCGAGAACCTTGAGACTGCCTCGACTGTACTTTATTGCCTCCAGAACCATCTCGCAAAGTGTCTTTTTAATTTGCTTATTTGTCTTCTTGTTTAAAAATGTTTCCGTCTGTTTCAATATTTGCCAAGCCTTTTGACACTTTTAAGGTTTACATACCCTGCTTTGGCAAGACAAGGCTCCTGGCTATTCGTCACTTGTTGACGGCGACAACGTCAACATCTCATCTCATCTCACTCTCAATCGTACACTTCTTCAGCAAACACAATCACCTTGTTCAGACCACACCGAAGCAGCATCGAATTCAAAAAGCGCCACTAAATACACAAACCCACCATGAATCACCATCCTCAGAACTGGCACAGAGTACGCATTAAGACAGTGGTGTTTCTATCTAGTCTAATACTTCATCATAGCCTCGTGACGACGTGTACGGAGCCTATGACCACTCTTATCTCCAGACTACAGGTCCCAAACAGCACACACAATCGCCTGCAGTGACGGGAACATCAGTCATCGGTGTCAAGTTCAAGGATGGCGTAGTCATTGCAGCAGACAATCTAGGTATAAACAAGCAGACTTCTCACGTTAGCATATACACAGCTAACACATCTGCCAGCCTCATACGGGTCACTCGCCCGCTTCGAAAATGTCCACCGCCTCCTCCCTTTCAACAATCAAACAATCGTCGGTTTCGGCGGAGATGTTTCAGACATGCAAGCCTTGACACGCACTCTCCAAGCTCTCTATACCCGCGAAAACTATTCTCACTCTCCGTCATCACCCGATTCTGTCCACCTCACCGCCCACAACCTCCACACCTACCTCCAAAAAGTGCTATATAACCGTCGCTCGAAGCTAGACCCATTATGGAACGTCATCTTGATTGCTGGATTCGATGGAAAGCAGAAGCCGTACCTGGCGAGCGTGGATCTTCTGGGTACGAGCTTCACAAGTCCGACATTGGCGACAGGTTTCGGTGCACATCTGGCGCAGCCAATATTGAGGAGGAAAGTGAGCGATGAGAAAGATGCGGAGAACTTGACAAAGGAGGAGGCGGTTGAGTTGGTAAAAGAATGTATGAAGGTGTTGTTCTACAGAGATGCAAGGAGTACAGATAAGTACAGTATTGCGGTGGTGACGAAGGATGGTGGCGTTGACCTGAAAGAGGATGAGAAACTGGAAGCGCAAAGCTGGAGCTTTGCGGAAGGAATCAAGGGATACGGTACGCAGACTGTGTGAAGGGAGGATAGGTTCACAGATTTCCTTGAGCTTGATGCAGCGTACGTATTCAAGCTAAGAGGTGCTGAGAGGTGCTGAGACGTGCTGAGCTACAAACAGTACCACTTACGGAGAGAAGAATCACTAGATAATATCAGGTAAACATTCAAAGTCGAGCTTGTTCACAGGCTGAGCGCCTTTGCCCTTGAGTAAGTCTCCTACGTCAATCCTCCTCGATTAGTGAACTTCCTCCTTCCTTCTTGGCTTCTTGCAAGATAAGGGCAAGATTGATCACCTCTAGCCACGATGTCCTGACTACTCTTCCTCCACCACACTAGTACTAAGCAAGAAGGTGGTCAGGTGTTATTATGTGGGAAAAAATGCTTGAGCAAATAGAAAATGCTTGATAAAGCTTCGTGAGCTTGCCCTTCGTTATCGTCTTTCGACCTGCTCAATGTGGCCAAGTGTGTTAGGATGAATCATGCTACTCCTGCATGCATGATCGTGTGATATCGATGATGTGGAGTAGAAGTAGAGGAGACCAGATTGTGACCACCAAATGGAGAGATTGTTGGGTCGCGATTGCCCACCCAAAGTGTACATCGTGATGATAAGTATAAAGTATTAGTATATTGCCCATCTTATCTTTTTTTATCGTTGCTTCTTTCGTATTACTTTCCGTATCAATATCAGTATTAAGATGAAGTTATATATTGCTATTATTGCTGTCCTTGCGGCCATTTCAGAGACCAGGCCTGCTCCTGTTTCTCACAATCTCCACGAAAAGCGTCATATTCCTTCCCAGACCTGGATAAAGCGTGACCGTGTTTCTAGTGATGCTCTATTGCCCATCAAGATTGGATTGAAGCAGCAGAATCTACACAAAGGATATGACTACCTTCTGGATGTGTAAGTTCACAACATTTTCCAACATCATCGTCTGCTATGCTAAACAAGTCCAGTTCTGACCCATCGTCCTCCAACTATGCTAAGCACTGGACTCCTGCAGAAGTCAACGCTGCCTTCTCACCGCATCATGATACTGTCCAAGCCGTGAAAGAGTGGCTTGTTAGCGCAGGCATTGCTGCCGAACGTCTCGCTCAATCGACGAACAAGGGGTGGGTATCTTTTCATGCTACTGCCAAAGAAGCTGAGAACCTCCTACACACCGAGTTGTACGAGCATGAACACGTCTCCAATGGTAGATGGGCTGTCGGCTGTGATGCATACCATGTCCCAAAGAAAGTTCAAGAGGTATGGTTGTGTGCTTCTCACATCCAGTCTCTTCCATTGACGTTATATTAGCACATTGACTACATCACTCCTGGTGTCAAAACATCCATGCTCAAGAAGCGTACCCTTCGTAAGCGAGGCTTTGGTCCTGGTCACTGGGGTCCTGGTCAATGGGGACCAGGACATGGAGGTCCACCTGTTATGAAGCCTCACCCTCCTCCGATGCCTGGCCACAACCCCACCACCAATCTCAGCAACTGTGACAACGTAGTTACACCAGCTTGTATCGCTAATATCTACCACATTCCCGAACCCAACCACTCCGCATACCCGGGCAACCAAATGGGCATCTTCGAGAATGGCGACACGTACGCACAAGCAGACCTTGACCTCTTCTTCGCCAACTATACACCACAAATCCCTCAAGGTACTCACCCTACTTTGGATGCTATCGATGGTGCTGTTGCTCCTGTTCCTGTGAAACAGGCTGGTGGTGAAAGTGACCTTGACTTTCAGCTTGCTTACCCAATTGTTTATCCTATTGAGATCGTGCTGTATCAGGTTGATGACCCTGTCTATGCCAATTATGAGGTACCCACGCAAGGATTTGGCAACACATTTTTAGATGCACTCGACGGTTCATACTGCACCTATACTGCTTTTGGGTAAGTCTTTTGTTCCCAAGTGTGCTGCAGCCGGACTAATCTAAGTTTAGTGAAAGTGGAAACGACCCAACTCTCGACCCTATCTACCCTGATCCTTCCAACCTCACTGGTGCCTACAAGGGCCCATTGATGTGTGGAACCTACAAGCCAACTAACGTTATCAGTATCTCATATGGAGAGCAAGAGATCGATCTGCCTGCTGGCTACCAAGAACGCCAATGCAATGAGTACATCTCCTGATTCCCTGTCAACCACAATCAGCAGTATCTAACATGTCACAGATTCATGAAGCTCGGCCTTCAAGGTGTCTCTATATTCGTCGCATCTGGAGATACTGGTGTTGCAGGTGTAGCTGGTGATCAGAACCCCAATGGTTGTCTTGGTCCCAATGCCACCGTGTTCAACCCTACCAATCCCAATTCTTGCCCTTGTATGTTTGATACCTTATATGAATCCATTTCACCAATATATCTCTAACACTCTCCTCTCAGACGTAACGAATGTAGGTGCGACCACAATCGTCAACGGCACAAACAACCAAGAGACTGCCGCCTGGGAGTACTTCCGCAACGGCACATCCCTCTACACCTCAAGCGGTGGTTTCTCAAACATTTATCCTATCCCAGCATATCAACAAGCTGCTGTTCAGCGATACTTCCAGATCGCCAAACCGAGCTATCCTTATTATGAAATGCTTGGAGGTTTCAACGCTAGCAAGGCTGGCAATGGTATCTACAACAGGATTGGTCATGGTAGGCTTCCAACCGTGGCGGAGAATGTTGTAGCTGGCAAAAATGTCTAACTGCTGGTGATCTTAGGTATCCCTGACGTTGCAGCTATTGGTCAAAACCTCGCCATCTACAACAAGGGCAAATCCATCCTCGAAGGCGGCACGTCAGCTTCTTCACCAATCTTTGCAGCGATAATTACAAGGATCAATGATGAACGCTTGAGGATTGGCAAGAAGCCTGTTGGTTTTGTGTATGTTGTCACTCTTCACTTCTTGCGTCTTCAAGGCTAATTGTTGTTGTGATACAGTAACCCGACTCTTTACGCACACCCTTACGTCCTCAACGATATCACAAATGGAACGAACCCTGGATGCGGAACCCCTGGGTTTAGTGCCAGTGTGGGCTGGGTGAGATTTCAATTTCTTTGACGATTCTGAGGTGTTGTGCTAATTGTTTGCCAGGATCCGGTGACTGGACTGGGTAGCCCTGATTATGGTAGGATGCTCGGTTTGTTCTTGAGCTTGCCTTGAGTTTTGTGAATACGGATGGAGATGTGGGAGATGAACGGTTGGAAGTATGGAGAATAGCTGGGTAAAGGTGGCTGAACGATTCATAGGGATTATGATAATGAAGATGATAATACTTTGGAATAGAACTGAAAAGAGTGCAGAACGTCTGGAAAAGTAATAGCCGTATCTCTTTCTCCCTCTGCCTCTCCCTCTCCTCTTCATCATACTAGGAAAGGAAGAAAAGAACCATCTCAAACCCCCAAAATAACACGATACTCATGCACCTCCTACCACATCTCGAAACCCGGCTTTGTTTCTTCCTTCCGGTATAAAGCGAGTAAAAATTGACACCGTACCTCATACCTCAATCGCTCTCATCACATCACACAGTCACCTACACTCTATAACCCCAGGCTTTCACGAACCTAAACAATGTGACTAAGCAAGTCAGAAGGATGTCTAGTCCAATCCAGGTCTGCGACAGCCTCTATTCCGTTGTGCGGAGGGATTAGACTCTTATAGTACCTTACTTATGAGGTGCTATGGTTGATGAGCGTGATTTATGCAGAAGACCAAGACAAAAGACAGGGCGCGACCAGATATCTGGTGTTGGCTTGCGTTTGGGCGAGCTTAGGCCTGCTGGTGAGCGCGCGAAGAAGAGGAGTGAGAAAATGAGATGGGGAATGGTTAAGCAAGGTAAGAGCGAAATGTGCGCGTACTAAGTTGCATTATTAATCGTTTCTTTCCTGGAGGATCAAGGAGAAAGAAAGATGGCAGGAAACATTATCAGACCAGAAAGATTTGAAAAAAAAACAGGAGAAGAAAAGAGGAGTAAGGCATGTAAGGACGGTTCGATTTTTACTTCTTCAAAGTGCCCAAGAAGTGTATTTTCCTTTGAATGAGAAAAGCTGATTTATACTCTATTATGATATATGATCAAGGGTTGTATAGTCCAGGCATTAGTGGGTCGAATCTTCTTTAGCATGTATGTGCATCTGCATGAAGCTCATCGAGCACGTCTATAGCAAGCGATTTTTGTTAGTCAATGTTTCCTCTTGACCGTGAATATCTTATCGACTCACCTGACCCGTCTAATCGGTGCTTCATCTTCACTGTCATCCTCATCCTCATCCTCATCCTCATCGTCCTCGTCTTCCCCCTCCTCATCCATCCTTCTCAGGGCATTCGCGTCCGCCGTCCAATAACCCTCAGGGTCCTCGGAACCTCGATCCGTACCATGAAGTCTCGACAGAATGTCCGTCTCTTCGTCCGTATATGCACCAAACAGATCATCGACCATTTCTTCCTCATTTCTGTAATGCAAACCATCATCTCTCATATCTTGCAACAGATCTTCAACTGCCTCTGGGTCTTCGTCGTCCCAAGGTCTTCGTACACGTTGATTGCGCTGGATATGTCTGGACATGGCGTCCTGATAAGCTCGTCGTTGGTGTGGCGTGAGTTCTGGTATGACAGTAGAGTTCGCGCTGTATCCACTTTGCAAAGATGCTTCATCGCTGAAGGGCGCAACACTCTCTTCTCCAGCATTACTGTTATCAATCGCGCGATCCTCTTCCTCTAATTCTTCCTCTTCATCCATGCTGTTGCTTGCTGAACTGCTTCCTCGTTCGCTTCTGCCTTCCTCTTCGTCAGCGAGAAAGTCGCGGAGTGAGCCTATTGAGTCTGTTTCCTCGTCGTCCTCTGAATCTCCACTCTCGTCGTCTTCCTCTTCTATGGTCCATCGACCTGGGCGGTCTTCGTGGTCGCTACCATTAGGACCTATGCGTGCTCCGCGGTGTCGTCGTTGCCCGGGTATGGTCCAGCGACCCAGGCGATCTTCATGGTCGTTACCTTCTGAATCGCCACTTTCGTCGTCTTCGTCTTCTATTATGATCGGTCTCCCGCGTCGTTGTAAGGTCCAGCGATCTTCGGTGTCGCTACCAACAGGAGAGAATTCGGCCATGTCGGATGGTACGGGAGAGTGGCTGCCATGGATATGGTGGTGGTGATGATGGTGATGGTGGATATGTGGTTGTTGTGCTTGACGTTGTTGTGCTCTTTGTCTTGCTCCTATAATCCTGACGGATTCGTTCTCAGAGTCGCCGCCAGAGCTGATGTAGTAAGGCTCGTTTCCTGCACCGTGGAAGTCATCATCATATGGACCCCCTTCGCCTAGTCCCAAGGGCCCGTTTTGCAGTGCGGCGAAGACTTCGTCGTCGTACATGTCGTCTTCATCCACCTCTTCGTCCAGCTCTGGATGGTCGTGATGATGATGGTGTCCTCCTCCTTCCGATGTATCTGTCACGGTATATGGCTCGGACACGTCATCAGAGTCAACATCATGCTCCTGACCACAACGAGGACAAAGTGGCCCATCTCCAGGTTCAAGCTCCCATGTGCAAAAAGGGCATCTTTCAATTCCATCATCAAGTATCGGTGCTGGTCTGTTGTTTCCATTAAAGACACCTCTAAACAATCCTCCAGCCTCGGTGTTGCTCTTATCCACATCCACAATTGCTTGCTCTTGAGCTGCGAGCTCTTCATGCTGTGCTTTTGTCTCGCCTTCTGGAAGGTGTTCTGGATGTTGCAGGTAGATTTGAGTGATTCCTTTGATGGTATAGGCAGGTGCGGGTGGTTGTTTCACGACAGCCCTACAATCTGGACATGTTTTTCGTCGATCTTCATTGCGGTCGAACCATTCGTTTAAGCAGCTGTAGCAGTATGTGTGTCCACATGCGATTGTAAATGGTTCGTAGAGGAGGCGGAAGCAGACTTTGCAGGTAATGCTGTTGCGAATGTCTTCCATCATGGCGTTCATGGCTGGTGAGGGCTGCAGCGTGTTAGGAGGGCGATGGTGTGATAGACCGAGGTGTCTTTGAGCTTACCACGGGGGCAGCCGACATTTCTTTCGCCGCAGTAGTTGCTGTTGCAGCAGGCCTCTCAGATGCGACTTCTGGTGTCTCTACTCGTCTTCTTTTACGCGAGCGTCTGTTACTGGCATCCATGGATTGAAAGGGAAGTGGGTTGCCTAAGGATTGTTCGTGATGGCTGGAACTATGAGACGATGGTCGGCTGAGAACGGCAAGCACGCTTTGCAAATGGTCTACAACCAAGGAGGGAGACGATATCAGCAAAGAAGCGGATACAAAAGTTATCTGAGTGGCAGCAAGCGCGGTTGACTTTGCGAACTTGGAAGGCACGTGAATATGGGCATGTTTCACATTTTCAACGGCTATCTCAGTGGTGTTTTACGGCACCACAATAGCATTACAATAAGGTAGCCCTGTACATTGTCCTCAAAATACACTAGGAAGCGCCAACAAAGACACGCCAAGCGCTTTGCTATGCTTCCCATATGCTCCGGCCTGCCTACATCTCCATGCTCGCCCATTTCGTAATAGCTTTAACCATATCCGCCGTGGTGAAAGGCTTACTAACCACATCGTCCATTCCAGCTTCGAGAGCGATATCAATCTGCTCCTTACGAGCGTTTGCTGTGACAGCAATCACCTTGATATGGGCGTTGATGACACCTTCTGCCTGTAGTTGGCGTACTCGTTTTATGCATTCAATCCCATCCATTCTTGGCATCTGTAATCATGGTCAATCATACACTCTCATTTAGCACGATGGGATGATCTTACCTCCCAATCGCAGCACACCACGGCTAGGTCTTTTCCGGATTCTTCTTTACCTGTCCAGTATTTGGTTTGTTCGAGAAATTCCAATGCTTCAATTCCATCTCCTGCTTCGTATATTGGAAAGCCAAGACGTCCTAGTTGTTTCTTCAAAACTCTTCTGTTTACCAGATTATCTATATTGATGTTAGTAGACGTCTGACACGTCATCGAAGCGATAAATACCTTCAACTATAAGCACGGGTATTTTGGTATAATCGTCTTGCGATAATGAAGCTTTGACGCTTTTGCGCCGACCCGACGTGGAATTGACAGTGTCTATCACATTGGTCGTAGCTTGATTTTCGGCCGTTGTCTGTGGGAACTCGTTCAATGGTGTCCCTTCAGCTCTCCTTGCCTTGATATAGAATGCAAAGGTGGACCCCTTGCCAGCTGCGACCTGTTAGCGTCCGGCGTACCAAACCCTGTTTCAATAACAACCTACCAATCGACGACACTCCGATTTGTCCTCCCTGCTTTTCTGTGAGTTCTCTACTGATATAGAGTCCAAGACCTGATCCTCCGTACTGGACGTGAGTTCTGGGAGATGCTTGGGTAAAACGTCTGAATAGAATGTCTTTCTCCGACTCAGTCAAGCCTCTTCCGGAGTCTATCACAGCAAACTGTAAGTACAGAGGCTCTCCACAGCCCCAGTCCGCTCCTATCGTGATGTCTGGGGCGTTGGGATTTCTAGTCTCCACATATCGTACTCCAGTGGAGCTTTCTGTTGGTTTTACAGCTGAAGCTGCTATTTGGATACATATCTTCCTCGTCTCTTCTGTTTGGGTGAACTTCAATGCGTTGCCAGTGAGGTTTATGAGGATCTGGGACAATCGTGAAGGATCGACCATGACTTCTGTGAGATCCAATCGCTGTTCCTTGAAACTGTCCGACACGAGCAGCTCGAAAGCGATATGAGCAGTCTTGAACTCTCCCATGAACATAGACGTGACAGCTTGGACAGTCTCCAGAACGTTCGCTCGTATAGGAGCAACCGGTAATAGGTCTGAATCGATCTTGGAGAGTGTGAGGATGTCACTACACGAATTGATCATCAGCTGAACGTGACTTTGATAAGCTTAGTGTGAATGACATACTCTACAATACGTCGCTGATGTGTGACGCAATGCATGATCGTTCTGGCTGCCTCGAGGGTGCTGGCTAGAGCCTCGTCGTCTAATGCCTTCAGTTGAAGTGGAGTAGTGGCATCTACCCCTATTGCGGTGATAATTGCTTCACAACACATCAGCACTACAGACATTGGGTTCCGCAGCTCATGAGAAGTAATATCTAGAGGGTTATATGCTTAGCATGAGCCGATTCAGTTTTTGGGCGCGAAGTCCACTCACCGACAAATGCCTCCTGCAGCTTCTTCGCTGCAATTGCTTCTTCCGACCGCTTCTGCTGCAGTAATTCAGCTCTTTTGGTTGCAGAAACATCTGTGAAACAGCCAATGATATTTTCGATCTCATTAGCCTCAATATTCACCTCCGGAAAGGCGTGGCACAATATATAAGGCGGCTCCTTCTCCTCATCTACTGCACCGCCCAGTGTGAATGCTTGTAGCATACGGGTTTCGTAGGAGATAGCTTGATGCTCGACGGTCAGTTTTGCCCATATCTCTTCTACATCTTGCACTTGCGACATGTCCAGTACGGACATGAAGCCCATTGGCTCCTGGTCTCTGTCTTCAGAAATACCAGTGTACTGACGCCACAAATCGTTCGCAAAGACAATGCGGCCTTCATTGTCGAGGATGAAAATGGAGATTGGAGCTTTCCTGAAGTTATCCAATCTTGTTAGCATGTGAATAGCGAACATCCTCCAAATAACATTTTCACAGGCAGATACTTACGCCGCAAACTCTGTAAATCGCATGTTTAGACTCTTGGCTCGCTTCATCTGAAATTGAAGTTCCGCTTCCAGTTTCTGCTGTTCATTGGCTGCCTCCTGCGCTGCAAGTCTTGACCGACGTATTTCCTCTTCAACGAGCACTGCAGCGGCCATACTCGCGCCCAGCATCCTAGACAGGATTTGCAGAAATATTGCCGTTTCGTTATCGTACGGTCTGCGCGGATTTATACCAGCTACCAAGAATCCGATCACTCCTTCACTTTCCATGTGCTGAATTGGCAATATGCCAATTGAACGACACGCTTCGCCGGCAACTACTTCCAAGCCTTGATACATCTCCTCCGGAAGACTGCCGTCATGATTGTGTAGCGCAACAATGGTGTTCTGTTGTGCTGCTGTTCGGAAATGCTGTGCGAGGCTAAGGTCCTCATTTAGTTTGATAGTTTGAGGAGCTATAGGATGCCCCGCCGGTACATTGAGAGTATCTACCAATCTATATGTTTTGTTGACAGGTCCAGACCAGGCTGAATAGTTCGAACCAGAGTCTTCACCTACTGTCGCAGCGTAGATTGCAAGAAAAGGGAAGTCTTCTTCATTGCTTCGCAACACCTCGAATGCCAGTGACCAAAACTCCTCAACACTTCGTGAGCCTGCAGTAGACATACTGACTCTAGTCAAAGTCGTCATTCGCCGCTCCACAATTTGTTGCCTGGTAGAATCAAATACGGGGTTGTACGTTCCAATATGTTCGCGCTGGATATTGAAGATGGGTATAAGGTTCCAAGAATAGTATGCCTCCTCATGAAATCCGTTTCGTGTCAATGTGAATGCTGCATTATCACTGTGGAGCGACGCGTGGGTCTCGCCCACCTTACCGAGTATGTCGACGAACGCAGGTAATTCCGGAAAGAGGTCAGTGAAAGGTTTTGCATATGCCGAAGGATGGCGAAGTCCGACTGCTGGTATATATGCTTCATTCCAGATAGTAACGTGGTTTGGACCCCACATGAGGGTGGCTGGTCTTGGATCGTTCAACAACATCCGGAGCGCTGCCTTCAGGTCGTAACTCCAGTGTTCCACGGGACCGAAATCGCTCGACTCCCAGTCATGATTAGCGAAGAAATCCAGAAAGGCAGAGGCGGGGAGTACATCTGTAAGACCAGGTATTTCCTTTGACCTTATGGTCGGTGTTGCAAACTTTGGTGTGCTCGGTATTGCTTCTGCTCCCGATATGCTGACCTCCAGAGGTGTGGACGGTATTTCCTGTGCTGCAATTACATTATATCCTCCTTCCAATGACGCTCTAATCCACATCATGCCCAAGAAGTCATATCTCTTGTTTCGTTCTCCAGTACTGCTGGTATCGCCAACCACCCACTGCCAGAATGCCGCATAGCTTTTATCAGTCCTTGGAGTCCTCGAAGCGGTTGAAAGTATATTACCACAAGGACCTGCCCTCATAGATGGATTCGAGTATACAAGTGTGATTCCATCTTGATTGCTGGTTTCAACGACAAAGGTAGGTCGCGGATCGACGTCAAAGAATGGCTGAAGTAGCAAGGAACCGAAGGGCGTCGTGGAATCGTCGTTGTAAGTGCGCGATGGCAAGTGTTGCGACTGATCCTGGAGGCTTACGAGGCCATTCTGCTCTACTACCATGGCGCTTTTTCGGCTGGCGCTAACACCTTTTTCTATCGTCGACTAATAGACTACGCATTGGTTAGTGATACGGGATACATTGCGCCGGCGGTAGTGTAGTGAGATGGGAAGAGCAAAACACTCATGGAGATATCAACAATGTGCTGAATCTTGGTATACATCCTTGGCGAGATCAGCAGGCACGATCGACGCTCCCGAGGTCGTGCCGAGGCAGGGTATCTCTTTCCCTACGAGGCAACTATGCACTCAGAGCAGGAGAAACACCAACTCCTCACAGCACCGACCATGTCCGCCTCTGATCCTCCTGCATCTTCCACAGAGGCAGAACCCTGGTCCGAAGAGACAGCACAGCACTTCGAAGGGTCCGCTCCAGCCCATCGCCCACGAGCCTCTTCCTAGCTAACTCCCGCCACAGCAAAGCATACAGCAAGCACTTCGATCCATGTCAAGAAGCCGCGAACAAGAGCATCAAATGCCTGCACAGAAACCCAACGCAGAAGGATCTATGCAACGACTACTTTCAAGCATATAGAGATTGCAAGAAACTATGGGTGAGTTGACCTGGGATGCTGTGACGGGAGACCTGCTCTGACAGCTGTAAAGATTGACAAAAGAGCCGCTGAGAAGCGCAAACAAGCTGGATGGTGGTGAATGAATGCTGGGGTGGCGGAGATACTGAAGTGGCGAAGCTTGCCCTAAAGAAGAACGAAAACGGAGCTCACAGCTTTAAGTGGCAAAGCGAATCACTGGTTTTGCACACACCGTTGTAGCGGATGCGGAGCTGGGCGGAGGTCGATTGGTGAAAGGTGGAGTTGATGCAGGATTTGGTGTGACTAGGGCTAAACAAAGAGGTCTTGAGAGTGGGTAAGAAGTCGACCGACATGGAAATATGGTATCAGCTGTCAGCTGTCAGCTGGAAAGATGCAGCGTCATTGAGACGACATGGCGCTGAGGAGTGACAGAACGTGTCTGCTGATTACTTCAAGGCGAACGTTGATTTCAGCGCACAACGAGAGATACCGTGCTTATTATCCAAGTGTCACTACACTAAATAAAGCCGCGGACAAGGTGGACAGCCCAGCGTCAGGAGAGTGCTGATCAATCAAATCAGAAACAATACAAGACAAGTCAAGAACAAGAGGGTGGCGAATGAAACATCATGCGGCCAAGATCATTAGACATATAATACAACCAATTATCCAAGATATCTTACAATCCGCACCATTACTATCTCACCACCCTCCTGATATTCTCACCAACTTCATACATCCGAAGCAATGTTCTCCCTCCTCTGATGTCCAGACATCTCACCAACCTGTCTCCTATTCATCCCGCCCTCGCCCTCTTTGACATATCCTCCACCTTGCGTCTGGCTCAATCCAAGCTGTGCTCTATCAGTCTCACCTAATACCTCGCCCTCTGGTGGCACCCAGTGCTTAGATTGCCATGGCTTGACGTGCATGATGTACATCGTATCAATCTCTTCCAGACTGCGACCTTGAGACTCGCAGACGAAGAAGTAGACGATGACGGCGCCGACTAAGTTGCACGATGCGAATACGTACCCGTATCTGTAGTCTATCGCTCCTGTGATGAAGGGAGTGAAGAAGCTGGGTATGTGTTAGTATTGTGATGCTTTGTGAGCTGGGGAGACTTACGAGATTAAGAAGTTGAAGGACCAGTTTCCTGCTGTTGCTAGACCCATGGCTGTTGCACGGTAGCGGGATGGATAGATTTCGGCGACGAGCGCCCAAACTTTGAGAAGTCAGTTGATGATTCCCCTTGAGCGTAGGAGCATTGAACTTACTGATTGGAGCCCAGGTAGTTGCGTAGAACAAGAGGAATATGCAGGTAAAGATGATCTGTGAACTTGAGATTAGTGGCATGACTTTTGTCAGATCATAACCGGGAGAACATACCATAACGTATCCGTTTGTGTGCGAATCACCATGACCAAGTGTGAGGCCAAAGTATCCGACAGAAGCGAAAATCATGAAGCAGACGAACATCTAATGATTATACGTTAGCAGGTGGATAGTATACCAATGAGAATGATTGCAACTTACGGCACAACCACCAACCATAAGCGAGACCCTACGTCCAAAATGCTCCACAACATAAAGGCCGCCAAAAGTACAGCCAAAGTTAACAGCACCAAGAATAACAGAAGTGACGTATGGGTCTGCAAGACCAATAGATTGGAAAACCGTAGTACCGTAGTAGAAGAAGTAGTTTGCTCCCGTCAATTGCTGGAAGATCTGAAGCGTGATGCCGAGAAGAACTCTGTATGTCATTCTAGGCCCAGTAACAACCTCGTACCAAGGGTGCTTGACACCTCCAGCATTCTCAGCTTCGAACTTCTCTCTGATCTCGCGCATTTCGCGGACGACTTCGCGGTGGTGCTCGGGCACACCGTAGGCTTTGGCGATACAGCGACGGGCGGCGTCGATGTTGCCTTTGCGGTAGTCCCAGCGAGGAGATTCGGGCAAGAACATGATGCACACAGCCATGAGAGTTGGGAATATGAAGCCTACGCCCATTGTGACTGTGAAATAGTTAGCAAGGAGTCGGTAACGTCGACGCGGAAAAGAGTGTTGTACTCACTTCTCCAACTGGCTGGGCTACGAATTTTCTCTGTGCCAAGGTTGATCAAATAGGCCACCAGAATACCGAGCGTGATGAACAACTGATACGTGCTAACAAGCGCACCACGAATCTGTCTAGGGGCGGTCTCAGACTGGTACATGGGCGTCATGACACTAAGACCACCAACGCCGAAACCGGCAACCAATCGACCAATAGCAACCTGAACCCAGCTGCGAGATGTAGTGATCTGGATGATGACACCGACAATGAAGATGAGGTTCCATAGCACGATACCCTTCTTGCGGCCGAGAGCGTTAGCGATAGGTCCAGCGATCAGGACACCAATCAAGGTACCAATAGACAAAAGACCGACGATTGTGCCTTCTCTGACGTTGCCGAATGATGGGGGGTTTGTAGTGCGTATGTCTGCGAAGCGGGCGAGGAAGTCGGGCATAGCGACGAAACCTGAGATTTGTCCAGTATCATAACCTATAGTGATCCGAATGTATTAGTCTTTTGCTTCTTCAAACCATATCATGCTTTAGTGCTATCTTCGTCTACTGCTCACCAAAGATGAATCCACCCAGCGAGACAATCGCTCCCATGATTATGATTCTGAATCTCAATAACTTTATTGGCTCGTCACTGAGCTCTTCACCCTTTTCGCTCTTGACCTCTGTTGGATCTGTGGCATCTCGGGAAGCACGGAGAGTTCCTTCGCTGTCCTCGCGAGCACGCCCAGGCATGAGACGTTGTACTAATCCAGCCATGATGATATCGAGGTAGTGGTTTGTTAGTGATGTGGGAAACTTGGATGAGCCTCAGAAGGCTTTCGGGGCTTTGAAAGTGGCAGGAGACTGAGCAGAGGGAGGCTCGGGTTGAACGAGGGGTGGAAGTCTGTCTAGGTTTGTCGAGAGATCAGACTACCAGGAACTTTGTTACACAACTCCAAACAAGTCTACACGACGCTCAAATATACAAAACAGAAGCCTTGTGTAGAGGAGGAGATCACAAGGACATATAAGAACAATCGGCCGCAGAAGCAATGGAAGCGGGGCACGGCAGAGGATGTATACAGGACACAGACAAAAGCATGACCATGTGGAACTCTCGCTTTATGACGAGGCCGTTTGCTCTTCTGACCATTCTTTCCAGCGCTTGGCGGCTGTCCTCGCTACTCGCTCGTGCGCCGCTTGTGCCATTTTACCTTATCCTTTCCTCGTAAGGCATAACCAATCATGGTTCAGCTCGTCTCCAGGAGTGAGTGTTTCGCCATGCTCTTTGGCCCCCACGTCACGTCACAACACCGCACGCATACTCCGTGATACTGCCCTCATCTTACAATTATTAGAGGATGCTATTCGCTCGGTATAGCATCCCACGCGGTAAGCCAGCGGAAGCCATTCGCAGATCATTCCAGTGGATCGAAAACGATTCGCTACATCGGACTTTGACCATTCGCCAAGTAATGTGGTCTAAGCACAAACTGACGTCAATTGTGTAAGCAGGCAAAACGGGCAACGCTAGGCTAATTCAAGGAATTTTTGGTAGACAACGATCATGCTCTTGAAACAAGCAGCAGCCTCTTACGGAGGTGTACATACCGCCTAAAACAAGCTCTTTCTTGGAGGGAGGAGTGAGGGGTAAGTACCTATGTATTTTGTATACGGGTTACAGGCAGATACGGCACGATGAACGATGAGATGCTCGAGGAGACCAAAAGATGAGCAGGGCACAAAGGAATGACAATTTCTTACCTGCTAAACCGAGACCGAAGACGCATTCTGTTTCATAATTGTTCGTACACCGTGCACGATGCAGTGGACTCTCGATGTGGGACGATATAAGCGCAAACTTTCATGGTGAGCGCAAGCAGCAAAGTTGCCATGAGAAGAGATATTATAATTGTGTCTTGATCCTCGTCGTCTGGTGCGGCAAGTCGGCAAGCGATTCTGTGTGGTTGACAAGTAATATCTCAATAAACAACGATGATCGTAGTTGGTACGGGCCATGTCTACAGTATGCTTCTCCTGGCAGCCTCGTCCACTGACCTGACCACGCACCGGAGGACTGAAGTCGATAGATACCGAGTATGACGTGCCAAAAAACAACAAAAAGATGAGCTACATACAACAACTGAAATTCGCATGTGGTCACCCACCATACTACTACGCAGTCGATCTGTGGCTTAAATAGGGCAGAGCGAACGGGATGCCTTGTTCTCCACAGTCTATGGTCGTATGTGCTT
>Ga0160429_1000168_pt1 | contig 82311 bp, 92 predicted proteins | sample SolpanmetagenomR_FD_108199 | JGI IMG/M metagenome (GOLD analysis project Ga0160429, IMG submission 108199) | Solar panel surface microbial communities from Lawrence Berkeley National Laboratory, California, USA - R | ecosystem: Engineered > Built environment > Solar panel > Unclassified ... | reverse complement strand
GTGTGACCGCCTGTTGCGGCGAGGGCGATGGTGCCGGGGAGGAAGCAGACGAGGTGGTCCATTTTGGGGAAGAGTGGGCCATCGAGCCCTTGAGGGAGTTCACCGAGGATTGTTAGATTGGTGTGTTTGGTGTAGGCGAGTAGGTGTTTGCGGATGCCGTGGAGAGCCTCGGACCACATTGTGTTGTAGATGGGTTCTTGGAGAGAGGTTTGGAGGTACTGTTTGATGAGATATTCTGGGATGAATGATTAGATGCTGGGTGTACCATAAGTCGTTGGAATCATACCATAATAAGAGTCACCACGACTACCTAAGCGGACTTGCTCGCCACGGAATGCACCAGAGTCTGCGTAGAGGAAGATTGGAAGTAGACCTTCTCTTGCTCCATTGTTATCGACCACTTGCATTACCTTTTCTGCGGCTTCCCAATAATGTGTCTCGCCAGTAAGCTTTGCAAGGTATTTCATCTCAAGTTGTAAGCTTGTTGCTTCTGCTGTAGATGAGGCACCTCCGTCATCATGAGAAGGTATCCCTTTTGCGGTTTTGAGATTAATGCTAGCAAAAGGTACTCCACTAGTTGATTCGTAGGCACCCAAAAGACGATCTGCCAGATCAGTAGCCTTTTCGAGATACAAATCCTCACCAGCTGCGACATCAGCAGCAGGGAGAGGAGCCAGATTGGGAAACTCTGTGGATAGATAATGTGCTGAAAGTAGACCCCCCAGCATCCGTATCGTTGTTTCAAATGTATTAACATCATGGTCCTGTTCAAATGTCAAATTCGTGGCTACCCAGTCTCGGGCATGAGATAATTCGGTCGTTAGATTCATAAGCATCATAGTGTCCAGGGCGTCGATGATGATCCAGCCCATTCCATTTGGCACCATCTGCTCTGCCGTCTTGCTAGCAGGGTGAAATATATCGTGACCTGGCAACAACACCTTTCAGTTGACTGTTCTTGCTCATTCGTTCAGATGGACAATCCTACCCCAAGCATGCTCTTCATATGCCTTCCAGCTAATCCTATACGCATCTCTAACCTTTTCCCTTCTTTCATTCCATAATTGTGTCGACTTTTTCGAGATCTTTGTCTTCTTGTCCTCTGCCCACCATGGCTTATTCGGGTGATCTAGATGATCCTCATGCTTCGAAAATGCACCCGTCCAATAAAGTATCCAGACTAATAGCGCAAACAGCCCTAGCATAAGCCGCCGCTGTCTATAGAAGGCAGGCTTTTTCGCTGTGGGAGAATAGTTGTAGGGTTTGTCTTTGTACATTGGTAGTCCGTTGTTGTCTTTGCCTGAAATGATGCTGTTGATCTTGTCTGCTACACTGGTTTGGGTATGCGGTTTTCGTTGTTGCCATGTCGATTGATCTGATGTTGTCGCACCTGATGGAGGATTGTACGCGTAGGACATAGCAGCGTTGTTTGTGCTGTATAGTCGACTTGAGACAGTAGATGGTGGTTGTGTTTCAAGTTGTTGACATTGTTTACAAAGTTGACGGTCAAATGTGTCCATCTTGTTTCAGGTATTGGACCCTTGTTTCAGATTTAGATTTCTGACTTCAAACTAGAGATAATCTGGCCGAAGGAAGCAACTTTCCAACACATCTGAAACATCATCTCACATCTGCCACCTTCATCACCATCACCATCACAATGTCCCTCGCCGAAGCCCATCTCAACCTCGCCCGAAGCCTTCCCATCCGCCTTCAAAAGTTCTTCTGTCTCAACCCACCGCGACTCATCAATGGCGCCCTAGCAGCACCAGGAACATCATCACAGCAATCCACAACAGCAACTCTCGCCGCACCAAATCCCAGCTACACAAATCCCTTCAGCCCACATAAGAACACCAAAACAGGTCGCTGGCACCCACCAGTCTATTCACTTCGTCGCCAAGCCGAACTGGTAAAACTGGCCAAAGAGCACGGCGTTGACGATTTACTACCAGCGACACCGAAGAGCACGGAAGAGAGGGAGTTGAGGCGGATAGAACATGGGTTGAGGGTTAAGGGTACAGGAGCAGGACAGAAAGTCAAGGGACACGAGTGGGAGAGGACGTTGAAGGGAAAGTTGCAGAGGAGGCGAACGGCGATGTTGGAGATGCCGGCTATGATTCAACAGTGGAAGCAGAGGGGACACGGGAGAGGATGGACGAAGTGGCGTAAGTTAGCATGGTGTGAAACGTGCTGTCAGAAATGCTCGGTTACTGACTGGTGAATTAGCTTCTGGAAAGTCTGGAGTAGCATGAGTGGGGGTTTCGACCGGATGAGATTGTGGGTGTTTGAGCATTGGTGTGGCGTTTTTGGTAGCATGGAGATGAAAGCGAGGTTCGAGATACCTCGCATCCGGCACTGAATAACAAGAAAGAGTCAGAAGTGGAACATGGCGAGACTTTACAATGGCCAAGAGCTGTGCATAAATCACAAGATCAAACCATTTATCACAACAAATCGCTACGTCTTGGACTCACGCAAACAAGAGCCTTTGCCGAAGCAGACGTCCAGGACAAGATAAGTACAAAGCACAAAATTTACCAATATCACAAGAATGATAAGTACAACAAGAATCTGCGACACCCAATAACTGTCCCATTACCACCACCACCTCCACCACCGTCGCTCCATCCTCAAACTACCTCACTACCACCTCCCATCAACCACCCTTCAAACACTACCACCATCACCTGCCACTGAGCAACGCTAAATGTCCACATCCACAAACCATGCTATCCTCGGAATTCCCCTTTTCCAACTAAATCCTACTTCAATCACTCAATCACTCTCACAGCATATAACCTTGGAAAGCTTCCTGAAAGTATGACGTAGTTGACGCATCATATCCAAGCTCTTCATCTACGCCTAGACTATAGCGGATACAAGATATACACAACACAACACACTTCCCCTACTCTGGTCGCTGACACCAGCGTGGTGATGGAACCAGAGGGCACAGCAACAACGAGCGGTATGGTCCATCCCATTCGTCTGCAGCGCTTGGTAACATTCTCACTCGAAAGTCATATACCCATTGCTTAATGCACACTATTTTATCTAACACATCTGCGCACTGGAAATGTCTTGTCTGCTCTTCTAAGCGATTCTTGTAAGTATATGCACATCATCACCTTGAAGTGATCGAGAAATATTAGACGTTTGTATAATCATCCAGTCGCATGATTTCTGAGATACAAGTTGTATACCTAACATACTCCATGACAACACATCAACATATTCAGCAGCAGCAGCACTACTTCCCTCGTTCTTCCCTCCCTCTCCTTGCTCTCATTTCCCTTCGTTGCATTTCCTCTTTTTTTTCTTCGACCAATCGATCAAGTCAGTAATTCATTCCACGCTCCTCATCACCCAACAATATAAAGAAATCCGCGACAGTGTAAACACTTCTCACCCTTCATCATCATCATCATCATCATCTCATCTCATGCACAAAGTCGAACGAAAACAGAAAACGTCTACAATCGCTCTGCCAATCTCTGTCTAAATCTCTTAGTGGCAGTGAACGCCAGTTTCATTTCCATCGTTTATACGTGTACTGTACACTCTAATCCAGCGACTTAAAGGAGAGAGTCAGTGGAGAAGAGATGAAAAGCATTACCATTCACCCCGGTCCCGCTCAGCTTTTTTTTGAGCATTACAGATGGGGGATATGTGAATTTGTTTTGTCGTGATGTACAAGGTCACTTAGCCTTATAAGTGGTGCTTCCTATTCTAGTGAATAGCTAAGGTAAGGGCATCAATTGGACTGATTCGAAAAAAAGTGGCAAGAAGATGATGAATGGGTGGAAGGGGGCAAGAAGAACCGTATCGTGGATATTGTTCATTAAATGTTGTTCATAAGGATCTGGAGATGGGATATTATTACTTCTGCTTCGATCAGGGACGGGCCGGGCTGCACTGCTGTGCCTGTTCATGCAAGGTAAAGGGCAGGACCGGTGGGTATGCTATTCGTAAAGATCGTTGAAGTGACATGTTGCACATCTGACCTGTTCGGCGCAAACAAACAAAATATCTGATTAGTCAGGACATGGCTATATTGTTTGCTTACTCATTTGACCTGAGCTCTCACTCGCCAGCGTTCCTCCTCCTCGAACCCAGCCTCTCCCCCAGCTAATGATCTTGGCAAACAAGCCAACAGGCTGTTCTCCTTTTGTTTCCATCCCTCCTACCAACTTCCACCCTTCCCTCCAAACCCACCGCTACCCCCACCACCAGCACCACCTCCTCCATCCTCCTTCTTCTCCCCCTTCTGTCCTCTAACACTTTTCTGCTGCGCAGCCGGATGCCTCCTCAACTCCTCCGGCACCCTACTAATCTCACTCTTACTCAACATCTGCTTCAAATCATATAGCACATCCTCATCCTCATTCCCCAAGAACGTAATCGCCACTCCACTCTTGCCCGCTCTGCCGGTACGTCCCACACGATGCGTATAACTCTCAATGTTATTCGCCATGTTAAAGTTGATAACCAAACTAACGTCCGCAACGTCGATACCGCGGCCAGCAAGGTCAGTTGCTACAAGCACATCGGCGTGACGGGTGCGTAGGGCGTTCAGGGCAGCTTCTCTCTGCTCTTGCGTTTTCGAACCATGCAGCGTGACGGCGTTGAAGCCCATGTGTTTAACATCGCGGGCAACAGCGTCACAATTCCGTTTGATATTGACGAAGACGATGATCGGCGGCGGGAATTCGGATCGTTGGGACAATAATTCTTGTAATCTCTTCTTGCGCTTATCTTCGCCCTGGATGAATTCGACGCGTTGTTCGACAGTCTCCACGGCTTCGCCTATATTGCCTATTGTGACGATGGCGGGGCGACGGAGGTATTTGCGCGCGATGCGCTCCACGGCGCTGGGCATGGTTGCGGTGTACATCATAGTTTGGCGGTATCTACTCAACACGCCGCCGTCGCCCAGGACGGAGGTCATGGCAGTAGCGTCCTCAGCGGTATCGTCGTCTGGTTTCTCGTTTGTGACGGGTAATGCGTCGAGGATTTTATTAACGGGTTCTTCGAAACCGAGATCGATCATGCGGTCTGCTTCGTCCATGATGATGTAGCAGCATTGTTGGAGGACGAGGACGCGACGTTCGATGCAGTCGACGAGACGGCCTGGGGTAGCGATGATGATTTCAGCGCCGTCGCGCATGTTGTAAGCTTGTTCTTCTATGCTGTGGCCTCCGACGATGGAGACGCAGGTGTAGCCGAGGGGAGTGGCGAATTTTTTGGCTTCGATCTCGATTTGTTGGGCGAGTTCGCGGGTGGGTGCGAGGATGATGGCGTAGGGCCCGTCGTTCTTGGTGGCTTCGTTAAGTTTGGGGAGAGAGGAGATGTAGACGAGTAAAGGGAGGAGGAAGGACGCGGTTTTACCACTACCGGTCACGGCTACGGCGATGAGGTCGCGGTTTTGAAGGGCGATGGGAATGGCGGCTCGTTGGACTGCAGAGGGTTGGTCGTAGCCTACTTCGTCGACGATGTCGAGGAGGTTCTTTGGAAGGTGTGATTCTGTCCAGGACCGCATTGGATTCGGTATCGAGCCACCTTTTGTGCTGATGTTGAAGTCTTCTTTGAAAATTCTCCAGTCGCGTTCACGCATGTGTTCGAGCTTCTTCTCACTCCAATGCTTTTCCAGTGCCGTACGACTGCTTTCTTCACGACGTCGTCTTTCCATTTCCATGATCTCCAATGCTCGTTTTCGCCCAGCTTCACCATCACGTTCCTCAAGTGCTTTGGCATATTTGGCGATTCCTCCATCAACAGTCTCCTCCGCAAACCCACCAAGTCTACCTCGTCCAAAGAAGTTCGCTTCAGTACGTTGTTGATATAGCGGATTATGATCATTACTAGTATCTTCCTCTGCATTCCACTCAAAGTTGAACTTTTTATCTGTTGTCCGCTTACGTTTTTTCTGCGCTGAGAAGGTGGATACGTTTTGTTCTGCTCCCATATATCGCTGTCTAGTCAATACCGCTGCTGCCTCCTCTTCTGACATGCGCTTCCTCGGTGCGGAATTGCCGGGACCCGTGATAGCAACGCCTTTGGGTGGTGGAGGCGGTTGCATATCATAGCCTTTGTTGGGCAGGTTTTCACTACGTCCATCGCGCGTGTCTCCTCTTCTCAAAGCTTTAGGTCCAGTGGGTATAGCAGTAGCAGATCTAGCAGCATCGTTGACTCCATTCACATTCGTGCCATTTACATTTCGTTGTGATGCTACACCATTCGTCGACGACGCTCCATTCACATTCAATCTATCCGCACGCTCAGCATCAATCTTTCGTTTCTGCTCTTCCGCCTCTTTTTGTCGTTTCTCAAGCGCGAGTTTCTCTCGTTGTGCTTTTGACAGGAATTTTGGTTTTGAAGCTGCCTCGTCACTCTCCTTCTTCTTGCGCAAAATCTCCTCGATACTCAGCGGTTGTTTCTTTGGTGCTGCATCTACTTTCTTCGCTTTCTTCGGCGCAATAGATGGAGGACCTTCGGGTTCGGCATCATCATATGTGAGTATTCGAGATTCAGGTACCGAGGCTCGAGGCGGTGGCGGAGGTGGTGAAGGTAGGATTGATGGTGGAGGTGGTGGAGGTGGAGGTAGCAGATCTGATGATGGTGGTGGAGGTGGTGGCGGAGGATCAGACTCGGGTGGAGGTGGAGGAGGTAAGTCGTCCGATGGAGGCGGAGGTGGTATGCCGTTCATCGTTGCAGTGTGACTTGGGTGTTGACGATGAAACAAATCAAGTTTCAGGATTGTTTGAGAGTTTGTTTAGTATGACCGTTTTGATATCATGAGTCACATGCGAATACAACAGACAATACTCATAGTCGGCAGCTCAAAATCAAATTAAATGCTTTGCGATTCGTAGGACTAAAGAGTCAAACTACATACTACAAACGCCATTGCTTTGCTGCACAATTCATCTTCGTCCTTCGAATGCTGGACTGTATTCAATCTCATGCGAGACACTGCCATGCTTCCACATCCCATATTCCATGGTAGAAGTTGTCATACCCTATCCTCGTTCCCGATGCTGTCGTTCAATGTCATAACGTGTTCATATCATACACTCATTCAATCCCACTCAGTCTCAATGCTAATGACGACCTTGTTCATTCGTCCTGCCTTGCTTCCATCAATCATATCCATATCTTCATCGCTCAATCCATATGAAACTGTCCTCTCAGAATCCTTTCCTGCATAGGATCAGGCTTACCACCTTCACCTGCAAACTCAAACAATCCCCTTGCCTTTGGAGGAGTAGGGGCAGGTGGTGCTGGTGCAGGAGGAGCCGGAGCAAGGACAGGTGCAGGAGCAGGCAAGACAGGCTCACTAGCAGCTGTGCTACGGGTGCGAGCATGAGCACCGCCCATTGAATCACCTGCACCGGCTGAAATCGAAGTGCGCTGAGCGCGGTTGCGGAGGTTCTCTGACCAGTTGAATCCTTCTATCACTAGTATTAGCCTGTATTGCATTGAGATCACTGTCTTTCAACAGCCGATTCGCTTACGAGTCTTGACAGTGCTGTTGGGACTCTGCTGCCCAACAGGGAAGCCGGGCATTCCACCACTAGTAGTCCTAACATCTCTATACGCCTTAGCTCCCGAACTCAATCTTCTTCCCATGCTGGCACCAGCAGGAGGCGAGACTGTATCCATATCGTCCACCACTGCAGTTTCATTCTCATGTTCACTGATGCTAGCGTGTCTATTCACACCCTTGCGAATGCCTGCGGCCTCCAAGATACTATTTGATCTTCCTGGTCTACCACTGACTGGATCAGCAGAAGAAGCACTACCTCCTGAACCAGAAAGTCCGAGTGTGGTGATTGAAAGACGGCGAGCGTGAGGCTGTTGAGCTGCTTGTGTGACTGCAGAGGTCATCGCGGGGTTGGCAGTGCGGACGGAGTGGCTGGTATCGGTGGAAGAGGTGGCACGATGAGCTGCGAGGAGCTCTGAGACGGAGAGAGAGGAGCGACGGCGTGAGTGGGTGAAAGAGTTGTTGGTCGGATCAGTGTTGGCCATGATGGATGTTTTGCCGAGCGCGTAGGCGAGGTAATCGTATGAGGAGAATGCGTAGAGGAGCTAATCGTAGTCGTAGAACACCCAGTCGTCAAACCTAACAGGAACGAAGGATCCATTAGCTCAACCCTCTTCCAAGCCACAAAACACAACACAACACAACCTGCAACTCACCGCTGACTGAGTAAAAGAGACGCCGAAACTCAGCCTGAGCTGCTTCTCTAAATGGGGGGAGTGGCGTTGTGTTTCAAGCTGTCTCGATGCCTGACGAACAAACAGAGCTATCTGCACAGCTGAATCTTCCTATCCTAAGCTATTCTCTGTAGTAAACCGTCAGATAACTCGACGCAAAGCTTTAGTGAGCAGAGCAATAGCAGTTCCGAAAGCTGTCGATTGGCAATTGTTGTGATGGATATGTAATGTATTGTGGGACAGTAATAAGCTGAATCAGAGCTGTGTGCACAAAGAGAAAGATGAACGAAGGAAGAGAGGAGTTCGAAGCGGTCAGCAGGTAAGGTCGGTACAGTACCTGAATGATAGGCGGGAAGGAAGGAAGGAGTAAGCGAATATGTGCTTGTCTTTGCCCCACACTCTACGATACCCTTACTATACACAAGACGAACTGTCAAGTGCCTTTCTGATCACTTGACGATAGATAGGATCGCCGTCTTAGGTTATTGACCTCATGATCAATAAAGCAGATCCATCTTCCAATCAATTCCATTGCGACACCATTAACTTCCCTGTCGTCCTTGTTCATCACAAGATTTGAATAAGCATTGCGGGGTATTCATGGGGAAGGCGCTTTCAGATGAAGCTATGTAGATCTGGCGGTGCAGAGAAGAAGAAAATTCGATGCTACATACAATTCGTGTTTGCAACTGTACCTTGTTTCACAACACCAATATCACATCATCGTCCATCGACAGCAAAGCCCATATGTTCTCCCATCCTGCAACATCCCCCGTCTCAAGCTCTTTACCAACTCAAGCATCAACCATATCAACCTCACCCTGACCCTTCTCAACACCCAAAGCCTTCTCTGCCTCCATCATCACCGCCGCACCATGCTCCTTGCCAGATCCAGTCATACCCATAAGCAACTCCGCCGCCTCCTCATCATCAGGCACCTCTTCACCCTCGCCCTCATCCGCCTCAGCAGCATCCCCAAGCAGCTCCGCATCCAGATCCTCCGGCGGCTCTTGTTCTTGTTCGTCCTTGACCTGAGCTGGCTGATGTGCTGCTGCCGAATCGTGATCCATTTCGTCCTCGTCCTGCTTATCAGCATGTTTGATGCTGGCTACACGCCTGGACGTGCTCTTCTTGGCAGCAGTGGTAGGTGTGTCTTCCTTGCCATTCCAATCCTTCAGTGGCACACCTTCAGATCCGGGTTTCTTCACAGTGGTGCGACGACGACCTCCTGTGCTTGGTGCTGCTCTACTGCTGGGTGAGGCTCGAGGTGTAGCATCGCCCTCGGCAACAACAGCAGCACGTGACTTGCGCTTAGCAGGGGCGCGCTTACGTTTTGCTGAAGCAGCACTATTCGCACCAGGTGCCGCTGCCTCACTATCATCGATAATGACCACTTCACCTGCTTTAGCTGCCTCGACATCGTCGAGAACAATGACTTCTTCATCATGCTCGGCTTTAGGAACAGCAGCTCTGTGCAAAGTAGTACGACTTCTTCTAGTGAAAGCGGGAATGCCCATGTTTCTGCCGAGTTTACGCCATGCTTTGGCGAGAACTTCATCTTGAGCTCCAATGTCGCCGACCATCGCCGACTTTGCAGCTTCAGAAGCGTTGAGTTCCTCTTCGGTAACTTCGACAGGTCCAGCGGCACGACCAATCTTTTCGTCCTCGCTGTCATAGCCATCCGGTAGAGTACGACATTTGAGCCATGCATCAACAATAACACCACGATGACGGCGCTCACGTAGAGAACCTCTTTGTGTAGCACGCATGCTCTGATCAAGGACATAAGCCGCTCGGTCACGACGTGACTTGTCTGCTGCTTGTTGGTTTTGACTGGGCAGTCTTCTTTTATTGTTGCCGCCACGATCAGGTGCAGGTGAGACATGTTGTTCTTCAGGACCATTGAGAGCGACCCAGTAGCCTGGCAGTATTGTGCCGAGATTGTTTGTCACGTTCTGAGGTGTGCCCAGATCGGGATCATTTGGTGATCGGAAAATGAAGGGACGCGAAGAGCTTTCGACAGGAGCGGGTTGCGATGATTGCAACACATCGTCGGGTTCCATTGATTCAACAGGACGTGAAAAGTTGTCGCGCGTGACTTTGTTGATTCGTGAACTTCCAGGTGGTGAGGGACCTGCGGGGGAAGAGGCTGAAACTTGAAATGCTTTAGTTCGAGTTATGTTTTCAGAGTGTGAAGTAGTGAACACTCGATCTGACGTGAAATGGAAAAGATCTTAATGGCATACCGTTTTGATGATGTACAGCCTTGACGGACGGGGAAGGCGAACGGGTTGCGTCTCTATCTATACGTTCGGCGCTTCCCTCTAATCCTTCCTCTGGTGGTGGACCTAAGAGTCAAGCTTCAGCACGCGAAGCCCCTGACCCGGTATCCTTGCTACATTGGATGAAACTGCACTTGATTGGGAGGGGGGTTTTTACTCTGTGAAGCTCTGCCTTGACTACCCACGTCAGATCCTGAACGTGATCCTCCTGAATATGGTGAAACTCTGAAGCCTAAATGATAGATTAGAGAATTGCTCTTTTTCTATGTCATATGAGTTTTTAACTCACGATAGTTGTGTTGATGTTCCATCAAAGCCGCTATTTCATCTTGTCAATGATAAATTTAATAAGTATGGATATGACGACCTACTCTTTGTTCCACGTTTGGGTGCTGCTGCAGTGGGTGGCATATCGTTCGCGAGAATAGCTTCCTTGTGTCAGTGATTGGAAATACTATGCAGAACGATTCCACCTTACCCTCACGCTCCACCTTCTTAGCCTCTCCAAACGCCACCTCATCTTCTGTGTCAATGTTTTCTGCCAATGCTTCTTGTTCCGTAAGCATCTCCATTGTAGGGACTTTGAGTGGTGAAGCTCCCTCTTCTTCAGGCACACCAGGTCCAAAGGGATTGCTCAAAGCAGCCTCAGGAGTAAAGTCGCTTTCGAGGTACCACCACAGTAGCCAGAGAAATGCAGTTGCGCGGCTACGGCTGCTCATGGTAGTGCGGATGAAGATGTCGAAGAAGTCCTGGTTAGCAGGGAAGTGAGTCTCCGAGACCTTGGGTGCATATTGAGATAGAACGAAGATGAGGTTGACTGGGTTGGTACGTGGTTTCGCAGCCTTCAAGATGTCGTCTGGCGTGGCTGGAACAAATTCCTCATCTTTGCCTTCTTGAGCGCCTTTGAGGATGGACTTCAGACGAGGACCGTCCTGAAGCTGCTTGTATGCTTGAGAACTCTGCTTTGCCTGTAATGAGGGAATTGGATGGTATGTGCGGACTCTTGCACGCATTTCAGGGAAGACTAGAACGTGGTCAGTGGTCTTCTAGGTTTGTCTCGATAGTTCCGGGAACATACAGTTGAGTGTCGTGTTCATGCGACCGACATTGACCAGCAAACAGATCATCGCCATGTCAATAGCGCCAACTCTGTCGGTGAGCAACTTGTCCTTCAAGATCTGACTGCACTTGCTGCTCTTCGCCATGGCATCAATGTAGATATCAGCAAAGGTGTGGCCGGTAGTTCCATCCGAGTACTTCGTAAACACTTTCTGCTCATCCTCGAAGACATATCTGAGAAAAAGATACTGAATGTCGACGCGCCAGAAAGGTTCTCCGTCATCTTTCTTCAAGAATCTCAACCTGTTGCCGGAAAACACAGAGGTGACAGTCCCATCCTTCTTTGCACTCTTCGAAGCACTTGAAGCGCTTGCTGGTGCTTTTCCGACACGAGATGTTTCGGCCTTGGGTGGAGTCTCGAGTTCGGCAGGTTGGCTTCCTCCAAGGTCGGGATGGATAGCAGAGTTCGGGGTGGGTGGTGGCATATCTTGTGGGTACTTGATGTCGAGGGGCTGTCCTTCAGTCAAGATTTGCTGGAGGCCACCATGCTCGCCTTCGTCGGTCTGCATCAAGCTGGGATCCAGAGCGTCCATTGCAGTGTAAGACCACGCGTAATGACGAGCGACGGTCGCGAAGTTGAGCTTTTATGTCGACACAACTCAACAAGATCGGAAGGAGCTACTATGCTCGAAGTATCTTGTCCTACACTTTTGGCGTGGGAGCTGCTCTAACAGGTGATTACAGTGGTTTTCGAAGTAGTCTAGATTCGATGTTGAAGAAGCTGAAAGTGGAAGCGCAAGATGAAAAAGGTTCGAGATGGTCGTTTCTGATCTGTGAAGCCAAGAGGGAGGTTTCCACATTGGTCACGTGGTGTGATACGCTTATACCCTGCCAGAAATCGTGAAAAAAGCACTTAGCAAGCAGGACGACAACAAGTTGGTGAAATCAAAGAACGAGGGCAGCAAACAGCAGAAGAAGAAGGCGTTCATATTTCAATGCTCCTAGAAATCTATAAGAGAACAAATCTACAAACAAGTTTTTTGGGTATCTCATCAGACCTTCCTCATCTCAAAGTCTTCTTAATTTCGACGCCGGCTTCATAAATAGACAATCATTAATACCTGATCATCTCCCAATCCTGAACTTTTGTGGTGTCCTGCTCAGTAGTAGAGGAGAATTTTGAGTGCTCTTTTCGTCGCTGAAATGCAAAAAAAAAGCTTGTTGGGGGTATCAGATTGTCGTTAAATTAAGTCGTCATCAAAGTCAGAGCGCCGTCATATGCTGCGAAACATGTGTGTTTGAGAATTCTCCTGACAGAGAGTTTCAAATGCCCAGAAGCCTCGTCCCTTGGAAGATCCTCCGAAAGCGTCTGAAGGGATTGTTGTTGCTGAATAAAAGAAAAGTCATGAAATAGGCCGATAGCGAGCCTTGATGGTATGCCCAAAACACCAGATAACAAGTTGACACAGATAGCAGAGAAGTCTCAGAGGTCGACTAGCGAGAGGAAGTCTTTGATCCGTGGAGACTTCCTCGTAATGTCGGCAAGATGAGAGTGCGTCAAGGCGTGAAGAGGGTCGAGTCATCCAATCGTGAAAGAAGAACAGAAAGTGCGCAACCAGGTAATCGATGTTTGGCGAGATGAGGACAATCGTCCATTCTTACCACCAAGAGGAAGCGCCAGCGCCACCAGAGGGGTTACCGTAGCTGCCACCACCACCTCCTCCATAGCCGCCGCCATAACCACCAGCACCACCACCACCGCCGTATGACTGCTGAGGAGCTCCACCCCAGTTGCCACCACCACCACCACCGTAGCCACCACCTGGAGGACCACCATAGCCACCGCCACCATAGCCTGGCTGGCCACCGCCACCGCGACCGCCAAAGCTTCGGACATCACGGTTGGCAGCACCACGTCCACGTCCACCACCGCTGCGACCACCACCACGGCCACCACCACCGAAGCTGCTCTCACGGGCGATAGCCTCCAAGAAGGATGGCATCTCCTGGTTGGCCTCCTTGAGAAGCTCGAGGAGGTCGCGAGCGATACCACGGTTGCCACGGTTGAAGAAAGCAGTGGCAATACCGGTGTTTCCAGCACGACCGGTACGACCAATACGATGGACATAGTCGTCAATGTCGGTAGGAAGATCGTAGTTGACTACGTGAGTAACGTCGTTGATATCAAGACCACGTGCAGCGACAGCAGTAGCCACGAGAATGGGGCAACGACCATTGCGGAACATCTCCAGAGCACGCTCACGCTCGCGTTGTGTACGATCACCGTGAATGGATGTGGCAGGGAAGCCTTGACCAATGAGGAAGTCGGAAAGAGTGTCGGCCATACGTTTCGTCTCAACGAAGATCAAAGTAAGACCTCCAGTGTGGGTGTGAAGGATGTCAAGAAGGACAGACTTCTTATCCATGTCTTCTACGTACTCAATCTTTTGGGTGATGTTCTCAGAGGTCGAACCAACACGACCAACTGAAAGGAAGATGTACTCTCTCAAGAAGTCACGAGCGAGCAATTGAATGTCGCGAGGGAAAGTAGCAGAGAACATGAGAGTCTGACGGTCAGCAGTCTTGGGCATGTCTTCACCTTCGACGATACGACGGATTTGCGGCTCGAAACCCATGTCCAACATACGATCAGCCTCATCAAGGACGAGGTACTTGATGCCTGCAAGAGAGATACGGCCACGCTCGATAAGATCGACAAGACGACCAGGAGTAGCAACCAGAAGATCACAACCACGCTCGATGGCACGGAGTTGAGATCCAATGTCTGCACCCCCGTAGACGACACAAGGACGGACCCATGAACGGTAAGCAAACTTGCGAGATTCATCGTAAATCTGAGAGACCAGCTCACGAGTGGGAGCCAAGATCAAGGAAGTGGGGTATGCCTTGCGTTGACGTCCGTAACCGCCACCACCAGCACCCATCGCGGCACCTGGACCGTTCTTGAAAGCTTGAGCAAGAATGGGGAAGAGGAAACCACCAGTCTTTCCAGATCCAGTTTGAGCACAAGCCATGAGATCACGACCGCCCATCACAATAGGGATAGAGTATTTCTGCACTGGTGTGGGAACACTGTAACCAGCGTGCTCAATATTGCTGAGGAGATGGTCATCGAGAGGAGGGTTGGTGAATGTGGTGACTGGCTCTGGCACGCCCTGACCAGAAGCCTCAACTGGAATGTCGTCGTACTTCTCGAAGTTGATACCAGTGTGTTGCTTGGTAGGATCGTTGGGAACACCGAAGAGCTCACGCTCGAGACGTGGGTCGGGAGGTCCCGGGATGTGCTTGCCGTCTTTCCATTGGCCATCACCGTGACCACGAGCTGAACCTCCTCCACCACCGCCAGAGTAGCCTCCTCCACCAGAGTATCCGCCTCCACTTCCACCGCCAAATCCTCCAGAGGGCTTGCCGTAAGCATTTCTGTCGAAGCGGCCATAACCAGGACCCATAGGGCCACCAGGAGCAGGGCCACGAGGAGTGAAGTTCGGAGCACCAGCGTTGTAGCCATTAGGACCATTAGGAGCGCCATTGGAACCAGCGAATTCGCCACTACAAAATGTGTGTCAGTCAAATATAGCTGGAAGTTGTCGTCACCAGAAGACTTACGGTGTAGGGCCAGCCCAAGCACTGTTGTCGATACCAGGACCAGGCGCAGGATCACCACGTCTTGCGTGAGGAGGAATGTATGCACCACGAACGAAACCACCGTTCTGTCCGTTGTGCTGAGAGTCCTGGAGGGACAAGCCGTTCATGTTGAGACCGTCAGCCATGTTGTGTGATTGCTGATATTATTTTTCTTTTTTTCCGTTTGATAGAGTGGTTCGAGTGGTTCTTTGAGGTGTGATTTCTTGATAAGAGAGCGGACAAGAATGTAGATATTCTCTTCTTCTCTCAATAGCAAGCAAAGGGTATTGTACGTAGGAAGAAACACAAACAAATGGAAGGATGAGGTAAGAAGAGAAGGTGAGATGATCTTGCGTTTGTTGAAGTTTTTAGTTTCCAGCATGTGAGAGCGCCTCTTTGTCAGAAAAAGGGGCTTAAGCCAACTAATAGAAGGCTGAAGCAGGTGCCGCTGATTAGATGCAATACATAGCATAGCATAGCAAAGTACCTACAGCGGCGGATGAAGATACATATAGCTGTAAATCGCAAATACAATTCTATGATCTACTGACTACTCAAGCAAGACTTTTCTCGTGCTGAGCCACTCTCAACTTAGAGCGATACCTGAACAGTCCCAGAATTGCGACAACAAGAAGACCACCAATGAACATCTTTTGTGCTATAGTAAGACGAACCGAATCCACATCATCCATCGCTTGTTCTTGCTTGATTGGGGCTGAACCAGCAATCTCGTCGGGAATAGGCTTGTCCATATGATCTTCACTAGTAGGCTCTTTTGAACTTGCTGGAAGAAGACCAACCGTAGGTGATGGGATGACAATGGATATGTCTTTGTCGTCATCGCTGTCGGAGTCTGGACGAAGGCATCAGCCTCTATGGCCTCGAACTCAGAGCTCGGCACGCTCGCCGCGGACTTCTTCACCTTCTGGCATGTCAAGCTCGCCTGATTTGGCAATCTTGACGGTCTTTTGGGGCTTATCTTGAGCACCCTTGGGAACATTCTCAATCTTCTCGATGATGTCGTAACCTTCGAGAACTTCACCGAACACAACGTGCTTGCCGTCCAACCTAGTACGTATGTTAGAATGATACACCTTACAGCAGGACAAACGTAAATACCAAGAGGTGACAGCAGTGGTGATGAAGAATTGAGAGCCGTTGGTATCTTTGCCAGAGTTGGCCATAGCTATGTTGGTGTTAGCAGAGCTGATCAAGAGTATGTGGGTGGAGGAACAAATTGCAGCAGTCTGACATGGAAATGTCATTGACTGCCCATGGTGCATGCACTTACACATAAGACCCTTCTTGGTGTGCTTCAGCTTAAAGTTCTGTTACCGTCGTCAGATGTTGTCCAGTCACCCCCATATAATCTCCCTTTCACCTGTATACCTCGTCTGGGAATTTCGCGCCGTAGATAGATTTGCCGCCAGTGCCATCACCACCTAGTTGTCATTGTATCAGTTCCAGCCCAAAGGAGCAGTGGGATATCGGTGTATACTGACGAGTAAAGTCACCACCTGTTCACTTGTCAGTGGAGTTACAAATAGTCTCAATTGCATGAATAGACATACCTTGGCACATGAAGCCCTTGATGACACGGTGGAAGGTAGATCCTTCATATCCAAATCCTTGTTCACCAGTAGCAAGAGCTCTAAAGTTCTCGGTCGTCTCTATAGATGAAAGCATCAACATATGGTCTTCATACCAGCCTGTCAGACAGCTTCAATCACATACTAGGCACAGTCTTTCCATAAAGACCAATCACAACACGTCCGAGAGATTCATCGCCGTGAGTAATGTCGAAGTAGACCTTGTTGGTGATCTTGGGACCGCGTACTTGGGCTTCTCCAGTCTGGGCGAAGAAGAGGAAAACGGCGGTAAGGATCACCAGGACGGTGATCGCGAGACGTTGAAGAGTTGCCATGATGTTGTCTTGGGTTGGCTTCAACAACTGAAGTCGAGGTGTATGAGCAAAGGTGGTCGATTGGAATGTACTCCCGAAAAGTGGGGTTCAGGGGCAAGCAGCATCAGGTAAATTTCGAATTATGATTGATTGATGAATTGATGAAGAATCTCATGTACTTTTGAGGTCTCATTGACCTCTAGATCCCTCTTGTCTGCTTCAAGACTGCTTTTGACCATAGGCTCTACTTACTTTTCCTACCTGGTAGTTCTCCCATACCTGAATTTTAACAGAAGGTATCGCTTATTTGTTTCCACTACCCACTACCAGGACATAACCTTCGTACTGCCATCGTGCCTGTGTGGCATCACCATCGGCAGAGCCCGTGGCACCACTCTCGATGCGAGCCATTGACAAGGCAAGTCTGCATAGATACCAGAAAGCTGACAGAGCTTTGAAGATGCTCCTTCTGGCTGTCCATCATGACCATTTCTGGAACGAGTGATTGGTTCGATCCTGATCCTTGCAATTCTACCGTCCAAATCCTGGAGGAGGTTGGAAACCACGACCACTAGGAGGTGCTTGAAAGCCTGGAGGAGGCTGGAATCCAGGAGGGCCGCCAGCTGGAGGGAAGCCAGCTATGTAGACATTAGCATAAACTATGGGTTGACTGATTGTCAAAAAAACCTACGAGGTCCGCCTCTGCCACCAAATCCAGGAGGTCCGCCAAAACCAGCTATAGATCGAGTTAGCAACATGACCAAACAGTATTCTCAGGATTGTCTTACGTGGTCCGCCAGCTGGAGGAAAGCCAAAACCTGGTCCACCAACACCAACAGCTGGTCCTTGAAGTCCACCTGCACCTCTCCCCACTGGTCGCGAGATACCTGGACCAGCAGCCATCACAGGCGGTACACCTCCTGCTGGTCCTGGAACAGCCCCACCAAGCCTTGATGCTGGATCCGCTGGTGGAGGTCCTTCAACAGAGCATGAGATAATGTTTGCGCCACGGATGATGAGTAGTCCTAATGAGCGCTTCTCATCTGCTTCTACTACAGGCGCAGCTGCACTACCAGGTGCTGACTTGGGCGCTCTCTTTCGTGATCTCCTAAACTCTTCTGTGTCTGCGAGTACAATGTTCATGTGCTGCTCGGATATTAGTGGATGCGCCGTGAACATAGGAGACTGTCGCGCACCTTGTCGAAAGCTAGCATCTGACCAGTCATTTGTCGGCCATCATTCAGGATAACTTTCATGCGGTAGTTGATCTAGTAGGTCGATGTTAGACGAGGATGAGTTGTAACAGGGACGTGATATCTTTCGTACAAGATTTTGCTGGGAGGACGTGTTAGTATAGCACTATAGCAATGACCAAGCAGCATAGGATTCGCTTCTCATGCATACCATCTTGCCAGTTCTGTTCGCCATCTTTGCTGAGTTGTTGCGCGTGAGCGCGTCTTGAAACGGGTGTGTAGATGTTCTAGTGAAGGAGCTGGAGCTGCGATACGGTGGATGATTGCTGATATCTGTATGTTTCAAAGGATGGTTGTGTCGTCTGCTTAGTCGCAATCTCCTCTTAACCTGAATGCTTCTGACACTTTTGCGAGTTCGAGTTCTTGGCAAATGACTTCGGACCGAGAACGCACAACTCCGCACTTTCTAAATTGTCCAGGCTGTTTCGCTCTTCCTTCCTTCTCGCCCATCTCTCGTTTGTGTCCAACTAACCCCAACCAGCTCAGCCATCACATCACACACAATGGTATGCGCATCCATCCGCTACAGACGTTTCTCCATTCTCATGAGAAGCATGAGGCTGATTGTCAACGACAGGCCGAATCCAGCAACGACAAGAGCCAGAACCCCATGAGGGAACTGCGCATCCAGAAACTCGTCCTCAACATCTCCGTCGGCGAATCTGGTGACAGGCTTACCCGTGCCGCAAAGGTGCTCGAGCAGTTGTCTGGTCAAACACCCGTCTACAGTACGTTGTGAAGATCAAGATGAGACTCAGAAAAAGAAAAGAAGGACAAAAAGATCTAATCCCTCCTCTTCTTCTCTTCCCAACAGGCAAAGCCCGCTACACCGTCCGCACCTTCGGTATCCGTCGTAACGAAAAGATCGCCGTCCACGTCACCGTCCGCGGTCCCAAGGCCGAAGAAATCCTCGAGCGTGGTCTCAAAGTCAAGGAGTACGAGCTCCGCAAGCGCAACTTCTCCGAGACCGGCAACTTTGGTTTCGGTATCTCTGAGCACATTGACTTGGGAATCAAGTACGACCCTGGAATCGGTATTTACGGAATGGACTTTTACTGCTGCATGACCCGACCGGGAGAGCGTGTTGCTAGGCGCAGGAGGTGCAAGTCCAAGGTTGGAACTTCGCACAAGATTAACCAGGTTGAGACTATCAAGGTAAGAAATTGGTATTTTTTTTTTTGGGGTCATATATGATGTGAGCTAATTCTTCTGTTTTGCAGTGGTTCAAGAACCGCTTCGAGGGCATTGTCAGGTAAATGTTTGGGATATGAGAGAGAGTCTCACATCGGCGACGATTTCAAATATCATCAACTTCCAATCACGACGACACATCACCACAATCTTCATCCACCAGCGTCATGACAATTCCGGTAGCTACAAAGAGATAGCGGAAATCCCAAGAACATTATGAGGCCTATCAAATCCAATGCAGCCACAATGGAGGCGCCATTCGGATGGCTGCCGCATAACCATTCGTGTACTTTGCATTCTCAAAGCAAGCTTTGATTTGACATGATTTATTCTTTATGTGACTTATGTCTGCTAGTAGTGCACTATGTCCACCATTTCCTACATTATCTGTGACATATTCCCAGACCAAAAAGACTACCCACCCACTGCAAGAGGCAATATGTGTTCTAAGACAAAAGTATATCGAACGCCGCCCTTGCTACGTACCATATGTAAGCTCCACTGAATACATGAACCTTAATCCAACTTCTCCAGCGTGAAAGACCATCATCACATCATCTCCAACATCAACATGAGCACCTCCTGGCCCAGTCAATCCCGTCGTGCTCGTCGTCAAAAACTTGCCATATCTGGTATAAGGTCCTGAATACTCGTCAGCCAAAACTTCAGAAGAACTACAATTCCAGCATTCTTCCAACGCGCTAACTTACCAGTAATATTCTCCGCAATAGCATATCCAACATCATACGAATCCGAATTATAACAACCGCTGCTGAAGAACAGAACATACCACCCACCGGGCGCTCTCACTAAAGCCGGTGCCTCAATCAGCGGCCCGTCCTCATCCTCCCTATCCAGTAGCTGGACTGGCGGACCAAGCAACGTCACCCCATCTCCAGCCACACGCTGCAGCATTATAGGTGTAGATTGTATCGGCTCCACAGTATTGCCACAAACACCACCATTGCCCATGCTATTCCCGTCGACTTTGTACACAATCCACCTCGAGCCATCGGCGTCTTGAAACCCGGACGCATCTATTGCTCCACCTTGTGTTATCGGACAGATGAGAGGATTGGAGCCATAAGGTGTATAAGGGCCTTGTATTGTACTTGAAACGGCGACGCCGATGCAGTGGAAGGTGTGAGCGTAGTTCAGTGAGGCGCTGTAGTACATCACCCACTGCCCGAAGTCGTTCTGCACAACGTTCGGTGCCCACACGTTGTGTTGTGGCCAGCCATTCGGTGTTTGTAGGCCGACTGACCATGAGCCGACGTTGGGGAGGGCGTCATAACCGGGCCATAGAGACCAAGTCGAAGAAGAGGAAGATTTGGAAGCAAGTTGGACATTGATGTTGTTGCCGTTGTTGGTTGCGAATGCGTAGGAAGTGTTGTTGAATAGGTAGATGGAAGCGTCGGCGAAATCGCTATCGAGGGCGAGTTGAAAAGGCGCAGGATCGCGTTTGGTGAGGTGAAAGGGATCGTGGGAGTTGGATGATGGTGGGAGAGAAGAGAACGGAACAGCCTTGGTAGTTTCGGATGATGAGAGGGAGGAAGAGATCGGAACGGCCTTGATAGTGATGGCGGAGAAGAGGACATAGGCCGCCGTCCGGGGGATAGTAATATGCATATCTAGGAAGAGGGAGAAAGGTGAAGATACTCGGAGAGGAAATAAAGGTGAAGATATTCAGGTCGAGTCTGGCTCTCTTTTGATGTCACAAAACTTTTTTTCTTGGTCATATTCTGCCTTTTTGCAGAAGAGGAAAGAACGAATGAGGATATCTCAGAAAAGCGAAGGTTAAGCTGTCGTATTTATCTTCTCCTTCAGGTTTGAGCGCAGTGACTGTAGCTTTTATTATCTCCTTCGGGTCTGAGCGTACGCTGAACATGTTGTGACCGAGAGAATTGCATTGTGAGCGCAACATTGTTATACCAGATGTGAGCGATGACGATGTACACGCTCAGTCCAGCTTCTTCTTCTTTCACATTCTAGTAAAAGAATGATTGATACTCTAAATTGAGATCAAGAGTTGAAATGTTCCTGGTCTGAAGGCTGCCGGGCAGGAATCATCTGTGCCCGTTTGGATTGTCTATAACGCAAGTTATATTGCCCATCCCTGCTACATTGCCTTTATTCGCATAGGGCACGGCTGTAACTATTACTTTGCACATACACAGAATCTGGAAGTACTACCCTTAGCAATTCGGGCAATAAAAGGACACTAGCCTCGGCGTTGTCATCGGAGATCGACATCGGTCTTGGCAAAGCACTCGCCTTTCACGACAAAGACTTCATAAACTTACAGAAATCTTTTGACTCTACGTACAACCATAGACTGTGGAGAACAAGGCATCCCGTTCGCTCTGCCCTATTTAAGCCACAGATCGACTGCGTAGTAGTATGGTGGGTGACCACATGCGAATTTCAGTTGTTGTACGTGTGTCTGCCTTTTTGATTTTTTTGGAGAAGTTCTTGCTGTCTGGAGGCATCGTGGAGCAGGGTGACAGACCAGGATGATAGTCTTGCAGGGATTCCTCCTGTTTTTCTTGAGATTTCTATGGTCAAGTATGTTTCGGCGTGGTTTCAGAAGCGTGAGAGGTTGGTAACATCATCTCACCGCCACCTCAGTACAGTCCGTGCTGCCCTTTGGGACTTTTACCATTGTCTGCTACTCAGCACCTATCATCAATCCCACCTCGAGAATCATCATGAACCACACGATCGCCACGCAACCGTGACGTGCATTAACATGACTCGATAACAGTTTGTCCAGGCGCAGGGGGAAGAACGGCATTCTTTTTCTGTTCTTCTTGGCATCATGATGACATGTCAAAGAATACGTAAAATTTACCAAAAACATACAGTATGCCTCAGCTTTGTCTTAGTATGACGGGGGTACGAATGGCCTTGGCCGCTTGGTGCGAAACGTCCTCTGTATATATACCTTGCAAGCTGCTTGCTGCACTCGTATCATCCCAACAGCAAGTGAAAATACAAGCAAAGTCAAGATACTGTAAAAAAGATTGAATGCAAGCCGTGAAATCGTATCGTGTTTGTAGCAGAGCGTCTTCTTCATTTGTGTGTAAATTTCCAGCAAAATCGTTGATTCCCCGAGCTTGTGGCAAGCAATACCTCTACAATCCAACTCCAACCCGACAAAAAGCACACTTCACCAGCACACCCCGCCGCCCAATCACAATGTCTCCCTCAGCCTCACACACCCAGCACTCCACCTCCGAGTTACCAGAATCCGACACCATTCGCATGCTTGTTCTCGAAACGGACGAGGCACATCCTGATACTCACAAAGAACATGGCTCTTTTGGTCAAGTGCTGGACAAGCTGTTCAAGACGGCTGGAGACATCCACGATCCGCCATTGGGTGTGCAAACAACAATGAGGTTTGTGGTTGAGGATAAGGAGCATAGGGAGGGCAGTGTGCCGACTTTGAAAGAGCTGGAAGGCATACATGCTGTGCTGATTACGGGGAGCATGTATGATGCGCATGGGGATGAGGAGTGGATTTTGAAGCTTTTGAGGTTGTTGAAAGGTATGTTTAAGAGCTAAGGCGAGGGCACCCAATTCCACCCGTGGCCAACATCATCATCTTCTCTTCTTCCAACAATACTCACATACACCCACTCCTCCAGACATCTGGACCAAACGCCCCGACATCAAACTCTCCGGCGTCTGCTTTGGCCATCAAATAATCTGCCGCCTCCTCGGGTCAACTGTCGACTCAACACCGGGCTCTCGCTGGGAACTCGCTCACACCACAATTAACCTCTCCCGTACTGGCCGCGCCCTGTTCCCATCCCAAGCCAAAAAGGGCACCCTCGACCTCCACCAGATGCACAGCGACCACGTCTGCAACCCTCCAACGCACGAAACAAGTAACGGCCTCATCAAACCCGACGTCAAGGTACACGTCTGGGGCAGCACGGAGACAACGGATGTGCAGGGGATCTATATTCGTGAGAGGGCGTTTACGACGCAAGGCCACTTAGGATTTGATGAGGAGATGGTGAAGAGGCAGATTGAGATGAGGGTTGAAAGTGGAGCGATTGAGGATAAGCAAGTTGCTGAGGAGGGAAAGAAGGATGCGGGCGAGGAACATGATGGGGAGCTTGTTGCTGGAGCGATTTTGAGGTTCTTTCATGGTGAGGATGTTGATATTGATTGAATGGTGGGACGCATTCTATGTCACCGAGTAGCAATATAACCAATACATGAATGGCCATGAAATACGACGCTTGAAGGTTTCAACTGAGGCAAAGGAATGGTCACGTGATTCGTGGTTGAAATCCCGTACCACCACCGGACATCATTCGGCCGTGCGGCTGGAAAGCTAAACCTCTTCACACTTCTCCCATTGCCACGATGGCGGTCGCCCCGAGAGCCATCACCGATCCGAGACTGGTGTCATGTACCGAGTGCAGAAGACGCAAAGCGAAATGTGACAAGTCAGACCCGTGTGGTCTTTGTGCTAAATCCAGTCGTCAATGCATCTACGAGACGACGACGACACGGACGCCACTGAGCAGGAAGCGTCTGAACGATGTGGAAGAAGAGCTTGCACAGGCTAAGAAGCGTTTGGCGCAGTATGAGAATGGGAGCAGTACGGTTTCAGATCAGGTTACTGGTGGTACAGGTGGTACTGGATATTCTTCAAATTACGGGACAATGCAACCAAGTCACGAGGACCACTCGAATGCCTCTCATTCATTGGCCTCTCACTCATTATCACCAGGCAATGAGTTACTACGTCAGAGTCGTTATCAGCCAGAGTCGACACAGAACGGACAACAACTTCAGTCGCCGATCGAGCACCAGTACAATACTCTGCAGCATGCATCTCACCTGCAACAGCAACAACATTTCGCGCACTTCTCACCACCTCCCAGAGTGGTGGAGACTGCGATGACAAACTCACGTTCGCACAATCATCGTAATGCTGCGCCAGATCAGCTTGGTCCAGTGCAAGAAGCTGTTCCCCTAAGCTATTCCTTTCTATTGGAAAGACCACATGCTCCAGAAGGCTTTGATTGGGACGAGCGTGATTCTCGAAGTCGTTTGAAAGGCCTTTCAGACGGTATGGCCAGCCTTACCGAGAGTACCAGCGGAGGATACATGGGCGTGGCAAGCGGAGCTGCTTTGCTGAGACTGGCAGGAGAGTCTACCAATACGAACGTGGAGAACAAGTTGGATCCTATGGAACCGTCCCGTCCTACTTCTCCTTCCCCCCTTTTCTCTTCCCCATCACAACTCGAACCATTCGTTAACTCCTACTTCCAAACATATCACAAGGTATATCCTATCTGCCACGAAGCAACATTTCGCGCACAATTCATGGAAATCATCCCGCAACCTCAGCAAAGAGCATGGCAGGTGCTTCTGCACGTTATTGCTGCTATTGGAGCGTTTGCGTCCGCGGACTGCGCTAGTACAGTCGATCAAGCACTTTTCAAAGCAGCAAAGGCTCGATTGTCCATTGACATGCTTGAAACGGGCAATCTCACAATGGTTCAAGCTTTGACATTGCTCTCGAATTACTCACAGAAGCGCAACAAACCCAACTCAGGTTACAACTACCTTGGCTTGGCTAAGCGGATGGCAATGGGCATCGGACTACACAAAGAGTTCCCTGCGTGGCGTTCAGACCCACTAGTGCTTGAAATGCGTCGAAGGGTGTGGTGGGGTCTCTACGTCTTTGATGTTGGAGCCGTCATTACATTTTCACGTCCTCTCGATCTGCCCGCTGAAGGTGTAGAAGTGGCCTTGCCTCTCAATGTGCACGATCGAGATATCACACCAATGACAAAGACCTTTCCGGTAGACATTGAAAGCACGACACTTTACACACACGTTCGTTGCCAAGCTTTGTTCCATCTGGCAACAAACTGCATATATACTAGAATGATATCGTCACCTTATCCCACTGCAGACCAGATGCTGGAGCTTAACGACAAACACCTCGCAAATTATGAGTCTGAAATACCACTTTGGTACCGGAACGTGGATGAACAACCCACGCAATTCCGTCTGTCGTGCGCCATCATGCGCTGGAGATGTCACAACTTCAGAATTCTTATGCTGCGTGCCTTCCTCATGCGACAACTATTTCTCAGGACCCAACTAGCAGACTATCAAGACCCATGGCCGCTAGGAACACCCAACGAGGAGCACGCCGTTCAGAGATGTCTGAAAGCATCAAGTGACTCCATCGAGTCAATCTGCAACTTCTGGTATCAAGGCAAGCAAAACGTGCTGTCGTGCTGGTATGCGCTTTACTTCTTGTTCCAGGCTGTGCTTATACCTGTTATGTGCCTGCGAAATGAGCCGTTCTCGCCCTCTTCTGATAGCTGGAGAGACCAGATCCGACGAACAATTGATGTGCTCAACGATATGACACGCTTGAATGAGGCTGCCTCAAAATGCTTGAAAACCATCAATAGTTTGTGTGGGGTGTTTCTTTCAAGTGAGCAAGGACCGTCACCGATTAACGAGAGTCCACAAACCCAGCTCAACAATCTCTATTCGATCATGTGGCCGCTGTCTGATGCACAAATGACATCAGACTTTGCACTCCAGGACTTCCCTATACAGCATCTGTTGAACCAGATTGGTGGTGATATGGGCTGAAACGGATTGCTCGAGGACACTTCACAAGATAGCTTAATGTTTCTTTAAAAGACACTTTACTGGAAACAGGAGACACACGAAGGCCTCGTGCATATGTCCACATTCATGCTACCGTCTCTGTACATATCACGAGCCTTTCAACTTGGGAACAATTTACGAAGCTTGTATCATCATGTACCATGGTAATTAAGTACGTTATTATAACATTCTATGGAGCAGCAATAACAGCAAATAAACATTGCGCGGTTTTGTCTCTCAAAATGTTAACAGAAGTTCGTTACTAGGAAATGAAAGCTACTCCAACGAGAACTCGTTCTCATCCAGCGTATAACAACATCCGTATGTCCTGCTCATCGACTTCAACTTATGGCTTTTTCAAGGTGAGTCAAGCTGTGTTCTTCCTGGCTTGCCACTTGTTTGAGCCTACGCTTTCGCATTGTGCTCATAGAACTCGACTCCCGTCTTGTTGGTTCCTTGGTGAGTCTCCGCGGCTTTATCCTCCGACTTTGAAAGCTCAATGTGATGATCACGAGGTCCGTCGAAAATATCAGCAATCTCCTCAAGTGAGTATCCTGTTGGTCTGTCAGTCGAGATCTTGGTGCGATTGATTGTAAATTGTTCCTTACCTCTTGTCTCGGGGAACAGAAACCACGTCGTGATGCAGATAACAACAAGGATGACGACAAATACCAGATAATATTTCTTTGTCCATAGTCAGAATCGTTTTCTCATTGGGTAATATTGACAATTTCACTTACCCATCCAATGTTCTCCAATGCGATTGGATTAACAAAGGCCAACACGATCAAAGACCCATAGATGGTGACCATCTCTGCTGTCAGGCCCTTTGCACGAATCGAGAACGGAAGCAACCTTTTCAATTTGTCAGTCGACCATTGAATACGCATGGGTAAACCTAATATCTTACTCTGTGGTGTAGCCAAACAAGAGAGGTGTATATCCAATGTCGTATGCGCCAAAGAAGGTGAAAATACAGATAATCACTACGATACCAGCTCCTTTGTTGCCAGTGGTATCGAATACGCCAGCGCAGACAGTCAGTATGATGAAGGAGGCCAACATTCCAAAGCCCGACCATAGAAGGAGAGTACGTCTGCCAAGTCGATCGACGAGGAAAGCAGCCGAGACAGCCATTCCAAAGTTGAACAGCTGGAGGAGGCCATTGATGAGTGTCTGTGTATCTGGATCTGTCACTCCAACAGTATCCAATACGAGAGTCAAGAAATAAGACACTACAGCAACACCGCACCATTCTAATCTCTCTGTTAGCGGTCAAATCACACATGATAAGCTAAGCCAAGAACATACGTGCAAAACCTCCAATGAGGCAGACGATGAGTAACCTGCGTCGGTTACCAGCCGTACTGTACAGAGCACTCCATTTGGTCTGCTTTGCCTCCATCTCCATCCTCAAAGTCTGTGTGATTTCTTTCATCTCGAACTCGATCAATTCATGCTGATCATCACCGCCAGTGTGAAACTTAGCGAGGATGTGTCTCGCCTCGGTGGAACGATTCTTAGAGATCAACCAACGTGGAGATTCGGGTAACCTTTACTCATCATTAGAATAATGGGCTCGTCATAGTAAACGCGCTACGCTTCTTACCAGAAAACGAAAACCGCCTGAATACAAGGATAGAGTGCTTGGAGAATCGATGGAAGTCGCCAGGACCAGTTACTGGTAGAGAGGTTCTTTTGTGTTCCGAAACTGCAGTCTCTTAAGTCAGTCTTCCTCCGCACCAGCTCCTTAGCAATTCAATGATGACTTACGTAGCCCAGGCGGCTAGGATCGCGCCTAGGTAGTAGCAAGTCCAAAAGAGCGACGTGAATTTTCCTCTGCGGGTGGGGTATGCCAACTCAGTGATCAGGATGGCTGCTGGCTGAGTGGCAAGCATCCCTGAGATGCCGACAAGCACTCTCGAGACTATCAATACCGCGTACGACGGCGCTACTGTTTGTATGATACTGGAGATAATGACACCGAGGATACCAGCTATCAAGGTCCACTTGCGGCCAAGTCGATCATTCAAAAACCCTGAGAGGCATCAGTATTATGTGCCCAAGGTTGAGGATGAAGACAGTCCTTACCAACAACAGGCAGGACCGCAACGGATCCCATTGACTGTGCAGCAGTGATGAAGCCCAGCGAACTGCCAGAAGGGTTGTTAAAGAAAGTCTTGAAAGAAGGAGTAGACTGTATGCCATTGATGAGAGAGCCTGGGAGAAAGACCGTCAGTAAGGTGTTTTGTGCGTTTATGCGCTCCTTGGAGGCCAAGCTCACCATCATATCCTGAGACAGCAGATGAAAGCAATGGAACGAGGAGAATCAGATTCAATTGCAGAAGATGCGGAACCTTAAACCAAGGCTTGTTGTACTGAGGCAACACTCTAGCGAGTTGCTCGCCGACGATTTGACTGTCTCTCATGATTTTGTGATTACTGTATGGTCAGAAAAATCTTCTTGTGCTTGTGATCAGATGGAAGCTGTACTTGATCTTCCCCAGATATATACTCCATTGCTTAGAACGTGGAAAAGCCGCCTTTGACGCTTGCGTGCGGGGGCTCTGGGGCAAGGCAGAGCTCGTGTGACTGCCTTGGTTCTGGGCCACTACTGTCCGCCCGCTCCGGGCGTGAATTGACTCCGTACGTTGTACAGATGTCCGCCTGGGCAAGCAGTGCCGCTTAGCCGCAGGACTAACGTTCGCCGGACGTCGTTGGAGGACTTGTGAGATTTGTAATCGACAGGTTTTGTGCGTCAACCTCCGTTTTGATTGATACTACCATGGCAGTCTCTTATCATCAAGAATGAGTGTAACATCAACTAGCGTGGGGCCACAGATGGCAAGAGTACAAGCACCGGAGAGACTTTACTGAACGCAAGATTGATACAGGAGACTGCGGAGTTCTACGCTATGTATGCGATCTAGACAAGACACAAATCATCCTTTATGGCAAAGTATATGCGCCGTCTACAACCAAATTTGCTCCTGTCATGTACGAGGATGCATTGCTCGCCAGAAAGACGTAAGACTGTTGATATGAATTAGCTTTCGTAGGTATGAGAATGGAGATTCGGACTTTACTTACGCCCTTGAGCTCGTAAGGATCACAGAATCTATTCGCTGGAATCATCTGATACCATCTCTTGACGTTCTCTTCAGGATGCACGGAAAGCATGTCAGTAGCAATGAAGCCTGGAGAAATACAGTTGACTCGGCAGAAGTCTACCCATTCGACTGCCAGACACTTTGCAAGCTGTACCACTCCTGCTTTCGATGCGTTGTATGCGGCCTGTCCGTATTAGCTAACCTTCTTCTCTCGTTCTGTTACATGTTTCCTTTGCTTTCACTTACCTGCTTTTGAGGCACATTGACGAGTAAAGCGGACACGCTGGCAGTGAAGATGAGATTACCAATAGTCTTGTTGCTCTCGAATTGCTGCTTGAAGATTCTCGCTGCAGCTTGTGCAGTGTAGAAAGCCCCATCAAGGTTCACCCTCATGACCTGGCTGTATTGGTCTTGCGTGTAGTCCTCAGCTGCATGGTGATTGGCGATACCAGCATTTGCGACGACGATATCGAGCTTGCCGAAGTCGGATGTAATCTGCTTCAGAACAGCCTCGATTGCTTGGGGATCAGATACATTTGCTTGATATGCCTTTGTTTCGACGTTGTTTTCGTCGCCAATCTGTTTTGCTATCTCGTCTGCATCTGCAGAAGTGCTGTATATCACGGCGACCTTGGTACTGTTAGCAATTCTGAGAGGAGGATGAGACATATGTACTTTACATCTGCCCCTGCCTCAGCAAGTCCACGGCACACTTCGAGACCAATGCCTCTTGTGCCACCTGAATGTTTCGTTACTGTACTGTCCACAACTCGTCCTAATTCGTTCTGCTTACCAGTCACGGCTGCAACCTTGCCACTAAGATCGAATGCCTTCGTGACATGCATATTGGGGGGTTTTGAGAGAACCATGATGAAGGGATGATATTTGTTGCAAGAAAGTGAACGAAATGGAGGAAGTTGTTACCAGAAGATGATCGTACAAAAGGAAGAAACAGCGCATACGCAGCAGTGTTCTTTGACCTCTTGACTAGTTCTATTACGTAACAGGTATAAATGTCGACCTAGCTCTCAGCATGCTCAAACAGGCAGGTCCCGCAAGCCAAAGGATCGTCCAACGCCCCACATCCTCCGTCGCTGAACCCCATCAGAACCTTTACGGCCTACTTCCGTCTACACACTCCATACCTCAGCATCCACTGCGGTGATGTTCTCCCGTATCAGGCGTCCGTTCATTGCATCGTTGTTCTGGAATCTCGTCACCGCCGCTTCCATGGTAGTCTCGATGCCGGACAGCAAGTGCCTCTTTGCCACGCGGTCTTGCGCCTCCATTTCGTCGACGTGGATGAATATCCGGAAGTCCAGGAGCTCGGAGATAGCTGCCCATGTGCCTCGATTCAGCAGCAGATAGTTGTGCTCTAACAAGATAATGGCGGCCTCTGGATTAATCTGTAAGCTGTCCGGGATTGGATCTTTGAGGGCATGGTCGAATGAAGGTGCTAGAATTATAGGTCGTCGAGATGCTGGTTGAAGGCATGACGATTTGAGTAATTGTACAAATTTGAGAACGCCGTCAGCATCGAATGTCCAGAGGGCGCCGCGGCGAGCGAATGCTTCTTCGACATTTGGCATTGCTGCGAGCTGCGCTCGTGATAGATGGAAGCCGTCTATTGAGACAGCGACGGCGTATGATTGTGCAAGTCCTGCGTCCGACGTAACATTGTCACCAGGAAGGCTGTTGAATATAGCGGCGACGTGAGTGGCAACAGTTGATTTACCACTACCAGGTGGTCCACTGATGCCGACTATGATTCTGCCATGTTCACTTGTTGAGGCTTTTTCTTGAATTAAGCAAGCGAGTCTTGCATATGATTGCTCCATGTTAGCGAGATGGATGGAACGTGCTGATGTAGTTACTACAACACCATGACCCTGTTATGATAACTGCATTATCTACCACACGTCTATCATGAGTCTCGCGGGGCTCGAAAGTCCGTAAGCGCAGTCAATGACTCAGGTTAACCATGACGACAAGCACAGAGATCAATCGCTTCCAGGTTCATTCGAGCAAATGAATCCATTACCATGAGCATGAAGAGCACAACCAACAAGTAAAAGCGCAGCAGGATATTCACGGCAAGCTTCAATGGAGCACGGGAGCCCACAGCACATTTCAGGGATTGACAGAAAATCATGGTAGAAAGAGCAAAGTGATGCTTCCTGAATCTACTCCACCCCAGCAATAAGCACCTTAAGAACATCCTCACCGCCCTTCTTCACAACCTCAAACGCCGTCTCTGCCTCCTCGAACTTATATCGATGTGTGATCAGCTTGCTCGGAGTGACCTTCCCACTCGCCACCAACTCCACAGCCATAGGGTATACACCACTGGTATAGCGAATAGATCCTCTAATCGTGAGATCCCGAATGCACACGGTCGTGATAGGAAAAGTGATATTCTCCTTCCCCATACCAGCCTGCACATATCTCCCGCCCTTCTTGCACAGGTTGACGCCGATCTGAATGGATGTCGCAGCACCTGAAGCATCAATCACCACGTCAGGACCCTCTCCCAGGCTGAACTTCTGCTTGATGTCCTCCGCAATCGAAGCGCACCATTCTGCTTGTGCGTCCGGCTCGTTCGTGGCCGGGGATGGTGGTAGAAAGACGCCATCCGCACACTTTAGCACTTTCGAGGCCATGTCCAACCGCTTCTGAGAGATGTCGATTCCAATGACGCGAGACGCAGCGTATGCCTTGGCTGTCTGCTGGACAAGAAGACCAATGGGTCCACAACCAAATACAACGACGACGTGACCGGGGCGAACGTCTCCAACCTTCAATATCTGTACTGCAACAGCCACTGGCTCACAAAGCGCGCCATCCTCCAAAGAGAGGTGGTCTGGTAGCGGATAGCAGTAGTCGGCAGCGGTCTTGTAGTACTTCGACAAAGTGCCGTTGTGTGGTGGTGTTGCAGCAAAGACCGTGTCTGGGCAGAGGTTGTAAGAGCCAGAACGACAGTAGTTGCAATGGCGGCAGGGAACTCCAGGCTCAATGGCAACACGATCTCCAGGCTTAACGTTCTTCACAAGTGCTCCTACCTCGACGACAGTCCCTGCCGATTCGTGGCCAAGTACGATGGGACTTTTCAGGACAAAGTCTCCAATGCGTCCTCGTTGCCAATAGTGCACGTCGGATCTGGAGGCTTGTTAGAGCTGTGTTGTTTCCTGCAGGTCTTTCGAATACATGCCCGCAGATACCTGTCTGACCAATATTGACAATCACATCGTAGTCGCCATCGATCTTTGGACAAGGAATGTTCTCCAGTGACACTTCCTTGATAGCCTTGAGCACGAAGGATGGATTTTCACCAGTCATAGTCGTAGTCTTACTGGGCATGTTGTCGTCCCGTCGCCTGGTCGATATTTGGTTTTGGCTATGTGTAGTAACTTATATTAGACTCGTGGGGAGTCATCTAGTAACGACGAGCAAGTGCCTTTTCAAGGCGCATGGAAGTTTGGGCTTGGCTTAAGGGAAAGCATCTGCCCATCATGTGGACAGTCCGTGTCGCGAACGGCAGATCTCTGCGCAGTTTGAGCCCAGTGATCAGTGTACGGATTCGATGCTCCGGCGTGGTGGAGGACGCACGCAGATGCGGGCCATGTAGAGTGTGTGTCCACACGATGTCCGGCTTTCCGGGTACAATGAGGCTACGGCTAGTGGATCTCCGCCAACGTGCATTGGCGCCAAATACTCTAAGTCACAAGTTTTAGCACCAAAAGCTGTGGTCTATGGCCACAACAGTTGCAGTGAAATCATGGCAACAAAGGAAAGCTCCGCCTGGCAGCCGATTCTGAACATAAGGGAGAGACAAACTTGGCAGTGTAGATTGGGCTCGAAATGCAGCCGGACTTCTCTCGCCGAGTACCAAGGTCAATGGAGTATCAACATTGGCTTCTGCCGAGATATAAGAGCAGTCAAAGAATAACAGCGTGGAAGATGCCAACTACACTGCAATCTCTGCCCTGCACTTTGTTTTTCTTCAGCACTTTATCCTATTGATATATCCCTCATCACCTATTCACAATGACAACGCAAACAAACGGACACTCCAATGGAGACAACAAGAAAAGTATACGATGGCCGAATCCCACTCTCCCCGACAGCGTCTTCAAAATGTTTGACATGCACGGCAAAGTCGCCATAATCACTGGTGGAAGTGGCGGTATCGGCTACGAAGTTGCACGAGGATTGGCTGAAGCCGGATGTGACATTGCTCTGTGGTATAACCAAAAGAATGCAGATAAAGCTGCAGCTACCATCGAGAGAGACTTCTCTGTCAAATGCAAAGCTTACCAATGTGATGTGGCATCGTTTGACCAGGTAAGCGGTTCCCAAAGGACACCCTAATATCACCACCACACTAACAAGTAGCCAAGGTACAAGCCAGCGTCGACGCAGTCGTCAAAGACTTCGGCCATCTCGACGTAATGATTGCAAACGCTGGCATTCCCTCCAAAGCAGGCGGACTCGATGACGCCCTCGAAAACTGGCATCGAGTAGTCGACGTCGACTTCAACGGAGCTTACTACTGCGCCCGAGTCGCCGGCCAGATCTTCCGACAACAAGGTCACGGTAACTTGATCTTCACAGCTTCAATGTCTGGTCACGCTGCGAATGTTCCGCAACAACAAGCTTGCTATAATGCTTGTAAAGCTGGCGTCATTCATCTTGCTAAATCGCTTGCTGTAGAGTGGGCTGGCTTCGCGAGAGTCAACTGTGTTTCTCCAGGGTATATTGACACGCCTATTTCGGCGGATTGTGCGTTTGAGATGAAGGAAGCGTGGTATGAGTTGACGCCAATGAAACGTGATGCAGATCCTAGGGAGTTGAAGGCCGTGTATTTGTATTTGGCTAGTGATGCGTCGACGTACACTACTGGTGCTGATATCGTAGTGGATGGTGGATATGTTTGTCGATGAGTGGCGTGTACTGATCTAGCTAAGAACGCAATAGCACATAACTATTAAAAGTGGTCAGGTTCAGAAATAAAGCTCGAGCAGGCAAAACAACGTTCTGATCAGTATACCGCTTCTGCCAAGCAGAGTCATATCGATCTTGTTGAACTCAAGGTGAGGGTAGTGGTGAATGTTAGTCATCACGATAACTATGCTTTCTCCCACGAACTATACTCTTTTCTAAAGGCCTCCTGCGCTGGACTATATATCATCATATATATCTTATACCCGCATTAGTTACAACCGGAAAGCTTCTAGCTGGTAACCGACGTCCTCAGCATGAAAGAGCTAAAGCTGAATTCCTTCATACTGGCCAGGTCAGTAGCATCTAGTCTATAGCAGAATCTTTTTAGAGTAGTTCTGATCGTCTATCTCTTTGCGGACGCGCAGGGAGCCTCTTGTGAGGCATATGCAAATTGGTTTCAACGAAAGTAGAGTGAAGAGGTTCTCTTCAATACATATCACGTGACCATTTCTTCAACCCCAAAAGCTGTTTCTACAATGACAAACACATTTGATCCTTCTACCACGTCTTAAGCTGATGATAAAGTGAACTCCTCTCGCTCTTCCACCATGTAATGATGTGTGAAACCAGCTCTCTGCAAGTTGTTCCAGACCGACTTACGAGAGCGCGAAAGGCCTGCGACCTCTGCAGACTTCGAAGAACGCGATGTGTATATCGTGCGGAATCTTCGACCTCCTGTGATGCGTGTGTTACAATTGATGCACCGTGTACTTCTACTGCGCCGACGAGAAGGCGAGGTCCACCAAGCAAGTATGTGTATTTTATAGTCGACGCCATCTTACTTGGCACTCATTCTCGCACAGACATGCTCAGGCGCTTCGGGATCGCGCCTCCCCCCTGCTCACTGCCCCTCGTCAGACTCCCAAAATACCATCGCTTGACTGTGTTGCCTCTACAAGGGTGATCAGAGCTGTCCTGGTGGAGTGGTTCGAACTGTATCATCCAGCATGCCCCATCATGCACCGAGCTACGCTGCTCTCTAGACTCGACGCTGGTGACGCGTTACACGATATGAGCTTCTTCTGTCTTGTGACGAGTGTCGTCTGCAGCACTATCGGCAATTTGAGACATGCAGGGCAGCAGAGGTATCCCGAGATCACCCTGAAAAAATGTGAAGATGCGCTCGAGCGGGTTGACTTTTTCAACACAGCGAAAGCTTCCATGTCACTTGAGAGGTGTATAACGCTGTATCATATGAGCTATTCGCACTATTTTTACAGTGGCATGGATGACCCGACAAGCTTTCGTTACATGCAAGAAGCAACGTCCATCATGAGATGGATCATCGCATATGAGCTGAGGCATATGACTGAGTTCAAGGCAATTCAGCTGACCAAGAGAACGTTTTGGTTGGTTTGGAGCTACAACTGGTGCCTTCAAATACTTTTAGTTTGGGCTTGTAACACGGCTGACCCGAAGTAGTACTATGAATATTCAAAAACGTCCATATACAGATCTATTCCTCCCAGGAGAGAATGTAGAACGTCTTCGTCCATTAGAAATCACCGATATCCAACTAGACCCAACCATTGTGGACGCTTCCACGGTCTGGGCAGGTGACACCATGTCATACATTCCTGGTATAAATCGCATGACGGATCTTTTTCTCTTATTCCACAAAAGTCAATCAACGAGTATAGACACGGTGGCCAACATTCAGCACCACCTAGATCTTGTTCGCTCGTCGCTGGACTCTCTGCCTCCACAACTACGATGGCGAGGTGGCCTTTCTCGCCTTCCCGGAACCAATTTCGGCACTGATGCACAAACTGCTAATCTATACATCAGTCAATTGCACATACGCTACAACCTGCTGGAACAAATGATCCACGTCCAGAAGCCTGGCATGACGAAGATCAGCACCCCAGAGATTGTTCGAGAACGTGAATCTATAGTGGACGATATGCTGGAAATCGTGCAGCATGTTCCGCGAGAGATAGTCCAGGCAAATGGTCCCACTGCAGTTCACAAGATTAGGGATATCGGGGCAGCACTACTTGAGCAGCCCGTTTCTGAGCAAGTGGTGTCACCAAGCACGCAAAGGAACAAAAAGCTCAGACTCATCCTAGACATTCTCAAAGAGCTGGAAGGCCAAACATGACTTTGGTTCTTGAACATTTGGCAACGATCCTCATTGCACAAGTACTGACGTCTCTGGGGACTAGTCTTCTGCGCACGTACTCATGGCGACGCTACCGCTTTGCGTTCAAGACTATATACCTCGACTTCGGCAATCATAGTTCGTGCTGGAATTGTCACGCAAATAGGGAACCCACCATAGTCAGGCTCTTCATTCGGCATCATGGCGAATGCTCCACTCCTTGTTTCGTCGCCACCAAGCGTCCTCAGTGTTTCGAGCTCACCCGTTGCCTTGTCCACGACTCTCTTCTCCTTGAATCCGAGTATGCCGGTGAAATGGCTACGTCTATTCAATGACTTGAAGACAGCCTGGAAACCCCACCCAACCAGGAGGAATTTGGCACGATTGCCTGTCCCACCACTGTGAATGATCATCCCTGCACCAGGACCTGGTACGCCGAAAACAAAGCAGCGCTCGATCCGCACCTCAAACTGCCCAAAGTCAAACACTTGAGCTTTGTCAACCTTGCCAGGAACGATCTCGTCAAAGAAAAAGCCAAAACTAGAGTTTGGATGACGTTGCGCCTCTAGAACAATCTCGGACACCTCAGAAAGCAGCTTGTAGTGTTTTGTGAAAGCGCAAGTTTCTGGAGTCAAGGTATCAATGCCGAAAGGGCTCACACCAAGCGCTTGATACGATGCGTAAGCCGTCCAGATCCTACGAGCGCCGTATTCGTCGCGGCGCTGTTCTGGGATAAATAGAGGTTGATTGTGATGGCGATACTTAAGGCACGTGCTTGCGTAGTCATTCAAATAGAGGTCGGGCGAGATGAAGTCGAGCGATGGAGCGAAGTGCATCCATACATCAAAGACATCTGACACAGCACCTCCACTAGGGTAATCCCCAGGCTCTCCACCACCTCCTGCTACAGTTGGGAAGTCATTGTCGGCATCCTCCGAGACATAATTCATCCACACATTTGTATACAATGGCAGATTGTATGCAGCTTTGCCTGCAGCAGCAATTGGCTCGACATACTTGGCGTAATGATAAGCCATAAACAGCTCGTCTGTCTTCTTGCTTGCGCCGAAAGTCTTTTCCCATGAACGACCACGTTGGAAAGACGAGGAAGTCGATTTTACTGCTGAAAGATTGGCGCGAAGGTCTTTATGTAGGGTCTCCCAGTTGTCATCGAGAAATTGAACAAGCTCCTCTGGTACTGCAGCATGGAAAGCTTTTTCAGCCCCTTCATTGCCGTCTCTGGCGGAACCGAGAAGGCCGATTTCGTTCTCCACTTGCACCATAATGACAGTGTTGTCGTGTTCGTCGATATCTCTAAGATGACTCATGAATGTTTCGAAGGCCTTCTGGTCCGCTTTGTTGGCTTCATGCCGTTCGTCGAAGAGGCTGATGACATCGGCAGTTTCCAATATGCCATCAGCTAACCTCTTCTGAGCACGTGGAAACCTATCTTCATCCATTTTCAACCAGGCAGGTGTATATGTTGATATCCCTGAAGTTGGTTAGTGAGTGACGATGGCCTGAAAGTGGCAACATAGCTTACCGTTCTTAAACGAACCAAACCACAGCAATACAAGCTTCATGCCAAACTCACGAGCATCTCGAATCACTTTGTCAAGTTCTACAAAGTCGAACTTGCCTTCCTCAGGCTCAATCATCTCCCACGTGACACTGCCTAGTAGCGTATTGATGTTCATGCCGACTGTCCTCGGAAACGCAGTGCTTCTCATATACTCCGCAGACGATAACGCAGAGTTTTGAAGCTCAGCCGCAAGCATTAGAAATGGTTTGCCATGGACAATGAGCTGTTTTGAGGTCGCAGTCTTCTTGAGGTGAGGCAACTGTATGGAAGTCATTGTGCTAGATGTCGAGCTTGTAGGGGTCAAGATACCAGGTTCGCTATCCTCCTCGTACATGTATGTGAATATGAACCCCAGTGAATATCTGGCTCTGGAACACAAGAGACGCGGGCTTTGGCGAGGACTATATACCCCACAAGACAGTTTCGTCCGTAAATCTCACGCCTGTACTGCATACTGGAAAGTCTATGGGGCGCCATTGGTGACAATCGGTAACCTTGAAGTCAATAGTTATTCATGGTGAGCCGGCCTACGCCATTCCGCTCCGAATTAGGCTGCGTGGGGGTCAAGTTTAAGCAGAGGTTTATCCACAATCACCAATCAGAACCGCTAGGCGTGCTATACCGCTCGTAACCGTGGTTTGCCCGAGGAGAAACTCAGGATAATTGCGAAAGATCCTCCAAAACAAGCAATGAGTGCCACCTCTTCGTGCAGTTAGGAGTAAGTTGTGCTTAATCTACCCCGCTCGGCTTGCTGAAAGAGTCTGGGGATCCTGGAGAAAATCTGGAGTAACTGCAGAAATATATAGGTACACGTTCATGTCTTAGTCATTGAAGAAGCGCGAGCAAGCGGCAGGTGTTCTATTTATTACCTCTCCATCCACCTTCGCAGATCTGTTGGTCCGTCAATCTTCTCACTATACTGCCCACAATCCACCTTCTCGATAATTTATCTCTTGCTAAAACACTTGGTCTTCTGTCTATACCTTCGCTTCTGGAGCACCATGCTAGGCGACTCCTCCTCTAGAAAAGATGGCGAGCTCGACTACGACGAGAGCCATGTCAAGCTTGAAATACCTCAAGTCACGTGGTATAAAGATCCTGGATTGAGGAAGCTATACTGTCTGATGCCTATCTTCATGCTCGGAGCTACAACGAACGGCTATGACGGATCTCTTTTGAACGGATTACAGACAATGGTACCTTGGCGAGCATATTTCGGCGATCCCAATGGCAGCAGACTAGGGCTTTTCAATGCAATCCAAAACGTAGGTGGGCTAGCAAGTGTCTTCTTTGCTGGATATGTTGCGGATCGTTTGGGCAGAAGACTAGGCATTGCCATCGGACTTTCATTCATTTTCTTAGGTGTCATTCTGCAAGTCATACCTCAGACTGACTCCGGTCTCTTCATCGGAGGCCGTTTCCTGGTCGGTTTTGGGTCAAACTTTTCGCAAGTCAGTTGTCCTATGTTGATTATGGAGCTTGCACACCCAGCACATCGTGGGCCGCTTACCACAATGTACAATACATTATGGTACTTAGGATCAATCATTGCTGCATGGACAGTCTTCGGCACTGTAAAATACACCACAAATAGTGCTTGGAGGATACCTGTTGGCGTCCAGATGCTCATGCCAGGCATTCAATTTATACTGATCTGGATCTGTCCTGAATCACCAAGATGGCTTTGCGCGAAAGATCGTCACGACGAGGCCTTTGCCATCCTTGCGAAATACCATGCAAATGGCAACGAGAATGACACATTCGTCCGTGCAGAATTTGCGGAGATCCAGGGAACCATTCAGCTAGAAAAGACCATGCCTCAACAAGGCTGGTTTGCTTTGCTGAAAACTCCTGGTAATCGCAAACGAGTACTCCTCATCGTTCTGACCTGCTTCTTCTCACAATGTTCCGGCAATGGTCTCGTCTCCTACTATCTGCACGATATCCTCAACTCAGTTGGTGTCACCAGCTCATACCAGCAATCTCTTCTGAATGGTGGTCTACAGTTATGGTCTTTTGCTGTCGCCATCGTTATGGCTTTGTTTGTTGACAAGATCGGACGCCGACCACTCTTTCTGACTGCTGGGATTGGCATGCTTGTTACTTTCACAATATGGACTGCTTGCTCTGCTGTCTATGCCCAGAATGGCAGTGGTGCAGCTGGCAAAGTCGTGATAGTTATGATATTCTTCTTCTATGGCATTGCTGGATTTGCGTGGCCCGGACTCACTGTAGGGTATGTAAGACAAAATCTGGTCGACTGTGGTGTTGACATCCAGCGGAGACTATCACTATAACTAGGCTGACCATCGAATCACAGTTACTGCTCGGAGATCCTGCCAATGTCAATCAGGGCCTCTGGTATTGCCTTATGTTTTGCCGTTGGAGCATCTGCTTCCGTCCTTAATCAGTATGTTCTGCTCTACTCTCAACGTCTTACGCACACCAGGCTGACAATTTCCACCTAGATATGTCAACCCGATTGGTCTTCAAAAGCTGCAATGGAAGTTCTACTTCGTCTACATTGTTATTCTGGTCATCGAATGCTTATGCATCTATTTCCTCTTTCCAGAAACAAAAGGTCCGACGCTGGAAGAGATTGCAGAGATCTTTGATGGCAAGGATGCTGTAGTGGCGAGAGTGGGCGATGATATCAGCAAGATTGAGGCCACGCAGATTGAGTTTGCCTCGAAAGGTGGATATTGAGTAATCAAAGAATTCGTGCTGCCCAGGGTGTATATTTCATGTTACTCAGTTTACGATACTGTGTACCCTGCAAGCCTACTGTATGGCAAAGTCATACAATCTCAGGAACGCGTTAGTGCTTGGCGCTCTAGATGATCTCATGTTAGTGTCTTATATCTGTTCTCCATTTTGTGCACGCCAGCCAGGAACTTAAGGTTGTCGTACGAACTTCTGGCTGTGCACAAGATCCATCATTTCCACATAGAACCAGGTTTTTAGAAATACTCGTACGTCTGATCATCACAAGCAGTATAAGTGTATGTTGAATGGCATTGCTATGCCTTCCACCCAGCTTCGCTACATCTGCTTTCTTAAAGGTTGTAACAGAGTCTACGACACAACCTTGAGTATCCGGAATACAAATATCTTCAGTGAGCTTGTAAGATTTGCTTGTCATGCTCAGAGTTTTGATTGGTCTGCAGTAGACGTACACATGGTTTCATTACTAGCATTATATCGGTATTTCTGATCTATGAGCAATATTACCATCTGTCACTACAGCCTGATACAGTCCGTGTAAGGATTGTATTTCATAAGCTGTTATATTAGGAGTTACTTCAGACGCAGCACCTACTTCAGAACAGTCACGAGTTTTCCCGTGTTCTTTCCTGAAAACAGCTGCATCCAAGTCTTTGGGATGTCTTCGAAAGATGTCTCCACTAGATGCTGATTTCCCTCCACCTGTATCTTTCCTTCTTCAATACCCTTGGACAAGACACCAAGTGCCTCCGGAGCGTCTTTCAGATGGTCCATAACGATGAACCCACGAACTTGCAGGCTCATTGTGATGATTTCATGCCAATTCTTTATACCAGCTCGTTCATGGGATTTGGCATCATAACCACTGATTGCACCACATGCTATAATACGGGCGTGGCGGGCGCACCGAGTGATGGCGTAGTCAAGAATTTCACCTCCGACATTGTCGTAATAGAGGTTGGCATAATCGGGTGTTGCCTTGGCGAAGTCCTCCTTGAAAGATGGTGATCGATAGTCCAAACACTCATCCGCACCAATCGACTTAACCCAATCGCACTTCTCCTTTGAACCTGCAATGCCAATCACTTTCTTGCAGCCGACAATGTGCTTGGCAATCTGCACAACCATGCTTCCTGTTGCTCCAGCTGCACCGGAAACGACCACGACATCATCAGCCTTTGCCTCGCCCACCTTGATGAGGCCAAAGTATGCTGTCAGTCCAGTGCCGCCCAAGACGCCAAGGTTTTGAGCGATGTGCATGCCGTGAGGCGTTGCTGCTTTTCTGGTTTTGCCAGCGTCAACGACGGCGATATTAGACCAGCCAACGTCAATGATGACCTTGTCACCTTGCTTGATGGCATCCGACTTGCTATATCGCCGAGTCAACGGGCCATACTACTGGCGCTAGCGCTGAGGCCCAGACGTACCTTTCAAGTACCTCACAAACACTCCCTGCAGTGGCCATGATCTCACCTTCCATAACAGGAGGACGATAGGTGCGTTCAGCTACAGTCTTCGCATCAATCCACATCCTTTGGGCAGGATCATTGGACATGTAAAGAGGTTTCACAAGGAGTTGGCCATTAGCCAGGGCTGGAAGCTCTTTCTCGATGATTTTGAATGCAGCATTAGGGCCGTCAAGCTGAACGGGGCCTGAGGGACGCTTTGCTACGATCCATTGCTTTGCTGATACCATTTTGTTCTTGTTTCGTGCAAGAAGAAAGCTTGGGCGTGAAGCTGTTAGCATCATTCATGAGGTGTGTTGTCACCGGGAGGAGTTGCCCTCCGTTATCAGCTTTAGACGTGACCTCGCCCTCGACCCCAATATCATCTTCGACTGCTGTTACTTGAGCTGCACCACGCGGGCGACAGCCTGCTTCACTCAGGTCGGCCAACGCTACCATGAATTCTCACATCCAGATCCTTCAGAACCCGCTCACAACCTCACAAGCCGACCTTGGCATTTCCAAGAGCACGCTCCTCCCATCACTCCAACTACATTCCAGCCTTGCTGTAGTAGCCTACCTCGCTGGACGAGTCACTGACCGAGTCGAGGTGAAAGACTGGCTATGGCCGTCTGGCATGGTTGTTAATGCTCTGTGGCGTGCAATTGGTCGACGTGTATACAATAGAATCACTGCACGTCAAGCATGGAGATTGCTACCTTGGTCCGAGAAGCTCATCCTTAGCACTGTGACGATATGGGGCACGCGTCTGTTTTACCGTATTGCTACAAGGAGTATTGCAAGAGGCGAGGACGATCCACGCTACGCCGAAGTCAAGAAGGAGAAGGGTTTCTGGAATAATGCCATCTTCAGCACGTTTCTCCCTGAAGCAGTGGTTCAGGCTGTGATATGCTTGCCCTTCACTATGCCTTTCAGAAGCGAGCCTGTGGTGGCTTTTGGAGCTCATCCTGGATCGGCAGGTCTGGCTCGTAGTATCGCAATGGGCATGTTTGCGGCTGGGATGGCATTGGAAGTACTGGCAGATACGCAAATTGAGCAACATAAGACGAGGGGAAGGACGGATCTTTGTAGAGATGGTGTTTTTAGTATCGTCAGACATCCTAAGTACGTACAGATCACGATCTACGTAATCTTTAAGCTAATAACCACGATAGCTATCTCGGCGACACCCTCGTTCACTGCTCATTCCTCCCCCTTCTCTACAGCGCGAACCTCCTCCATCCTCTCACTATCGCTGGCCCAATCGCCAATTACATCTTCCTTCGCTTTATTGGTGGAGACAAAGAGAACGAAGCAAGCCAGGAAGCAAGATACAAGACAGACAACAAAGAGAAATATGAGCATTTACAAGAGTGGAAATTAGAGAAGAACAGTTTCTGGCCAAAGATTGAGGAGATTACGAAGCCGTGGACACTGATGGTCTTGGGATGCGGTGTAGTCGGCGCCGCTGCTGAAATAGGCTTGAGAGGCTATTACATGCCTCGAGGGTTGTGATCGGGTAGTGCAACATAAAATGATGTACATCAGTGAAAGGGCATCGCGTTTCAGGTCGCATGCGTTCACCTGAAGTCGGTCATCTGCAGATGTACTAGGCGCTTAGATGCTGGTCTGTGCGACACGAGATCCCTGGCATACTTGGTTGGCACCACGCACTGTGTAACACAGCATACCAGGTAATAAACAGGCCAGCCATCTCACGTTGACACATCGTTTATGCTTCACTGAACGCACGGTGCAACCTTCAAGACACAGTCAGATTCACACTTCGTATCCGCAGCATACTTTACACCTCATTCCACACTTGCTAAATGGTCCTTCAATCCACAATCACGATCGGTTTCTTACTCCCAACCCTAGCTGTCCTCCTGCTCCAGTGCTTCGGCGCTCGGCTATGCGGAATGGAAGTGATAGATTTGGCGGAAGTGATGCGAAAGGTTAAGCTAGCCTCGATGCCAACGGACGTGCTTGACGGCCCCCTGATCAAATTCGGTTACACGCTCGGCAAACTGAGGAACTTCGCTGACAAGGAGCAACGGTCTATACTCGAACTTGCGCAGGATGTTGACTTAGCAAGCACTTGGGTTCGTCTCTGTGAAGGCACATCGCAGAGGTCTCGAGACTTTCAAGATATGGTGGAATACATTTTGGCGCGACAAGACTACAAAACGTACCGCTGGGTACGTCAATGGTGGCACGTCAAAAAAGCCCTGAGACGTGCTGAGCGAGATACGGACGATATTGCAGAACTTTTCGCTCGAGTTGTTGAACATAGGTAAGTCAGAAAAGAATCTGGGCGATGCAGCGTGCGAAGCGTTACTGACACCCTGACAGGGAGAGTGTAGGCCGGGCAATTTACAAGAAATACGGGCCGATGCGTGACCTCCTCGACCAGTATGACGCCCTCTCAGAAAAAATCGTCGCAGCTAGAACCACGATCGCCCGCAAGGTTGATGAGCTCAATGAGGAGATTGAAGAATTCGCAGATATGGTTCCGTCAATGGAGGCAGCTTTTGCGTTGAACGATCGGAATGACGCGATAATGGAGGCACTTGTAGAGGACATGCGTATCCTGGTTGTTGAACGGAATGCAGTTGCACAGCGAATGTATGACTATGAAGTCGAGAGACAGCGATTTCTTCATTTACCCCCACTTGAAGAGGGACAGTTGAAAAGTCTAACGACTCCACAAGTATAACAGCTTCGAAAGGGTATAGCCATATTCCTCCAGCAGACGAAGCTGGCGCTGCTGCTGAAGTAGGCTTGAGAAGCTATTGTATGCCGCGAGAGTTGTAATTTGTTGAAGTGGTAGTAAAAGTGTAAGATGGTCTTGGCAGTAATCTTCTCCGGCTGATACCGGTTGGATCATATCATCTTAAGGTGACTTTGCCCCGCGTCGATACTTGATCTTGTCTTTCTCGTGCACTAACTCTCCATCGACAGTACTAGTAGTCTTTCGCCTGTTTTCGCGCGCTTTCTCCGCCTCATATTGCATCATCACGCACGCTATGGACTTTTCTGCCTCTGGTGAAGCCATGGTTCAGCGTACCACGAAAGATGCCTTCATTTATGGCGCGTCAGAGCAAGATATCAAGAACATTGCTTCATTCATTCGCGACGCATATGTAAGTCTGTCTAGAAAGATAAATCTTAATAGCACACTTGTTGTACGCGATTCAGTGATGTCAACAGCGATATGTAGGCCTTTATAGTAGCCGAGGGAGGTCCCGAAACAGCTCGATCGAAGAGACCTTGGTTTGCCGTGCTCTCGAAACGTGAATGAGAGATCCAATGGTTGGAAGGTATGTGTGCTAGTCTAAGAGCAATTTCCAGCGAGGAGATCCCTCAAGAAAATCATCTCAAGACTAATGCGATTGTGCTATCAGAAATACCCATCGAAGAGCAGCAGCATGCCACCAAAGCAGAACGAATGGCCAAAGAGAAGCAGGAAAAAGATCTTCCCGCAAACAGGAGCAAGTATCGATGATAATAGGTAGAATATGGTAAATGGCAATGTGAGTGGCGAAATCTTGCCAGTCACCACTTCCACGACATGAAAACTCAAGACGTTGTTCCCCAGAATACTAGGATACTATGCTCGAATCGGTAATGCTTTGAGGAGATTCTTTGACCCAGGAGTTTGTCGCAGTTTGCGTAGTTTGCTGGCTCAAGTCATCACACTAGCTAAAGCCGTAACATCTCATTACCGAAGATGGGTGGAGTTGATAAAGACTCTTCATACGCTGAACAGAATGTATCAACACTGCTACCGTATGTTTGAGTTGAGTAGGATATGGAACAAGAATTGAAGTCAGATCTGAAACATAACGTGTGGTGGCAAAAGACGCGCTAGTCGGTTTGTTTGCTTGTTTCACTTCGCTTGCTTCGGCTTGACACGCTACATCATGCTGACCTCTTCTTAACCTTTTTTCTTTTTCATTCCATCATCTCATCTTCACCCATCCAGTTTCACCTGACATGTCTGCCTTCGTTCTCTTCAGCGCGCAGCGAACTCATGCTGAATTGAATTGATCACCGACTTGAAGCTTCACCTGGATCATTTCTGAGCACACGTGAAAAAGCTTTGTTTTCAACGTCACAAAGTATCAGAATACAAACAAGCAGGCATATCATCGTAAGTCTACTATTCTGTCACTGTCTGATTGAACCATCTTCTGACTGCGAAACCAGGGCAACATCATCAACCGAGCCGCAAACATGGCACCCCCCAATTGTCAATTCTTCCACACGGCAAGAGGCTGTTCCGCGGGCAAGCATGCAGATACAGCCACGAGATTTCACCTGAAGCACAATTACCTGAGCGTCCAGCAACAAGACAGTCTCCTGACAAACTTCAGCAATGGTTTTACATGATACCAAGACCTGGGCCTCACAATCGACCTCTTACACGACAATTACCTGCCTTCTTCAAGACGGCTCTGAAACTTGTCGACAAGGATGCTGGTTCCCGTCAAGAAGTCGTCACAGAATTAGCAAACGATGGCGGCCTTCAACGCATCAATGAGGTAGTCGAAGCCATCCAAGAACCACGCAACAGTAGCCTTTCAGCACGCAAGACGGTCTTCAGGGATTTGTTGCTTCCGGTCTTCTATATTTTGTCTCGACCACAAGTTAAAAGCTCCTTCGTTCTGGAATCTGCTCTTCAAACGCTCTTCAACTACCTATTCGGACTTGCCGGGCGTCGAGCAACTCTTATCTTCAATTTCACGGTTAACGTCCTCCAAGAGTTGCTGAATTTGCCGGGCTTCGCAATCAATGCCCTTCACTCAAGTGTGAGTGTATTCGGAGACATTGTCGCTGTCAATGGCACGGCTTCTGTCAATCCCGAGCTTCAGGATATCGCTGAAGCATTTGGTGGGCTTCACGCCGGAATTGACGGCAATATCGTCAACTCCCTTGTCTACAATGAAATTGGTGCCATGCTCAAGACTCTAAGTCGAAGATTTGCCCATGGAAACAAGCTTCCCGAACTCGAGCCTGTCAGTACTGTGGTTACCAAAGCTCAATTCCATGTCGAACGTGACTTGCCAGAAGCTTTCAACCCTTGGTCCGCGACACGATAACGATTTTGAGGATATTAAGAAGATCAGACTTCTGCCAACAGCATCCGAAGTTCACTCCCAGAGAGCAGAGTACCTACCAACAATCAATGTGTTCGACCATCATCTCCGAGGGCCACAAATGCTTCTTGATCGTCATTTCAGATTGTTGCGCGAAGATACAGTCGGACAGTTGAGAGACGCTGTTAATCTCGAGTATGAGCGCAGCAGAGGTCGTCACGGTGAAGGCAAGCAGCAACAACAAGCCAGAACTTTCACCTACACCAACGCAAGTCTCCAAGGTTTTAATTATCACAAATTTCGCGGCGTCGACCTCATCTACGTCTTTGAGCAACCTCAGGCCGCGGCCAAACTCCTCTCCGCCAATGCCAGACGTGAATGGTGGCAGTCTTCTAGACGCTTGCAAGCTGGAGCTCTCGTATGCCTACTCGACGCCAGTGGCAACCCAATCTACTGTCAGGTATCGTCCACTGGTCTTCCTGAGACTGAGGGTTCTTCAAAATCTCCCAATGACGTTCCAAATTGGTGCAATGTGTTTGATTCGGCAGAAAGAGCATTTTTGTTGCTCAGTCTCGTAGATATAGATGAGGCCAATCTCGATCTTGTTCTTGGCGGTTTCATCAATGGCCATGGCAGAGGAGTCGAAACCATTATCGAATTTCCTGGCCTTCTTCTGGCATCTTTTCGTCCTACTCTGCAAGCTTTGCAGGCGATGAGTGCAGCAAATGACATGCCCTTCGCTGAGATCTTGGCTCCAGAATCAGCAAGCACGGATGAATACCAGACTATATCGCCGCCCTCTTACACACTTGGCAAGTTCCGGTACAGCCTCACTTCACTCGTTGGCGAGAATAGCGCGCTTTCACTCGCAACATCTGCAGAGTTCGACACCTCCGAACTGCAAAAGCAGTCCACCCTCGACCCAGCGCAAGCTCGAGCTCTTGTCTCGGCACTCACTCGAAAGATTGCGCTGATTCAAGGACCACCCGGCACGGGCAAATCCTACACTGGTGTCGCCCTCATCAAGGTGCTCCTTGAAAATCAGGAGAAAGCAAACCTTGACCCTATTATCTGCGTCTGCTACACCAATCACGCTCTCGATCAACTTCTGATGCACCTAGTTGATCACGGTGTCGAGCAAATCATCCGCGTGGGCTCACGAAGTAAGGAGAGTGCCTTACAAGAGGTTAACCTTCGATTCATCGCACAAAAGCTCGAACTTACCAAAACCGAGAAACGTCAACAGTGGAAAGCACACAAACGTATCGACGAGCATCTGAAGACTTTGAACCAACTGGCAGGAGAGTTCGAGAAGGCTCACTCTGTTGAGCAAGTGCGCTTGTTCCTCGAGCACAATTACCCGCACCGCGCCGTGGAGCTGTTTGCTCGTGATGCTGTTGACGAGGACGGCTTCCAGACTGTTCACTATGGAAGTCGAAACCCTGTGCAAGACTGGCTTTCTCAGCACACCCAGCTCGACGCGATGCCACCTCGATCAATTCAAGTGCTCCACGGTGTACCACTGATCGCTATGAGACATAGCGAACGCAAAGCACTCTGGCAATCTTGGATCTCAGAGATGCGTGAGTACACAAAAGAACGACTTATGCAAGTGCAAGAACTTTTCGTTGCTGCTCGCGAAGAGCTAGAACGTACTCGCTGCGAAATTGATCTGCGTGCGCTGCAGAATTCCAAGGTCATTGGAGTGACCACCACTGGGCTGGCGCGTATCACCGATTTGCTTGCACGGCTCAACTCGAAGGTTCTCATCTGTGAAGAAGCAGGTGAAGTTCTCGAAGCACATACCCTGATCACGCTATTGCCTACGATCGAGCACTTGATACTCATCGGAGATCACTTACAGCTCAGACCTCATATTCAGAACTACAACCTTTCTGCTGAGAGCAACTCAGGTGCTCAATATTCCTTCGATATGTCACTGTTCGAACGTTTGGTACATCCTCCTACATCCGAAGGTATTGCCAAAGTCCCATTCAGCACGTTGGAGACTCAAAGACGCATGCATCCCTCTATTGCCGAACTCGTGCGATCCACACTATATCCTCGCCTGCAAGATTCAGAATTTGTGCATGACTATCCCGAAGTCACTGGAATGCGCAAGCGTCTCTTCTGGCTTGACTACCGTCATTTCGAGGCTGGCGCTGAAGGTGATCAGATCATGGCAACATCACACTCTAACAACTATGAAGTAGACATGGTCGTGGCTCTTGTGTATCATCTTGTAAAGCAAGGTACATACCGAAGCAATGAAATCGCAATACTCACCCCGGTAAGTAGATCTTGCAGCACATGGCCAGGATCGTGCTAACAGACAATAGTACCTCGGACAGCTTCGCAAACTGAGAGTGGAACTTGGTAAAGTCTTCGCAATTACTGTTGGTGATCGAGACCTGGACGAGCTCGCGCAGGAAGGCATTGAGCTGGAATCGCTCGAGCCAACGCCCGTGGCCAACAGAACATCTCTACTCAAAGCTCTCCGTATCGCCACCGTGGACAACTTCCAAGGCGAAGAAGCCAATGTTGTCATTGTATCATTTGTGCGCAGTAATGCAGAGCGCAAGGCTGGCTTCTTACGAACATCAAACCACATCAATGTGCTGTGTTCTCGTGCGAAGCATGGCATGTATATCATTGGTAACTCTGAAACGGCCGAGGGAGTGAACATGTTCTCCGAAATCATCACCCTGCTCAAGACCAATGACAATTTCGGCGACCATCTCGAGCTGTGCTGTCCTAGACATCCTACCAAGGTTATGGAGGTCAAGGAGGTGGATGACTTTGCCAAACTATCCCCTGAGGGCGGATGCAACGAGCAATGCGACGACAGGTGAGTTTAGTTCTATAGCTCGCGCTCGAGACCTCAAAACTAACCTAATTTTCACCTTGTAGATTGGCATGTGGCCACAAATGTTTGCAGGGATGTCATGCTCTCGTTATGCATGAGGCCGTTGTATGCTTGGAACCTTGTCAAAAGCCTATTCCTGGTTGTGACGAGCATCCTTGTCCACGAATCTGTGGCACGACTTGCCCACCAAAATGCAAGGTGGTCATCAAGGATGTAGTCATGCCTGGTTGTGGTCATATCCAAGATCTACCATGTCATGAGGCTAAGAATCTGGATGGTGCTTTCTGCAAGGAGGACGTACACTACCAGATGCCAGGATGCGGTCACTGGCTAGCTGTATCCTGCTCTGAGCTCAAGTCTCCGGAAAATATTAGCTGCACTGCTGCTTGCGGCGCTCTCCTCACATGTGGGCACCCTTGCCGGAAGTCGTGCTGCAGTTGCCGCTCCAAAAAGGAAGATGGTGAGGTTCAAGTTAATCATGGTGAGTGTCTCGAGACTTGCAAAAGGCCTTATACCACTTGTTCCCATTTCTGCTCATCAGTGTGCCATGGTGAAGAGCCATGCGAGCTGTGTAGGGCACCTTGTGAGGAGAAGTGTTCTCATTCAGGTAAGTCACCCTTTCGCCGCCTTTGTTTAGAATTTACTGACCTTTGACAAGCCTGCAAAAAGCTGTGCTCGGAACCTTGCACCCCTTGTGCCGAACCATGTCATTCCTCCACCTGCGAGCACGACAGCAAATGCGAGATGCCTTGTGCCGTACCCTGCAACATTGTGCCCTGTTCCGAGCGCTGCTCAAAGCTCTTGCAATGCGGTCACCAGTGTCCGACACTGGATTCCGAACCATGTCCAAGTCCCAAGTACTGTCAGCTCTGCGCTTCGGATGACGTCAAGAATACGCAAGTCGACTTCATCATGATAGAGACGTACAAGGATATTGACCTGGAAAATGACCCTATCTTGGTGCCTCGTTGCGGACACATCATCACAGTCGCAAGCCTTGATGGACATTTCGACATGAGCAAGCATTACGAGATGCAAAGGGGTATCGTCATATCTGGTATCAGTACCTCCTCGACTACCTTTTCTGCAGAGCAAGACATGAAGCGATGCCCTACCTGCCGTGGTAGCTTGAAAAGTATTCAGCGTTACGCACGCATTACGCGTCGTGCTCTTCTGGATGAATCTACTAAACGCTTCATCGTTTGGGTGCAGAAAGGTTATCTTGCTCATGAGGCAGATCACTCCGAAATTGAGGATTTCTTTGCTGATGCTACAGTACTCTGCGCTGTACAAAGCCGTCTTGATCTGAAGGGCTCCCGAAGCCAATAATTCAAAGGCATCGCTAGAGTGCCAGTCTTTGCCAGGGTGTACTCGAAAGCCATTGAGGTTCGCAAGTCTATTGAAAAGTATGTCAAGAGCGTTGCCAAAGAGGAGCAGCCTTATCATTGCGTTCGAGACATGGTCGAAGATGCTCGCAAACGTAAAAAGCTCCTGATTGAAAACATCCCTGATGAGATTCAAACTGTCGAAATGCGTCATGCTATCCAAGCTTCTGTACTCCTACTGCGCTTCGACCTGCTATTGGTCAGTAAGCTCGTAGCTGTCAAGCAGTCTACAAACAGAGCCATGACCGTCCAGGGGGAGACAGTCTCTGGACCTGAGATCAAGCTCGACTGTTCAGCTCATCGCAGCGACTGCCTCAAGCACATTGACGGAGCCAAGAGTGCAAAGCTCCCGGCACAAGAAGCTGATCTCCATATCGCTTTCGCCCGCTTTGCCGCTCTGGAGCTGTCGGTCGCCAATCATGCAGTGGATAAAAATGGAGGAAGAGCTTGAAGAAGGTGAGATCTTGGAAGCTATTGACCATGCTGTCACCATGGCAGAACAACTCAAGGAGGACGCCTTCGAGCATCTGAATAGTGCCAAATCACTCTGCGAGCGCTATCCAGACCAGTGCAAAGGTCGTGCTGTCGAAATTGATGCTGCCGAGAAGATGCTCAGAGGTCACTTCTACAGCGAAGTGACGAGCGAAGAGAGGAGAGCAGTGCTCAAGGCTATGGCTGGAGAACTGTCAGGAAGTGGTCATTGGGTAAGTCGACATCCATTCTGCAGCAAGACGCTCTCCACGACTATTTTGCTAACTTGTTACCAGTACACTTGTGCGAATGGCCATCCCTTCACCATCGGTGGGGGTGGTATGCCAATTGAACAGGCACGTTGCCCTCAATGCAATGCTCCTATCGGAGGAAGGAACCATGTAGCTGTTGAAGGTGTACGTCAAGCAGAAGAATTAGAAAGAGAACTTGCTGGATTGACTATCTGAGTACGGCAAGAAGATGTTGGATATGAGTATAGCAACACGATGTTGGGTATAAGATTTCACGAAGAAGATATGGAGTGAATGAGCATGATATTGGGTGATTGTCATTAAGGAGAATGATGTTTATCAAAGACGTTGATGAGACGAGGAGGCTTGACACTCGCTATTGTAAGCAAGCTCAAATACAAGCTCAAATACACTTTCCATATATTCCTTTTTCACCTTGCTGGTTTGCAAACGGTTGGCATCCTTTCTACACTTCGTGTTTTTAGCCTCACAGAGCGTCTCATGCAAAGCCCAATCTTCATGGTAGCCTTTTCTGATCCAGCAATCGCTCCTTCCTCATTCTTACTCTTCACATGGACCCTGGATTAACTTTCACTTTTTGGCTCTTAATCAAGTCTTCTTCATCACAATTCCTCATCATCGCAATTCATCGCCAGTAACTCCTGCTCAACAAGCACTTCTGCTTGTAGCCTTTCTCCCTCTTCGGCCAACGCGGTTTCTGAATTCTCAGAAGCTCAGATCATTTTCAGAACCTGGTCATAGGGTTCGTTGCGCATAAACACACAGACAAAAGCTTGGCGCTCCGAGCATAAGTTCGTATGCCTCTTTGCACGCTGCTTTCAGAAGGCCACAATCAGACACACCCGCAGCACAATCTCGGCAATAATAACCATCGTAACAACGACATCCACAATACGCCCAAATAGCCTTACCTTCTACCACTCGTATCAAGATGGGTTGGCAAAGTGACCGACAACTCGCCCTCCAAAATCGTACGGACGCCTACACGACAAATCTTACGCACATCACTGTCGTCATCCTCAACTCGATCTATGTCATCCTTGTTTTCTTTAGTCAACACGGTTTCTTCTTTCTGATCCAGGCCGGCTACGGCTGCCTGATTCACAAACTGTTTCACCTCGCCAAGACCTAGGAGAAGGGCCACTTGCATTCGGAGCACTCTCGACCGTCGTGATGTGATTCATGACGTTTTTCTATATTGCGACATGGATTCCGCAGATAGAAGAATCGACGAGTGAGCATTGGTATCGCGATGTGTTTGTGTTTTTTTCAGAGCTGCTAGTCGTGGTGCTGGCTCGGGAGACGGTAATTGGTGCTGTTTTAGGTGTACTTGTTGGGGTGTTTCGAGCTTGTCGCCACATGCGTGAAAGCGGTGCGAAGCAAAAGGACGAGTATTTGAGTGGGGCGAACAGAGACCCTGGTAATGAGGAGGCTTAAGGTTGCAAGGAAAAGTCAGCTGCAGTTCGACATTAGTGTGGGCTGAAAATGTGAATGTCAGCGGCCGTGGACTGAAGGTGCGGTTCAAAAAGTATGTGACTCGCTTATCTGAGGAGCAGCATTGTGCGAATGCATATTTTATGGTTGGTTGCGCAGTGGACCTGCTGCTACGAGTGAGAAGTTTCATGTCTCCGCAATGCAATATCATAGGCTTCATAGCTAGAACGATTGAGAAGTCAGCATTGAGCTATTCGTCGACCAGCCTGACGCGAATCAAGACATGATTGATTTCGCATATGCACGCTTGTTGCGGTCTTGCGAAATGCAGGATTTTGTTCACGGCTACTAGCAGACGTGTTTAGCAGAATAAGCTATTGGCAGTCAGTCACTTACTCATCACAATATTAATCCAAGAAGGAGTGAGTATAGTACTTACCGTTTGCTTATCATAACGTCACTCGAAGCGAGCTTCGATGACTTTCCAAGTCCTGCAGCATTTCAGGTTCGTGATAGCTGACATTCACCGCTAGATTCACCTTGAGTTTGACAAGATCCATATGACTCTGCTTAGTAAAGGAAGCGCCACATGAGGAGAGTCGTGTGTGGAGCTGTCTGGGAGTACACTGAATGTCATGACTGCTATATCACGACGGTGTACTGAAAGATAATTTCAACCACCTCGTCACCAGTAACACTCATGTTAATCAAACAGCTGCAACATATCCGAGCCTGCCATTTTCCAAGTAATAGCCAGCCACCCGCCCCTCGCTCAGGTACGACGCTGAGGCGTAAGATACTGGCCAGGCCTGAACAATCCTTTTGGCCCCCTCTCCAACCTTGCCACCAAACCCATGAGAGAGCCACGCTGCCAATTACGCCCGCGATACCGTATCCAGCTTGGATCCTTGTATGCAAGATAATTTCCCTCGGGAGGGTCCATGAAGTCCTGCGCATCTTCGTCCCACCTGTAGATCTCGATATTATTCCCAAGACGCTGGTCGAATTCGTACGGATTGGGTTTGCACAAATCGTTCGCACCCATTGCGCGATCGTAGATGCCAGCGTGAGGATAGATTTCGTGGTCGCCATTAGCGAAGTGAGCCTATCAGATGGTGTTAGAAGTTGAGGAGTGTGCCATGTTATGATTTTGGCGGATCTCGGAGCACTTACCAAGACCTGACTCCCATAGAATTCGCAATCGTTTGGATCAAAGACAGGAGTGTCGCCATGCGCCGCCATCATGACCTTGTAGATCTCCTCAGTCCAGGAGATTTCAGATCCACTCCGCTCAGGCTGACACGCAGATGTTCCCAGTCCTACAGATATATCAGTCATGGGGTGAAGTATGAAAGACCAGATGGAGACCAACCGCAACATGGTTGCCAAAGCTTGTGCCTGCAACAGTCTTGCCCTGGTCTTAATTGAACAGCCACCAGTATGTAATGTCCAAATAGCCACCGTCCCCTGAATTGGCTTTTAACACTACCGCATAGCATTGCACGTCGGTTGGGCCAGGTAAGGTACCTGTCATCCAATCTTGGGTGTCACTTGGCTCATTGAGCTCGGCGCGTGTACGTAGACGGGCTGTCGAATTGGTGTTGCGCTTGCCAAGGGCTGCAGCAGCTTCTGCAAGCGCATAGCGGTTCAAGGGCTTTTCGTCGAAAGGCTGAGGCTGCCCGTTGTCCACTGTCTCTACGATCATGTGCGATAGGAAGTCATCCACATTCGTCTGCCAGTAAACCTCATCGTTGTTGAGCATCTGAATTGGCGCATACTTACGGACCAGAGCTTCGTTCCGCACGAGTTCATCCTTGATCCACAAGGCTGGAATGAAGCCTGCTGCCGATCCTTTACCGTCCTTGCCAAAGTGTGCCTCCCAAGTCCCATCCCCAAAAATGGAAAACTTCAACACCGCGGCTCCATTGAACATGCACAATCCATCATTCATCGATGGGCTGATCTTGAGTACCCTCTGCTTCACGAAGGGAAGATGTGTTTGTTTTGTAATGGAAATTGTTGGTTGTCCATTGACGAGCACCACTCCGTTTTGATACGTGCAGTAAGAGGAAACAAAGTTGTTGAAATTCACCATAAAAGGTGCGTTTTCAGTACAGCATAATGCGAATGCATTCACGAACCGATCTGCATTGATCCAAGCGTGGAAGCCACAAATCTGACTCTCTGCAACAGGAGGCTGCAGAAGGTCGTCGATGCCTCCAGGACCAGCTTCGAACGATCTGCCCATGGAAGTGGTGAAACTTAATTGACGGAGACTCTTGTGGCCGTATCCACTGCTGGAGAGGTTCAGGGACTGAAGAGTCTCTCCGTCCATAAAAGTGAATAGGGTGATTAGCGTCGCCAAAACCGTCAGTGGAGATGGTGGTGTTGTCTTTCAGAGTGAGACTAACGCCTGGACAAGTCAGCGTCGATCAGTGCATAATCCAGTCAGTATATATTCATCATCAACTTTGTCAAGAAAGAATCAACTGTGAATGTGCTTACCTCTGACTTTGTCGCTATCCCAACGCACTGCAAAAGAGTGTGCGGTGGACGTCTCTGAGGCAAATTGAACTTGATTGTGCGCGGCGGCTTTGTTTCCAATAGCAGTCGTCCCGAAGTACGGTGACGGTTTAGGAGGAGGAGGAGGGGGTTTGGTATTGACCTTGAAGGAGAGCGCGTTGATAAAGTTGTCGTTGTTCACCCAGGCGTCAAATCCAGCCATGAACTTCCCCTCAACGTTCAGACTAGCCTCGTGACCAAATCCGCCAGGCCCACAATAGAAGCGCTTTCCTGGAATAGATGTGGTGAACTCTATCTAGCGTACACTACCATACCCATAGCCAGAGTCTCGGAGGAAGGCAGTCTTCAACGTCTCTCCTTTCTGGAATGGATAGATTACTGTAGTGTACCTGTTGCCACCAGGCTTGTACTCGCCGGCCTCTAGATAAAGATTGCATTAGTTGAGCCGAAGATAATCTGGGATGTTAACTACAATATGATGTATCGTTCTGAGCGACGACCCACACATGACAATAGGACACACGCTTGAGGAGGGATATATCATACCACTATACGATCCATCACTCATTTCTAACCGGATACCACCTATTTTGTCGCCATCACAGTAATCGCCAAACAGGGTGGGATAAGTTGTTTCAGAGACGAATGATTAGGACTTCCCAGCACCCTTGTTCCCAATGGACGCGGTGTCCTTGATCGGCATACCTGTTATATGGGCGAAGGCTAGAGTAGAAAATGAAACTGCAAAGGATGGTCGACTTTGATATCGCGCTATTGTTGCTCTGCGTAAGTAGTCAATGGTTTTTCGAAGGATGACTGCGTTGGACACATCAATTTATATTAAGCTGAAGCTGCAGACAGTGGTCGCTGACCTAGTAGTGACATTAGTCCCTATGTGGTAGTCCAGGTGATGCTGACAAATCGTGCAGCACAATATAAGACGAAAATAGTGTCGGCCGGTCAGCTGAGTTGACTATCAGCTTCACTTCAGCTTCAGCTTCAGCTCCAGCTCTTCAGCTCTATCGTCTACACGTCACGTAGCACAGATAGCTTCAGCTTTTCGATCCGAGCTGATCAAGGGATGTCCTCTTGGCCCGGCCACTAATGCTACACTGTATTATGACGTGGACATAAGACAGCAAGTAGTCTTAGGCCTGCGCGTCGGCAATAATGTATAGGTATTACACGAAGTATTGTATGCGTTTTTCGCTTACAGTATGCATTGACCCGGGTATTTGTGGCTTGGATGCAAGCAAATGAGCTGAATTGGCAGGGCTGAAAGACATGGTGTTAGGAGAAGCAAGCGCCATTTTAACGCCCTCGATCTTGGACGTGATTGTGAGCATCCCATCGAGTTGATGTCCCGACGGGAGCTGGCTTACGCTGGCATGTGTAACACAGGATGGAAGCAACCACGTGGATTATTGTTGGTGTTGTGTTTCCAGCTTGGTGAGGTCCGCTACTGTAACCCCGTAATTGTTAAGTAGATCTAGCCGGCTGGAATCTCATCATCAACTTCGGTTTATCGTCCTGTGCTGCAGAGGTTCGGCGAGAACAACGACAAGTGTTTGCGGCTGCGCATAGGTGGGATGTGAGTTATGCGATGAAGATGGGCTCCAGTGGAGCATACTGCTCAGCATATGAAAAGGAGGCGTGTGTGGAGCTGCTTAAGGATACTATGGACGTTATGGCAGACAAAGCCATCACACTTCGTCAAAGACTGATAGCAGAAATTAACAAGCATATTTGGCATCACATTCGTTGAGTTCTCCAAGCTATGTACATATATAGCGAGACTGTCTCCAGCCCTCGCCAAACAAGCTGAGACTCAAAGACCTTTTTCATCATGAGGACGTCGGCCACAAGCCAGATGCTTGACCTACCGGTTGTAAGCCAACGCGTGGTCCAAGATATACTGGATACCACTCTGCCTGTACGTGTCCGGCTCGGAGTAAGCCAGCGCAGTGACATTGGCATCCCACACGAAATCCTGCGGGTTGCTGTTGTCATACACTGGCCAGTCCGGCGTGCCGGCATGTCGTCCAGTGAAGTTGTTCGGATCCAGATCGTGGATGAAGCTCGCCCATGAGCTAGACATCAGTTTGGCGAGATCAATGTACGACTGCGGCTTGCCACCGAAGGGGTTGACACTAGTCGTAAAATGTTAGCAAATAGGGGAAAGAAAAAGAAAAAAGAGAAGCAAACTCACGTTCCGTGCTCGGCATTGTAACCTAGACCATCAACGTTGTCGAACACGAAAGCCACTTCCTGGAAATGTGTGACTGATTTTTCAGTTAATAGAGCGTTACCATATTTCTCATCTGTATTTGACATACCTCCTACGAACCACGGCAGACCATTAGGAATTGTGTTGAAGCGGTAGCAGTATGCGTCGAGACCTAAAAATATGTCAGCAGGAAGGAAAAAGGGGTAAAAAAGAGCAACATTACCATGTGCTGCCCAGGTTTGGCAAGCTCCGCGTCTGTTTGCAATCATGACAACGTCACCTGCGCGATGATAGTGAGTTAGTAGTGGACACTTCAGGGAACAAACCCAGATGATAGTTATTTAGCCACTCACCAAAGTACGCGGCACTCCTCCTATACTCAGGCCCCTCGCCTGGGAAAGTGACGTTGCAAGGGACTTCCTGCGGAGGTGGGATGTAGTCCGAGCAGACGTCTGGGTATGCTTCAAGGAGACTCGGCACGAACTGCTCGCCAATGAAGGCACCACTGGTGTTGCTTATGACATGGTTGATGAAGTCCTGGGTAGTGTTGATACCTTGAGGACCAAAGGCAGTGCCTAATGTTATGCGTTAGCATGTGTAAAGACGTCTGGTGAAGCGCTGAGCGATCCAGAGGAGGTAAAGTTGCATCAAAAACTCGATTTGCGCCTAAGCTTACCTTCATCAGTGTTGGCTCCGTCGATGATGGGAACCTTGACGAAAGCGCCTTCCTTCAACTGAATGCTGGCAAATCGCTGGATAAAATCACCGTCCACGACAGGATTCCATGCACCGCTCAACAGAGTAGTGTTGAAGAGTGCATTAAGCGTCTCGAAAGGAACCTGGCGCAGACATTCAAGTGTGTCGATTGCTAATGAGCAAGACGTATTTGCAACCAGACCATCGTACAGCGGCTGGTAGGTACGATCGTCACGGTAGCTGTTGTAATTGACGGGATTACCTGATTCCTAGACAAAAGTTAAAAACCTCGCCAGTTTTCGGGATATCTCTCAACCATACCATAATACCAGCTCTGAACAGATGATCATCACGACCATTGTATGCAGTCAGCTGCCAGCCAACTGAGCCAGCTCCAGCAGATTCACCCCAGATTGTGACTTTGCTCGGGTCGCCACCAAATGCGCCAATGTTCTCTTGCAGCCAGTGCAACGCAAGCCGTTGGTCACGAAGACCAAGGTTCGTTTGCCCAGAGCCTGCCACCTCGAGAGAGCTCAGAAAACCCCATCCGCTAAGACGGTAGGCGATAGAGACACCGATAATAGGTTTACCAATTGCGACCGAGTTGTCGACAATGAAGCTGAGGTTGTAACGCTCGTCTTGGGTGCCTCCCATGGAGAGCCCTCCACCGTGGATCCACATGCCTTGTTACATTAGCAGTGAATTTCTGTAAGCGCCGATGAGTATCAATCACATACCGACTGGAAGCTCTTGGCCCTCGTAGCCTGATGGACGGATAACATTTAGGTCTGCACGAGCATTAGTTCAGTCGATTCAACATATTTGTTATGCTTGTACATACATAAGCAGTCTTCAGAGACTGGATACCCAATGTCATCACCACCGTATCCGACACAAGATGGCGCATACTTGGTAGCCTCGAGAGTGCCGTCAAAAGTGGTGTTGATGCTCTGTGGGATGCGGAAACGGAGCTCGTCGATGGGAGGTTGAGCGAAAGGCACGCCAAGGAAAAAATCCTGGTTGTAGGTGCTGGAGTGCGAACCAGCAATGGTTCCGTTCTTTACACTGACTGTCGGCGCGCCTGAGGTGGCACCGGTAGAGGTCGCACTGGCGCTGGCACTAGCAGAGGTCGCACTGGAGCTACTGGCGACGGCGGAGCTCGCACTGTAGCCTCCGGGAGGACCCCAGCCAGGAGGACCCCAGCTAGGAGGACCTTGGTGGGCTGGGGGACTTGATGGAGGACCTGGATGCCTTTGATCTGGGGCGGGGACAGCTGCAGCAAGGCTAGCCAGGAGGGCAGTAGCAAATAGAAGGCTCGGCATTGTTGGTATTAGTGAGACAATACTGGTAACTTGACTGCCAATGAGGGCAAAGTTCGCGCGCCTTCGAACGACAGGCGGATGGCCATTCTTATAGTCTTAACGTCAGAGAGGAAACAGGGCCGCGTATCTCCACTTCATTCACCTTCTGGAAAGAGATCGACAAAGATTCGTGAGGGGTAAGAAAAGTATGTGGGAGTCTGCGGGGTTGAATCGTGTCTTTGTTCTCATCTCATTCGTTGACGGAGGATCTTCGGGTGTGCTGGGAGAGGGGTAGTTGCATGACTAGCAGCTTTAAGAACCTTAGTGATTTGATTCGCAATCATGAGTTGGCAGCAGAACCATCACAAAGTCAGCAGTATCTCCACGAAAAGTTGCTCGACTATTGCGCTTTTCGTGCCACATGACCGAGCTCAAAGTCATCCGGCTCTCGCGTGCCTCGTCGAATGTTTCAAGCTGCTTCAACGACCTAGAGCAAGTATCCAGACGAAAGGAGATGTGATAGGTAACGACCACCAAGCAGCATGTCAAATGTCGTGTACTCGATGCCGCCGACGTCCGACAGGAATAACCCCGCACCAACGACTAGACTACACTCATCATTGAGACCACAATGAAAAGCAGTCAAAGTCTGAAATTTGATGTTTTGTAGTCCATCGAACAATGCGTCGAGATACTTAAGGCTTTTATTGTTGAACATACCGGCGACTATAACTTCAATACAACACAAAGGGCCAAACTCGAGGACCTCCTTCTAGGGTCTCAGGACGGCTAACCTGTCGAAGAATGGGAGACTATTATAAAGACCGAGACTGCTCTCAACAAGTTCTACTCACCTTATCCCGAAGTTCGTGCCGTCACGCAGCCTAATGATGACCCTTCCATTCTGTGCGAGACAATCCGTAAGTAGAACGAGCTGTCCGGCTCTGGGCGGTCCTTGCCGACCTCCATGAGCCAGTCCGAACGCCTTACTAAACCATTCAATCGCTAGGTGCTCATCTTCTCGATTACATCTGGGCTGGCATTGCTCAATTCATAAACTCTCTATTCAACTCTCGTTTCCCAGCCATCACTTTCCAATCCAGTGTTGCGCAGATTTTTCTGTACCCTTGCGGGATTTCTTTGCTTGGGCTCTCCCGGATATGGGAATCACTCTCTGGGGGAAAAGACACTCTCTCAACCCTGGTCCCTGGACTTACAAGGAGCAGGTGCTGTCCACAATCATTGCCAACGTCGGTCTTACCTCTGCGTATGTCTTCTGGAACATTCAAACTGAGCAAGTCTACTACAAGGACACTTGGTTAACTCCCGGCTATCAAATTACTCCTGCTTTCAACACAACTGATGGGTATTGGTTTTGCTGGAATGATGCGCCGCTTCGTGGTGTATCCTATTCAGGCTATCTGGCCTAATATTCTGCCCACCCTCGCTCTGAACAGAGCCCTCCTTGTGAAAGACAACCATGATACCGTGAATGGCTGGACCATGTCTCGCTACAAGTTCTTCTTCATCTTCTTCGCCGCTATGTTTTGCTATTCCTGGCTGCCAAGTTATGCATTCACCGGTCTCAGCTACTTTGCTTGGATGACTTGGATGTCGCCCAACAATTTCAAGCTTGCTTTAGTCACTGGGTTGCAATTGGGTCTTGGTTTCAATCCTATCTCTTCCTTTGACTGGAACGTATTTGCGACATATTCGTTTCCCTTAACTTACCCCTTCTTCGCCTTCACCCAGCAATATATTGGTACAATCATCGCGGTCTGGCTATCCTGGGACTTTACTTGTCCAACTACCAATGGGCTGCATACCTTCCGCCTAATTCTTCCGGTATCTTTGATAACACTGGCAATCCTTACAACATTACACGAGTTATGACTAATGGCCAGCTGGACCTCGATGCATATGATGCCTACTCACCAGCGTTTTACAGTGCCGGCAACTTGATCGTGTATTGCTGTTTCTTTCCGTTTTACACTCTCACCTTTGTCTTCATCATCCTTGACTTCTGGCGACCCTTAGCAAAGGCATATCGTCGCATGTGCTCGGCTGCCTGGTCTCAGATCAAGTACATGTTCTTCTCTCTCCACAGCGCCGCCATCAGCTTCGGAACAGGAAATTTTAGGCAAGGATTCCATCACCTGGTCCATATGATGGACGGCGAGGGTTCAGTCTATGATGGTTTCGATGATCCATTCACCCAGATGATGAGAAACTGCAAGGAGGTACCCGACTGGTGGTTCTTCATCATTGCTGTCATCGCCTTTATCTCCGCCATCATCATCCTAAAGACCTGGTAAGAGCTGGGCACACCTGTATGGACTATCTTTTTCGTCATCGGTCTCAACCTCGTCTTCCTAGTGCCTATGAGCTACCTCTATGCCATTTCCGGAACGACCGAAGGTCTGAACGTTGCCACCGAGCTGGTCGTCGGTTACGCTTTGCCTGGTCATCCTGAGGCCCTTATGTTCGTCAAAGCTTATGGTTATAACATCAACGGTCAAGCCGACAACTACGTGTCCGACCAGAAGATGGGCCTATACGCTAAGATTCCATCGCGTGCCATGTACCGTGGTCAGGTATTGAGTACTATCATCACTTCTCTCATTTGCTACGGTTGTCTCCAATTTGTGGACACTGACATCGTGGGTATCTGTATTCCAACTCAATCTGCCGACTTCACTTGCGCCAATGGTTTTGAGATCTTCTTCTCCTCATCTGTTGTCTGGGGCGCCATCGGACCCAAGCGTATCTTCGGACAATTCTACCCCTTCATGGACAAAATGGTAAGTCAGATTCACTCACATTACCATTAATTCGCAAGCACGACAAACTTACACATTTCACCTTAGTTCTTGCTCGGTTTCCTCATCGCCGTCGCCTGGTGGAGTGTCGAGAACTACGGCAACCACACACGCAACGCTGCCCGCTCTGTTCTTCCCAGTGGTATCTTCACTCCTCTCAACTACGTCGTCTTCACGCCCATCTCCTGGTGATACAACGTCCACCCGTCCCTCCTCTTCAACGGTGCTCTATTCTGGGCTCCACTGAACTTGACCTACTACACCAGTGGCCTTTACATGTCCTTCGGCTTCATGTGGTACCTCAGACATTACAAAACGGCCTGGTGGGAAAAATACAACTACGTCTTGGCCGCTGCTCTCACCGCTGGTGTCGCCTTCTCCGGCATCATCATTCTCTTCGCGGTTCAGTTCCATCCCGTTGCTGCTACTTGGTGGGGAACTACGGTCACCACTAAAGGCGTCGATGGAGGTGCTGGGCAGAGTTCTTTATTGCCGCTACCTGCCACGGGCTTCTTTGGCCCAAGCACATGGTCCTAGAGGATGGAGTGGGCGATAGGGATGAGCTGGCGTACGGAAACGTGAGAGCAAGCATTATGTAATTGAGATAGTACCTGCTGCGCATAATCCTTTGCAGATTCAAGAATTATCCTCTCCATTTGTTGCTACACTCTCCCATCGAACTTTCAAATTCTGTAGTGTCTCTCCGAATGCCACGCCGTGCTAACATTTTCAGTTTTGTTTCATCTTTGCTATCCGGCTTTCGAATCTAAATTGCCTTTAGTTATCTATACAATATCGCGATAGATGTATACACGATGATGCGAATAGGCTGACGGTACTGTGGTCCAGAGACAACGGACAGCCGTAGCACAACATTGACGACAAGAATGATACATGCGGCAATCTCAGGCTTCTAGCAAGCTTGAAAAAGTCAAAACTTGGTACCTTGGACTGAGAACGAGGCAAGCTGGAAATGGATAGTGGTTCCTCTCAGGCGGCCAGCTCTTGAACTCAAACAAGAACGGTCCGAGAACGTGTCCAGGCGAGTGATATTGTGCTTTGTCTCTCTCGGTCTCGCTGTTCGATCATACACACGGAAGCGCTACACGTAGTGTAATTCTCTTGGAGCAATAAAACATGGAGACTTTTAAGAAGGGTCAAGCACAACGCAAGGATCATGATCAGGAAGACGGAGTAGATGACCACACAGAGGAGAAGATATAGGGGACAGACCGGGCCCGCAAACTCAGACGACAAGTAGTGAAATACAGGCAGGTTTTAAGAAATCAAAAGGTGCAGAAACCTAATACAATGACGATATCAGGACGACAGAGCAGGTGCCAAAATAGAGGAGAAGATATGTGAGATCGATAATATTACCAGGTAGTACAGCGAAGGGTGGTCTATCAGCCGATATTATACTACCTGCTTTCATTATTCTTTAGTCATTTCCTGTTACTGTATGAACGGAACTTCCGAACAGGGTCTGGCCTCTGGAAAAGCGTATAGTGTTGAGCCGTCGGAAGGTGAAGCGTGCTGCCTCCTGATTCTGCATCTTGTACATTGATGAATGGTTTTCTTCCTCGTCATCTGAGTACTCTGGCATATCTCTATTGAGTCCTTGATAAAAATCACCTTCTTCATCCTCACTGCCACTGCCTGTTTCTTTATCGTCATCTTCATAGGCACTACCTTAGTCATCAGATACATCAACGTTGCACCTAACAAGGTTGCCTCCTACCCACATGTCGTCCTCCTCGTCATCCTTTCCCTGTGCTCGACTGTCTCGACTCGGACTCGGACTCGGGCGCGGATTACTCCTAAATGCTTTCAATCTTGATTGGGGTTTTCGGCCACGGTTAGCTCAGCCTCGATTGCCTCGACCTCCATTATCTCGGCCTCGGTGTCCTCGGCCTCAGTTGAATCGTCAATGTCCATGGCTTCGAATTCGTCGTCCACAATACTGTCATCCGTAGTATAAGCACTGAAACTGTCATCGCTGCCCTCGTCCAGGATATCCTTAAACTCTGGTCGGGCGTCATCTTGAGTAGGCCCGCTATCTGGTTCTTCGTCATCTATGAAGTCGATCAATGAGCCAATGTCCTATCGAGCAATGTGTTCAATCTATCAAGCTCATCTAAAGCAGCTTCTCCATCGGCGTCCGCTCGCAACAGGTCGAGGACTTCTTGCAGTTCATCACAGCAGTGAGTCGATGTTTGAGCCATCAGCACGGTTCGTGTAGCACTGCCCCGAATCGAGAGCGTGAGGAAATGGTCACAGCAGAATCAAAGCAGACCGCACGCGCCTTATGTATCAACGAGAGACCAGAACAAACAGATCATTCTATAGAGGAAAGAGAAAAGATAGTTGGAAGAAAAGCGCAGAGTTGAGCGACTTCCGAAGTAAAACGCGTAGACCCTTTTGCCACGGGCTCACGTGAATCAAGAGGTCCGTTCATATTGTAAGTATTCTTATTTCAAATACTACCGCTTGTAGTAGTTCCCTACCTCAGCAGAAGAAGTTAAGGAAATATTCATGACGTGAAAAGGAACGTGCGCAACCTGGACTAATTTTCGGAGATGGACACTCCTCGTTGAATTAGGAAGTTGATAATCAGACCGCAATCTCTCCTCTCCTTACCGAAGTGGCGTGCGTGTTTTTGAACATCTTTGAGAGCGACTGTAATACCCTAGCACTACAATGGCTTCACGTCACGATGTAGAAGACGGTACGAAGCCGGATGAGCGAGCACCTTTGCTTGCCAACGAGCATTCAAGACGCGAAGCTGAGGCTCAATCTACCGACAACGAGGCCGGTCCCGACGAGCCAGCAGCCGTAGCACGGAATTGGCAGTGGTATGCCTGGAGGGGATTTTGGACAGTGTTTGCCATACTTGTGTTGGCAGTTTTCGTTAAAGGCTGGGTTGATTCTGAAGATGTGGATGTAAGTTTCGTACGAATTGCTGTCTACTGATGGGTATAGTCTAATGAGACGTCGGTAGTTTGACGGCGGCAAAGCTCTGAAACGAGCACTAGGCGGTGGTCTCAGCGGAGCAGCGGCAATGATACTCCAGGTGTTGCTCTTGATGCCTATTCGCACGATCATGAATTACCAGTATCGCCATGGATCATCATTGACAGTCGCGACCAAGACCTTGTATGCTGATGGTGGAATGACCCGCTACTACCAGGGTATGAGCGCTGCACTCGTTCAAGGTAAAACACCATATCAAAATGATACTACATGGATATCTAACATTCAATTCTCAGGTCCAATTGCACGCTTTGGTGACACTGCGGCTAATGCTGGCATACTGGCATTACTGCAGTCAAATGGATACCTCAAAGGACTACCGTCGCCAATCAAAACTATATTTGCTTCTGCTTGCGCGGCCGCATTCAGGATGATCTTGACGCCGATCGACACACTGAAGACCACGCTTCAAGCCGAAGGCGCTCGCGGCTGGGCATTACTACGTAATCGTATCAAGACTGACGGTGTCTCAAGCCTCTGGTGGGGTGCCTTCGCTACTGCCGCTGCGACATTCGTTGGTAATTATCCATGGTTTGCTGTATACAACTTTCTCTCCGACACCATCCAAGAACCGTCAAGGCAGCACGAGATTGGGTGGTGGTTGCTCCGAGCTGCTTTCATCGGCTTCTGCGCATCCGTCGTCTCAGACACCATATCGAACTCGCTGAGAGTCGTCAAAACTTATCGCCAAGTCCACGATACCCGGATCTCTTATACCGAATCTGCCAAGCGTGTCATCGAGCAGGATGGATGGGTGGGGCTATTTGGAAGAGGACTGAAGACCAGAATCGTCGCAAACGGACTCCAGGGTATACTCTTCTCAATACTGTGGAAGCTCTTCTTGCAGATATGGGAAGACCACACAGGCGGAAAGTGATGACTTTGGCCTTCTGACATCTTGGAAAGTAGTGGTAGATGAACATAATCAGCTTATGGCGGTAAAGAAGGAGAGTACGCAGCGGTGCTATAATTTGCTATAGTTTTAGGATATGACGACGAAGCATCTTGGTTAGTTTAACATGTACATGTAGACGGAATAGAAGCATTCTCACATTGTCTACGGAGACGAACATCCTTATGTCCGACCTTCCTAATGCGAGACGGAGGTGTAAGACGTCACTCACCTTTGCCTCTACCTCCCCTCCCCTCCCCCCCCCCATTCATCATACTTCTCCTCTTAACTACATTCCTCCTCCATACCAATCTCCCGCGACCATGATGTTCACTGCTACCCAACTGCTCGTGGCCCTCGCCGCCGTCACTCAGGCTCATGTTGCCCAGGTGCCTCTTGGCACTGAGCATTCCTCGAAGCTTACCATCAACAGCACGATGAAGATGAACTCTGGTCACTCAATCCCTATTCTCGGCTTTGGCGTCTGGCAAACGTATGCTACCCACCTGTTCAGAATCGCCCTATGGAACCCGCCGCTAATTTGAGCTTTCTGCCAGGCCATACGATGTAGCTGAGGAGGTCGTCCAAATCGCTGTCAAGGACGGTTATCGCCATGTAAGTCACACAGACATTTGAGAGAGCCCAACCCAACACTACCCGTACACATTGTCAAGGCACTATGGACTTCTGGAACGAGCATGCACTAAACTATATCTCTCCAGATCGACTCTGCCATTGCGTACCGTAACGAGGCTCCTGCTGCCAAGGGCCTTCTCGACACCAAGCTCCCTCGCGACGAGCTCTTCTTCACCTCCAAGATCCCTCCCTCCTACTTCGGCTACGAGAGTGCCAAGGTCGCCATCGCTGAAACGCTCGCTAAGATTGGGGACCTCGGGTACATTGGTGAGTATTATGATTTTGAAAGATGTCACAGCATGTATTAAGATCGATCCAGATCTTTACCTCATGCACCACCCAGGTGACGCTGGCACGGAAGCTCGCCTTGATACCTGGAAGGCCCTGGTCGAGGCAGTGGAGGCAGGCCAGATCAAGAGTATTGGTGTGAGCAACTTCGAGGTCGAGCACCTTGAGGAGATCGAGGCTTGGCAGAAGTCGACTGAGGCCAAGGGAGGCAATGGTGGCGCACTCAGTGTTAACCAGATGGAGCTCCACCCCTGGTCAAGATATGAAGATGTCGTCGAATGGTGTAACAAGAGGGGTGTCGTTTTAGAAGCTTACAGCCCGCTCACCAGGGGCAAGCACTTCGACGAACCCTTGTTAAAGCCAATTGTAAAGAGAACTGGAAAGTCACCTGCTCAGGTTCTTATCCGCTGGAGCTTGCAGATGGTGAGTCTGATATTAGAGCAGTTCGACTTGTTGTTACTGTATCACAGTGTAGCTGACGCGCTCGAATAGGGTTTCGTCCCTCTCCCAAAGTCCGTCACACCTTCTCGCATCCAGGAGAACGCGGAGGTGTATGACTTTGAGCTCACTAAGGAAGAAATGGAGTCGCTTTCAGGGCTCGGCGAAGAATACTATTCAATGGAACTGTAGACTTGCCGGCAAAGCACTTACATCAGCAGTAGCCCGGGAAAGTGAAAGGAGACATTGATGTATCTAGGCAAGATTGGAAGCACAATTTTGATATATGTAACAATTTAGGCTGGTACATATCAAGTCAATTACGAATTAAAGGACTACTGAAATCTTTCCCTCGACTTCCCGGTATCTACTGCACGGAGTTGTAGGAGCATCTTCCACCTCGCCGCAAGGTAAGCGTGTATCAACTACTAATCGAGACTATATTCTTTGATGAGCTTGTCCGTGGCCACCTGTCCGACCAACGGTGCTGTCACCTAATATCAGTAACACAGACCAAAGCCACGGCTATCTCTGCGCATAATAACTTACATCATGGCATGATTCGAGATGACAATCCGCATCACGAGATGACAATCAGCATTACGACATGACAATCAGCATCATTCAAGCCAGGTGGTGACTTCAACTACCAACGAGGCACAATCACCATCAAAGTCGGTGACGTGACCCTCACACTAGGCGCACCACCAGTTAAAGTGCTCGCACGCTTCACGACGCCAGATGGAATGGGCAAGCAAGGAAGAGTCGAAGCCAAGTGGGAGATTATTTCTGCTCCGGATGGCCTGGGCAGTGGATTTATTGTTAATATGCTTGAGAGTAGCGCTGGTGCTTCGAGCGCGGCGAATCCATTCGTGGATGAGGGTGTGACTGTATGTTACGTCCCACTGACCGAACTTTCTTGCTCCTTGCACTCTTCTCCAAATCTCGCATCAAGCGCTGTAGATCAAGAGTGTAGATTGAAGATGTGGCGAAATTTGATTCGAGCTCCCCTTTTCGGCAGGGTGTTGCGCGTGGACTCTGTCCCGCGTCTCACCATCTCATCGTCGACTGAGATCAAATGTACCTCGAACTGATGCAAGTATGACCTTTCCCTTCCATAACAGGATACGTGTGGTCTTACTGTTCTCATGACAGCGTTTCAAGCAAGCTAGTCGCTTTATACCTGCTCATCTTCAGACGAAGTAAGCATGGACAATCAATCTCTTATCTCAATAGGCATCCACAGCCTCTCCCTCACCGCCCTAGGTCCTCCTCGCAATGCCTCCCACCCACTAATAATCCTAGAAGCCGGCGCCGTGACCTCATCCTACTCTCTCGTGGCCCTCGCACGCGCTTTCCGCCACTTCACGCGTCTACCTCTACGATCGCTCCGGTCTCGGTCTATCCGAACCATTTCCCTCAGGTATCGAGAGCACAAGTTTGAATCACGTCGAGACTTTGCGAATGCTGCTTCATGCTGCAGGCGTGGAGCCACCGTTTGTGCTTCTCCGGTGAGAGCTATGGTGGCGTAATGTGCCGGCTGTTTGCTGAAAGGTATAACGATGGATTGCGAGGGCTCGTGCTGCTTGATAGTATGCCTGTTGTGCCTGAAAAGCCAGTTGGAAGGCTACTTGGGCAGCTGCTTGGTGGGGATGGTGATTACCTCGAAGCTGTTGGGTTGAGGGCGGCTTGTAGGTTGACCTCAATGGAGCATGAATGCGGTTGGGTTTGGCAATGGTGCTGCTATGGCGGAGGCCGTGCAAATTAGAGCTGGAGTCGAGGAGGTGAATAGGCGGCAAGGTGTCAGAGATGTGGGAGGTTAGGTTGTTTGTGAGGACCAGGCGCTGGGGGACATAAGGGTTTGTGTCATTTCTGGTGGCTTAAGGGATGATTTCGAGAAAATATATCGGTATGCGGTGATCAAGGGGAATGGCACGGAGGAAGTTAGGGAGGAGATGAGGATGTTTTTGGTGGAGTGGAAGAGTGAAAGGTTTGTGCAGATGCAGGAGGCTATGTTGGGGCTTTCGAGTGATAGCAGGTTTGTGCAGATGGAGGGTGTTGGGAGAACGCATTACCTTGTGCAGACTATGCCGGAGGAAATTGCTAAACTTGTGAGATGGGTTTCTGGGATGGAGTGAGGTGATCTGGCGAGAAAGTGTGCCTATAGCCTCTACTACTCTCTTCTTAGTCTCTAAGAATGAGCATGGACTCGAAGGGGCGCTATTATTTACTATAAAAAGGGTAATTTTAAGCGACTTTTAATTAAAGTATATAAGATGAGAGGTTAACAAACTACGCGCTTTTATTAATTCTATAAGGTTATACGTAAGTATATATCAATTAATAAGAGACTACTAAGACTATAAAGAAATTGTTACTAAAACTCTCCTCTTCTATATATATATATATATATATATATAAATATATATTACTAAGCATTAGCGCGTATCTATCTAATATTAGAGGTCCCGGTGGGCATAGTTGGGCTAGGCTAGGCTCTAGAGGTAGTGTCTATAGCCCGACCTAAAGAAGGCCCTGCCTAAAGCCTATATTTATAGGCTATCTAAGGGCTAGACTAGGCAGTACTAGTAGCCTAAGTAGCCCTTAGGCTACACGTTGCCTATTAGGTTAGGCTAATCCTAGGGTTAGGCGTAGCTTAAGAGAGAGTCTAGAGTCACTAGTAACACAGAAAGACAAAGTCCCTAGTAATATAGAGAGGTGGAGTCACTAATAATATAGAGTAATAAGAATATCAGGGACTGAGTGCGTGAAATGACTAAATATTGTCAATTGTGAATATAGAACGTTAGACAAGGAAACAATAAGGATTGTAAGGATCCTTAAAACTATATATGCGCACGCGATTCGTGTATACTTAGTCATCCTAACGTCACCTCGTTAATAAGAGGGACGAAACTATAACATTACCCCCTCCTTAATTCCTAAGCTCCTATAAGGGTCGCTCTTTATAATCCTTATTATTAGATCTATTATCATCATCCATGTAGTCGGCCTAAGTGGCGTGTCTAGGTGCGGTAGGGTATTTACGGAAGTATTCGGCGAGAGTAGGGACAGTATCTTAAATATCTTTATATAGTTACCAGGTAGGTTGGAAATCGCTAGACTAGCGAACTAGGAACTATAGTTTGCCTCGGTGCATTCGTGAAAATAAGATCCCCTCGATTAGCTATTCTTCTTTGTTGTCGTTATTAATAATCGGCACTAGTGCCGGCGGCCTTAATAGGTCGAGGTCGTTATGTGACGGTTATAGTAAGTTAATATAGAAGACGTTATAGACGCCACGCTATTCGTCGGGTAGCAAGATACGGTAAGCGTGAGTTCTAATAGCCTTAACAATTTCAAAGGGTCCTTCGAATTTGTTGCTTAACTTCTTTATAGGGCGATCGATAGTAAGGTTACGCGCGTTAAGGAAGACTTCGTCTCTAGGTAGGTACTTTAGAGAGGGTCGGCAATTACGATTCGCTTATTCTTCGTATTCTGCCTATACGAGTTTTATTTATTAGTTAAGTTCCGTTACGACCTTTATTATCTTGTTAGCGAACTCGTCTACGTTGAGATAAGCTATAGCAGCGGTAGGGTTCGGTGGCTCTATAGGCCTAGGTTCGATGCCGGTGCGTGGGTGTTAACCTAATTCAGCGAAGAACGGCAACATGCCCGTTATAGCGGAGGTGCGGTTATTAAGGCAGTATTCGGTAAGTGAGCACTAGGTGACCTAGTCGTCTTGTAAGTAGTTAACGTACGCGTGGAGGTATTACTCTAGGAGAGCGTTAGTGATCTCCGTTTAACCATCTATTTTAGGATGGTAAGTAGTGGAGAGGCGTAGGGAGATTATAAGCCGTTTTATAAGAGCTTGCTAGAAGTGGGCTATAAATTAAGTTCCTCCATCTGTAAAGCCTACCCCCCTATACATAACCTTATCATGACCTACTTAGGGACTAATTAGCCTAATTAGGAGTTTCGAGTAGGTTAGGCGCTCCATTTCGACCCCCCGTTTATTAAGTCTTCTTTAGGGCCTATTTAGGTGGCCTCAGGCCTCTACAGCTTGTGGAAGTGAACTTGCTCCCATTACTTAAAGCCTGAACCTATTCTGCTAGCATAAATTATTACTATAGTAGAAAGACTCCATTTAGGTGAAGTATTAGTTTCAGTTGAAGTATTAGTCTTAGTTGAAGTATTGGTCTTAGTTAAAGTATTGGTCTTAGTTGAAGTATTACTCTTAGTTGAAGTATTAATCTCAGTCGAAGTATTAGTCTCAGTTGAAGTATTGGTCTTAGTTGAAGTATTGGTTTTAGTCAAAACACTATATACACTCCTTTTACTGCGGAAAGCTAGTCTAGTGGTTTGCCTTAGACTAGCTATAGTGGCTGGCAATGTGAGGTAGGTAACTATAGGGTATTAAGCACGCGTAGCACTACTCGGGTTAATTTTAAAAGAGTATATTAGTCCTATACGAGGAGCCTGCTATACTAATAGCACTAGCTAGGTTTATATACTTATTACTATAGCTCTAGTACGGTTTCTATGCCTACTAGTATCCCGAGTAACATGCTATATGTCCTTTACCACTCCTCCTCTAAAGATATGATTTTACTATCTTAATCGCGTATAGGTAACTCTTTCCCTTCTAACCGCCGTAGAATTAACCACTATACTATCGTCCCGGCCTGTATACCTGTTAGTTAAAGCCACGACTTATATATAGCCCTACGAGTTATTAGGATGTCGACGCCAGTAGATAGCCCTACGCCCTTATTAGTCATAGTATAATATCTAGTTACTTTACTTTAAGTTGTCGACTTTCCGTTCTTTAATAGCTTTACCGCTAGTTTCTTATTCGGATAGGTTACCGGGTTTAATAACGAGGTTAAGGACGATAACAAGCTACTTAAGGCATTTATTACCTAGCTAGACTAAGATCGTCCCCTAGAATATAGAAGAGGGTTAGGCTCTACCGTCTAGCTAACGTCGTCTATCGGAGGGAACCCCCCCCCCGGCGTTATCGTATCGAGGCTCTCTCCTAGGCCGCCGGTTAGGTCGATTACCGGTAGCTTAGGGTATTAGTGTAGGGGTGGGCAGGCCGGCGTTAGATCTAGGATCTTCCGCGTCTAATAAATCCTACCACTTTCGCTTCTGTGCCTTTTAAGTGGTAAGAAGATTATCGAACCTAGTATCCGAGCTAGTAGGCGTATTCTCTTATAGCTGTTCCTTGTCCTCATCGTAAAGGGACTTGGCCTTAGTGAGTGATTGACGTAAGTATATTAGTGTGGTATTCCGGATTTTCGAGTCTATCTCTATCAGAGTAGCTAGCCTAGACTTGTATGTAGCTATATGGTGTGTCGAAGTTAGTATTATTAACGCGCTATTATAGTAGATTATAGACTTACGCTTGTACCTATCGGCCTTAAATATACTAACTAACTTATCATCGTTAGTACCTAGCGGCGTGGCCTATACGTAATGTAGAGCGAACTTAAGCAGTGTAGATATTAGCGTAATTAGGGGCATAGGAATTAGGCTAAACTATTTCTATATCGCTAGATACTAACTAGGACCCACCGCACTACTAAAGAAGGAATATCTAATGATTTTTATAAAGCACCGGTGTGCAAACCGTTGGTAATAGGAAGGTCTACTATCCTACGATAAGGTAAGGTATCTACGGGTCTATATTAGAGAGTAATTTACTCACGTGTAGGTCTTTACGTTTATACTAATAATCCTTAAGCAATCGGTCGACTTATTAAATCCTCTTCTCTAGTTAGATATTATACTAGTCTTAAACCCTTTCTTTAATCTAACCTATTATATGCTACCTCTTATCAGTATAGTACTTCTTTATCTATAAACATGTTAGCGAAGACCGGCGTCTTATATTATCGTCTTTCGCCTAACCACATCCTTTAACTTAAGCGACGGTAGCTAAGGGCACCCCTAGAGACTATCGTATTCGATCGCTTCTTACCACGCCTTCACATATGCCTCTTCTAATGCTAGCGATGGGTTACTATTTCCTAGGTTAAGTTAGTCTACGCTATATCTGCCCGAGAAGATACCACCGTAAAATATAATTTATAGAAGACGAATGTTCGCCTACTCGTTATAGGGCACCTTAGTCTTCTACGTGCTTAACAGCTCACTATAAAAAGTCGGTGAGCTAGGATCCTCTTATTATACACGTTGTGCACGTTGTGCCTACGGTGTCTACTATGTCTACTGTATCTATTAGGCATATAGTTCCCGTTGTGTATTTTAGGAGTAGTAGGCGTCGTAGCGCGAGGATGAATTTAGTGAAATGTAGAAGGGCATATCGAAGTAGTTAGGGCCGATATAGGACTAGCGTTATTATTACGACTCGGTAAAGATAATAGTGTTTGTCTAAGGTTAAATAAAGCATAAATTCAGTTGAAGCTAGACTAGCGGTAGAAAACCTTAACTAAAGCGGGGTGACGCTAAATCGGCGTTTAGATAACGTTAGACAAGATAATGGCATAATACACTACTATAAGCGCTAGCGTCGCTAAGATTTATAGTAGAGCATTAGTTTAATAGGTCGGTTAGTTAAGTTAGGTATATACACTCTAGGTAACACGTCGTACGGAGTGTTACGATGCTCTCTTACGCTTTCGGGTAGACACTAGTACTATTAATAAGCCCGCACCTCGTACATAATTAGTGTCATTCCTTTAGCGTACGACGAAGGATATGTATAATTAATTCTCTTAACGTTATCGTTTAAGTGCAGCCTACTAATCGTACTAGTCCTCTACTTTACACTCCATCTCATTGTTAGTCATCTAGCTAATGTAATCTTATCCTTCATTATAAGCCAGCCGTTCTCTAATTCGGGCTTAAAAGCGCCTAAAATCTAAGTAACGCACGCTATCTTCTGTATCACCTCCTGCACCTATCATATCCTTACTAATATAAATAACAGCTCGCGTAGCATTATGGTTTTATCCCTCGCGAGTAGTTGTTATCGTTGCCGCTGTAATATCTCCTTCCCGTACTAGATAGGCAGTACCTAATAGCTGGTACGATTATAGGTAGGAGGTAGGTATATCTAGCTCACTTACCGCAGAGTTTATCTTTATTAGTAGGCGCTTAGTTACTAAAGCGCTCGGCGTTCCAGCGCGGATTATAGGTGAGTGCTATACACGACGCCGAGCGTTCACCGTACATCGACGTCTCCTAAATACATCTAGGTAGCCACTCAACATCTATAGACCAAATGGTAGGAGGGTGATGCTAATACTTAGTACTAATCCGCTCGATTAACGGTTGCAGTATTAACTTCGAGCTTTTAGTATTTAGTTTTAAGCTATCGAGATAGTTCTCTTTAATCGTAGTCTCTAACTCCTAATATAGCTCTTAGTACTCTTTATCAGTCTATAGTCGCAGTCCTTCTTTAATATACTCTTTCGTCTAGTATCGAGGCAATTGATGTCTGTGAATAGATAGGGGTGAACGTACATCTAACCTATAGGTACGTCGACTTCCGGAGGCGTTCTTATTTATAGGAGGTGTTATAATGTGATAGCGTTAATATAAACTATTATTATACGACAGCCTTCTACCTCCAAGTTCAAGTCGTATAAGTTATAGCCGTAGAGAAGTCGCTTGCGATACCCTACTCTTAGCTCTATCTTAAACTAAATTCAGGTTGACCTTTAGTTAACGTGGAATAGGTCCGACGATTTCCCAAACCGCAGACTCCGTTTAGCTAAAGATTATTCTTATTTCATCTAAAGCCTATATATTCTATTTACTAGTACTTCAGCTGTGGAATTATTCTCGTTTATCTAAAGCGTCTATATCTTATTCAGTTAAGCTATGCAATTGTTCTCGTTTATTTAAATGCTTTATATCCTATCTGGTCTATGTAATCGTTCTCCTTCATTTAAATGCTCCATCCTCTATAATGCTTAAATGAACAGTAAATCAAGTTATTAGCCTATAAGTCTCGACATCCGTAGAAGCCACATACAATCTGCTAGTGACCACTATATACACACTACGTTTTAATTAATTTCTATAACCGTAGTCCTCGTACCGTACGTGCCCTACTCTACTCTATGCTATAAGACTTACCTATAACAGATCCTCTTCTCCACTTCCGACTCTTGTATAATAAGCCTATAAGAGAATGTCACCGGCGAGAGCTGCGCGTGAGGTTGTATACGCTACGACCTACCGATTTCCTACTTCTTAGACGACAGTATCTAGTTAGGTTTAAATAGGATAACCTAATAGGCTACCTTCGTAGTAAACCCTTTACCTATTACGGTAAAGGTGCTAATAAGGTAGTCGATCTGTTAAAGACCTTTCGCTACTACCTTATCTAGGTCGAGTTAATTAATTAAGGCTACCCTATCTTCCGGCTTCATGCCTAAATGCATTAATGCTACTCTACTTAAGTTAATGTTATTTCCATCACCGATTAACCAATAAATTATTAGTATACGTAGTTAGCGAAGTTAATAGGACAGCTTACTATCTTAAGAATCGCTGCAGATATCGGCGTAGCTGTAAATATTAGAGCCTTCTCGTTACGAGATTTCAGCTGATTTAGCTAGCGGCGGATAAAGGACCATCTAGTACTTAAGCCCTTTAGTAGCTTACGATTAGTTAGAGTATTAAGAAAATAGTTATTACTACCTTCGAACAGGCTTTCGTATAGCTGTTATGCTATATCGGTACTAAGGTTTAAGTTTTTACCTTCCGTGATCTCTTCTAGACTAAAATAGTTGGTAGCAGTCGTAGAACCTGATAACAAGAGAGCGAGAAGTAGCTAAGAGGTATAAATCCGCGCTAGACAAGCCTATCTTATATACGCACCTCTTAAGGGCCTCTTCGCATTGCTATCTAAGTATTGCGTAACTATAGTCGTTAATGCAGAAGGGTTATTATTCTAAAACCTAGTTTCTAGCTTATCTCTAGCTTTTTTAAATTGCTGTGTCCTCCCGACGTATAACGCGCTCTTTAAGAGCCTTAATCTTAGTAGTATACTCTAACGGATACGGCACATTAATATTATAAGCCTTATAAATCGGCATATTCGTAGTAGGTAGACTAAACCACATCGACTTTTCGCCTCTATAAATAAGGTTTTGCGCCGACCAGTGAGCGCTAAGTGCTATACTATCACGTTTAACTTTATTTATCCTACTAAGGTAACTCGGGGTAGTATTAGCCTTAGCGACTTCCTCTTACTCGTCCTCGGCCTTAAGTCTCGACTTTACCTAAGACGCATAACTCTGCAGTGCGCGAGCTTTAGGGTAGAAAGTGTTCAAAGCGAATTCGCCGAATGCCGTAACAAGATCATTTTCGATACTAGTAACTACCTTATATCCTTTCTTCTAAAGGGAGAGTACTGTCGCCTAATTAACTAATATTAACGGCACGACTCTAGCGATACCGACATCTATTAGCGTTCTAGAGAGGCTAACCACTATAGCTCTAGCAGCTATAGCGCGTAACGCCTTATATAAGGTAGAGTTATGCTTACCTATATTATAGTACTCGTCGATAACAACGATATCGAAGATACTATAGATGCTATTATTACTCATTTCGGCGATAAAGTAAGGTGTGCCTAAGAAGATCTTATTAGAATAGTCTTTATCGGTTATTAACTTAAGGAACAAGCTAACGTCGGCTTAGAAGAAAGTGTCGTATGCTATATTTCTCCTAGTAACCGGTGTAGTATCAAATCTAGCACGAGCGATGTAAATCTTAATGTTAAAGTTAGTATCTAGGTTAACGTGTTAAACTACCTCTTATAACTAGTTCCTAAAAAGCGTAGACGGAATAATAATTAAGGATGCTTTCCTAGACGTACGTAAATAATAGGAAGGCGAACTATTTTCGTCCTTAATCCTTCGTTTATAAAAGCATCGAGGCGAGTTAAAGGTCGACAAAGGATAGGTACATCTTACGGAGCCGGTAGTGTTAAGCTCTATATAACTAGCTCCCGCGTTAAGATAGCTAGAAGTATTAGACTAAGTAGTGTTACTATCATCTGACTTCTCCGCCGATAAAACCGAGCGGAAGCTCTACCTATTATTAATCCGAATAACGATAAGGAGGAGCGTAGTTAAGCTCTTACCTTAGCTAGTTATATTACCGATAACTTTAGTACGATTCGGTTTCAAACTATTTACGGCCATTATTGTCTAGAAAGCACTATAGTACTAGATGCCTATTAGTAGTGTCTTGATACTGTTAACCAAGATGTAGACATCTAGCGTCTAAGTAGAAACTATGTCTAACTTATAGTAGTTATAAATAAGCTTAAAAATAGTGTCTAAGAACTAATTATTAAGTAGAGCGCCCTTAGAAGAATTCTTAGCGATATACTCCTCGAATAATATCTCCGTGTTTGCTAGAATGCCTACTAGAGCTGGTAGTCTAGCCGTCGGAATAATAGACGCACTAGTAGGCTAGTACGACATTATTTTATTCTTTGTAAAGTTGAGGCTAGATAGGTTAAGTCTTAGGCGGTCGATGTCCTGCCTTGTTAGTGTACTAGCCCTTACTAATAAGAGCCGGTATAACTAGGTTAGGGAAACTAGCGAGAGTAGTGTATTACATAACCGGGCCCGGAGTAGCTGAAATAGTAGTACTTAACGCCTCAGCCTAAGGATGTGATTCTTTATCTAGTAGATTGTCTCTCTTTATCTTTACTAATAGCTTTTACGGGTTATGATCTACGTTGTCCTCGTCGTTATTAGGTTCTTTATTATCGTTGTCGGCTGGGTCCTTCGGAGGAATATAGTCGTTGTTAGAGTCTAAAGGTCTATTACTTACTTTATCGATGTCTCTAGCTACTAAGCCTTTATTATTGTTATCGAAATCATGAAGAGGTCGCGGAGAATCTATAGGATTATCTATAGTCTAAGGCTGAACCCTACGGTTATTGGCTATACCTGATGAAAGAACTAGAGTAAAGTAGTCGGCCGGGGGTTTACCGAGGAGGTTTATTAGATCGGGTCGTAGATGCATCTCTCCTTAACTACTAAGGAGGTTTGTTAGGTTGGGTTGTAGATGCATCTCTCCTTAACCACTAAAGCTAGCTATACCGGACGTACTAAGAGTTAAAGAGGCGGTTATATAGAACTCTAGAAACCGTTCTTAATATATAGCTTTAGCAGTATTGCGGAGTTAGATTATTTTTTAAAGCTGCTGACCTATATTATCGTAGAGGATCGGGAAGTCGGCTAATATTTAGTTAAGGAGCTTTAACTAGTCGATACTAAAGAAAATATCTATAGTAGGTCCCTAATTCTGTCCTAGTTCACTAAGATAGTCTCTAAGCTGGTAATGTTCTTCTCTATTAACACGGATAGTTTTATAGAAGTCGACGGGACACGCGATGGGTGTAGTATATAGCTAGAAAGTCTACTACATGTACTAAGGGCTAGGGATTAGATATATAGCCCTACTGCTCGTACTATTACTCCTGCTTGATTTCTAGTAGCCTAAGGGATAGGAAAGGCGAGAGTCGTCGTCTACGCTGTTAGCCTTAGGGCTTAAGGCTCTAAAGCGCTTGCGCTTCGAGGGTAATGCCGTTAGTATGGTCGTAGCCGTGTCTTAAGCTTTATTGGCACGTCTGTTGTTATAGAAAACCCTAGGTAAATAGTTAGCTAGATGAATAGTTTGTTTAGGACTAATTAAACCCATCTTATGACTAGTGCGTTTAACGCCGCAGTGGTATTCTTCTGCTATTAAGATGAAGCATCTAACTGTTATTACCCTCACGCTTATATCCTCCCCCATTAAAAATAGGATCGTTGCGAAGGAGGCCTACGAGTTAATCCTTTAATTACTTACTAGCATCGCCTTTAAATGTCTGCTTAGCTGGAATGCCTAGTTCACGGATTACCTATTCAACTGCGGCTCTTAGGTTCTTATACTCGGTGACGGCAAAGAAGGCCGTGAACTCCTCTATCTTAGGTTGACTGCTAGTGCTCCGCTATAGCGTGAACTAGATGCCTACAGGCGCTTAGGTAGTAGAAGATATTGCCGATAGTGTTTCGGATGTTACGGAGACGTTTATATTTTCGAATACTTAACGTGTCGTGGGTAGGTCGCGCTGTTATGATAGTTAGATCGTTTTATATAGTATAACTCTCGATTTGCTTACCAGGCCTACTTTTTTTAGATATAACAACCTAGCATTCGTTTACTTGTTTAATCGTTTGTGCATTTAATCGAGTGATGAGTACCTAGTCTTAAGGGTGGATAAGGGTTGACTATATAACTAATACTACTCCTACGGTGAGTAGCAGGGGAGACGGCGTAGTGTAGCTTTAGAAGAAGGACGTTAATAGAAGGGCGTAAATAAAAGAAAGAAATAAAGTAAGGAATAATAATAAGAAACTAGTCGGCTATTATTTCCTAATTAGGCCTGTGGTTATTAAAGTGTACTAGATTTAGTTAAACACTCCTTTAAGTTCAGTAGAAGCTATTAGTAAAATACGTAAAGCCCTCTCACTCAGATCTTATAGTCTAAATAAAATGCACTATGTTTTGGTTAAATGAACAGGATTTGCTTTAAAGTGAGATTTTTTAATTTGAACTAAGGCCGGCGACCTAAACTTTAGTTAAAGAGCGAATTAGTTCTTCTAGTAGAAAGTCTTTAACTAAAGGCTAGAAATAGCTGCGGGTGAATTAGGGGATAATAGATAAGGAAAAATAATAAAGAGGACCTTATAGGAGAATGAGAGCTAGTATAGAGATCTATATAATTATTAATAAGGAGTAACAATCTCGAATTAATAGAGGCGGTGACGAAGAGTTTATAACTATCGTAATATATAGTAAAGTCTATAACCGGGAGCTACATATGTCTGTTAACGGGATTTTCCTAATGTACTATATTAGCAATTACCTAGTTAAGAGGATGCGAAATATACTATCTAGAGCTAAACCTGCGCTATAATGCTTCTGCCTCTACTTAATTAACCGTAAGAAAATTAGCGTCGTAGATCGTATTATATGACTCCTAATTAACCTAGTTATTAATAAAGTACCGAGCGGGATTCTTACTACTCTTAGGCAAGTCTACAGGGATAATGTGCATAGCTTTTATAACGTAAGCTAGCTCGTACACTCGTACACTTTAGAGTTTTATAGCTCTGTAGCTAGTAGTTAATGGCCATTCCCGCACTTTAGACATTCGGTGCATCTTATTTACCCGCTATACGCCACTTCGTAGTATATGAAATAACTTTACTAGTGCGCCTTAATAATAGATCGGGTGACGGGAGTACACAAACGGTACTAGGTCTCGAATTTTAAAGACGAGTAGTACGCGAGCCGCGAGTAAACCTTAACCTCTAGTACTACGTCGCCCCAGCGGGTTGTAGGCTCGTCGTGCTTACAAATAAAGACACAATCGCACTACTAGATACCTATATTATTGAATTGCGAGGTTGTTTGAAGCTACTTTGTACATATAAAGGTCGATTGATTAACTAACTAATACCAAGCGTGCGACTTGGTATGAGGTAAGGTTGAGCCACTAGGGTTAGGTCTGACGCTGAGCAACTCTTGGCGTTGCAGACCTCTGGACCCTGAACAACTCTTGGCGTTGCCACTTAGACTTCACTAGAATTCAACACGCCCTCTTAAGAGGTAACGACAACGCAGCAAGGCTATATACGCTATTCTAAGACGGTGGAATTCCAGTGATACGTACCGATAATAAGGTATGCAAGTTTAAACCTAAACGGG
>Ga0160429_1000167_pt1 | contig 83027 bp, 76 predicted proteins | sample SolpanmetagenomR_FD_108199 | JGI IMG/M metagenome (GOLD analysis project Ga0160429, IMG submission 108199) | Solar panel surface microbial communities from Lawrence Berkeley National Laboratory, California, USA - R | ecosystem: Engineered > Built environment > Solar panel > Unclassified ... | reverse complement strand
GTATTCATTGGTAGGCAGTAATTATTTAACTTAAGTAAATCTTACGCAGCGCATCCAGCGCGCGGTGGGCCTTCACGCGGGCAGCACCAGCAGTGCAGCCCAGCTGCTCGCCGATTTCGGCGTAGTCGAAGCCCTGGAAGCGGTGCAGCACCAGCACTTCGCGCTGGGCGGCGGGCAGCAGAGCCAGCGCTTCGTGCAGGGCCTGCTGCTGGTCGGTGGCAGCGCGCTGGGCATGGGCGGCACGGCCGTGGCTGGCCGTTTTCTCTACCTCTTCCAGGTCGGCGGTGGGGCGCTGGCGCTGGTAGTGGTCGGCCCACACGTGGCGGGCCAGTTGGTAGACCCAGGCCCGAAATGCCTGGCCGGGCTGGAAGCTGGCGCGGTAGCGCAGCACCCGCACAAACACGTTCTGGGTCAGGTCCTGAGCCAGGTCGCGGTCGCCATTGGCCAGCCGGGCCAAGAAGCCAAACAGCGGCCCGTGGTAGCGCTCAAACAACCCGGTGAGCTGGTCGAGGTCGCCGGCTTGCACCTGGGCCATCAGGGCTTCGTCGCTGAACGTAGGGGCGGAGACGGCGGGCATCCGGGCGGCGGTAAAGTGGTCGGTAATAGTAGGGTTTGGAGAGAGTACCGGCGGGGTAGCCATTCGTTACAGCAGAGAGTGAAATATTTTCAAAAAGGCTTGAAACTGGGCGCATCGGGCACAAAAAAGCGGGCTGGCCGTCTGTTTTCCAGACGACCAGCCCACTCATAACTTCTTGCGCCTTAGGCGCTCGTGCGTACAGCGGAATCAAAACGCACTTGCCAGCACTTAAACTAGCTGCCTAATTCTCATCCACTGAAATGGTGTAGTTTGATTTACTACCCTTGATTTTAGTGGTGGGCAACTTCAGCAGTTGGCGGTACTTGGCAACCTGGTCGGGGGTAAGGTCCTTGCCATCTACGCGCCCGCCCCGGTCGTTAAGCTGAAACGTAAAGTGCTTTTCATCCTTAACCAGGCCGTCGTTGCGCAGCATATCACGCAACTTAGTGGTGTTGGGCGCAGCGGGTGGCGCGGGCGGCAGTGGCGCTTGTGGCGGCTGCGGGGCAGGAGGAGTGGTAGGACCATCATACACTTCTTGCTCGCGGCCAGCACCATCCAAAGCGCGTAGTTCGGCAGCATCGGCAGCCATCCGGGCGCGCAGGTTGGCACGGCGGATATTGATTTCCAACAGCTCGGCATTACGAGCAGCTTGGGTGGCATTGCGGGCAGCTTGTTCTGCATTGCGGCCGGCCTGTTCCGCATTACGCTCGGCTTGGGCAGCGACACGGCGGGTAGCGGCGTCGCCACTCGTCAGCACATGGGCACGTACCTCGTAGCGCAGGCGGTGGCGGGCGGTGTTGCGATCATTATCCGACAAGCCACTTATATCCAAGTGAAAATTGCGCAGTTCGGGGCGCACTTGCAGCTTGCTCCTCTTGGCATTGTAGTTCCGCAGCTGCGCCAACTCCTGCTCTAGCTCGCGGCGCCGCGTAGCGCTGAGGCTAGCGCTACGCAGGGTTTCACGCAGGCCCTGCTCGGCGGCTCGGCGCGCTTCGCCCTCTTGGCCAGTAGTAGAGAAGTCGAAGCTGAACGTCCGCTGCTCGGGTGCCTCGGGGCGCTCCGGACGTTCGGGCCGCTCGAGCATTTCCATACGCTCTACACGCGCCTCAAGCGTCGGCACGCGCACCACTTCAACGGTGCGCACGGCTTTACCATGCTTGGCCTTTTTGCCGGGGGTAGTAGTTTCGATGGATTGTCCGTCAACAGTCAAATTCACGACGCGGCCTTTTTTGTCCTTCTCAATCACGACAGTGCTGGCCTGGCCACAGCGCGGTGGCAGGCGGCGCAGGCGCCGCCGCTGGGGCGCTTCGTCGTCAACTACTACTGCCTCCACCGTGCGCTCTACCTGGCGCACCGATTCGGTTGGCACAGGCGGTACGGGCGGCGTGGCGGGTAGCGGTGGCGCGGGAGGCAGCGGGGGGGAGGCCACTACCGCACTGCGCCGAGACGTATCGCCAGCGCTCGTAGTGGGGGCCGTTTGGGTTGGTACCGTTTGCGCGGGGCGCGCCGCCAGCACTACCCCCGTGCTCAGGCCCAGCAAGCCCAGCAGCGTGAGCGAGCCGGCCAGCAGGCCTTCGCCCAGCGTGGGCGCTTGAGGTCGGCTCAGGGCCAACCGCCGCACCCGGGCTAGTAGCGAGCCGCGCCCGCCGCCCGCCGCGGCCAGTGCTAGGCGGGGTACCGGAGTAGCAGCAGTTTCCAATTCGGCCAGGGCGGCCAGGGCGCGGGCCACCCGCAGGCGGTCGCCGCCGCAGAGGGCCGCAGCCTGGTCGTCGCAGCAGTTTTCGCGCTCGGCGCGCAGGCAGTGCGCCATAAACCACACCGCTGGGTGGTAGAAAAACAGCACCTCGGCCACCGCCAGGCCCAGATTTAGCAGGTAGTCGCGCCGCACAATGTGGGCCAGCTCATGCGCTAGCAGCGCCTCCAGCAAGCTCGGGCTGAGGCCCGCCACGGCGCCCAGCGGCAACAGGATGACTGGTCGCAAGTGGCCCAGCACCAGCGGCCCTGCCACGCGGGCCGACTCTAGCAACGCCACTGGCTGGCGTAGTCCCGCGCGGGCGGCCAGCGCCGCCAGGCGCTGCTGCCACTCGGCGCCGAGCGCCTGGGTACCCGCCCGGCGCAGCCGGCCCGCGTAGAGCAACCCGCCCGCCAGCCGGCCGCTCATCAGCAGCAAGCCCAGCAGCCAGGCTACCACCACCAGCGGCAGGTAGCGCTCTACTTGGTAGCTAGCTACTGGCAGCCAAGCCAGCGGCGCGGCCGGCGCGGTGCTAGCAGGCACCATGGCCGGAGCCAGCCCTACCCCCACCGCAGCAGTCAAAGCTGGATGAATCGCCACCGAGGCAGCAGCCACCGGCGCGGCACCGGCGAGCGGCGCGCTACGGTAATACCAGCCAAACGTCAGCCCCACGGCCAGCACCAGCGTGCCCAGCGCACCCGCCGCCACGGCGTAGCGCAGCTCGGCGCGCTGGCGGCGCAGCAGCGGCAGCAGGCCCGCCAGCAGCAGCGCCAGCACGCCGCCCTGCCACAGCGAATGTAGCAGCGCCAGCCCTACCCCCCGCACTAGCGCAGGTGAGGCAACATCTCTAAGCAGCGGGAGCGTCGTCATGAGAAGGAGGGGTTGAAGAGGGGTTAGCGTTCTGAATCTCAATATCATTGAGCAGGCGGCGAATCTGGGCCACCTCATCGGCCGAGGTCTTGCGGTTGCCCAGCGCCTGCATCACCAGCTTCAGAGCCGAGCCGCCGAAGGTGGCGGCCATAAACTTGTCGAGCAGCAGGCCTTGAGTATCCTGCTCGCGCACGGCGGCCCGGTAGATGTGGCTGCGGCCTTCATCGTCGCGGCTTACCAATCCCTTTTCCAGCATCAGCTGCATGATTTTCAGGGTAGTAGTGTAGCCGATTTCGCGCTGCTGGCTCAACTGCTCGTTCACGGTGCGCACCGTGGCGGGGCCGTGCTGCCAGAGCACGTGCAAGATTTCCAGTTCCGAATCCATAGGTTTGGGGGGCGCTTTAGGCATGGGTCAGGCGGGGAAAAGTTCAGTACGAATTAGTTCGTAGGCCAAAGGTTATACGACAACCTTCGTAGTTACAAAAGCAATGTACGAAATTTATCGTATTAAAGGTTAATACTCTAGCTATCAGGTAGATTATTTTTATCCACCTATCATACTGCCCTACCCCCTGCGCAGGGGCGAAAAACTCTTTACCTAGGTTGTAATCGCCGTAAAGTAGGGTGCGGGGCTTGCCCCACCCAGCATTGGCCAAGTGCCCAACCACTCGTACAGCGCCGAACGGGGGCAAGCCCCGCACCCTACTCAAATTGTCGCAGCCCCCACGCAGGCTTTTGTATCGGAAGCCGAGCACCGCTAGGCTAGCCCACCAGCCGGCGCTACGCCACCGGCCGCCGCTTGCGCACCAGCGTCACGCGCGCCCGGTGGCAGATGCCGCCCAGCGGCGGGTTAAACTTTGACACGCTTACCTGCGCCCGCCGCACCTGCGGAAACTCCTCCATCAGGCGGTCAAGAATGCGGTGCGCCAGGTGCTCGAGCAGGCGCGCTGGGCGCTGCATTTCTTCGAGCGTCACACGGTAGAGAATTTCGTAGTTCACGGTTTCGGCCAGCTTATCGGAGGCGCCGGCGGCGTGCAGGTCGGTTTTGAGATGCAGGTCGACACCGTACTTATTCCCAATTTTCTGCTCCTCGTCGTAGTAGCCGTGAAAGGCAAAAAACTCCAGGCCCTCAAGTGCAATTTGTCCCATAAAACGTTGTCTGAACCACGGACTCATCCGGATTTTTCGGATGAATCGGATTTTGTGAACAGGCCTTTTTACCGCTTTTAGCTTGGCCCTTTATGTTTAAAAGTTGTTTCGGCGAAAGGCCCGTTATACTCTTTTGGCGTCGGCTTGCCGAAACATGACGTGCCGGAAAGCTTCGCTAAGCTTTCACATAACCTCAACCCGGCAGAGTTTGGCCGGCTTACGCAAAAGTAAAGGGCTACCCACCGGGCAGCCCTTTCTACATCTACAAAATCCGGTTTATCCGAAAAATCCGGCTGAGTCCGTGGACTAGATTTCGTCAAAAAACGATTTCTCCCCCACCGGCTCTGCTTTTGCTACTTGCTCAGCCTTCGTGGCCATGCCGGGGTGCGTCATGGGCGGAGGCTGCTGAATTTCGGGATAATCGGGGCCAATCGGCTGAAATTCCGGGCGAGTAGCGGGCTCCACGTAGGGCGCGGGCGAATTGGGCACTTGCTCGGGGCCAGGCTGGTCGATGTGCGGCGCGGGCGCGATGCCGGGGTTTTCGCTGGGCGAATACGGGCGGTCGATGTCTGGTCCGGGCGTCTGGTCGGGGTTGCGGGGGTCAGGCTGCTGGCCGGGCTTGGGGTTGTAGGCCGCGGGGCGGGCCACCGCGCCGGGGGTAGGCTGCGCAACGCGGGCAGCAGGGGCCGAATTATTGGCTGCTGCGGGGGGGTAGGCGCCACAGCGGCGGCCGTAGAGCGTGAGGAAGCGGTGGAAAGTTGCATATCGGGAGCAGGGCTAGGTTCGGGCGCCGGCGCATCGGCCGGCCGCTTTACCTGTACGCTCGCCGCCCGCGAAAGGATGGCTGCCTGCGCATTTTTGGGGCGGGCGCGGGCACGCTCCACTTTCTCGAGGGCGTCGGAGGCCAGGTGGTGCAGGTCGCGCACCAGGGTATCGAGCTGCTGCTCGAGGTGCTGGCACTCTTGGCCGAGACCGGTGACTTCCTTCTGCATATCGGCCACCGTTTTTTCGGCCGTTTGGTAGGCTTCTTCCACGATGGTGCGGGCGCGCTGGCGGGCCTCGGCCAGGGTTTGCTCGGCCAGCAACTGGGCCTCGCGGCGGCGCAGGTCGGCATCGCGCTGAGCCTGCTCGGTGATGGAATTGCCGGTGTCCTCGGCCGTTTTGAGGGTGCGGTAGAGAGAAGATTCTACCTCACGCATTTTCTGCACGTCGTGCTGCGCGTGCTCCAGCTTGAGACGCAGCTCGCGGTTTTCGTCGCCCAGGCGCTCCCACTGCTGCGACACCATGTTGAGAAAAGCCTGCACCTCCTCCCTATCTACGCCCCGGAAGGACTTTTCAAATGTTTTCTGCCGAATATCGAGGGCGGTAATTTTCATAAGTAATTTGCAATAAACAGGATGCAAAGAGCAGTTGCTGGCCGGCCAGCAGGGGGTAAAAAGGAAGCAGGAAAGGCAATTTTTGCGCCGTAAGCAGCGCAGTGGTTCATTGCTCAGTACTCATCGCTACTTGCCATACGGCCAGGCTGCGGTCATCGCTACACGAAACTAGCCGCTGCTGGGTGCCCGGCCAAACCAGCTTATTGACCGATGTGCCGTGGCCCGCGGCCCGGGCTCTATCGAGCACTCGCAGCAGCGCCAGGCTGGTAGGGTCCCAGAGCTTGATGCTTTTATCGAGCGAGCAGCTAGCCAAGTAGCGCCCATCGGCGCTGTAAGCCAAGTGGTTGATGGCGTACATGTGGGCCACCACGCTGTCGAGCAACGGGTAGCCCTCGGTGGCGGCGTAGCGGCGCAGGTGGGCATCGCGGCCTGCTGCCAGCAGGTGCTGGCCATCGGGCGAGTAGGCCAGCGTAAAAACGGAATTGGCAGCGTCGGTGAGCGTGGTTTTCACGGCCAGCGAGTCGAGGTCCAGCACGTAGGTTCGCCAGTCGGAGGCGCCCACGGCCAGCTCGCTGCGGCCTTCATGCAGAGCCAGGCAGCGCAAGCTTTTATCGCTGATGCGCAGCAGGTTTTCGAGCCGAAAATCATCGCCGCGCAGCACGGCCAGCGTGCCGTCGGCTAGGGCGCAGTACAGGCGCTGGCGGCTGGCCGAATACACTATTTCGAAGATGGCCACCGGGGGTAGGGCCGTGGCAAAAGCCAGCGTGCGGGTCTGCAAGTCGAGCGCTTGCACGCCCTGGAAATTGTGCCCTAGCAGCAGTAAGCCGCGCGCCGGCAGCTCAAGCAGCGCATACACCGAGTTTTCGACCCGGGCCAGCAGCTGGCCGTCAGCCGCGGGGTGGGCGCTGTCCCAGGCCACTACCATGCCATCGGCGCTGCCCGAAAACACCTGGTCGGCGCCAGCCCGGCCAGCCAGCGCGTACACCGCGTCGGAGTGGCCGGCCAGGGTACCGAGGCGGGTAGCGGTGGGGCGAGGCGGGGGGGTAGGGACAAGCATCTGGGGTCAAAGGTCGGCACGGATGCCGCAATGACCCACGCTGGGCCCGGCGGCTTCTGCTCGGCCCACGCACCGGCCGCTTGCCCAAAAGCCGCGGTGGCCCCGCTACCTTCGCTACTCGCTTTTGTATGCCGCTTCACTCGCTCACGTCCCTGCCCGGCGGCCCGCTCCTGGGCCTCTGGCACCTCACCGAACCGCCGGCCGTGCTTTGGCCATTGCTCGCCGACGCGGCGGCCTACGCCCCGCTGCTGCCCGCCCGCGCCGATGGCCCGCGCCAGGCGCAGTGGCTGGCCGGGCGGGTGCTGGTGCAGCGGCTGCTGGCAGCGGGGCCCACCCCTACCCCCCAGCTGCTGCGCAACGATGCCACCGGCCGGCCTTTTCTGGAAGGGGTAGGGCCCGCGCCGGCCGTGTCGCTCTCGCACTCGGGGGCGTGGGTGGCGGCGCTGCTGGCGGCCCCTGGCCAGCCGGTGGGCGTCGATGTGGAAGTGGTGCGCGACAAGGCCCAGCGCATTGCGCGCAAGTTTCTCACCGCGCACGAATTAGCAGCTACAACAGCCGTATCCCTCCCCCCCCTGCCTGGCACCGACGCGCCGCAAGAATTGTTCAGCCTGCTCTGGAGCGCCAAGGAAACACTGTATAAACTAGCGGGCCAGCGCGGCATTATTTTCCGCGAAAACCTGCTGCTCGACCTGCCCACCGGGCCCTGGCCCGTGCCGGGCACGCTGCCCGCCCGGCTGCACCTGGCCAGTGGCAGTTCCCGGCACCAGATTTGTTATCTTCGGCCGGCAGCGGGCTACGTACTCACCTACTGCTACTAGCTTTTTCGCCCGTTCAGCCCGCGGTTTGCGCCGCGCTTTCTCCCTTGGTTCTTTCTACTCCCGCCATGTTTTTTCGCAAACTTCCAGTTCTGCTGGCCACCGCCTTGCTGCTAGCCAGCGTCACGGTCGGCATTGCCCGCGCCCAAGGCACGGTAGGCGATTTTACGGTGCAAAAAACGGGGGGGGGCAGCACGTCGCTCAGCGCCTACAACAGCCAAAAAGCAGTAGTTGTGGTGTTTATGAACCCTGCCTGCGCCTACACCCGCCTCTACCAAGAGCGCCTGGCGGCTCTACAAAGCGCCTACAGCGGCCGGGGCGTGCAGTTTATGTTCGTTAATGTGCCCATCAACCTCGACGCGGCCGAGGGCGGCGGGGGCACGCTGGCTACTTTCACCGATGAGGGCGGCGCCAGCGCGGCTCTAGGCGTGAGCAAGACCACCGAAGCTGTGGTGCTGCAGCCGGGCGGCGGCTCATTTGCCGTACGCTACCGCGGTGCCATCGACGATAACCCCCAGGTAGCCAGCGGCGTGCAGCAGCATTATTTACAACAAGTGCTCGACAATGTGCTGGCCGGCCGCCCCGCCGGCGTAGCCGACAAGCGCGCCGCCGGCTGCCTGATTAAGCGCTAGGCTTTCTAAATAAAAACAGCACGTCATGCTTCGACAAGCTCAGCATGACGTGCTGTTTTTATTTCTTACTAGTTCTTAAGCAACCCTTTACTCTTCCTCTGTTTCCTCCTCCTGCGCGCTGGGCTCGAGCAAAATGGCTAGCAGCTGGGCTACTTCGGCCACTTTGGCGGGTTCCTGCAGCTTTTCGAAGCCGACTTGCAGGTTGCGCATGGCGCGGCGCACAATGTCGAGGTGGGTGCAGGGCTCGTAGAAGGTGCCTTGCGACGTGATGCCGAGCTGGCCTACATAGTGCTCGATATCGGCCTTAGACAGGATAATGCCCCGGTTGTAGCAGTTGATATAGAAGGGTAGCACGGCGGTATCGTCGTCCTCCTTCTTTACCAAGTACGTGAGCACAAACAAGTTGGGCAGGTTCACGCCAAACACCGGCAAGTCGAGACGCTGGGCTACCAGCAGGTAGATAACGCAGAGCGAGAGCGGGTTGCCGCGCTTGGTTTCGAGCACCCGGTGCAGCATCGAATTAGCGGGCGAGTGAAAATGCTGCGTATTGGCGGCAAACTTGTGGTTGCGAAAAATGACGTGGTTGAGCACTTGCACCTGGTCGGCAGGGTGCATTTCGGGGCGCAGCAGCGTCCAGGCTTCAAAGCGCAGCTGCTCGATGGCGCGGTTGAGCGCCTGCAAATCGGCGTCGGGGTATTGGTACGAGTTCAGCAGCCACATGCCCTCTAGCAGGTCGGGCTCGGCCGAATCGCGCCACACACGCAGGCGCTGCTGCAGCCCTTCAAATTGCAGCTGGTGAATGAGGTCTTCGAGGCGGCTCTGCTGCTGGGGGTCCAGGGTTTCTTCCCATGATTCTTCCAGAAACGGAATGATGGCCTCGCCCAGGTTCTGGATTTCGCCCTGAATTTGGGGAGCGATTTCCGGGTCGTCGAGCAGCGAGATGAGGGCTTTGATTTCGTTGGTAGTCATGCGGGCAAATGTGGTCCCAGGCGGGTGGCGGGGCGAAATTTAACACCCGGCAGCCGGCTTTTTGTTCAGCAAAAAGGCCCGGCCCGCGCCAATAAATGCGCGGGCCGGGCCCTACCCCCCTGACTGCGCGCAGGTTAGCGCAACAAGTTGGTTTTGGCTAGGTCTACCAGCTCGCTGCCGCGGCCGTTCATCAGCGCTTTCAGCGCATAGAGGCTAAAGCCTTTGGCTTGCGCTACTTCAACGTGAGGCGGCATGCTTAGCTCCTGGCGGTTTACGACGGCATCGACTACCACGGGGCCGTCGTGGGCCAGGGCCTGGCGCAGCACGCTTTCTAGGTGCGCGGGGTCGCTCACGCGGTAGCCCTGCACGCCGGCGGCCTGGGCCAGCTGGCCAAAATCGGGGTTGTCGAGCTCGGTGCCGTACTCCAGCGTGCCAGCGGCTTTCATCTCCAGTTCTACAAAGCCGTAAGCGCTGTTGTTGAAGATGATAACCTTCACGGGCACCTTCAGCTGGCGCAGCGTCAGCAGCTCGCTTAGCAGCATGGCAAAGCCGCCATCGCCACACAACGCTACCACCTGGCGGCCGGGATAAGCCAGCGCCGCGCCAATGGCCTGCGACAGTGCCCCGGCCATGCTGCCGTGCACAAAAGAGCCTACCAGGCGCCGCCGGCCATTCATGTGCAGGTAGCGCGCCGCCCAAATAGTGGGCGTGCCCACGTCGCAGGTGAAAATAGTATCCTCATCGCCCAGCTCGTCGAGCAGGCGCGCCACGTGCTGGGGGTGCAGCGTAGCGGCCCCGGCGTCGCCGGTGGCCAGCTCGGCTAGGCCCTGCTCGTCGGCCTGGTGGCGCTCCTGGGCTTCCTTCAGGTGGGCGTCGTCGGTGCGGGGGTTCAGCAGGGGTAGCAGGTGCTGCACGGTTTCGGCCACGGTGCCGTGCAGGCCCACTTCCACGCGGGTGCGGCGGCCCAGGTGTAGTGGCCGGGTATCGACCTGCACCACGCGGGCGTTTTCGGGAAAAAACTGGCGGTACGGGAAATCGGTGCCCAGCATGAGAATGGCATCGGCATCCATGAGGGCGTGGTAGCCGGCGGGCATCCCCAACAAGCCAGTCAGGCCCACATCGTAGGGGTTATTGGGCTGCACGCTCTCCTTACCGCGCAGGGCGTGCACTACGGGCGCTTGCAGCGCGGCGGCCACTTGCAGCAGCTCGGTGTGGGCCTCGGCGCAGCCAATACCGGCCAGGATGGTTACTTTCTCACATTCATTGAGCAAAGCGGCGGCAGCGGCCAGCTTATCGGCAGTCGGCACTACGGCGCTGGCGGGGCCCAGCGAAGCCAGGCGAGGCGTGGGCGCTTCGGCTTCGAGGTGGGCCACGTCGCCGGGAATAACAACTACCCCTACCCCCCTCATACCCAGCGCCGCCTGAATAGCGCTCTCGACCATGCGCACGGCCTGGTCGGGTGTAGAGATGACTTCACAGTAGTGGCTGCACTCCTGAAAGAGCCGCTCGGGGTGGGTTTCCTGAAAGTAGCCGGTGCCGATTTCAACGCTCGGAATGTGGGCCGCGATGGCCAGCACCGGCACCCGCGAGCGGTGGCAATCAAATAATCCGTTGATTAAGTGCGTGTTGCCGGGTCCGCACGAGCCAGCGCATACGGCCAGGTCGCCAGTAAGAAAGGCCTCGGCGCCAGCCGCAAACGCGCCAGCTTCCTCGTGCCGCACTTGAATAAACTCGATGCCCTCCCGGGTGCGGATGGCATCGGTAATGCCGTTGAGCGAGTCGCCTACCAAGCCAAACACGCGCTTGACGCCGGCGGCTTGCAGGGTGTCGAGAATGATATCGGAAACTGATTTCTTAGCCATGGATTACGGAATTTTTAGGGGCTTTACGCAGGAAAGCGGCAAGTGGTACGGCGGCGGCCAGGCGGCGCGCCCCTACCCCACCCCAGCATTCCAAATAATCACTAGCCTAAAAATCGCTGACTCCTGATGGTTTTTCTTCCCATCCCTACCCCCCTCGTTTGCCCCAGCCAGCGCCAAGCCAGGACGCCGGCCAGGGCTGCGCTTAGCGCTTGAGGCTGCCGAGCGCAGCGCCGGCCAGCGTCACTTTCACGCTGTCGCCGAGGCGGTGGTGCAGCTGCGAAATCTGCACGTTGTCGAGCACTAGCTCGCTTTGATGCGCTAGCGTCAGGTTGGCGTCGGCGATGTGGTTGCCGCTGTTTAGCTGCAAAATGGGGTGGCTGCCGGGCGTAGTGCCCACCACGGCGCGCAGCAGCCCGAGCCGGTTATTGGCCAGCTCGACCCGGCTGCCCCGGTCCTGGTGCAGGCTTAGGCTGTCTTGCGTAAAGCCCTGGACCAGAATAGTGCGGCCCACAACCGTGGGGCTATGGCGCAGCTGGCCAGCTACCTCATAGGTGCCATCGGTGGTGAGTGCGGTCAGGCGCGGGCAGCTGATTACCACCGTTTCACCCCAGCCCAGCGTTTCGGGCTCGCCCAGCAGGGCCAGCGCAATGCGCAGCTGCCCACCCTGCTGGCTCACCCGCAGCAGCTTGGCTGCCGCGGGGTTTACCCGCACACTAAATGGCCCAGCCAGCACCTTCACGTTTATCCTACTGGCGGCCGGAATAGCTATTTCGGTAAAGTTCTTAAAATTGAGCACTTCGTAGTTGCGCAGCGGGTCTTTGTAGGCGCCCGAACGGTACTCAGTGCGCAGGGCCATGTTGTAGGCCGTGAGCGAGGCCAGCAGCACGAGCAGGGCAGCCAGCAGGTAGGTGGTGCTAGTTTTCATGGGGGGTAGGCGCTAGGGGCGCGGCTTGTTCCGTTTTGAAGGCTTCGTAGCGCTGAGCCAGCTCGGCCAGGCTAATGTCCAGCAGCGAAATAGTGTTGAAAAACGCGGGCAACTCGTGCTGCAAAAACCGCTCGCGGCGCGCGGCGCGCACCTGCGCCGCCCCGGCCGGCGCCACAAATAGCCCCAGGCCGCGCCGGTTGTATACCACGCCCTGGCTTTGCAGCAGCTCGTAGGTGCGCATCACGGTATTGGGGTTGACTTGCAGATCGGCGGCCAGCTCGCGCACCGACGGAATTTTTTGGTCGGGCGGCCACTGCTGGCGCAGCACCTGCTCGCCCACGTAGCTGGCTATCTGGAGATAAATCGCCTCCTTATCAGAGAATTCCATGCGCTAGAGCTGTTTTTCGGTGAGGCGGGCGTAGGCCGCGGCCCAGAGTAGGGCGGCCAGGGCCAGGGGCAGCAGCACCAGCCACCTTTCCTGCGTGTGCGGGAGCAGCAACGGTCCCGCGCCATTTATCGCCGCTGCATCGAAGGGAATGGCCATGCCCAGCTTGCCATCGACCCAATGGTTTAGCAACTTGAAATTGAGTGTTCCAATTAGCAAAGCGCCCCCCAGGCCCAAGAAGGCCGTTTTTATAAAAGCTAAGCGCGAAAAGAAAATGCTACCCCATAGCGCCAGGCCGTGCAAGGCCAAAAACAACCGCAGGCCGGGTATTTCCTTGCCGCCCAACAGGGGTAGTAGCGGGCCGGGCTCCGGGCTCATGAGGTGCATCGCCAGCCAGTCGGCCAGGTAGAAAGCCGCTGTAAAAACCACCAGAAACAAGGGCAGCGATACCAGCCAGGCCAGCAGGTATTTTTCCAGCTGCGAGGCGGGTAGCGTGAGCGCCAGCGCGGCCTGTCGCCCCACCCCAAACTGCCCAAAAGCCATGCTGGCAAACAAGCAGCCCGCGCCCAGCAGCAGCAGCTCAAACAGGATAGCCTGCGTGGCCTGGTTCAGCGGCCGGTGCTGGATGTAGGTAAAGAAGCCCAGCAGTAGCAGCAAGCCGCCCAGTAGCACGGCCGCGCCTAGTACGTAGGTTTTCCAGGATTCGGCAGTGTGCTTACGCAACAGGCGGCCAAAGCGCGTGAGGTTAAAGTACTGGCTCATGTTGCAGCTGAAGTTGGGTGAGGTAGGTAGCTAGGGTAGTATCGGGGCCGGTGAGGGCATTGAAAAGCAACTCCAAATCGACCTTGCTGAAGGCGCCGCCCTGGTTGGGCCGGATAACTTGCTGGCCGCGCACCGAGGGCGCGGCGTAGAGTGCCTCGGGCACGGCGGCGCCCACCGGCGCGGTGCCAAAGCTGAGCTGCTCGGCTAGGTCGTCGAGGCTGGCGTTGAGCACGATGCGGCGCTGGTGCAGCACCAGCACGGTATCGATGAGGCTGTCGAGGTCGCGCACCTGGTGGGTCGAGATAATGACGCAGCGCTCCTCGCCGAGCGCGCCCGCCACAAGCTTGCGAAACTGCGCCTTGCTTGGAATGTCGAGGCCGTTGGTGGGCTCGTCGAGCACTAGCAGGCCGGTATTAGTGGCCAAGGCAAAGGCAATGAGCGCCTTTTTCTGCTGGCCGTAGGAAAGCGTCGTGAGCCGGGCCAGCGCGGGCACGTCGAACTCGCGCAGGTAGTCATGAAAGGCCGCCACATCGAAGCGCGGGTAGAAAACGCCCGTGCTGGCCGCCAGCTGCGTGGCCGACACGGGCGGCACCTGCACGTCTTCGGGCAAGAAAAACAGGTCTTCGAGCGTGGCGGGGCGGCGCCGGGCCGCCGCGTGGCCATCTACCTCGCAGGTGCCGCTCAGCGGAAAGGCCAACCCCACCAGGTTTTTGAGCAGCGTCGACTTGCCCGCGCCGTTCTTCCCCAGCAGGCCGTAGATGTGGCCCCGGCGTAGGTCCAGGCTCAGGTTTTCTAGTTGCAGCACTCGGCGCGAGTACCCAAAGTGCAGGTTACGAATGCGAACCATAAACGGAGCGTTTTAGTGTATTACTAAACTAGTACACTACAAATGTAGCTGGGATTTCCACCCTTCCTACTCGGGTGCCGAGAAAACCGAATTTTTCTAGTTCGTCCTAGCAAACGCAGCGCGGTCATCAGGGGCCCTACCCCCCTACTCACTGTCCGGTTCGCCCAGGCTACCTAACTCGGCCATAATTTCATAAACCCTTCATCTACAAATAAAAGCACGCATTATTTCAGCAGCCATTCGGCAACTTTCGTAAGCATTCTCGGTAAAACAACCTCCTCTTATCAGCCGGACTACCCCACCTGCACCGGCGTTTTTTCAGTTTCATCAAATGGCTGCTCCCCAATTCCTTTTTGCCACCGGCATCGAAAACAGCAACCCTACCATCCAAAACGGCCGCGTGCGCCAGGATGAGCTGGAGAAGTGTGGGCACTACCAGTTTTGGCAAAAGGACTTCGACGCGGTGCAGGAGCTGGGCATTGAGGTGCTGCGCTACGGGCCGCCGATTCATACAACCTGGACGGGGGTAGGGAAGTACGACTGGTCGTTTGCCGACTTGACGTTCAACGATTTGCTGCGGCGCAACATCTTGCCCATCGTGGATTTGTGCCACTTTGGAGTACCCGACTGGCTAGGCAATTTTCAGAATCCTGATTTCCCAGCGCTGTTTGCGCAGTACGCCGGCGACTTTGCCCGGCGCTTTCCGTGGGTGCAGCTCTACACGCCGGTGAACGAGATGTACATCTGCGCCGAGTTTTCGGCCCTGTACGGCTGGTGGAACGAGCAACTCAGTAGCGACCAGGCTTTCGTAACGGCCCTCAAAAACATTGTGAAGGGCAACGTGCTGGCTATGCACGCCATCTTGGCGGTGCGGCCCGACGCACTGTTTATCCAGAGCGAATCATCAGAATATTTCCACGCCTCGAACCCCGACGCCATCAAGCCGGCCGAGCTACTGAACGCCAAGCGCTTCCTGTCCTTGGACCTCAACTATGGCCGCCGCGTCGATTCGGACATGTATGAGTACCTGATGGACAGCGGCATGACGCGCGCCGAGTACCATTTCTTTCTGGATAATAATCTCAAGCACCAGTGCATCATGGGCAACGATTATTACCGTACCAACGAGCACCGCGTGCGGCCCGACGGCAGCACCACGGCTTCGGGCGAAATATTTGGCTATCACGTCATTACCACGCAGTACCACGACCGCTACAAGCTGCCCGTAATGCACACCGAAACCAATCTGTGGCAAGGCCCCAACGGCGACGAGGCTGTGAACTGGCTTTGGAAGGAGTGGGCCAACGTGCTGCGCGTGCGCAACGACGGCGTGCCCATCGTGGGCTTTACTTGGTACTCACTCACCGACCAGGTGGATTGGGATACCGCTCTGCGCGAAAACAACGGCAACCCGAACCCACTGGGCCTCTTTGACTTAAATCGTAATATTCGCCCCGTGGGTGAGGCCTATAAAAAGCTCATCAGCCAGTGGAAGCAGGTGCTGCCCACCCAAACGGCCTGCCTGCAAGTACCCTTCATCATGCCGCAGGAAAGCAACGCCGCCTGGGCCCGCCAGCAAAAAGACATGGCGCAGCAAGCACAAAGCCAGCCCGCTGCTGCTACGGCCAACGCGCCACTGCAAGACAACCACTAACTGTAGCGTGGACTTTTAGTCCGCGCGTATGAACGCTATCGCAAGCCACCAACGTGCGGGCTAAAAGTCCGCGCTACATCCCTACCCCCCATGCGCTTCCAAGATAAAGTAGTCATCATCACGGGCGGAGCCAGCGGCATCGGCCTAGCCATTGCCAAGCGGCTGGCTTCGGAAGGCGCGCGCCTGGTGCTGGCCGACATCAACCAGGCCAACCTCGACCAGGCCGTGCCCGATGTGCAAAAAGCCGGCGCGCCCGAAGCGCTCGCCAGCCTGTGCAACGTAGCCGACGAAAACCAGGTAGCGGCCACGGTGCAGGCCGCCCTGGCCAAATTTGGGCGCCTCGACGTCATCATCAATAACGCGGGCCTCATGCAATTTAAGCCCCTGGAGGAGCTGAGCGGCGAAGACTGGCTACGCGTGCTGAGCGTGGATTTGCTGGGGGCGTTTTACTTCACCAAGCAAGCGTTTTTGCACATGAAGCCGGGCGGCGCGATTGTAAATGTGGCCAGCATCCACGCCATTGCTACCGAGGCGCTGGTGGCGCCCTACGCCGCCGCCAAAGCCGCCGTGCTCTCGCTCACCCGCTCGTCGGTGATTGAGGGCAAGCCCAAGGGCATCCGCACCAACGTGGTGCTGCCGGGCGCCATCGACACGCCTATGCTTTGGAATAATCCCAACGTGAAGTCGGGGGTAGAGAAAATTAACCCCAGCGACGTAGGTAAGCCCGAAGACGTGGCCGCCGCGGTTGCCTACCTGGCCTCCGACGATGCGGCTTTCGTGCAGGGCGCCGAGGTGCGCGTAGACGGCGGGCGGCTGGACCACCTATAGGCTGGCCGGGTTAATCGGGTTGCGAGGGCAGCTTTTCGGTGGGCTGCGCGGCGGCACCCCGGTGCAATATTTTATACGTCAGGTTGACAACCACATTGTTTTTGGCCGCCGTGTTTTGCAAGATGAATTGCCCCTGCGTGGTCGTATAGTTGTAGTTGGCTTGGTTGACGTAGCCCAGTTGCAGAAAAAAGTGCTTGTCGAATTGGTAGCCCACGCCGCCGTACAGGCGGTTGCGCTCGAAAACCGGGCCTTTGGGATTGAGAAAAATCTCGTCGTAGCCGACTAAAAACACTGTACCGGGCTCAATCTTCTTGTGATTAAGCGGCAAAAAGGCGTTGAAGCGGTAGCGGAAGCGCTGCCGAAACTCGGTGCGGTCGTCGCGAAACGTAAACCAACGCTGCTCAATGCGGTAGCGGTGCTCAATTTTGAGGCGGTGCGAATACTGGGTCAGCACCAGTTGCTCCCACAGGCGCTTTTCGTTGTTGAGCGGGCCCGCGCCAAGGTCCTGGTAGTCGGAAGTGGTGTAACGCCCGCCCGCTATAGTAGCCGTAAAATTGGGGTCAATGTCGAAGCTACCCCCCGCCTTCAGCTCGTTGTAGAAGTAATCGTGAAACACGCCATTGGTGCGGGCCTGCGCCTCGACAAAGCCACCCCAGCGATTGGTAGCGCTGCCGGGCAGCTGCACCGTGCCCACCAGCCAGCTACACCAAGGCTGCTCAGGGTTGAGGGGCGTTTGGGCGTGAGCTTGCCCGGCTGCCAAGGCCAATAGTACCCCCGCGAAAGTAAAAGTGCGCATTTAGTAATACTAGCAGCCCATTTGTTAATGGCCGCTTCACAAAGGTAAAGCGGCCAAGTAGTAGTGCCCCCCTGGCCGCCGTCGCGAGCTACGCGCGCAATAGCAGCTAGGGTCCTTCCGCACGCTAAGCAGTAGCTTCATACCCGACTATAAAACTGCCTAACAGGCTACTAGAATTATACTCACACCTGAATGACCCCGACATTATATGCCTTCTCAATCGGCGCATGATTAGCCGCCGAGATTCCCTCCGAAATAACCTTGCGCGTTTCGAGCGGGTCAATCACCGCATCTACCCAGAGGCGAGCGGCCGCATAGTAGGGCGATAATTGCTCCTCGTAACGGGCTTTGATGCGGTCGAGCAGCTCCTTTTCGGCTTCGGGGGTGATGACTTCGCCTTTGGCTTTGAGGCTGGCAACTTGGATTTGGAGGAGCGTATTGGCGGCTGCGGCACCGCTCATCACGGCGAGTTGAGCGCTAGGCCAAGCCACGATGAGGCGCGGGTCGTAGGCTTTGCCGCACATGGCGTAGTTGCCCGCGCCGTAGCTGTTGCCAATGATGACCGTAAACTTTGGCACTACGCTATTGGCCATAGCATTGACCATCTTTGCGCCATCCTTGATGATGCCGCCCTGCTCGCTTTGGCTGCCCACCATGAAGCCCGATACATCGTGCAGAAACACTAGCGGAATACGCTTCTGGTTGCAGTTCATGATGAAGCGCGCTGCTTTATCGGCCGAGTCGGAGTAAATGACGCCGCCCATCTGCATCCCAGTTTTCTTAGATTTTACGATTTTGCGCTGGTTGGCTACGATGCCCACCGCCCAGCCGTCGAAGCGGGCCAGTCCGCAGATAAGTGTCTGGCCATACAGGTCCTTATAGGGCTCAAACTCCGAATTATCGACCAAGCGGTTGATGATTTCCATCATGTCGTAGGGCTTGGCGCGGTCGGCGGGCAGCTGGCCGTAGAGCTCACTTTCGGGCAGTGCGGGGGGGGTAGGCGCCTTGCGGCTGAAACCGGCGGTGGGTTGTGCGCCCAGCTTGTCGAAGATATTGCGGATGTGGTCGAGCGCCTCTTCGTCGGTGTCGAACTTATAGTCCGTCACGCCCGACACCTCGGAGTGCATGGCCGCGCCGCCCAGCGCCTCGTTGTCAATGGTTTCGCCGATGGCCGACTTTACCAGGTACGAGCCGGCTAAGAACACCGAGCCCGTGCCGCTCACTATCATGGCCTCGTCGCTCATAATGGGCAGGTAGGCACCACCCGCCACGCACGGCCCCATGATGGCCGAAATCTGCACGATGCCCATGCTCGACATCACCGCGTTGTTGCGAAAAATGCGGCCAAAGTGCTCTTTATCTGGAAAAATCTCGTCTTGCATCGGCAGGTACACGCCCGCCGAATCGACCAGATAAATGATGGGCAACTTGTTTTCGAGGCTGATTTCCTGGGCCCGCAAGTTCTTCTTAGCCGTGATGGGAAACCAAGCGCCGGCCTTCACGGTGGCATCGTTGGCCACCACCACGCACTGCCTGCCCTGCACGTAGCCGACCACTACCACCACGCCGCCGCCGGGGCAGCCACCCTCCTCTTGGTACATACCTTCGCCAGCGAAGGCACCGATTTCGACCTGGGCCGCGCCCTTGTCGAGTAGGTAGGCAATGCGCTCGCGGGCCGTGAGCTTGCCCTTGGCTTTGTGGGCGGCAATGCGTTTTTCGCCGCCGCCTAGGGCCACGCGGGCTAGCTTCTGGCGTAGTTGGTAGGTGAGTTGCTGGAGGTGGTCTTCGTTGCGGTTAAACTCGATATTCATGGTCGGCAGGCTGGGTGGGAGGGGGTAGGGAGCAAGAAAAAACCCGCCCTTGTGGGGCGGGTTTCAAAGATACGAACTGCGTTAGCTGGGTTGCCTAGTTGGTAATGGCAGGAGCGGCAGTAACCTTTTTGGTTTCGTTGGTTACCGAGCCGTCAGGGTTTTTAGTGGTTTCCTTTTTGGTTTTCTCCTTGCCACCGCCAAACACAGAGAAGTGTACGTAGCGCTTGGGGTTAGCCTTCATGTCCGAAATCAGCGCGTTGGAGCTGGCAGCCGTGGCGTTCAGGTTCTTGTAAAGCAGCGAGTCGTTGATGAGCTTGCCGAGCGAGCCGGTTTTATCGTTCAAGGCCGCGCTCACTCCTTTAAGCGAGGTTTGCGCCTCAGTCAGTGTAGCGTTTAAGTTGCGCAGGGCTGGGCCCACGGGAGCGCTTTTGAGCGAATCGGATAGCTGGCCGAAGTTGCTGGCGATACGATCAAGCTTACCCGTCGTCTTATTGAGGGCAACGCTCATTTGCGCAAAGTTGCGAGTAATCTGGTTGATGTTGGCTTGGTTGGCAGCAATGAGGCGCTGCAGTGCTTCGGTGCTCTCGCGGGCACCCACCAACGTACCCTGGATGTTGGTTTGAGCGTCTTTGTTCAGGAAGCCGTTGATGTGCGACAAGGTCGAGTTTACCGTGTCGAGCAGCACCGTAGCGCGGGCCTGCACAATATCCGTGATACTTACGGCGGTGGTTGTTTTCAGCGTTTCGCCGCCGTTAAACTTCTTGGAGTCGGCGCCGAGCATTAGGGTGATGGTTTTAGAACCGAGCAACGAGCCACTCAAACCAGCCTTAGTAGAGTCGCCGAGTTGAATGCCTTTGTCCAATTCCAGCGAAGCCTTGATGGCGTTATTCTGCTCGGGCTGCAATTCTAGGTTTTTAACCTGGCCTACTTTGATGCCATTGAGAATAACCGGGGCGCCCACATTAAGGCCGTCTACCTTTGGATAAATGGCGTAGTACGTGCGGTCGCTAGACAGCAAGTTGCTGCCTCGCAGAAAGTTAAACCCGATAGCCAGGGCCACAAGTGCCACTACGGCCAACAGGCCGACTTTTATTTCTTTAGACACAGGAAAGTAGATTTAAGCTGATGTGAGCTAATTGCTGGATGGATAGGCACCCCGGATAGTTGCAGCGGTGCGCGGAATACTGCCCTTAACGGCAAATCGCGCCCGTATGTTGGGCCGATGAGTAAGCCCGGCCGTCGCTACTTGGTTGGGGTGCCTTCGAGGTCGCGCTTATACTCGCTAAACGCCCGGTAAATGCCTCCGGCAATGGCCTGTTGGCCGGCGTTGGTATCGAGGTAGTTTTCTTCGTTGGGGTCAGTTAGAAAACCGGCCTCTACTAGCACCGAAGGCATGGTAGACTTCCAAAGTACTAAAAAGCCCGCTTGCTTGACGCCGCGCGAAACGCGCCCCACCTTGGTGCGAAACTGCCGGTCGATGCGCTGGGCCAGCCGCAGCGAGTTGGTGATATAGGCGCTCTGAAAAAGCGAAAAAAGGATGTGCGACTGCGGCGAGCGCGGGTCGAAGCCGTCGTAGCGCTGCTTGTAGTTTTTTTCTTGCAGGATAACGGCGTTCTCGCGCTGCGCCACGCCTAGGTTGGCGTTGGTCTTGTGCAGGCCCATGGTCCAGACTTCGGTGCCGTGCGAGCCGCGGGGGCCGGCGTTGCAGTGCACCGAGATGAAGAGGTCGGCGTGGTTGCGGTTGGCGATGGCGGCCCGCTCATCGAGCTCAATAAACACGTTGGTCTTGCGGGTGTAGATAACCCGTACGCCAGGCGAGTTGGTTTCTATCTGCTGGCCCAGCTTCTTAATGATGGCCAGCGCCACGTCGGCCTCGTGGGCATCGACGCCGTTGCACCCAATGTCTTTGCCGCCGTGGCCGGCGTCGAGCACTACCGTGCGCAGGCGATAGCGGTTTTCGGAGCGATTAGCCAATGGCTCGATGCCATTCGCCAGCCTATCGCTGCCGGCCGCGCTATCCTCCCCCACCGCTTGCGGCGGCGTTGCGTTGTCTTCCGAATGGGGCCGCTCGCTAGCGGAGCCAACAGCGAGCAGCTGACAGCTAGCCGCTAGTAAAAGCGCAATAATCCGCACGTTAGTCGTTGGGGAAAAAACCAAGTCGCTGGCAACCCTTCACGGGGTCAGCGGCCTCTTATCTTTGTAGTAAGCCTCAAAAGTAATTCACTCGGTGGCTTTAGGTAACTTGCTTTTCTCCAACACTATTTTTTCGGGTCTTTTTTGGCGCGGCCGCGGGGGGCTGGCGGCTGTGCTGGGCCTGTGGCTGCTGGCCGGCCTGGGCACCGCGCGGGCCCAAACTACTACCCCCGACTCGACCGGCACCAACCGGCGGCGGGCAGGCTCGGTGCCTACCCAGCCGGTGCGCAATCTCAACTACGACCGCAACGCGCCCCAAAGCCCCCCGCCGCCCGGCGTCAGAAACACGGGCCAGCCCTCAATGCCCGGCGTGTCGCGCAAGCCCGCGCCCAGCCTCACGCCCGACAGCACCGGCCTGCTAGCCGACACCAGCCGCCGCACCCGCGACTCGCTCAACCTGGTTATTCTGCGGCGGCGCAGCCAAGTCGAAACCACGGTGAATTACGCCGCCAAGGACTCGATTCAGTTCGACGTGACGAGCCGCATTGCCAAGCTCTATAACAAGGCCACGGTGGACTACGGCAAGATGAGCCTCAAGGCCGCGCTCATCACCGTGAACTATGGCAACAGCACGGTGCAGGCCGTGGGCCGCCGCGACTCGGTGAAAAACCGCATGGCCGACCAGCCGCTCTTTAAAGACGCCGAGGGCACGTACTCGGCGGGCAAGATTAACTACAATTTCAAAACCAAGAAGGGCAAAATAGCGGAGGTCGTGACCCAGCAGGGCGAGGGCTACATCCACGCCGAAGTGGTGAAGAAGCTGCCCGACAATGACTTCTACGGCCTCAATGGCCGCTACACCACCTGCAATCTGGAGCACCCGCACTTCTATATTCAGGCGGGGCGCATGAAGGTGGTACCGGGCCAGAAAGTCATTACCGGACCCTTCCACATGGTAATTGCCGACGTGCCGCTGCCCATCGGGCTGCCGTTTGGCTACTTCCCTACCCCCCACGCGGGGCGCGGGTCGGGGTTTATTATTCCTACGTTTGGGCAGGGCCAGCAGCGGGGCTACTCGCTCACCAACGGCGGCTACTACTGGGCGCCCAACGACTACATCGGCGTGCGCGTGACGGGCGACATCTACGCTGGCAACTCGGACCGCTTTGGGGGCTGGGGCCTGGCTACGGAGCTGACGTACCGCAAGCGCTATAAGTACCAAGGCAGCTTTCGGTTTACGTATGCGCAGCAGCCGGTGGCACCGATTCTCAGCACCACAACCATCGTCAACAGCGATTACTTGTACTCCAACTCCATCAACACGTTTTGGATAAGCTGGAGCCACTCGCCTACCCCCCTGCCGGGCGGCGGCGTTTTCTCGGCCAGCGTGCAGGCGGGCAGCAGCTCCTATAATAAGGTGAACACGCTGAACGCGCGCCAGCTGCTATCGGCTACCTTCAACTCGACCATCAGCTACAGCAAAACCTCGCGCCGGCTGCCTATCAACTACTCTGTTCAGCTGGCCCAGAGCCAGAACGTGCAAACGGGCGTGATGGACTTTACGCTGCCCTCGGTGAACGTGGGCCTGGCGCGGCAGTACCCGTACCAGCTATTTAAGAAGCAGGCCACGGGCGCTTGGTACGAGCAGTTTGCGGTGAGCTACAACCTGGTAGCCCAAAACCGTATCAGTAGCCTAGTGCAGGCGCGCACGCTCACTAGCGAGCTGCCACTGCTGGGCGGCAGCAGCACGAGCTCCACTATCCCGGTGAATTTTAAGAATATCGGCCAGCTGCTGCGCAATGCTCAGAATGGCATGCAGCACCAGTTTCAGATAACGCTGCCCTCGGCGGCGGTGCTCAGCCGCCACGTGCAGATTACGCCTTCGGTGAACTACGGCGAAACCTGGTATTCGCAAAAGTTGAACTACTCGTTTGTGGGCGCGCCGGTGAATGCGGTGCGCATCGACACGACGTATGGCTTTAACCGGGCCTATTCGTACTCGGCCAACTTGTCGGCCACGACCAACTTCTATGGCCAGCTCAACTTCAAGGGCGACCACTACGTAAAGGCCATTCGCCACAAGGTGACGCCCAGCCTGAGCTATGCCTACTCGCCCGACCTAGCCAGCAGCTCGCAGTACGACGCCTTTACCGAAGGGCAGGCGGGCTTCAACAGCCTGCAGAGCGCCTATTCGACACGCCTGCTCGACCCGCGCCAGTTTACGCGCTACCAGGGTGCGTATGCCAACTCGGCCAGCGCCCGCGTGAGCCAACTGTCCTTTAGCGTCCAGAACAGCATCGAGATGAAGGTGCGCAACAACCGCGACACCACCGGCACCGACCCCTACAAGAAGGTGAGCCTGGCCGATGGCATCGACTTGAACGTGGGCTACAACTTCGCGGCCGACTCGCTCAAGCTCTCAAACCTGAAACTGGGCTACCGCGTGCAGATTGCCAAGAAGCTGAACGTGGTGGTGAGCAGCACGTTCTCGTTTTACCAGCGCGACTCGACCGGGCGCCAGCTCAACCGCTACCTGCTCGATTTGGAGCAGCGTAATTATCGCCTGGCGCGCATCCTGAACGCCAACCTGAGCCTGGGCTACCAGTTCAACCCGGCGGCACGGCCCAAGAGCGCAGCTAATATTCCGCGGGCCACGGCGCCCAGCAACGACCCGGTGCTGGGCTCGCCGCTGCAGCAGCAGATTTATGCCGACTACATCGACTTTGATATTCCGTGGGAAGCCAACTTGCAGTATACGGCCAGCTACAGCACGGCCAATGCGCCCATCCGGCCCATTTTGTACGGCTCGCTGCCGCTGCTTTCGGGTAGCTCCGTCACGGCCAGCGGCTCGGTCAAGCTCACGCCCAACCTGCGCCTGAGCACCAGCCTCAACTACAACTTCACCCAAGGCACGCTGGTGTACCCCACCGTCAATTTCACGCGCGACCTGCACTGCTGGCAGATTTCGGGCCTCTGGATACCCGTGGGGCCTTATCGGGGCTACAACTTCACCATCGCCGCCAAGAGCAGCTTGCTGCAAGACCTGAAGCTGAACCGGAACAAGACCATCTTGAATCGGTAGGCTAAATCGGTCGAATAGTAAAAAAGAACGTCATTCCTCGGCAAGCTCGGAATGACGTTCTTTTAGTTAATGCTGTTAGTAAGTGCTCCCTACCCCCCTATTTACCGCCAAATTCGAAGACTTCTTCGCGCACAAACATGTCGCCCTCAGGGCGCAAGATGGCGAGGTTGTTGATGGCGAGCTCTAGGTTAAAGGTCTGGTTGTTAAGAAACTGCAGCACGGGGCCCAGTAGCTCAGGCGTGGTGTCGTGCAGAGCCAGCGATACGTGAGGAAGCCACAGGTCAGGGGCGCTGAACTTGTCGGTGCGCGAGCACAACGGCCCGGCGATGTCGAACACGCGGTGGTGCAGCTCGTTGAGCGGGTCGGAGCGCAGCACGGGGATGTAAATCACGGGGCTGTCGCCCGGAAACATGCCCAGCCCGGTGGTGTGCGCCACAAACGGGGCGGTAGTGGCGGCAATTTCGCGCAGGGCTTCCTTGAGCTGGTCCAGGTCAGCGGGCTCCACAATCTGGTAGGTAAGGTGCGGCTCGGGCGTGGCCTGCACATCGGTTAGGCCAAATTCCTTTTCCAGGCTTTTGATGAGCGAATTGATGTGGTCGGAAGCCGGCGAGGGCAGCAGCGAAGTAATGGCGAGCATAGCGCAGAAAGCGAAGCAAAAAGAAAACGTGGGGCCAAGCCAGGCACCGGGCCCAAAGCTACTCGCTAGCCGCGCTTGGCCAGGGCCAAGCCTACGCAGGCTTATACGCCAAGTGCGTTAGGCCGAAGGCCCTACCCCCTCAAATTACCTCAAAAAGTAACTTTGGTGAGGGCAAATTCCGCTACAGGCGGCGACTGCATCGCCTGTAGCGCGTTGAGGTGCGAGTAGAGCACGTAGCTAGCCTGGCCGCCGCGCCGCGCCAGCGTGGTGGGGTACACCGCACCGGTGGCGAAGCTGCCCGACTGCGTGAGGCTGGCAAAATCGTCGGTGCTGCTGACGCGGTACACCTGGCCTTGGGCATTGCAGGCGGCGAGCAGCGTGGTATTGTCGAGCAGCTGCATGCCGTCGTCGTTGGCGAGGTTTACGCCGTTGAGGTTCACCTTGCTGAAGCTGCTGGGGTTGGCCAGGGGCACTTTAATCAGCGCGCCCTCGTCCGACTTCGCCACCAGCAGGTAGCCATTGGGGTGATACACGATACCGTTGAGGCCAAACTTGCCAGCCGGCGCGGCCAGGGCCGTATTTTCTAAAAATACTGTAGCTACACCCTGGGCATCAATCTTATAAATGATGGGCGCGAAGCTGTCGGTGACGTAGGCATTGCCCTGGGCATCGACGGCAATGTCGTTGGCGAAGTGGCTGGCGTAGGCGGGGCGCAGGCCGCCGAGGTCTACGTAGCCGGTTTTGGCGCCGGTGCTGCGGTTGAAGATGGCTAGGGCGGCGAGCTTGCCTTTGGTGGCGGCGGTGGTGCGGGCGGTGTTGTAGCCAGGGTCCGACACGGCCACGAGCAGGCGGCCGCGGGCAGCGTCGAGGTTCAGGCCAATGGTCGAAATCAGCTGGGCATCGTCGGCGAAGCTGGCGTAGGTGCCATCGTCGGTGACCTGGCCGATGCGGCCGGCAGTTTGGGAGCTAACCAGAAAGTGCGCCTGCTGGTCGTCGTACTGCGTGCCTTCGGGGTAAAGGCCCGCCTGAGTAAACGTCACGGCAGCCGGCAGCGCGGGGCTGGTTTCGCTGTCTTTGTCGCAAGCCGTGAGGCCTAGGCCCCCGCTCACCAGGCCGAGCACGGCTAACTGAGAAAGTGAAAAAAAACGCATCTAACAGGAATAGATTGAGGGAGATGAGAAAAAAAGAAAGCTGGCTGCTGTACGGCCAGCGGGGGGCAGGGTTGGGGCCGCGGCAACCCCTACCCCCCGCGTTGCCGTTAACTACGCTTCTGCTTATTGTTGTGTCTGATTTGCCTACCCCCTGCGTTCTCGTTAGCTGCGCTTCTGTTTAACGCTGTGACTGATTCCCCTACCCCCGCTACTGCGCGAACTACCTCCCACTGGGGCAGCTGGCTTTTAGTTGGCTTGGCCCTACTGGTGCTGGCTGGCCTGGGCTGGCTACAATGGGGCCTCGACCCCTGGCTGCGCCGCCAGCTCGAAAAGCAGGTAACTACCCAAACCCACGGCCAGTACGCGCTAAAAGTAGCCGACCTGGAAACCAGCCTGTGGGCGCGTAGCCTGCACCTGCGCGGCGTAGCGCTGCACCCCGCCACCGCCACCCTGGCCGATACCCTACCCCGCCTGAACCTGCGTTTGGCTCGCCTCGACCTGAGCGGCGTGGGCCTGCTGGCGCTGTGGCGCGGCACAACCGCCCCCATCGACAGCCTCACCCTCGACTCGCTGCGGCTAGACGTGGCGGCGCTGGCCCGGCGGCCCGCACCCCGCCGCCCTACCCCCCCTTTTTACCAGCAACATCCGCTACGACTGGGCTACCTAGCGTTGCGCCAGGCGGGCGGCAGCTTTGGGCCAGCCGGGGCACCGCTGGGCCGACTGGCGTCGGCCACGGTGAGCGCCCGCGACTTGCTACTCACGCCAGCCAGCGCGGCCGATACCCAGCGGCTGGCTTTTGTCGCCGCTTGGCAGGCGGTGCTGCACGGGGCCGTGGGCAAGCTAGGCGGCCACACTATTGCGGTGCAGCTGTTTGATTTTTCGAGTGCTAAGCACTTCGCGGGCCTCGATTCGCTGCGCATTACGCCGCCCGCGCCGGGCCAGGACAAGCCGGGCGCGGTGCGCGTGTTCTTTACCATGCCGCGCGCCCGGGTGCGGGGCTTGCAAGCGGCTACCTGGCAGCACCAGGGCCGCCTGCGTACCGATTTGGTGCAGCTGGGCACGCCGCGCCTCACGTTTCGGCCGCCGGCCCAGGCGCCGCCACCGCTGTGGCAGCTGCTACGGCCCCTTTTTAAGCGCGCTGATATTCGGCACGTGAGCGTGGAGGATGGCTACGTGGCCGTGGCGGGCTTGCGCGAGCAGCCGGCCGTGCGCCACGTGTACGGCGTGGGCCGCAGCCTGCGCATCGACTCGGTGAGTGGGCAGCCCGGCGCGCAGCGCGCGCTGTACGCGCGCAGTTGGGTGGGCCACACCGGGCGCCTGAGCGCCGTATTTGTGGCGCCGGTTTATCCGACTACTATCGAGCACGCCTTTCTGGATACCGACAAGCAGTCGCTACGCCTCACGGAGCTGGCCGTGCGCCCTACCCTCACGCCGGAGCAGCTCAACCGACACAGCGGCTACCAGACCACCCAGCTCACGGCACGCGTGGCCGAGCTGCGGGCGCAGGGCTTCGATTTTTACCGCCTCTCCGACGACAGCCACGTGCACATTGCGCGCGTTACGGCCGAGCAGCCGTACCTAAAGCTGAGCAGCGACGGACGCGGACCCCTCAACAAGCAGCCCTCCATCCTCACGCCCGAGGCCGTGCTCCGGCTGCGCGCCCACCTCGATGTGCGCCGCCTCGACCTGCACGCGGGCACTATCCAGGCCACGTACCGCAGCCCCCGCACACCGCTGGTAGGCACGTTCAGCATCGACCGGCTGAATGCTACGCTGTATAATGTGAGCAACGACCCGCGCCGCATGAGCCTGGCACACCCGCTCACCGGCACGGCCACCGGCTACTTGCAGAACCAGTGTCGGGCCGAACTACATCTTACCACCTCGCTGCTCGACCCGCGCGGCCGCCAGCACCTGTGGGGCAGTTTTGGGCCGGCTCCGTTCAGCTTGCTCAACCCTATTATGCAGCCTACCCGCCTCATCAGCTTCAAGAGTGGGCAGATGCAGGGCCTCGATTTCGACGAGCACATCGATCGCCAGCGCCTCAGCGGCGAAGTGCGCGCCCGCTATACCGGCCTGAAAATCAACTTTCTGGGTTATAAGGAAGGCGAAGTCAAAAAGACCTTTTTTGGCCGCCTGAAGAGTGGGCTGGTGAACGTGGTGGTGCGCGACCAGAACCCGCGCCCCGGCGGCCGCTTCGTAGTGGGCGACATCATAACGCCCCGCGAACTGGAGTTTTCGACGTTCACGGCCTGGCGGCAGGGGCTCATCATGGGCTTTCTGAACAGCGTGGGCGTGCCTAAGAAGCTGGCCAGCAGCTATGGGCAGTCGGGCAATGGCACGGCGCTGCCACCCGGCACCCACGCGCCGCCCGCTACGGGCGCGCCTACCCCCCCAACGGCTAAAAGTGGGCCGGCCAAATGGCTGGGCAGCACCATCCATCGAGTCAAACAGGCTGCTAAGCGATTACGGCAAAAAGTACTACCCCAGCGCTAGCACTTTTGAGGTACTAACTCACCCATACCTCACCAAGCTCGTGCCATGGAACGCAAGTATTTTTTGAAAAGCCTGCTCGCCGGCGCTGTGTCGGCTCCCGCCCTGCTCGCCGCCTGCGGCAAAGACGACGCCACACCCAGTACCGCGACCACCACTGGCACGACCACCACGACCACCGGCGGCGCGAGCAGCGCCAACTGCACCGTGGCGCCCACCGAAACCGAGGGGCCATTCCCGACGCACACGCCGTCGTCGTACGTGCGCGCCGATATCACGGACGGCAAAACGGGCTACAAGCTGACGGCCAAAATCAACATCACGAGAAGCAGCGCCAGCTGCGCGGCGCTGGTCGGCGCGCTGGTCGATATCTGGCATTGCGATGCCGAGGGCAACTATTCGGAGTACGGCGGCTCGGGTATGCAGAGCACCAACTACACGAGCGTGCACTTTTTGCGCGGCCGCCAGGCCACCGATGCGGCGGGTCTGGTCACGTTCACGAGCATTTTCCCGGGCTGGTACTCGGGCCGCGCCACCCACATCCACGTGCACGTGTACAACGCCAGCGGCACCTCGCTCAAAGTGACCCAGATTGCCTTTCCCGAAGGCAGCGGCTCGGCCGTGGCCCTCGTCAATGGCTACGCCAAAGGCCTGAGCGGCTACACGTATAACAAGAGCGACAACGTGTTTAACGACGATGCGGCCGGTATCGAAATCGCCACCGTTACCGGCAACCTCACCGACGGCTTTGTGCTGACGATGACCATCGCGGTGTAGCAAAAGAGCGTCATTGCGAGGAGGGACGACGAAGCAATCGCACCAGCACGATACCTACTTAGCTCGTTCTAATGCGATTGCTTCGTCATTCCTTCTTGCGATGACAATTTTTGTTGTCAACCCTATGCCCGACCGCCAACTTACGCTCTGCTACCGCAAAATCATTGACGCCGGTGCTACCCGGCCCTGGGACAAGCTGGTGCTCGACGACAGCTACCGCGAGCTGCGCATGCAGGCGCAGTACTTTGACCCAGCGAAAAAGTACCGCACTTTCGGCGAACTGCTGCACCACGTGCCGGCCGCCGAGCGCCTGCACGGGCTGGTGGGCGGCTCGGTGGTGGGCTACTTGCAGCAGCTCGGCGGCCTGGTGCCCGATATACTCGACAACCTGGGCCGGCGGTTTTTGCGGTTCGAGCACTTTCAGTTTGAAGTCATCAACTCCGATTGGCGCGACCCCAGCAAGCACCAGGTGGCCATCAACTTTTTCAGTGAGCCGCTGCGCTGGCTCGACACCGTGGGGCCGTATCTGATTGTGGCACGCGAATGCGAAGGAGGCGGCGCGGCGGTGCTGCACACGTTTCAGCTGCAGCCCTTTCTGGCCATTCATTCTCTTCAAGAACTTTCTGCCGATGCCTGCCCCGACGACGCCCGGTAAAATCTTTTTGGCCGATGAGCGCGGCCTGGTCGAAACCAGTGATTTTCGGCAGTTCAGCACCTTCCATTTTGGGTCGTTTCAGCACCCGCACAAGCAGCCGCTGGGCAGGTTGCGGGCCCTGAACGAGGAGCTACTGGCGGGCGGCGCCACCTTGGCCCTGCCCGTGGCCGAGGCCACGCACGTAGTGCTACTGCCCATCACGGGCACGGTCGAGGCCCTACCCCCCTCCGGCCCGGCAATCGTGGTGGAAGTAGAGGAAATGCAGGTGCTCACGCTGCCGGCGGGCAGCACGCTGCACCTGCACAACCCTTATCCGGAGGACGTTATCCGCCTGCTGCACATCTGGATACGGGCCGACGCGGCCCTACCCCCCTCTGGCACGGTAAAGAATACGTTCAGCTTCGCGGGCCTGGCCAACCAGCTGCTGCCGCTACTGACGGCTGTTCCTGCCTTGCCGTTTGGAGTCAGCCTGGGTCGCTTCGCGGGCCGCAGCGAGGTGGCGTGGGCGGTGCCGGCGGGTCGGCTGTTCTTTGCCTTCGTGCTGGCCGGCGCTTTTGAAGTGGAAGGCCGGCTAGTGCACGAAAAAGACGGCCTCGCGCTCTGGAATGCGGCGGCATCTATTGACATAGAAGCGCTTAGCAACGAAGCGCTGCTGCTGGTGCTGGAAGTAGCGCAGTAGCACGAAGCAGAAGCTTCGCGTTACGGCGCTAATCGTCGTCGTCTTCACGCTTGGGCGTGAGCTGCAAAAACGCGCCCCGGCGCGGCGCGGGCATGGTCGATTGCTCGCCCTTCACGGCTTTCCAAACTACCTCATTCAGGTCGAGGTCGGGCACCGCGTCTTCGTGGGCAAAATCGAATTTGGCCGACCGCTCGGCGCTGTGGTTCCAGGCGGTGTTGCGGGTGTCGAGCGGAATCTGGTTGGCTTTGGCCTGGTACTTCGCCAGGTTGGGCTGGGCTTGAAACAGGCCAAACAGCGGCCGGGCAGCAGCATCGTACTGGCTCATGGGGGGTAGGCCCAGGAGTAATTCCATAGTGCGCATCACGCCAGCAGTGGTATAGAGCGTATGGTCGACGTAGCCGCGCTTGACGTAGGGGCTGATGATGAAGGCCGGCGAGCGGTGGGCGTCGATGTGGTCGGAGCCGTTTTGGGCGTCGTCTTCGAGCACAAAAATGGCCGATTCGCCCCAGATGCTGCTGTTGGCAATGTGCTCGACGAGTCGGCCCAAGGCCAGATCGTTGTCAGCCACGGCCGAGGTCGGGCTGATTTTACCCAGGCGCTGGCCAAAGGTGTGGTCGTTGCTGAGGCGAATGGTGCTGAACTGTGGTACGGCGTTCAGGGCCAGCAGCGAGTCAAAATCCTGCGCCCAGGCGCGCTCCCGCGCCACGTCGGTGATGTCCATGTTGAAGCCCGGCGACCGCGGGCACGCGTGCCCACGCAGCGACTTGAGCGACGTTTTGGCGTAGTCGGCAAACTCGCCGTAGGTGCGGTAGCTCAGGCCGGCGCGCTGGCAATAATCCCAGATAAAGCCGTCGCGCGGGTAGGCGATTTTACGGGTGCCCTCAAAGTCGTAGGTGCCGCCGCGCGCGCCGTAGCTGATGGGCCACGACTTCTCCACGTAATCGGTGGCGTAGGCGGCGGTGCTCCAGTTGTGGCCGTCGGCGCTCACCTCGGCGTTCACGTAGAAATTATCGAGCAGCACAAACTCGCGGGCCAGCGCGTGGTGGTTGGGCGTCACCTTTTGCCCAAAAATGCACAGCGCCGTGTCGCCCTCGCCCTCGCGCACATCGCCCAAAATCTGGTCGTAGGTGCGGTTTTCCTTGATGATGTAGAAGACGTGCTTGATGGGTGACTTATCGCCCACGCGGCGCGGCACCGGGTTGCCGGCGGCGCCGAGCGCCAGCTTTTCGCTGTCTTTGTTGAAGGGTGTGTTGTCGTACACCTGCCGGGTGTAGGCCTTGAGCCGGGCCACATCGGGCGTCGGGATGAAGAGCAGCGTGCCCTTAAACAGGCTGCCGATGTACTGAAACTCGCGGTGCGCCCCCCCCGATTGGTAGCCGCTGTCGTCGTTTTTGCGCAGCGGCTGCGGCCCCTGGGGGTTGGCCAGGCTAGTAAGGCCCTTGCCACTGGCTACCAATAGCTTGCTACCTCGCACGCGCACACAAGTAGGGTACCAGCCGGTCGGGATGAAGCCCTGACCAGCGCTGTGCCCCGGCTGGCGCACGTCGAACACGGCCAGGCAATTGTTGTCGGCGTTGGCAATGTAGAGCGTTTTCTCGTCGGCCGACAGGGCTAGCCCGTTGGTAGTCGAGCCGGTGAGGCGCGTGGGGTAGAGCGAGGTCGAGATGGTTTCGAGCACCTTCCAGGTCTTAGCATCTACCACCGACACAGAGTTGTCGTTGGCGTTGGCCACAAACAGGTATCGACCATTCTTGCTTTGAATCAGCTCGTTGGGGTGGCTGCCGGTGGATAGCTCGGCACGCACGCGGCCGGTGGCGCGGTCGTAGGCCAGTAGCTTGTCGCCGCCCCACAGCGTGATGTACACCGTCCGGCCATCGGCCGAGAGCAGGCAGCCGTAGGCCTCGTGGCCCAGCTCGACGCGGCTGACGGTGCGCTTGGTTTTCAAGTCCACCACGTACAGCGCATTGTCCTCCTTCGTGACAGTGTAGAGGCGCTGGCCAGCTGCATCCACCGCGATGCCAGTGGGGCTTATTTTGGCCTTGGGCCAGGCCGGGCCGAGGCGCAGCGTATCGGGCGCACCGAGCTTGCGGCCGGCTGTGGGGTAAGCCAGAATGATGTTGTCGTTACCACCCGAGGCGTACAGCCGGTCGCCCTTCTGGCTGAACGCCAGCCCGTACCACGCCTTGCCGATGGGCCGCTCGTCGAGCAGCTTCTCGGTGCCCGGGTCGATGAGCTGGATGGTTTGGGCGCCCTGGCCATTGTTGGTGACGGCCAGCATGTTGCCGCTCGGCGCGAGTTGCATGTTCAGCGGCAGGTCGCCGAGGGGCAAGGGCCGGCCCGCCGGCGTGAGGCTCCAGCCGTTGGGCAGCAAGATTTTTTCGGCGTGCAGGTTAGTGGTGGGTCGCTGGGCGTGGGCAGCGCACGTGAGCAGGGCTAAGGCGGCGGCAAGCAGGCGCTTCATAATATAGGCGAGGTAAAATCAGCAAGCCGCAAAGGTCCGGCCGGCAGGTGAGTTTTGGGTTACGCACAGGTTACAAAGCGGGCGAACGTCATTCCAAGCTGACCTGGGAATGACGTTCTTCTTCTCAAACTCCTGTGACGAAAGAGCCCCTACCCCCCCACCGGCAACGTAAAATGAAAGGCGCTGCCGCTGCCCAACTCGCTTTCGACCCACAGCCGACCACCCTGGGTGGTGATAAACTCGCGGGCAATGCTCAGGCCCAGGCCCGAGCCGCCGGTATAGCCGGCCTTGTCGGGCAGCTGGGCGAAGCGCTGAAATATTTTGTCGTGGTGCTCGGCCGCGATGCCAGGGCCGGCATCCTGCACCGTCACCTGCACAAATTTGCCAGTCCGCAAGGCCCGCACCCCAATGCTTTCGCCGGCCGGCGAGTAGCGAATGGCATTGGCCAGCAGATTGATAAGTACCCAAGTCGTTTTTTCCACATCGGCGCGCACGGGCGGCAAGTCGGGGGGTAGGGCCAGGCGCAGCGCGAGCTGCTTGTGAGCCAGCTGGGCCTGCACTGTGGCCTCGGCAAAGCGTACCACGTCGGTGAGCTGGGTGGGTGCGAAGTTGAGCTGAATGCCCTGGCCCGAGTCGAGGCGCGACACGTCGAGCAGCTCGCTCACCAGGCGCTGGAGGCGCTGCGTTTCGCGCTGAATACCCAGCGTAACGTCCTGGCGCTCACTAGCGGGCAAGTTATCCTTTTGCAAAAGCTTCAGACTGAGGTTGATGCTTGACAAAGGCGTCTTCAACTCGTGCGACACGGTGGCTAAGAAGTTTGACTTCACCTGGTCGAGCTTTTTGAAATCGGACACATTGCGCAGGGTCAGAATCTGGCCCACAAACTCGGTCTTATCAGTGGCCTCGTTAAAGGAAACGAGGTCTTGCACGGCCAGGCGGTAAAACGCCTCTTCGCCGCGCTGCGCGATGGTGAGCACCGGCATATCGGCCACAGCCTGCTCGCGCTGGGGCGCTTCGAGCGGCTTGAGCAGGGTTTGGAGCAGGTCGTTTTCGAGGCGCACCACGGAGGTGGGGCGGCCCACCAGCCGGTCGGCGGCCTGGCCCAGCAAGTCGCACATTACGGGGTTAGCCAGCAGGATGCGGCGGCTTTCATCGAGCACCAAGATTCCCTCGTCGAGCGTGTTTACGATACTAGCGGCGCGGTTGCGGGCCGTTATCAACTCGGCAGTGGTGGAGCTACGAAACTCGCGCAACTCGCTCAGCATGCGGTTAAACGACTGCGCTACCTGCCCAAACTCATCCTGACTTTCCTGCGGAATAGTGGCCGCGAAGTTGCGCGCCGTGGCGTGGGCCAGCGCCGCGTTGAGCTTGCGTAAGGGCTGCACCGCGGCCTCAGGCACGCTGGCCACAAAGCCCAGCCCCAGCAGCACAGCCAGCGTGCTAAACAGGATAAGATTACGGTTGGCGGCCTCGGCGCGGTGGTCGGCCAGGGTGTTTTTGCGCATTAGGGCGGCGGTGTTCAGGGCCATCATGCGCAGGGTTTGGGCGCGCAGAGGCGTCCAGGCGGGGGGTAGGGCGCCGGCGGCACGGCTCAGGGTCTGGTCGTAGGCAGCCAGGTTTTGGGTGAGGCTGTCTACCAGCTCGCGCTCGCCGGGCTCGGTGATGTTGCCGGCCTCACGGGTCAGGCTCTGGCTAAAGCTGCGCCGGGCGGCGGCGCTGGCCGGGTCGCGGCCGAGCGCGTCGAGCCCACGCAGCATTTGTTGGCCCAGTTCTATCGAATAGAAATTGGCTTTCAAAATATTGCGCGAGCTAATGTCGAGCTGCCGCACGGTATAAAACGCATAGCCGCCGATGCTGAGTAGCAGCGCCAACATGGCCAGGAAGCCGAGGGTAATTTTAGTTTTCAGGGTCATGGCGGTCAACAGAGATAAAAATGCCTGTCATTGCTTCGTCATGCCTCCTCGCAATGACAGGCGGTGATTATCCTTTTAAAATCAATACGATACCAAATACACGTCGAGCTCGCTTCCATCGCCCGATACGGCCGTGAGCAAATCGTGCGTGACGCCACTGCGGCTAAGCTGCTGCCACAGCCCTTTTTCGCGGGTGGTACCACACACGAGTAGCGTGGCGCGCTTTTCTTGCGCCACCCGCCGGATGGCGGCTACCACGTCGTTTTCCTTCACGCGCAAAATCTGCGCACCCAGCTCGGTGGCAAGTTGCAGGTTATTAAGCAAATACCGCTGATTGGCCAGCCCAATGCGGTCGGCGCTTTCGCGGCCAGTTTGCACGTAGAGCACATACCAGGCAGCGGCTCCAAAGCGGTCGGCCAAGCGCGAGGTTTTGCGGATTATCTCCTTGGCGGCTTCGGCGTTGGTATTGATGCAGGCCAACAGGCGGTCGTCGTTGCGGCGCTGGGGCGCGATGGCCAGCGCGCCGCCCGCGTCGGTTTCAACCTGGCGGCCTAGCAGCTGGGCCACCTCGCGCACGGCCAGGCGGCGCAACTGCAATAGGTTTTCGGGCTGGAAGAAATTGGCAAGCGCGGTGGGCACCTTAGCCGCGTCGTAGATTTTGCCTTCTTCGAGGCGGGCGCGCAACTCGCCTACAGTCAGGTCCACGTTCACCACCTCATCGGCTTGGCGCAGCAGCTGGTCCGGGATACGCTCGGTCACGTCGGTGCCGGTTATTTTGAGCACCTGGTCGTGCAGGCTTTCGAGGTGCTGCACGTTCACGGCCGTTATCACCGAAATGCCGCGCTGCACCAGCTCCTCCACGTCTTGCCAGCGCTTGGCGTGGCGCGAGCCGGGCACGTTGGAGTGGGCCAGCTCGTCTACTATCACCACCTGCGGGCGGCGCTGCTCGATGGCGTCGAGGTCCATCTCCTCCACCGCGTGGCCCTTGTAATACACCTGCTTGCGAGCCAGCAGCGGCACCTGTTGCAGCTGGGCCACGGTGCCGGCGCGGCCGTGGGTTTCGACGTAGCCGAGCAGTACATCCACGCCATGCTGGTGCAGGTCGTGCGCCTCTTGCAGCATGCGGTAAGTCTTGCCTACCCCCGCAGCCAGGCCCAAATAAATCTTGAGCGTGCCGCGCCGCTTCGCGCGTACCAGGCGTAGGAAGCGCTCGGCCGATTGGTCGCGGGCATCGGCGGGGTTCATAGCTCAGAAGGATAAGTAGTTAGAACGAGAGCGCAATGCTCGTCGTCAGGTTGCCATAGTTGCGGCTACCCCCATTATCATGCTGAAAAATAGCATCTTGTGCCCGCAGGTAGCGGCCCTCCACCCGAAAGGCCACGTTGGCGGTCGGCAGGTAGTCGAGGTTGAGTGAGGTGCCGCCAGCCAGGAAGCGGGCGTCGGTGGGCACAGGCATAATGCTACTGATAATCACGCCCCGGTCGGCGTTGTAGTACTCGCCACGCAGGGTGGTCGAAAATTGGTCACTGAGCTTGTACTTCACAAAGGCCGAGGCTGCGTGCCAGGTGTCGTAGCCACGGCGCTGGGCGCTCTGCTGCTTGCCCACGTCAAACACGCCAGCCAGGCTCAGGCGCTCGGTGGCGGCGTAGGTGACGTAGAAATCGTGGAAGTAGCGGCGGCGCCTGAGCGAATCCTGCGGCTGCTCGTTGCCATAAAATGTGCTGCTGTTGATGAGCAGCTTGGCCGTAGGTTTCCATTGAATTTGGGTGCCGAGGGCCTTACCCTGGTTGGTTTCGCGGATGTTCTGCCAGCCGTTGAGCACCAGCGCGGTGAGCGTCAGCTTGGGGTCTACTTCGTAGGTAAAGCGGGCGCCCGACTCGTAGTAGGGCGAGTTTTCGGCCATTAGCGAGCGGGTCAGCGTCCAGTTGTCTTTCGATATAGCCGACTCAAATCCGATGTGCGAGCTAAAAATTCCGAGGTCGAGCCACGCCTTTTTAAAGGGCCGTAAGCCCGCGTAGGCCTCGTAAATGTGCTTGAGCACCTGGTCTTCGGCGGCGTAGTTGGCGCTCACGTAGGTGCCGGCGTGAATGCCGAGCGCCCCGCGCACCTTGCCGTCGTCGTAGCGCATGCCCAGCACGGCGTTGTTCACCGTAAACTCGTTTTGACGGTTGTGCGAGTAGAGAAAGCCCGGCCGCACATTAGTATTGGCGTGGTTGAAGTCGAAACCGTAGTAGGCATCTACGAAGCCGTAGGTGGTGAGGGGGCCAGGGGCGGCGGGCGCTACGGGGCCAGTCTCGATGGGCACGGTAGGGGCCGGGTTGGGGGTAGGAGTAACCTGGGCCAGGGCCGTTCCCGCAGGGAGAGCCAGCAAGCTGGCTAATAACAACTTTTTCATGAACTAAGCGCCGCTATTGCCAAGCGGCCAACGAATAAAAATCAAAGAAACCTAGCGGACGCCGGCCAGCCCGTCGAGGGCCAGGTTGAGAGCCAGCACATTCACCTTGCTGGGGCCGAATAAGCTGGTTTCGGTGTGCTGTTGCACCAAGTTTGCCAACCGCGAGGGGGGTAGGGAACGCACCCGCGCCACGCGCGCTACCTGCACCAGCGCGCCCTGGAGCGAGAGGTCGGGGTCGAGGCCCGAGCCGCTGGCGGTGAGCAGCTCGGCCGGCACATCGGCGCGGCGCACGCCGGGATTTTTCACCAGAAACGTATCAAGCCGGGCCTGCACCTCCTTCAAATAATCGGGGTTGCTGGGCCCCTTGTTGGAGCCGCTGGAGCCGTCGGCGTGGTAGCTCGCCGCCGAAGGCCGCGAGCTAAAATACTCAGGTCGGTCGAAGCGCTGGCCCACATTGGCGAAGCCTACGAGGCGACCGTTTTGGTGCACTTGCACGCCTTCACCGTGGCCAGGGGCCAGCTGGGCGGCGGCCCACACGAGGGCGGGATAAATGCCGCAGCACAGCACCATCATGGTGAGCGTGAGGCGCAGGGCGGTTAAGAGCTGGGATTTCATGGTTAGTTTTCGTCTAAAGAAATTTGACGTATGCTTGATAGTTTGATTCCGAATGAGGCGATAGTTACGGTGGCCGTGGCGCAAACCACTTTTGCCGTTTTAACCACGCCGCACGCACAGTTTCGGGTTGACTTTATTGACAAGGCCGAAGCATACCTCAAGCCGGGAATGCGTGGGGAACTCGTTAGCTGCGTAGAACATCCACTGCTGCTGAGCTACAACAGCCACTTGGGAGAAGTCTATATCAATTCACGGCCCTCAGACCCAGAGGGCTTGTTTACTGAGATTCACAAGCGAATTGAGGCTGTGTTTCAGGGTTGGCGCAACTGGCGTTGTGTATTATCTGGTCGGGGAAACGCTGGTGAGAATCAGCTTCGGCAAAACTTACGTGACGGGTCTGGACTGCTTTTGCCAGGCGCACCAGCTATTGTGGCCCAAGCTGTTATCGATGTCTGCACCGAGTACGGAGCATCGACCTATGTTCGTGGCGACATCAGAAATACCCTACCAGTCGCGTCCCTATTTCAACTCCTACTTGTTGGCAAGGGATACATCCTTGCCAAAGGCTTCCGCATTACAGAGTTGTCTAAAGAAAAACCCCGACTACTAGGTCAATAACCTTGATGCCGATAAACGGCACCACTACCCCACCCAGGCCATAAATGAGCAGGTTGCGGCGCAGCAGCGCCGAGGCGCCCACTGGCGTGTAAGCCACGCCTTTCAGAGCTAGCGGCACCAGGGCCGGGATGATGAGCGCATTGAAAATAACGGCCGAAAGGATGGCCGACTGCGGCGACTTCAAGCCCATCACGTTGAGCGCGCCAAGGGCCGGAATGGCTACCATAAACAGCGCGGGCACGATGGCGAAGTACTTGGCTACGTCGTTGGCAATGGAGAACGTGGTGAGCGTGCCGCGGGTCATGAGCAGCTGCTTGCCGATTTCGACTACCTCGATGAGCTTGGTAGGGTCGTTGTCGAGGTCCACCATGTTGCCGGCTTCTTTGGCAGCCTGGGTGCCCGAGTTCATGGCCACTCCTACGTCGGCCTGGGCCAGGGCGGGCGCGTCGTTGGTGCCGTCGCCCATCATGGCTACGAGTTTGCCTTGCTGCTGCTCGGCCCGGATGTACTGCATCTTGTCCTCGGGCTTGGCCTCGGCGATGAAGTCATCGACGCCGGCTTTCTCAGCGATAAACTTGGCGGTGAGCGGGTTGTCGCCAGTCACCATCACGGTTTTGATGCCCATTTTGCGCAGCCGCTCGAAGCGCTCCTGAATGCCGGGCTTGATAATGTCTTGCAGCTCGACCACGCCCAGAATACGGTCGTTCTCACTCACTACCAGCGGGGTACCGCCGTTGTTGGCCACCTTGGCTACCTGCTGGGTCGTCTCGTTGGGAAACTCCTGGCTGGCGGCGTTGGCCAAGATGCGAATGGCGTCGGAAGCGCCCTTGCGGATGCGGATGCCGTTGGCGAGCGTCACGCCCGAGCTGCGGGTTTCGGCTGTGAACTTGATGGCCTCGCTGCCCTCGGCGCGCTGGCGCAGGTCGGCGGCATCGGTGCGGCGCACTTGCTGGGCCAGCTCCACAATGCTCTTGCCCTCGGGGGTTTCGTCGTGCAAAGAACTGAGGGTAGCGGCCTCCACCAGTTCGCGTTCGCTCACGCCGGGCGCGGGCCAGAAGTGGGTGGCCCGGCGGTTGCCGATGGTGATGGTGCCGGTTTTATCGAGCAGCAGCACGTCGATGTCGCCGGCCGTTTCCACAGCTTTGCCGCTCTTGGTGATAACGTTGGCACGCAGCGCCCGGTCCATGCCCGCAATGCCAATGGCCGAAAGCAGCCCGCCAATGGTAGTCGGTATCAGGCAGACGAACAGCGCGATAAAGGCCGAAATGGCAATCGGCGTTTTCGAGTACGCCGCAAACGGCTGCAAGGTCACGCACACAATCACGAATACCAGTGTGAAGCCGGCCAGCAGGATGGTGAGGGCAATTTCGTTGGGCGTTTTCTGGCGCGAGGCGCCTTCGACCAGCGCAATCATTTTATCCAGAAACGACTCACCGGGCGCGGTGGTCACGAGCACCACGATGCGGTCGGAGAGCACCTTGGTGCCACCCGTGACGGACGACTTGTCGCCGCCCGCCTCGCGAATAACCGGGGCCGACTCGCCCGTAACGGCCGACTCGTCGATGGTGGCTAGCCCCTCGATAATCTCGCCGTCGGTGGGAATGATTTCGCCGGCTTCTACGATAAACACCTGGCCTTTTTGCAGCTGGGCCGAGTTGACGGATTCAAACTTCCCGTTCTCCATTCGCACTTTGGCGGGCGTGTCCTGGCGGGTTTTGCGGAGCGAATCGGCCTGGGCCTTGCCGCGGGCCTCGGCGATGGCCTCGGCAAAATTGGCAAAAAGCAGCGTGAGAAACAGCACGATAAACACCGTGAGGTTGTAGCCGAAGCTGCCCTGCGCCGCATCGGGCTTGACCAGCAGGCCGATGGTGACCAAAAACATCACCACGGTGCCGATTTCTACGGTGAACATCACCGGGTTGCGGAACATGGTGCGCGGGTCGAGCTTCACGAAGGCCTGCTTGGTGGCCTCGGCCACCAACGCGGGTTGAAATAAGGATTGGGAGGGGGTTGCCATTGTGCAAAAAGCGGAAGAGAAGGGCCAGAGCGCCCGTGAGCGAGCCTAGCTTAGTAGCGCGGACTTTTTAGTCCGCGATCGGGCACCGGGCGGGTAGTCGGTTGGGTTGCTGCCAGGGATGTGGACTATAAAGTCCGCGCTACCGTTAGTACAGCGTGAAATGCTCGGCCAGCGGGCCCAGCGCCAGGGCCGGAAAGAAGGCGAGCGCGGCGATAATCCAAATCACGAAAAAGACCATCACGCCGAAGGTGGCGGTATCGACGCGTAGGGTGCCGGCGCTTTCAGGGATGTATTTTTTGCGGGCCAGCAGGCCGGCGATGGCCACCGGGCCGATGATGGGCAGGTAGCGGGCCAGCAGCATCACGATGCCGGTCGAGATGTTCCACCACGGCGTATTATCACCCAGCCCCTCGAAGCCCGAGCCGTTGTTGGCGGCCGAGGACGTGAACTCGTAGAGCATTTCGGAGAAGCCGTGGTAGCCCGGGTTAGCTAGCCAGCCAGCATACTCGGTGGGGTTGCCGGCGTAGAGGTGAGCCGACATGGCCGTGCCAGCCAGGATGAGCAGCGGGTGCAGCAGAGCCACGATAATGGCGATTTTCATCTCGCGGGCCTCAATTTTCTTACCCAGCAGCTCGGGGGTGCGCCCCACCATCAGCCCCGAGATGAAGACGGCGATAATGACAAAGACGAAGAAGTTGAGAAAGCCTACCCCTACCCCGCCGTAAAAGGCATTGGTCATCATACCTAGCAGCTCGGCCATGCCTGATATAGGCATGTGCGAATCGTGCATTGAGTTGACCGAACCGCACGAAATCACCGTGTTGGTGATGCCCCAGTAGGCCGAGGCGGCAGCGCCCAGGCGCATTTCCTTGCCTTCCAGCGCACCCAGGCTTTGGTCGGCACCCATCTGCGTGATGGCGGGGTTGCCGTGCATTTCATAATATACTGTGGGGGCCAGTAGCAGCAGGAAGCCCGCCGTCATCACGCTCATCACCATGTAGGCGAGCTTGGGGCGCTTGAGGTAGTAGCCGAAGGCGAATACCATAGCCAGCGGAATGAGCACCAGGGCGAAGTTCTCGACGGCGTTGGTGAGGTAGGTGGGGTTTTCGAGCGGGTGAGTCGAGTTGGCGCCAAAAAATCCCCCGCCGTTGGTTCCCAGCTCCTTAATGGCAATCATGGCGGCGGCGGGGCCGCGGCTCACGAAGGTGCTGTCGCCTTGCACGGTCACGAGGGGCGCCTTGCCGGCAAACGTCATGGGCGTGCCCTGAAACACGAGCACCAGCGCCACAACCAGCGATATAGGCAGCAGCACGCGGGTAATGCTGCGCGTGAAGTAGACGTAGAAATTGCCCAGCTTTTCGGTGGTGCTGACCTGCAAGGCGTTGAATACCACCACACAGGCAGCCATGCCGGTAGCGGCCGTCACGAATTGCAGAAAAGTGATGGCGAAGAGTTGCGAAAAGTACGTGGCCCCCGACTCGCCCGAGTAGTGCTGCAAGTTGCAGTTGACCAAGAAGGAAATAGCCGTGTTAAAGGCCTGGTCGGGCGACATGCTCGGGTTATGGTCGGGGTTCAGGGGTAGGCTACCCTGGGTGCAGAGCACCAGCATGGCCCACCCAAACCACACCACATTGATGGCCAACAGCGCCAGCAGGTGCTGCTGCCAGCTCATGTCGCGCTCGGGGCGCACGCCGCCGAGGCGGTAGAGCAAGCGCTCGAAGGGCAGCAGGAAATCAGACCAGCTTTTATCGCCGCGGTAGATGGTGGCTAGGTAGCGCCCCAGCGGCACGGCCAGTAGCATCGTGGCCAAGAAAATGACGCCGATGCCGAGAAGTTCTTTGTTCATGGAAAGTAGCGCAGGCAGCGGCACGCGGCCGCCGCTAGGGTTAAAAATTCTCGGGTTTGAGCAGCACGTAGCAGAGGTAGCCAAACGTGGCCAGCGAAAGCAGCAGCAGGGCAATCATCATGGCAGAAACGGGGATTAGATGTGGTCGAAAAAGTCAACCGAGTGGCGAAAGAGCCAGAAGCCCGCCAGGCCGGCGGCCGTGAGGAGCGGAATCATCAGCAGAGGTGTCATGGGTTGGAAAGAGTGGCTAGCGCGCTAGTAGCAGCGGCGATGACGATGAGGGCAAGCCACGACCCGAAGCGGGGGCAGCAATCGTATATCTGGCATAATCTTTTGATTTTTAATACAATAAGTTTCTTGTGGCATTCCTGCCGCTTGGCCCTAGCCCCGCGCCGGACTAGCGTTTCGCTAGGGTGCTTTGCAAAACGCTAGCGCGGCGCCGGGCCGGTTAGGGCAGCATATTGGCGTGGGGGTGGCAGTAGGCCGCGTACAGCGGGGCGGGCATGAGCTGGTGGGCCAGGTGGAGGTCGGCGGTACTGCCGTCGAGGTGCAGGCCATGCAGGTGCACGTTTTCGATGGCCCGCGCTAGGTAGTGGTCGGCGTGGCGCAGCAGGCTATCGGCCACGGCAAAGCAGTGGTGCAGTACGGCCAGGTGGTCGGCGCGTAGGGCCCGGCGGGTGAAGGCGGCGGAGCAATCGAGCTGGCGATACACGCTGTGGAGCATAGTGGGCGCGTGCAGCTCGGCGGCCAATTCTGGAAACTCGGCCGTGAGCAGGTCGGCCGTTTCGAGAGAAGTCATGGGGGGTAGGGATTAACGGATGGCCAGCAGCTGGCCTGCCCTACCCGGAGCAAGGCGGGGGCCAGGCCGGCCACTGCCTTACCCCCCTCTTTTCAACTAACTTTCCCTAAAGCGCTTAGCTGCTACCGCAACTTTTCGGCGGCCGGGCGGCCTCGCCCGGCGGGCTAGCGTTTTGCTAGGGCTTTGTGCAAAGTGCTAGGCCCCACGCCACCACCAAATAGCCCAGCAGGCCCGCTGGTGGCCTTTTGCGCGGGTTGGCCTCGCGTTTGGCAGATGGTGCGCAGCCTGGCCCAAGCCAGGGCTTCCCCACTTATGTCCGATTTACTCCACGAAATCACCCACGCGGCCCAGGCCTACTACGCCCAAACCAGCGACTTCCCGCTCACGGCCACCGACTTCTACGACTGGCTGAGGGCGCTGCCCGCCGCCCGCCAAGCCGACGTGCTGGCCCGGGGCTTCACCACCAGCCAGGCCGAGCCCGACTTTCTGCGCTACTGCCTCGAATGCCGCGGCTACGCTATGCGCTCCTTCATGGCCGAGCGTCTTTCGGTGGCAGCCTACGACCTCTGGGCTGCCCACGGCGAGTTCAACGGCGACCTGCCGGTGCACGCTGTGCGCCGCTAGGTGGCTGCAAAATGGAGTGGCATTCCGCTCGGCGCGCCACTCCGTTTTATAACCCGTACTCCTGAATTTTGCGGTAGAGCGTGGTGTGCGCAATGCTCAGCACCCGCGCCGCCTCAGCTTTATTACCATTGACCTCTAGTAATATACGCCGAATATGCTGTAGCTCGGCGTTGCGCAGGCTACGCTCGTCTTCGGGGGTGGCTGGGCTGGGGCCAGGCGCGGCGGCCAGCTGTACTTCGAGGGGTAGGCCGGCCACTTCCACGGCCTGGCCGGGCGGCGTGAGAATGGCGGCGCGCTCCAGCACGTTGCGCAGCTCGCGCACGTTGCCGGGCCAGGGGTAGGCTTGCAGGGCGGCCAGCGCCTCGGGGCTAAGTGCCAGCGGCGGCCGGCGCAGCTTGGCAGCGAAATGGCTCAGGTAGAAGCTAGCCAGCACCGGCACATCGGCGCGGCGGGCACCAAGCGGCGGCACGGGCACCACAAATACCGAGAGGCGATAATATAAGTAGGGGCGAAAATGACCCTCGGCGGCCTCCTGGCGCAGGTTGCGGTTGGTGGCCGCGATAAGGCGCACGTTGGCGCGGGTAGGCTTAGTATCGCCTACTTTGATGAATTCCTGGCTTCCGAGCACCCGCAGTAGCTTGGCTTGCAGGTTCAGTTCTAGCTCTCCGATTTCGTCGAGGAAGAGCGTGCCGCCGCTGGCTTCCTCCAGCAGGCCCTTCTTGTCGGCTAGCGCTCCAGTAAAGGCACCTTTCTTATAGCCAAACAACTCCGACTCCAGCAAATCCTTAGCAAAGGCGCTACAATTGACGGCCACAAACGACTTGCCTTTGCGCCCGCTCGCCTCGTGAATGGCCTGCGCAAACAGCTCCTTGCCCGAGCCGGTGGGGCCTTCGAGCAGTACGGTGGCCTCGGTGGGCGCTACCTCGCGGGCCAGGTGCTTGGCCGCTTCGAGGGCTGGCGCGTGGCCCAGTATCGTGTCGAAGGTGTGGCGCTGGCCTACCTGCTTTTCCAGTTCGGCCACCCGCCGCTGGAGGCGGGCCTTGGCCACGGCCCGGTCTACCACTACCACCAGTTGGTCGTCGGAGTCGCCCTTGGTCAGGTAGTCGAAGGCGCCGGCTTTCATGGCGCGCACGCTGTCGGGCACGGTGCCGTAGGCGGTCAGCAGCACCACTTCGGCCAGGGGGGCGCGCTGCTTGAAGCGCGGCAGCAGCTCCACGCCGTGGGCGTCGGGCAGCTTTACATCGCAGAGGATGAGGATTATATCATCGGCGTGCTCGGCCAGCAGGGCCAGGCCCCGGTAGGCGTCGGGGGCTTGCAGCACAGCGTAGCCTTCCAGCTCCAGGAGCCGCGCCGTGATGGTGCGCAGCTGGTTTTCATCGTCGATGAGCAGGATGGTTTCGGAGCTGGGGGTAGCGGGCATGGGGCAAAGGTCGGCGCCAACCGGCCGTGGGCTGCGCCCGGCAGCGGTGGCCCTACCCCCCTACCCGGAGCCAAACCAGCGGAAATCTTTGGCAGCGGCTTGCTGTTTAGCTACCATGGGCCAGCTGCCCGGCCCTACCTGTGCGCTACCAGATAGCCCCGCTTGGGCCGTACCTTTGCCCTGCCGCTAGTGTCGGGCAGGCTGTCCGTTTAGCCCTACCCCTGCACTACGCCTCACTTGCCTTTAGCGGCCGCTGCCGGCCTCGCCATGATTTCTATTTCTGACCTCGACTTCCATTTTGGCTCGCGCACCCTCTACGATGGGGCCAGCCTGCACATCAAGCCTAAAGACAAGATTGGCCTGGTGGGCCTCAACGGCACCGGCAAATCGACCTTGCTGCGCCTGCTCGTAGGCGAGTATCGCCCCGACGGTGGCTCCATCTCGATGAGCAAGGACGTGAGCCTGGGCTTTTTGAACCAGGACTTGCTGAGCTACGACTCGCACGAGTCTATCTTGCTGGTGGCCATGCAGGCGTTTGCCGAGGCGCTGGAGTTGCAGAAGAAAATCGACGCCGTGCTCTTGGAGTTTGAAACCGACTACCGCGACGAGCTGGCCGACAAGCTGGCCGTGTTGCAGGAGCGTTTTGAGGCGCTGGGCGGCTACACCATGCAGTCGAAGGCCGAAGAGATTCTGGAAGGCTTGGGTTTCTCGACCGACGACTTGCAGAAGCCGCTCAAGACCTTCTCGGGTGGCTGGCGCATGCGCGTGATGCTGGCCAAAATCTTGCTGCAACAGCCTTCGCTGCTGCTCCTTGACGAGCCCACCAACCACTTGGACTTGCCCTCCATTAAGTGGATTGAGAACTACCTGGCCGGCTACGAAGGCGCAGTGATTATCGTGAGCCACGACCGCGAATTCCTGGACGGCACTACTAATACGACGGTAGAAGTGAGCGGCGGCAAACTGAATCCCTACGCTGGCAACTACTCTTTCTACCAGGAAGAGAAGGTGTTGCGCACCGAGATTCAGCAGGGCGCCTACGACAACCAGCAGGCCGCCATTAAGCAGGCCGAGCGCTTTATTGAGCGCTTCAAGGCCAGCGCCAGCAAGGCCAAGCAGGCCCAGAGCCGCGTCAAGGCCCTGGACAAGCTGGAGCGCATCGAGGCCGTAGCGCCCGATGCGGCCAGGGTGAATTTCAAGTTTACCTTCACGCAGCAGCCCGGCCGCCACATCCTGCGCATGGAGCACGTGGGTAAAAGCTACGGCGACAAGCTCATCTTCCGCGATACGCACGTGCACATTGAGCGGGGCGACAAAATCGCGCTCATTGGCGCCAACGGCAAGGGCAAATCGACGCTGATGCGCCTCGTGGCCGGCGCCGAAACGCCCACCGCGGGCAAGCACCAGCTGGGCCACAACGTCATTATGGCGTTTTACGCGCAGCACCAGCTCGAAAGCCTGACCGTGGATAACGAGATTATTCAGGAGATGAACAATGCCGGCTCGAAGCGCAACGAGATGGAATTGCGCGGCGTGTTGGGCTCGTTCCTGTTCACGGGCGACGACGTGTACAAGAAAATCAAGGTGCTGAGTGGCGGTGAGAAAAGCCGCGTGGCCTTGGCCAAAACCCTGATTTCGGAAGCCAACTTCTTGCTGCTCGACGAACCGACCAACCACCTGGACATGCAGTCGGTCAACATCCTGATTCAGGCGCTGGACCAGTACGAGGGCACCTTCATCGTGATTAGCCACGACCGCTACTTTGTGGAGAACGTGGCCACCAAAATCTGGTACATCGAGGATTTCCAGCTCAAGGAATACCCCGGCACCTACCACGAATACGAGCAGTGGCAGGACGACCGCGCCAAGGCCGAGAAGCTCGCCGGCGGCGCAGCCGCCAAAAACGCGCCCAACCAAAAGGCCGCGCCCAAGCCCGAGCCCGCTGCCAAAGCCGATCCTACCCCCGCCAAAACGTCGTCGCCGGACCAGAAAAAAGCCCTGCGCGAATTGGCCGAAGTCGAAGCCAATATTGATAAAGTGGAGAAGGAATTGGCTGTGTACGAAAAGCAGCTGGCCGACCCCAAGATTTACCAAAACACGGCGCAGCTGAAAGACGCCACGCTGAAGTTTGAGCAAACCAAAAAAGAGTTGGTGCGCCTAAACGACCGCTGGGAAATGCTGGCCGAGATGTAGTCCGTTCATTGACCAAAAACAGAAAAGCCCCGTCCGAAGCTGATAGCTTCAGACGGGGCTTTTCTGTTTTTTTAGAGTAAAGGGTTTATTTCAAATTAGTTACGCCTTTAATAAACTGCACACCACCGAAGATAATCGCGCCCCAAAAAACGAAGCCAATGTGAGCCATGGTGAGGGCAGTGCCGCCGAGGCACCACAGGCCGCCGTGTAGCATGTCCTTCTTAGCCTGGGCCTTCTTCGCATCGCGAATGGGTTCTTCTAGCTCACGTACTATGGTGCTCGCATCATCGGCGGGCAAGCCTTTCAGCATGAGGAGGCGCTCTACTTCGGCGCCACTTTTTTTGCCACTGGCTAAGAGGTTGGCGGCGTATTGATATAGGTAGCCCTCAGTTTGCTGGTCAGTAGTCTGACTTGTTTCCATCTTGTTTTTTACAGATAAAGGTATATTGTTAGTACGCTGACGCTCAGCGCGCTGACAATATACTTACACAGCGATAATTATAATCTTCTTTGCACAGTATCTGCAAGATTTCCTTGCTGCTGCTGACCAGCCAAACGCTACTTGCCCGAGTTCCAGACCAGAATAGTGCAGCCCTCGGAGCCAGCCGGGCTGCTGGCGCGGTGCGCGGTGCCGGGCGGGTAGTAGAGGTAGGAGCCAGCCGCAAAGGCGCGGCCGTCTTCCACGCCGGGGTCGCAGTAGGAGCCGGCCACCGCAAACACTTCGTCGGTTATAACGATACAGAGGCCATAAATTGACAGCTGATTAGTGGGTTTAGCAGGCGTTAAATCAACTGGTCGGGGTAGGATTTGTATTGGCGGCTAGCCCAGGCCAGACTACCCGCCGCGCCTGCTGGCCTTAGAGCCTATCCAGAAAAGCGAAGATTTTTTGGTAGGCCTCTTTCAACTGCGTAGTGCTAGGGCTGTGCTGCCCTTCGGGGATGGACAGCACTTCGTTTTTGCGCGGGTCTTGCTGGAGCAGGGCCACAAATTTCTCAAATGTGACGGGTGGAACCTGGTCATCCTTACCGCCTTGCCAAATAAAAAACGGCGGGTCGGTTTTATCAAAATACGTGATGGGCTCGTATTTCTGGATGTATTCTTTGGGCGCATAGTCGGTGGTTTCCGGAAAAAGCGCTACCCCGATTGCTTTCATCACGGGCACCTCGTTGCCCATAAAAACCTTCTCTACCACGTCGAGGCCGCCCACGGGCCCAGAGAAATTGACGACGCCGGCAATGCTGATTCCGCTGGCCAGTTTGGGCGAGTAGGCCGGGTCGTTGGCCGTGACGGCGACTAGGCTGGCAATGTGCGCCCCGGCCGAAAAGCCCGACACGATTACTCGGTCCAGGTTTAGGTGATACGCCGCGTTGTGAGCCTTCAGAAAGTTCAGGGCGTACGTGAGGTCTTCGGTGGCGATGGGAATGCCCCGCTTAATGCGGTAATTCATGTTTACCACGTTAAACCCTTTTTTCAGATACGGCTGAATGTAGCGCTCCTCGCGCGCCTTGTCGCTGAGGTAGTAGCCGCCGCCGTGCAGAAAGACGATGGTGTAGTTCTTATTCTTCAGCTTTTGGGCAGATGATGAAAGATACAGGTCCAGGACTTGCTCTTTATCAGCGCCGTAAGGCACGTCTTTCGTTACTTGGTAGGTAGCTTGTAGTTGCTCGGCCGTTTTGTCGGCTACCGCGGATAGTTGGGTCGAGCAGGCGCTCAGCGCCAGCGAGCCGGCTAAACAGAGCCGCGAAATATTTTTACGCATGGGAAGGGGGTAGGCTGACGTGAGGAGCGGCGGCACTGGTGGCCCGCCATTAGATTGCGGGCGCCGCTAGCTTCTTAGCCAGCAGCTTGGTAGCCAACCATTTTCGGACGGGCTCATCGTAGAATTTGAGGCAGGCGTAGGCCAGTAGCACGCTGGCCAGAAAGGTGAGCATGGCCACTGGCAGCGCCTGCTGCGCGGCAGGCTTGTGGTCGTGTACCCACGCCGTGTAGGTGTAGATAAGCGGATAATGCGTGATGTAGATGGGGTAGGAAATAGCGCCCAAAAACGTACACACGCGGGCGGTGCGGGCGCCGGTTATTTCGCCACTGGCACCCATGAGCACGATGAGCGGGAAGAAAAAGATGATGCTCAAGGCTTCGTATAAGCCATTTAGCCACAGCTGTTTTTCGCCCCCGAAGCGGGGTAGGGCCAGGATGAGGACCAGCAGCAGGCTGCACCACAGGAAGGCGCCGTTGAGCTGCTTTAGCTTGGCCGTGCGTGAGAGCAGTAGCCCGGCAAAGAAGGGGTAAAGCATGCGCGTGAAGCCGATGCGCAGCTGCGGCGCATTCAGGGACCAGCCGCCTATTACGTCGCCGTTGGGGCCCATCACGGTGAAGTGGAGCAGGGCGCATCCCGCGATAAACACGAGGATTGCCAGCACGGTATTGGAGAGTTTCCGCACGCCCAGCGCGTACAGGATATTGGCGATGTACTCGAAAAACAACGACCAGCCAGGCCCGTTGAGTGGGTGCATTTCTTGCCAGCCCCGAATATCCAGCGAGATGGGCACGGGCAGCAAGGTGCAGCCAATCAGCATAATGAGTAGCATCTGCCAGACTGGCACCTGGGCGATGGTGGGCCACAGGTCGGAGCGCTGAAAATAAAAGAGAGCGGCGCCAACCAGCATGCTCATCACCACCATGGGCTGTAGGCGCACGAGCCGCCGCGTGAAAAACTCACCGAGGCTCATCCGGGTCCAGCGGTCGTCGTAGGCGTAGCCAATCACGAAGCCGGAGAGCAAAAAGAAGAAATCGACGGCCAGGTAGCCGTGGTTGATAACCTGCACAAACCGACTGGCCGCGTGCGCCTCGCATAGGTGAAAGGCGACCACCATCAGGGCGGCTACCCCCCGCAGGCCATCGAGGATTTGGTAATGGGGTTTGGGGGGTAGCGCGGTGGGATTCATATAGGGAGTGGGTGGGGATGAAGAGGTTATTTTTTGGGCCGGGCCTATCAACTTTCGGTTTTCGCTCGTTGGGAAGTGGCGGATACCCAACCGCCTTAGCTGGTGGCGCCTACCCCCCTCCCGTAGCCCGGGCGGCACAAGGTAGCGGCCGGCCCGTATTTTCGTCTTCATGCGCTTTCGCCCCCTCCCCTACTTGCCTTTGCTGCTGGCCACGGCCTGCGTGCCCCTCGGCACCCCTATTACCAACCCCAACGCGCCCGTGAGCCAGCAAAAGCCGGCCGAATACTACGCCGACCGTACGCTGCGCTACCTCGACTATATCTACGACCCCAGCGTGCGCAGCGTGCAGTGCTACGTGCCCACGAGCCAGGCCAACGACATTCTGAACCCACCCATTGTGCCGCTCAGCCAGGAGCAGCCCGTGCTGCTGGAGTTTGATGTGCTGGGCGAGCAGGCGCCGCGCCTCACGGCCAAGCTAGTGCACTGCGACCTAGGCTGGACGCCCTCGCAAATCACGGATATGCAGTTCCTGAACGAGATAAACGAGTTTACGCTCACCAATTACCAGACCTCGGTCAACACCAAGGTGCCGTATTACCACTATAAGCTGCAAGTGCCGCGCGTGAAGCTCAGCGGAAATTATCTGCTGGTGGTGCAAAACCAAGCCGGCGTGCCGCTACTCTCGCGCCGCATGCTGGTGTATGAAAACCAAGTGGTGGCGACGCTGCAACAAGGCATTTTGGCCGGGGGCATCGATGCGCGCTACGCCTACCAGCAACTCAACTTTGCGATTAACTACAGCGCCGTGGAGCTAGTGAACCCCGCCGCCGAGGTGAAGGTGGTGCTGCGCCAGAACTACCGATGGGACAATGCGCACTACAACCTCACGCCCACCTTTGTGCGCGACGCCGAGCGCCGGCTCGAATACCAGTACATCAACTACGAAAACACCTTTGCCGGCCTGAGCGAATACCGGTATTTCGACGCGCGCTCGCTGCAAGCCAATGGCCTGGGCGTGGCGCGCCTGCTGCGCCAGCCCAACCCTACCCAGGTAGAGCTGCTGGAAGAAACTACCCGCAACGGCCTGGCCTACAACCAGTACGTGGATGCCAACGGCCAGCGTGTGTTTGAAAACCGCGAGTATGGCAACGGGGCCTACAACGGCGACTACGCCCAGGTAACATTCAACCTGAAGGCCGCGCGCCCGGCGGCCGGCCCGGTGTACGTGTTTGGCGCGCTCAGCGACTGGCAGCTCAAGGACGAGTTTCGGCTGGCCTACGACTCGGTGCAGCAGCGCTACACCGGCCGGGCGCTGCTCAAGCAAGGCTACTACAACTATAGCTACGCCGTGGCGCCCCAGCGCGCCGGGGCAGCGCCCGATGAAATCTACTTTGAGGGCACTCACCAGGAAACCGAAAACCAGTACGACCTGCTGGTATACTACCGCCCGCCGGGCTCGCGCACCGACCTGCTCATTGCCTACCAAGCCCTGGATTTGAACAAGCGCTAAGTCAGCCTAGGCCTTGCTAAAGAAACCGTGCTGGCTGGCAATCTGGTCGGCACGGTTTTCGCGTATGTGGGCTATAGACTAACGTTTGTTAGCCACTCAAATTAGCAGACGATTGCTAGCTGGAACAAACAGCTAACTCTTTTTGTTTTAACCTTCTTAACGCTTCTGAATGACAGATTTTACGCCGGTTTATTTCTGCCAAAAATTTTAGTTTACTCTACTTTTTTCGTATCTTTGGCTATGCGTAAGACTCAGCTTCCTACCCCCCTGCCCGTGCAGCAGTTTGCCCGCTGCATCGACGACACCGCTCGCCCCGCGGGCTACATTGGCGACTGGCCCACGGCCGGCCGCGTGTACCGGGTGCAAGTGCTCCCCCACGCCAAAACCGGCCAGCCCCACGTGCACGTCCTCGGCTTTTATGCCGAGCAGCCCTACGGCGCGTTTGCCCCCCACCGCTTCGAGCCGGTGGCCACGCTGTGGATGAATTAACTTCTATTTTCTTTTAACGAAGAAGCCCCTTCTGCTGCGCAGAAGGGGCTTCTTCGTTTTCTAGGGGAGCTGGCTTGCGGCTACTCAATGACCTGCGCGGCTACATCAAACGTGGCAGCTGGCGGCTGGGGGTTCATTTCGGCCAGGGCGGCTACTACAATTTCGGCAATGGCCTGGTCGCGGGCGCGCTTATCGTTGGCCGGAATGACGTACCACGGGCACTCGGGCGTGGAAGTAGCGGCCATTGCCTCCTGGTAGGCTACCTGGTAGGCATCCCACAGCTTGCGCTCTTTGAGGTCGCCGGGCTCGAATTTCCAGCGCTTTTTTGCATTGTCGAGGCGCGCTTGCAGGCGCTTGGCCTGCTCCTCTTTGGAAATGTGCAGAAAAAACTTGAGTACCCGCGTGCCATTGTGGGTCAGAAGCTGCTCGAAGTGGTTGATATCCTGGTAGCGCTGCTGCCAGGTAAAGGGCTCGATGAGGCCATGCACGCGCGTCACGAGCACATCTTCGTAGTGCGAGCGGTTGAAGACGCCGATGTGCCCCCGGCGTGGCGTGTGCTGGTGAATGCGCCACAGGAAATCGTGGTCCAGCTCCTCACTGCTCGGCTGCTTGAAAGAAGTTACTTCTACTCCGGCCGGGTTCACGCCCGTGAGCAGGTTGCGGATGGTGCCGTCCTTCCCCCCCGTGTCGATGGCCTGAAACACCAATAGCAAACTTTGGCGGTGCTCGGCGTAGAGGTTTTCCTGGTGGTCGCTGAGCTGCTCGCGCAATTCTTCGAGGCGTTTTTCCACCTGTTTTTTGTGGTCAAAAGGCTTATTGTTGGCCGGGTCGATATCGGCGAGACGCAACGGGGTGCCGGGCCGCACGCGCACGGCCGGGGTAGTAATAGGGGTGGCTACTGCCATAGAAAAATTGTGCTGATTCGGCCAATGCTAGCCGTGCCGCGATTAAACGAAAAAGGTGCCTAGTAGCGTTGTATTAGGGAAGCCCAGCGCGCCGCCAGCCGGCCGCTTTTGGTGCCGAAATTGCCTAGCCTGCTTGTTTTTACCTCGCTTTTCCCCTGCCCATGCTTCCCCGCTTTTTTCGTCGGCTAGCCGCTGCGCTGGCTGTTCCGGCGCTCTTACTTGGCCCTTTGGCACTGCCCGCCGCAGCCCAGGCCCCCGTTACCGACATGCCCGCCAGCCAAGCCGCGGGCATTATCCGCGAAATAACCGAGGCCGTAGGCTTGCAGCCACGCTTCGAGCTGCGGGCCACCAGCCAGGTCGATAACGCAGCCGCCGTGGTGTACGGGGGCAAGCGCTACCTACTGTACAACCCTCAGTTTTTGGCGGCCGTGAACCGCGCCGGCCACACCGACTGGGCCGGCATCAGCATCTTGGCCCACGAAATGGGCCACCACCTCAACGGCCATACCCTGCGCGCCGGCGGCTCGCAGCCCCAGGACGAGCTGGAAGCCGACGAGTTTTCGGGCTTTGTGCTGCGCCACCTCGGCGCCAGCTTGGCCCAGGCGCAGACCGCGATGGCCACTGCGTCGCCTGATGCGGGCTCGGCCACGCACCCAGGCCGTGCGCCGCGCCTGGCGGCCATCAGCCGCGGCTGGAGCCGCGCTACGGCGCAGCTAGTGGCTAGCAACCAGGCTGGTACGGCACAGCCTTCGGCCCAACCCATTGCGCTGGCGCCGCGCCCTACCCCCCCCGCGGCAGCCGAAGATGCGGCAGCTACCTACGAGCCTTTGGCGCGCGCGGCCAGCAACACCAATGCGCCGGTGCGCCTGGTGGGTCAGCTCACCTTTCGCGACAACCCCGAGGTACCTTTTTACCTCACCAGCGCGCTCAACGTGGTGCGCCTGGCCGACGAAAGCAGCCCTGATGACGACGAAGCTACCCGCGTGCGCGCGGCCGAAGTGGTGGGCCACCTGCGCCGCACCGGCAACGCCGCCTTTCCCTTCGTGCTGGAAGATGGCCAGCAACATGCGCTGTTTGTGACGCCCCGCGGCGATGTGTACAACCAGGCTGGCCAGCGCGTAGCCAAGCTGCACGATTAAAATCGAGGAGCAATTAGTAATGAGCAGTGAACAATGGGGCTAGCCTCGACTGTTCACTGCTCATTACTACTTGCTCATTACCTACTGTGCCCGAACTACCCGAAGTCGAAACCTACCGCCGCTTTATCGACGAAGTGGCCGTGGGCCAGACGATTACCGGCCTGGAGGTGCGCGATGCGCAAGTGCTGGCTGTGCCCGAAGACGAGCTACGCGCCGCCCTACTGGGCCGCACCATTACCGGCACCGGCCGGCTGGGCAAAAACTGCTTTCTGGAGCTAGATAACGGCCGGCTGTTGGTGCTGCACTTTGGCATGACTGGCGACATTGGCGCTTTTCGCGACGAGGCCGATGCCCCGCGCTTTACGCGCGTGGCGTGGCAGCTCGCCGATTCGGGCTTGAGCCTAGCTTTTATCGACCCGCGCAAATTTGGCCGCATCCGGCTGGCCGATAGCGTTGAAGCTTACCAAAAAGCGAAGAAGCTGGGGCCCGACGCATTGCTCATTACTACTGCCGAGCTGCACCACAAGCTGGGCCGCCGCCGGGTATTTGTGAAGCCGCTGCTACTCGACCAAAGCCTCACCGCCGGCCTCGGCAACTGGATTGTGGATGAGGTGCTGTTCCAAGCCAAAGTTCACCCCGAGCGGCTGGGCAACTCTATTTCCGAGGCAGAATCGGTGGCGCTGCACGCCGCTATCCAGCTGGTGTTGACCACGGCCATTCAGCACGAGGCCCACTACCGGCACTTCCCGAAGTCGTTTCTCATCCACGCCCGCGAGTGGGACGATTCGGCTACGCCGGGCAGCGACGCGCATACGTTTTGCCCCCGCCACCCGCAGGTAAAAATCGACAAGTTTTATGTGGGCGGGCGAGCTACGTACACCTGCCCCAAGTGCCAGCCCACGCCAACCGAATAAGCACAAAAACGGCTTCTAGCATACGCTGGAAGCCGTTTTTGTGCTTAGCTAAAACCCTACCCCTACTTCTTTCGCGAAAAAAGAGGGGGTAGGGTTTTGGGTGCTTACCGACCCACGGCGGCCATCATGGCCTCGGGGTAGCGGGTGCCGGCGGCGGCGCCCAGGGGCAGCAGCTCGTCGAGGTGGCGTAGCTCGTCGGCGCTCAGCGTTACGTCGAGGGCGCCCACGTTTTCTTCGAGGTATTTCACGCGCTTGGTGCCCGGAATGGGCGCCAGGTCATCTCCCTGGGCCAGTACCCAAGCCAAGGCTAGCTGGCTGGCCGTGACGCCCTTGCTCTGGGCTAAGTCGCGCAGGTGGCTCACTAGCTTGAGATTCTTGTCGAAGTTTTCGCCCTGAAAGCGGGGCGAGTGGCGCCGGTAGTCGTCGGGGGCGAAGTCGTCGAACTTCTGGATTTCACCGGTCAAAAAGCCGCGGCCGAGGGGCGAGTACGGCACCAGGCCAATACCTAGCTCGCGGAGCAGGGGTAGGATTTCGACTTCCACGTCGCGGCTCCAGAGGCTGTATTCGGTTTGCAGCGCCGAGATGGGGTGCGTGGCGTGGGCCCGGCGAATGGAGTCGGGGCCAGCTTCGCTCAACCCCAGAAAGCGCACTTTGCCTTCTTCCACGAGGCGGCTCATGGCACCCACGGTTTCTTCGATGGGCACGCTGGGGTCGACGCGATGCTGGTAGTAGAGGTCGATGTGATCGGTGCCCAGGCGCTTGAGGCTGCCCTCGGCCGACTGCCGCACGTACTCGGGCCGGCCGCTGATACCGCGCTTGCTAGGGTCGTTGAGGTCGCGCACGATGCCAAACTTAGTAGCCAGCACTACCTGGTCGCGGCGGGTTTTGTCTTCTTTAAAGAAGCGGCCGAGCAGCTCCTCGTTGGTGTAGGGGCCGTACATGTCGGCGGTGTCGAAGAACTGGACACCCAGCTCTAGGGCGCGGGCCAGGGTGCGGAGGCTTTCGGCATCGTCGGGCTGGCCGTAGAAGTCGGACATGCCCATGCAGCCGAGGCCGAGGGCCGAAACGGTGAGGCCAGCGCGGCCAAGTTGGCGATTTTGCATAGTAATGGGGGAAAAGGATAGGTTATAAACCGCTGGTAACAGGATTTTGATTTGGTAGCGGCGCGTTTGGCGCGGGCAAACGGTTCTCACAGAGGTTTACGCAGGGGCTCGCGGAGCGTGTGAAAAGCAGAGAAACTTTCGGGGCTGGGCGGGGGTAGGCGTACCTTTGGGACATGAAAAAACTGCTGCTTTTGCCGCTGGCTGCGGCTGTGGGGCTGCTAAGCCTGGGCTTGCCGGGCTGCGGCACCAACTCCCAAACGACGACTACGCCCACGGCGGCCGTGCCCGCTACCCAGGCCCGCGCGCTCGAAGACAGCCTTCTTGCCCACCACGATGTGGCTATGGGCCAGACCGAGCAGCTATTTGCCCTCAAGGCCCAGCTCACGGCCGCCAAAGTGCCGGCCCGCGCGCCCGTGCTGGCCCGCATGCAAGCCGCCGACCGCGCCATGATGACTTGGATGCACCAGTACCAGGCCCCCGACAGCACTGCGCCCGCGGCCCAGCGCCTGGCTTACCTCAAGGGCCAGCAGCAGCAGCTCGACGGCATCGAGCAGCAGCTGCGCGTGGCCATCGACTCGGCCCAGGCCACGCTGCGCCGTGCCGGCCGCTAGCCGCGCCCTACCCCCGCGGCAGGCGAACGACTCGGCCCCGCCAGCGGTTTACTACTTGGCTAGCCCGGTGCCGAGCCAGCCGCTTTTGCCTTAGCTTGATTTTATGATGCGTGTGAAATTTTTGCCCCTGGCCGCGCTACTCGCGCTGGCCGGCTGCGGCACTGGCCCCGCGGCCGATATGGGCAGCGATGCCCAGGCCGACAACTCGGTAACCCTACCCTACATTGGCAATTCGGAGCGGCAGGCGGTACCCGGCCACGACTCGGCGATGGTGCACGCCACAGTGCCGCCCTTCCGGCTGCACGACCAAGATGGCCAGCTCGTGACCAACCAAAGCCTGGCGGGTAAGGTCTACCTCACCGACTTCTTTTTTGCCACCTGCCCCGGCATTTGCCCCAAAATGCAGAGCGAGCTGCTGAAGGTGTACAAGCAGTATGGCACCACGCCCAACCTGCGCTTTATTTCCCAAACCATTGACCCGGAGCACGATGACTTACCGGTGCTGCGCGACTACGCCCGCCGACTGGGGGTAGGCACGCCCGGCAGCAGCTGGCGCTTTGTGCGAGCCAGCCGCGACACGGCCTATGCCATGGCGGCGGCCTATTTCACGGGCGCCATGCCCGATGCCAAGGCGCCCGGCGGCATTGCGCACAGCGGCACGTTTGCCCTCGTCGATGACCAAGGCCACGTGCGCGGCCTCTACGACAGCCTCAATCCACAGGAAGTAGTGCGCCTGCAAAAGGAGCTGCCCGTGCTGCTGGCCGAGGTAAAAACCCGGTCGGGCGCCCCCGCCACGGCCGCCCGCTAAGCGCTGGGCTACCAGCCCGCTGCTCGTGGTTGCGGGCCGGTGGCGTAGCCCGCCCAACTGGCGTTTTTTGTTGCCTTCCCTACCCCATGCGTTTTTCTGCTTTTGCCGTCGCTTTTTCGGGCTTTGCCTTGCTGGCGCTGCCTGGCTGCTTCACCAACAAGGGGCACCAGGGCGAGCGCCTGTATGGGCAGCACTGCGCCAGCTGCCACGGCGAGCAGGGCGAGGGCATTGGGCAACTGGTGCCGCCACTGGCCGGCTCCGACTACCTGGCCCAGCACGCGGGCCAGCTGGCCTGCATTGTGCGCCACGGCCTACAGGGACCCATCCGGGTCAACGGCGTGGCCTATAATCAATTAATGCTGGGCGTGCAAGACACGACCACGCACCGCCACCTCTCGCCGGCCCAGGTTACCAACCTACTCAACTTTTTGGAAAGCCACTGGGGCAACCACCCCGGCCCCGGCGGCGTGCGCACCATTGCCGGCACCGAGGCCGAGCTGCGCGCCTGTGGCGAACACTAGGCTACCTTTGCGACGCCCCGCGCCGCGGTCTTCCCCTTACTTCTCACCCTTACCAAGCAGTACTACGTTTATGGGTCTCTTTGACTTTCTAAAGAACAAACCGGAGTCGGACTCCGCCCAGCCTACCTCGTCGCCTACTCCCACCCCACCGGCCGCAGCTGGCGGGGCGGTTCCTGCCCCCAAAAGCGGCCCCCGCTACCAGGGCTCGGCCCACGTGGCGCCAGCCGCGCCGGTGCCTACCCCCCTGCCCGCTCCCCAAGCTAGCCCGGCCCCTCTGGCCCCGCCGCCCGTGCCGGAGTTTCCGTTCGAGCCCCAAAACGTGCTGGAGCACTTGCTGCTGCTAGCCCCGGTGGATGAGAATGCCCGCCCGGCCTTCTACCAGGCGCTGCTGCAAGAAAATATTCTGATGGTACTGGCCCCCGACGAGAACATCGGCCTGGGCGAAGTGCAGCTCACCGAAGGCCAGCAGATTCAGTTGCAGGTGCTGCAGGATGGTCGCCTGCCCATTTTCACCTCCGAGGCGCGCCTCAGCGACGGCGGCATGGATGCGGCCAGCGTGAGCTGGGTAACCATTCCGGGCCAGGCGTTTTTTGGCATGACCCAAGGGCAAGACTGCGTGCTGAACCCCTTTTCGCCAGCGGGCAAGCTGCTACCGGCGGCTGAAATTCAGGCCCTGCTGGCTGGCCAGCTCGGCGGCGACGGCAGCGCCCTGCCCACCGATGCACAAGTGACGCTGGGTGCCCCTGCCGAACTGCCCGAAGGCCTAGCCGAATCGCTGGTAGCCTTTGGCGAAGCCAACCCGGCCATCCGGAAGATTTACCTGGCCCAAATGCAGCTGGTAGGCAACGACACCTTGCCGCCGCGCTTACTGCTGGGCTTCGACACCACCGACCAAAACCCCGAGTTTATGCAGCAGCTCGGCCCCGCGCTGGAAGGCCGCACCGGCGATTTTCAGCACGTAGACTTGATGCTGATTGACCTAGAATCGGATGAGGGCGTGAATCCCTACTTCCGCCAGCCCGAGGTGCAGCCGCTGTACGAGGCGTAAGGCGCAGCTAACTTTTTTACTACCAAAAGGAGGGGTAGGAACCGGCAGGCCAGTGGCCGCGTGGTTCCTACCCCTCCTTTTGGTGGTAATAAATACTAAGTAGCGGCAATGGCGGCTTCGGCGGCCGCTTCGGCTTCTTCGTGGCGGGTAATGAACTTCTTGAACAGCGGGCGCAGGCCAAAGTAGAGGGCCAGCACCACCGGCACCGCCGCCACCGCCCAAATCATGAGCGCGCCCAGCTCGGCGCGCCACAACAGGTGCAGCACGTGGCTCCAGCCATCCGTTTTGACCATGCCCTTAATCTGGTCTAGGCTGAGGTGCGCCACCTCACGGCCTTGCCCCAGCATGGTGGCGCCCCAACGCAAAAACGGCAGCAGCAGCAGCAGCTGCACGGGGCTTAGCACGTGGCACACCAGCTGCATAGCTGCCACGTTGAGCTTGAGGCGCAGGGCCACAGCCGTGCTCACGAGGGTGGTAATGCCAAAAGTGGGCACTAGCCCAAAGGCTACCCCCAGGCCCACCGTAAGGGCTAGGCTACCAGGCTCTAGGCCCGCTTTGAGCAAACTCATGAACGGGTCGACGAGCCGGCGCTGCACCCAGGTGCGGGGCGGGGCTTCGGGCAGGGCCCGCACCCCAGTGGCGGAGATGGACGTAATACTCATGCGTAACTAGCCGTCAAAATACTTGTTAGTAGCGCACCCGGCTACCCGTGTAGCAGCAGCGTGGGCGGCCCGGCGGCCGGCCCTTTTTACCTAGTCTGGCGTAAAATGTTGTCGGGCAGGTGTTAAGTTTCTCATGTCTAAGACCCTACCCCCCGCCAAGCCGCTGCCGCACCACTTTCCGTGGTGGGTAGAGCAGTGGCTAATGCTGCGCCGCGCCGCCCGCGAGCTGGCGGCCAACGACCCGCTGCGGCTGGGCGCGGCCACGGCGTTCTTCACTTCGTTTGCGCTGCCGCCCATCTTGCTCATTTTAGTGCAGCTGCTGGGCGGGCTCTACTCGGCGCGCGGCGCGCGCCTGATGCTGCTCACCAAGCTGGGCGAGGTGATTGGCAGCACCGCCACCAGCCTGGTGGCCCAAACGGTGCACAACGTGGCCCACGCTGGCCGCACGCGGCTTATTACGTGTCTGGGGTTCGTGTTTTTGCTGTTTGTGGCTACCACACTTTTCACCATTATTCAGCACTCGCTCAATCAGTTGTGGCACGTGCGGCCGCGGCGGCAAGTAAGCCAGGTGTCGGTGGCCGCGCGCGAGCGGCTGCGCTCGGCGGGCGTGCTGCTGGCCACAGCGGCCCTTTCGGTGCTGGCTTTTTCGGCCGATGCGGCGCTGGCCCTCTTCGCCGATTTCGTGTCCGATTTCGACCCCACGTTTGCCTTCTACGTCATTTGGGTGCTCAACCTGCTGGTGAGTCTGCTCATTCTGGCGGCGTGGTGCGGCTTCGTGTTTCGCACCCTGAGCGCGGCCAAAGTGCCCTGGCGGGCTGTGCGGCGCGGGGCGCTGCTCACGGCAGTGCTCATTGAACTGGGTGAGCGGGTGCTGGGCCAGCTGCTAGTGGGCCGCGACCTGGGTCCCATCTACGGGCCGGCGGCCAGCTCGGTGCTGGTGCTGTTGTTCGTGTTTTACTCGGCCATGATTTTCTACTTCGGCGCGGCGTTTACCAAGGTTTACGCCCACCACGTGGGGCTGGATATTCGGCCCAAGAAAACTGCCGTGCGCTACCGGCTGGTGAACGTGGCCGAATGAGTAAAAGGGTAAGCTTTCGCTTGCCCTAGCTACTGGTAGCAAGCGAAAGCTTACCCTACCTGCCGGTCGTACCTTTGCCAGATGCAAGCTGATTCTGCCACTCCGGCCACTTTTTCTGATTTTAATCTTTCGCCCGAACTCCTGCAAGGCCTGGCCGAGCTCAATTTCGACAAGCCTACCCCCGTGCAGGCGCTCGTATTGCAGCCCGCCCTCGATGGGCAAGACGTGGCCGGGCAGGCGCCCACTGGCTCGGGCAAAACGGCCGCTTACGGCCTCGCCATCTTGGCGCAAGTAGACCCCAACGCCAAGGCTGTGCAAGCCATCGTGCTGGTGCCGGCCCGCGAGCTGGCCCTGCAAGTGCGCGACGCGCTCAAGAGCCTGGGCAAGTACATGGCGGCGCCCGGCCTGCGCGTGGCGGCCCTCTACGGCGGCCACGCCATGCGCGACGAGGTGCAAACCCTGCAGCAAACGCCCCACGTGGTGGTGGCTACCCCCGGCCGCCTGCTCGACCACCTGGAGAAGCGCAATATCATCCCGAACCAACTGAAAGTGTTGGTGTTGGACGAGGCCGACAAGCTGCTGGACTTGAAGGTTCAGGAAGAGATGGCGACCATCATCAGCCGCCTGCCGCGCCGCCGCCAGACGCTGCTGTTCTCGGCCACCATGCCCGATAAGGTGATGGCCCTGGTGCGCGACTACCTCACCCGCCCCCGTATGCTAACCGCCGCCGGCGGCCTCAACGGCGAGATAACCGGTGCGGCACTACCCGCCTCGCTCACCCTGCGCGGCCACGTGCTCAATGCGGTAGAAGACAAGCCCGGCGCGCTCTACCACCTGCTGCAACAGCCTGAAACGGGCCAGACGCTCATCTTCGCCAACACCCGCGATAAGGTGGAAGAACTAGCCCAGTTTCTGCGCGGTCGGGGCGTGGCAGCCGAGGTGCTGCACGGCAAACTGCCCCAGCCCGAGCGCGACAAGGCCCTGATGAAGCTGCGCAACAACTCGGCCCAGGCGCTGGTAGCCACCGACGTAGCCGCGCGCGGCATCGACGTGCCGGCGCTCGACACAGTTATCCAGTATGACTTGCCGCACGACGCCGAAACCTTTCAGCACCGGGCCGGCCGCACGGCGCGGGCCGGCGTGGCCGGCACCGCGCACCTGCTGGCCACCCCGCCCGAGCAAGCCCGCGTGCAGGCCTGGCCCAGCGCCCAGGGCGCACAGTGGAAGCGCCTGGTGCCCCCGGCCATGCCGCCCGCCAACGCCGCCAACAAGCTGCCACGCCCCGAAACCATTACGCTGCACGTGACGGCCGGCAAAAAACACAAAGTGAGCGCCCACGACCTAGTCGGTGCCTTCGTGAACGTGGGCGGCCTCGAACGCCACACTGTGGGCCGCATTGAGGTATTTGACTTTTATTCTTACGTAGCCGTGCCCCGCAAGCAAGCCGCCGAGCTACTCGAAAAGCTCAACGGCGCTAAAGTAAAAGGTGTGAAAGTGCGCGTGACCGAAGTAGCGTAGCGCACTTTCGCCCATGAGGTAACCAAGTAGCGCAAAGCAACTCATCTTGCTTGCTTCGCTTGCATTACTCCCCTAAAAACAAGAGACCGGCACGTTTTGCTTAGCGTGCCGGTCTCTCGTTTTTGCTCAAGCCCTACCCCCTACCAGTTCAGCGACTTTTTGAGGTAGGCAGTTAGCTCATTGCCAATCAGCTCCTGCTCGGCCAGGCTGGGGTGGGCGCCGCAGCCGGCGTTGTAGCTGCGCGCGAAGAAGAATTTGTCGATGTTTTTTTCGCCGCCGGCCTGGGCCGCTGCCACCACGCCGGTGAGGTAGCGGCGCATCACGGCCGTAAGGCGGGCGTCGGCCATGGGGCTGGTGAGGCACAAGAGGCGGGCCCGGGGGTAGTCGGCCCGCAGGGTTTTAAGAAAGCTTAGGTAGGCGCTGCAAAACTGCACCGAGTCTTGCACGCCATCGTTTTGGCCCAGGCACACGGTGACCAAGTCGGGCTGGTAGCGGCTGGTGTCCCAGGGCCTACCCCCCACTTTTAGGTCGGTGGTGGCAAACTCCTGGGGCATCAGGTTGGGCTTGTCGCAGCAGCTGTGTATCAGGCCGATGCCCGACTCGGCAGTGAGCTGCCACTCGGCCCCGAGAGCGCGGGCCGTGCGGGGGCCATAGGCCTGGTAGGCGCTATGCTGGTCGTACCAGGTGCCCTGGCCGCAGGCAATGGCGCTGGCATCGGCCCCGTAGCCGCAGGTGATGGAGTTGCCGATAAACTCAATCTTGTGGCTGGGCCGCGGCGGCGGGGGTAGCAATTGGGCGCAGGTCAGGCCCGTAAATTCGAGGTAGCCGATGCCGGCCTCGGTGTCTTTGCAAATGACCAACGTGTGGTCGGTGTTGGGCAGGCCCTCGGCCACCACCAGCGTGTTGGTGGGGCCCGCGAGCCGGCGGCGCGACTCCTGGCCATCGACTAGCACGTGCACGTAGTTGTGGCTTTTGCCATACAGCACCTCATCAGTAAGCTGCACCGTGCACGACGGCCCCCGGAAGCGCACCGTCAGGTACACGCCCGGCGCCCAGAAGCGCGGCTTTTTGGCATCGCTAAAATCGACCCGGCCCGTGTACTGAATGCGGGGGTTGTCGGCGGCGAAGAACCGGGGCTTGGGTGCGGCAGCGTAGCTAGGCAGGGGTAGGGCCGCGAGGGTCAGCAAGCTGGCCAGCATAATATTTTTCATATAAATTCTTTACGAACAGTTAGTTGTGACCTTCGGTGATACCGGGCCAGGAGTCGGTGCGGAAAGGCACGGCGGGCAGGCCCTCTTTATTGTAAAGGTTACCATTGGGCGAGTCGGCCCAGTCGTAGCGCACGGCTACGGGACTTGGTACCTGCTCGCTTTGCACTACCACCTCGTTGCCCACGAGCCGGGCCGTGGCCCAGTAAAACTTTTGGTCGGCCCCGGCCACTGCAAAGCCTTGCAAAGCTCCACCGCCCTTAGCGAGCAGCCCCGTACCCAGCTGCGCAAACTTCAGCCTAATGGTCGGGCCGGCCACTGCCATGCTCGTATAAGTAGGGCCACTGTACACTAGTTGGTTATCGCCGTAGGCCACGCGGCGGGCGGCCAGTGCCAGGCGGTGGCCCACCTCCTGCTTGTTGTGGGGGTGAATGTCGGCGGGGTCGCCGATGTCGATGGCCGTGGCCATGCCAGTGCGGGGCAGATTCAGGGCCATCGCCTGCGCCTCGCGCAGCTCGGCCCAAGCTGAGGCGGCAGGCTGGGGCTGAGCGGGCTGAAAGTTGGCGAGCTGCACGAATAAGAAGGGCAGGTCGGCGCCAAAGTGCTGGCGCCAGTCGGCGATGAGGGCCGGAAATAGCGTGCGGTACTGCGCCGCCCGGTCGGCATTAGTTTCGCCCTGGTACCAGATAACCCCCTTAAAGGCAAAGGGCTGGAGCGGCGCAATCATGGCGTTGTAGAGGGTGGTAGGGGCCATCTGGCCACCGCCGGGCGCGGGCGCCATGGGCTGGTCCTGGGGGGGTAGGCCCACTTGGTACTGCCAGGGCCCGGTCAACGACAGGGTTTGGCCGGCGCTGCGCAGGGCTAGCTGGTCGGGCTGCCCCGCAATGCCGCCACCACCACCCTGGTCTACCACGCGCACGGCCAGCACGTTGCGGCCCGGCCGCAGCACGCCGGCGGGCACCTGGTAGGTGCGCAGCTTTTCGTAGCCGTTGGTGCTACCCACTTTTACCCCATTTATGTAGGTGCTGTCGATGTCGTCAATCTTGCCCAGCGTCAGGGTCACTGGCTGGCCGGCCATGGCCGCAGGCAGGTCGATTTCCTTCCGAAACCACACAATGCCGTCGTAGGTGGCCAGGGCCGGGGTAGCTTCCCAAATGCCAGGCAGGGCCATGGTGGGCCAGGCACGGGCGTCGAAGTCGGGCGCGGCCCAGGTCTGGCCGTTGGGCAGGTAGCCTTTGTCATGGGCGCGCACGTTGCGCATCAGTTCGCGCTGCTGGTCGGCGTAGGCACGCTGGTCGTCGTTGAGGTTAGTGGTTTTGGTGGCGAAAGTGGCGATGCGCGGGCCAAACTCGGGAAAGCTGCGCAGGCCCTCGGCGCTCACCCAGGCTTCGGCGGGCGTGCCGCCCCAGCTGCTCACCACTACGCCCATCGGCACCTGGTACTGCTGGTATAAATCGCGGCTAAAAAAGTAGGCCGCCGCCGAAAAGCCGGCCACGGTAGCCGGGCTACACACCTGCCAGCCAGTGCCCGCTGCTTCGGCCTGCGGGCGGTAGGCCACAGCCTGGTCGGCGGTAAAGAAGCGGATATTAGGGAAATTGGCGGCAGCGATTTCCTGGTCGGCATTCTGGGTAGGCTGGTAGCCACCTGGGCCATCCTTTACCTTAAACTGCATGTTGGACTGCCCCGAGGCCAGCCACACGTCGCCCACCAGTACATCGGTCAACGTAATGGTATTCTGGCCCTTTACGGTGAGCGCGTAAGGCCCGCCGGCGGGGGTAGGCGGCAGCGTAGCTTGCCAGCGCCCGCTAGCGTCGGGGGCAGTAGCGCGGTAGGTTTTACCCCGAAACGTGAGGCTAACGGCCTCGCCCGGCGCGGCCCAGCCCCACACGGGCACGGGGCGGCCGCGCTGCAGCACCATGTGGCTGCCCACCAGCGCGGGCAGGCGCACGGTAGCGTGGGCGGCCGAGACCAACAGGCTCAGCCCAAAGGCAGCCGTGAGTTTAGAAACAGACATACTCGTGGAGGGTGGGAAAGAGGTGCGGTGGCAGTGAGCCGAGGCGAAGGTCGGGCAGAAGCGCGGGTTCTGGCTAGTAGTGCTGGCTGGGCTCTATAAGTAACGTTGAAACGCGTGGACAATCCTTTTTTCCAGCTTGGTGCGCTGACGTAGAGATGGCTATTTTTGGTTCGCCATACTGAATCTATCCCACGCATTTGGCGCTGTTTGGCGCGCGGGTGTGCTTCAAAGCCTTTTCCTTTACCCAAGCTCGTGCGGCCCGCCGCCTTTTACCAGTCAGGCTGACCATGCGCGCTGGGCGCGCCGAGCCCCTACCCCCTGCTCGCTGAGCAGGTTTATTCCTTACCGCCGCCCTACTTGCCCTACCCCCCTCTCCTACAGCAAGTTCTCTTTATTTGTAGCCAGAACCGCTGGCGCAGTCTCACCGCCGAGCGGTTATTCGACGGCCACCCGCGCGTGCAGGCGCGCTCGGCGGGCACCGAGCCGGGCGCCAGGGTGCGCGTGGCGGCGGGCCACCTGGGCTGGGCCGACATCATTTTCGTGATGGAGAAAAAGCACGCCGACCGCCTGCGCGCCAAGTTTGGGCCCCTGCTACAAGGCAAGCCCATTATTAACCTGCGCATTCCCGACGAGTATCAGTTTCAGGACCCTGCGCTGGTGGCCTTGCTGCACGAGCGGCTGCGCGGCTACTACGGCACTGACGTAGCCGACATGTAGTAACGCGCCCGCCCGTACTTTTGCCCTCTATGAAGTTTACCGTTGCACAGATTGCCCAGGTAGTGGGCGGCACCGTGGAAGGTGAGGCCGAGGCTACCGTATCGAGCCTGGCCAAGATTGAAGAGGCCGGCCCCGGCTCGCTGGCCTTTTTGGCCAATGCTAAGTACGAGTCTTTCCTTTATACGACCGGGGCTACGGCCGTGCTAGTTAGCACCGAGCTGGCGCTGCGCCAGCCGGTGGCGGCGAGCCTCATTCGGGTGCCCGACCCCTACTCGGCGTTCGCCAAGCTGCTCGAATTTTACCAGCAAGCCACGCGCGTGGGCAAGCGCGGCGTGGAGCAGCCCAGCTTTCTGGGCGAGGGCTCGACGCTGGGTGCGGGCCACTACCGGGGGGCATTTTCGTACATCGGCGAGGGCTGCGTACTAGGTGAAAACGTGCTCATCTTTCCGCACGCCTTCATCGGCGACCGGGTGCGCATCGGCGACAATTCAATTATTCACGCCGGAGCCAAGATTTACGCCGACACCGTGATTGGCCAGCGCTGCATAGTGAAGGCCGGCGCAGTGGTGGGCACCGACGGCTTTGGCTTCGCGCCGCAGCCCGACGGCTCGTACAAGGCCATTCCGCAGATTGGCAATGTGGTGCTCGAAGACGACGTGAGCATTGGGGCCAATGCCACCATCGACTGCGCCACGATGGGCAGCACCGTGGTGCGCCAGGGGGCTAAAATCGACAACCTCGTGCAGCTGGCCCACAACGTAGAAGTAGGCCGCCACACCGTTATCGCGGCTCAAACGGGCATTGCGGGCTCGGCCAAAATCGGGGCTTATTGCGTGCTGGCCGGGCAGGTAGGCATGGCCGGCCACGTAACGCTGGCCGACAAAACGACCGTGACGGCGCAGTCGGGCATCGGCAAAACGGTGCGGCAGCCGGGCCAGTACTTGCAGGGCTCTACGGCCTTCGATTTCAAGCAAAACCAGCGGGCGCAGATTGTTTTTCGGCGCTTGCCCGAGCTCGAACAGCGCGTAGCGGCTCTCGAAAAAAGCTCGCCAGCGCCGGATAAGGCGTAGCTTTGCACCGGCGTAATTGCTGATTGTTGATTGCTGATTGAGGAATGCTCTAAAAGCAGCTGAGTAGCAGGCCCTTGGCCGGGCGACTTGCGCTGGCTAGCACGCCGTCACCAACAATCAACGACCAACAATCAACAACCAACTAATGAACGATAAACAACACACAATTAAGGCCCCCGTCACGGTGCGGGGCATTGGGCTGCACACGGGCGCCGAGGCGACCATGACGTTTTGCCCCGCGCCGGTGGGCCACGGCTACAAGTTTCAGCGCGTCGACTTGCCAGGCCAGCCCTTGGTTGATGCCGACGTAGATAACGTGGTGGACCTCTCGCGGGGCACCACCATCGAGCAAAACGGCGCCCGCATCAATACCGTGGAGCACACGCTGGCAGCCCTCGTGGGCTTGCAGCTCGACAACGTGCTCATTCAGCTCAGCGGCCCCGAGCCGCCCATTATGGATGGCTCGTCGGCCGAGTTTATCAAAGCCTTGAATACCGTGGGCTTTGAGGAGCAAAATGCGCTGCGCAACTACTACGAGATTCCCGATACCATTCGCTACGTCGATAATGCCCGCGGCGTCGAGATTGCGGCCCTGCCACTGGCCGACTACCGCCTCACGGTGATGGTAGACTACAACTCGCCGGTACTGGGTTCGCAGCACGCCACACTCACTGATATTAAGCAGTTTAGCGACGAGATTTCTTCATCGCGCACGTTCTGCTTTTTGCACGAGCTGGAGTATCTCTACAAGTCGAACCTCATCAAGGGTGGCGATTTGAGCAATGCCATTGTGGTGGTCGACCGCGTGGTGAGCGAGGATGAGCTCGACGAGCTGGCCGCGATGCTGGGCAAGCCCAAGGTATCGGTGAAGAAGGAAGGCATCTTGAATAACGTGGACCTGCGCCACAAAAACGAGCCCGCCCGCCACAAGCTGCTCGACCTCGTGGGCGACCTCGCCCTGGTGGGCCGCCCGCTGAAAGGTCAGATTTTGGCCGCACGCCCTGGCCACGCTGCCAATGTGGCCTTTGCTAAGCGCATCAAGAAGAAGATGCTCGAAGACCGCACCAGCGCCGTGCCGGTGTACGACCCCGCCCGTGAGCCGGTGATGGACATCAACCGCATTATGCAGGTGCTGCCCCATCGCTACCCCTTCCTGCTGCTCGATAAAGTGATTCATCTCGACTCGCAGATGGTGACGGCCGTGAAGAATATCACGATGAACGAGCCGTTCTTCCAGGGTCACTTTCCGGGTAACCCCGTGATGCCCGGCGTGCTCCAAATCGAAGCCATGGCCCAGACCGGCGGCATCTTGGTGATGAACACCGTGCCCGACCCGGAGAACTATTGGCAGTATTTCTTAGGTATCGAAAATGCCCGCTTCCGCAAGAAAGTGTTGCCCGGCGATACGATTATCTTTCACTGCGTGCTCACGGCCCCTATCAAGCGCGGCATTGCCAAGATGAAGGGCCAGGCATTTGTGAATGGCAAAGTGGTGTGCGACGCCGAGATGAGTGCCGCCATCGTGCGCAAAGACAATGTTTAATTTCTAAGTGATGAGTGACGAGTAATGAGTAATGAGTTGGTTTCTCTCCTGTAAGGCCGCCACTCTAACTCATACTTCATAATTCATAACTCATAACTCTTCCCAGAATGATTTCCCCGCTCGCTTATATCCACCCCGCTGCCCGGCTCGCGCCGGGGGTTACCGTCGAACCGTTCACTACTATTGCCGGCGATGTGGAGATTGGTGAAAACACCTGGATTGGGCCCAACGTGACGATAATGGCGGGCGCGCGCATTGGGGCGCACTGCCAGATATTTCCAGGGGCGGTGATATCGGCGGTGCCGCAAGATTTGAAGTTTGCCGGCGAGGTGACGACGGCCCACGTGGGCGACTACACCGTGCTGCGTGAATGCGTGACCGTGAACCGCGGCACTATTGACCGGGGCCGCACCACGGTGGGCAGCCACTGCCTGCTGCAAGCCTACGTGCACATTGCCCACGACTGCTCGGTGGGTGACCACTGCGTGATTTCGAACGCGACCCAAATGGCGGGCCACGTGCAGGTAGGCGACTGGGCCATTATTGGCGGCACCACGGCCATTCACCAGTTTACCAAGATTGGGGCGCACGCCTTCATCGCGGGGGGCTCGCTGGTGCGTTCCGACGTGCCGCCCTTCGTGAAAGCCGCCCGCGAGCCGCTAACCTACGCTGGCGTCAACTCGGTGGGCATGAGCCGCCGGGGTTTTTCGGAAGAGCAAATCGTGGCTATGCACGAGCTCTACCGCCTGCTGTACCTGAGCGGTAGCAACCAGCAAGATGCGCTGGCCCGCATCGAGGCCGAGGTGCCCGCCTCAGCCGAGCGCGACCAGGTAATCGCCTTCGTGCGGGCCGCGGCCACCGAGCGCGGCATCATCAAAGGGCCCGGCCGACGCAAGAGCGAAGAGAGTGCAGATTGAGGCCCACAGCCTGGGCCGGCGCTACGGCCGCCAGTGGATTTTTAAGCGCCTGAGCTACGCCTTTCGGCCGGGCACGGCTACAGCAGTGCTGGGCCCCAACGGAGCAGGCAAAAGCACGCTGCTCAGCATCTTGGCTGGGCAGCTGCTACCCACCGAAGGCACCGTGACTTACACGCTGGCCGGGCAGGCCCTACCCCCCTCCGCGGTGCCCAAATACCTGGCTTACTGCGCCCCCTACCTCGAGCTGCCCGAAGACTTTACGCTGCTCGAGCTGCTGGCTTTTCATACCCGCCTCAAGCCGCTGCGGCCGGGTGTGTCCATCACCGATTTGGTGGAAATCATGTACCTGCACAAGGCGCGGCACCAGGCGGTGCGCACGTTTTCGTCGGGCATGAAGCAGCGCCTCAAGCTGGGCCTGGCCCTGTACGCAGCGGCCCCGCTGCTGCTGCTCGACGAGCCTACTACCAACCTCGACGCCCAGGGCGCGGCTTGGTACCAGGAGCACCTGGCCCGCGTGCGCGACGCGGACCGGCTGGTCATCGTGTCGTCTAACGTGCCGGCCGAATATGCGTTTTGCGAAGCCCAGGTGCGGATTACGGACTTTCAATAGCCTTCACGAACAAGCAGTTTTGGCAGTATGCTTAGTAGTTCTGAACAAGCCTACCTGGCCGCCGAGCGGCTGGCGCCGGGCCGCAGCGAATACCTCCACGGCGCCACTTTTGCGTTGCCCACGCCTACCCCCGCCCACACGCAGCTAGCCGAGAACACGGCGACGCTGCTGGCGGGCCAGGTGCAGGGCCGCGGCTGGACGGTACTGGGCGATGCCACGCGGCTGCACGCGCTGGGCAGTGGGCTGTTCACGTACCCCGATGTGCTGCTGGTGTGCGGCAAGGTGCTGCTGCTGGCCGATGGCCACCGCGATACGCTGCTCAATCCTACGGTGCTGGTCAAGGTGCTACCCCACCCCATGCCGGCGCATTTTCAGGACGTATTCGAAGCTTATTACGACATTCCGACGGTGCAGCACGTGGTGCTGCTCACGGAGTATGCGGCGCGGGTATCGCTGGGCTCGCGCGCGGCCGAGGGCGGGTTGGCCGTGCAGGGCTTTACGGGGCTGGACGCAGTGCTGACTATTGCTGATTTGGACTTGGTACTGCCGTTGGCTGACCTGTATCAGCACGTGGCCTTGCGGGCGTAGGTGCTTATTTTTATGCCGAAGCGACGCGGGTGGTACGAACCCATTTCCGCGCCACTCGTATCTTCGCCCTACCCTTCAAAATATCACTTAAATCACCTTCTACTGCCCTTTCTGCTATGCGACAGTACGACAACCTGGATGACGACGACCTCGCCGACGACGATAATCTAGACGCCTTTGCCCGCACAGGCGGCGCCAAAACCAAGGGTTCCAGCGAAGACCAGCTATCGGCTAAATACGCTGACTACCTGATGTGGCGCGATACGGGCTCCTCGCACGACGAGGCGCTCGACTTGGCTTCCATGACGGAAGAAGAATTTACGACGGCCGAGGCTGCCGAAGACCCCGACGGCAGCAGCGGCCTGGCTCCGCTAGAGGACGATGACGATCTCGATGCCGACGACGACGATGACTTCGGCGGCAGTGGTGCGCGCGGCCGGGGCCGCGGCGACGATTACGACAGCGACTACTAAGCCGCAAACTGGTGTAAAAAGCAGGGGGTAGGGGCCGCGCAAGCGCGGCCCCTACCCCCTGCTTTTTGAGTAAAGAAGTAAGGATAGATGCTTTCGCGCTGCGCCCGGTGGAAGCCCCAGCCGTTGGCGGCGCTCATCTGCATTTCAAACAGTACATTCTTGGTGGCGTAGTCTACTTCGATGATTTTGCCGCCCTGGCCGGTGGTGTTGGGCACCTGGTAGCCAGGGCAAACCAGCAGGTGGTTGACGGCCGGCAGGTACTGCACCCGCGACACGATGGCCGAGTACATGTCGCTGCCCCGCTCCTTGCCGTAGGTGCAGATTTGCTGCACCGTGCGGGCGTTGGGGTCGAGGCGGTATTCTACGGCGCGGCTGTAGTGGGTAGGCGCCCCGTGGATGACGTTGCGGTTGGTGCCATTATCAAACAGCAGCAAGTCGCCGTTGAGCATCAATTGGATGGAGTGCTGGTACCAGTTCCACTCAAAATCGGGGTGATTGGTCGAGCCATTGACCATGGCCGTGTCGGCAATAGCCCGGTTGCTGGCATTGAGCGGCGTGAAGAGCAGTTGGCTTAGGTCCTGATCGGCATTACCCTTAAGCAAAAAAAGCCCCGGCCGCTAGGCGACCGGGGTTGCATTCGTATCGACGATTAGCGTACTTGCCTCGACCAAATAAGGGCAAGGTGTGGTAGCTAAACCTTATTTGGCGCCAAACACGCGTTTGAGCAGCGCCGTGGATTGTGCGGCCGGGTTCTGGCGAATTTTGGCTTCCTGCTGCGCTAGCAGCACGAAGAGGCCATCCACGGTTTGGGCCGTTACGTAGTCGGTGAGGTTGTTTTTGGCGGGCGTCATGAGCGGAATCTTATTGTAGCGGTCGATGAGCTTGGCGTAGGCCGCATTGGCGCCTACCTGGTCGAGGCTCTGCACAATGCTCGGGCGCAAGGCGGCGTTGAGGGCCGCTTCCGAGTTTTTGCGCAGCAATTGGGTAGCGGCGTCTTTGCTGCCGCTGGTCACGAGCGACAGGGCATCGGTGAGCGTAAGCTGCTGCAAGGCGTTGATAAAGATATCTTTGGCAGCGGGCGCGGCGGCCTCGGCGGCACGGTTCATGAGGTTGGTGGCCTGCTCCACGGCCTGCTTGCCTACGGGGCCGGGCAGCGCGTTGAGCGTGGTGGCCACCAGCTGCGCATCGGCCGGAAAGGGAATGCGGATATCGTCGTTCAGGTTAAAGCCATCAGGCTCCGAGGCGAAGGCCACGGCCTTGGTAATGCCCGTGGTGAGTGCCTCGCGCAAGCCGCTGCTCGCCTCGGCCTCGGTGAGGGGTACTACCGGCGCGGGGGCGGGGGTAGGGGCCACCGCAGCGGCGGTTTTGGTGGTCGTGGCTTTAGTGGTGGTGGTCTTCTTCGTGGTGGTGGCTTTCACCGGGGCTTTCTTCACCACCGCTTTTTTGGTGGTTGTGGTCTTTTTGGTTTGGGCGAGGGCGGGGTAGGCGCCGAGCAAGGCCAGCGCCAGGAGTAAATTTTTCATAAATCAAAAAAGAAAAAGGCGGGGCGTAAAAACCGGACGGCTCGTATAGCTGTCCTACCCGCACCGCGGCGCGAAGTTCCCTACAAAATCCTGCCAAACTCCCCTACCCCCTTCATGGACGTTGAAATCATGACTATTGGCGACGAGCTGCTCTACGGGCAGGTCGTGGATACCAACTCGGCCTTTATGGGCCAGCAGCTCGGCCGCCTAGGCCTGCGCGTGCGCCAGATAACGAGCGTGAGCGACCGCGCCGACGAGATAGTGGCCGCCCTCGACCAAGCCCGCCAGCGCGTCCGGGTCATCTTGATGACCGGCGGCCTCGGCCCCACCAAAGACGACCTCACCAAGCACGTACTGGCCCGCTACTTTGGCCGCGAGCTGGTGCTGCACGAGCCCACGCTGCACCACGTGGAGGAAATTTTCCGGCGCTTTGGCCGCCCCATGCTCGACGTGAATCGCCAGCAGGCCCTAGTGCCCGCCGGTACTGAGGTGCTGCACAATGCCGTAGGCACTGCGCCCGGTATGTGGATAGAGGATGGCGGCACGGTGTTCATCAGCATGCCCGGCGTGCCCTTCGAGATGAAAAAGCTGATGACGGACCACGTGCTGCCCAAGCTTCAGGAGAAGTTTCAGCTAGCGCCCATCGAGCATGTTGTCATCATGACGGCCGGACTGGGCGAGTCGTTTCTAGCCGAAAAAATCAAAGACTGGGAAAGCACCCTACCCCCCAACGTGAAGCTAGCTTACCTGCCTAGCCTGGGCAGCGTGCGCCTGCGCCTCACCGGCACCGCCGACGGCCAGGGCGACGTGCGCGACCGTATGCTAGCCCTGTTGCCGGCCCTACGCGAGCGCATCGGCAGCTACATTTTTGCCGAAGAAGACTCGCCGCTCGAAGTGGTAGTGGGCCAGCTATTGAAAGCCAAAAACTGGCAGCTCAGCACCGCCGAAAGCTGCACCGGCGGCGCGGTAGCCGCCCGCCTCACGAGCGTACCGGGCAGCTCGGCCTACTTCCGTGGCAGCGTGGTGGCTTACGATAACGACTTGAAAGAAAGCCTACTGGGCGTGAACGCCGAAACTCTGGGCACGCATGGCGCCGTGAGCGAGCCCACCGTGCGCGAGATGGCCGAGGGCGCCCGCGCTCGCCTGGGCTGCGATGTAGCCCTGACTACCAGCGGCATTGCCGGCCCCGGCGGCGGCACGCCGCTCAAGCCGGTGGGCACCATCTGCATTGCCTGCGCTACCCCGGCTGGCACCGTGAGCCGCCAAATCAACATCGACCGCGGCCGCCAAACTAATATCGAGTACACCACCCAGGCGGTACTCATCTTGCTATGGCAGCAGCTGGCGGGCCACCGCGAGGCCGAATTGCTAAAGGTGTAAACTACCTTGACAGCAGTTTTATGTTCGCCTTGTGGATTTCCCCCATCCCCAACCCCGCTTTCAACTGTTACACTTTCTGCCCTGCGTAGGCTTGGTGGCTATTCTGATAGCTTCTGGCACTACTAATTGGGTAGCAAGTAGCATTGGCTTGATTGTGTATCTCCTCTTCAGCTCTGTTCAGACAGGGCTAGAAATCAGCGCCGACATGCGTCAGAGCAGGGATTATTTAGCGTTGGTGCGCTGGCGATTTGGTAGTTGGCAGCCCCTACCCCCAGTGGTAGGCGTAACCTTGAAGTATTATTCTACCCTAGAAAAAGCTTCTACTTCGAGTGCCACTAGCTGGGGGGTATGGAATAATCCGCAGCGTCGCCACGAGGAAATCATCGTCATGCTCTCGCTCCAGCACAGCGCTTCCGGCTTGATTGTGGCCCACTTCAGCGCCGACGATGTCAACGCTGCCATTGATTTTGCGCATGATACGGCGGATCGTCTTCTGGTGCCGGTCCATCAGTACCTGCCGCCGCACCTGTACCAGCCCCTGCCCCCGGCTACCGGGGGCAGCTTGCCAGGGTAGCCCGGGCGCTTGGTCTAAGCGCACAAAGGTGAAAGCAGCAGGTATTGCCCCTGATTAATAACAAACGTTTGTTAGTTTTACGGCGTTAGTTGGCTTTCTCCCACCCTGGCCTCCCACCCATGCTCTTCCAACCCGAAATCGAGCGACTTCCCCTACCCCAGTTGCGCGCCCTGCAAAACGCCCGGCTCAAGGAGCAGGTAGCGTACTTGGCGGCGCGGGTGCCGTTTTACCAGCGCAAGTTTGCCGAGGCGGGCATCAACCCGGCCACGTTTCGCGGGCTGGAAGACTTGACTAAGCTGGGTTTTACCAAAAAGACGGATTTTCGGGATAACTATCCCTTCGGCCTCTTCGCGGTGCCCGAGGCCGAGGTAGCGCGGCTGCACTGCTCCAGCGGTACCACGGGTAAGGCCACGGTGGTGGGCTACACGGCCGGCGACCTGAGTATTTTTTCTGAAGTAGTGGCCCGTGCGCTGGCCGCTGCGGGCTGCCGGCCGGGCATGAAACTGCAAAATGCCTACGGCTATGGTCTCTTCACGGGCGGCCTAGGCATTCACTACGGCGCTGAGAAACTGGGCCTCACGGTTATCCCCGTATCGGGGGGTAGCACCGACCGGCAGCTGCAGCTTTTGCAGGATTTTCGGCCCGAAATTATTTGCGCTACCCCCTCCTACGCCCAGGTTTTGGCTGAAGAAATGCAACGGCGCGGCATCGCCCCCGAGGCCATCAACCTGCAGCTGGCCGTGCTAGGTGCCGAGCCGTGGAGTGAGGCCATTCGCATGCAGGTGCAGGAAGGCCTGCGCGTGGCGGCCACCAATATCTACGGCCTCAGCGAGATACTGGGGCCCGGCATCTCGCAGGAAGACGTGGACGAGCGCGGCACCGGCAGCTACATCTGGGAAGACCACTTTTACCCCGAAGTGGTGGACAAAGACACCGGCGAGCCAGTAGCCCAGGGCGAGTTTGGCGTGCTGATTTTTAGCACGTTGACTAAAAAAGCGATGCCTATTCTGCGCTACTGGACGGGCGACATTACCAATATTTATTACGACCACTCGGTGAAGCGCACCCACGTAAAAATGGGTCCGATTCGTGGGCGAGCCGATGACATGCTCATCATTCGCGGGGTTAATTTCTTTCCCACGCAGGTCGAGGACATTATCAGTGGGCTAGCCCACGTGAGCCCCTATTACCAAGTAGTGGCTACCCGGCGCGGCAGCCTCGACGAGGTAGAAGTGAACGTGGAAGTGGCCGAAACCCTGCTGCGCGAGCTGGGCCTGGCCACGGCTGCCCTCACCGCCGAGCACCTGGCCCAGCACGAGTGCCTGCGTCAGCTTCAGGGCCAGTTTGCCAAGAAAATCAAGGATAATATCGGCCTAAGCATGCGCGTGAACCTACTGGGCTGCGGCCAGCTGCCACGCAGCGAGGGCGGCAAACTAAACCGCGTAAAAGACTTGCGGGAGGTGAAGTAGCAGTAGCGCGAACTTTGTAGTTCGCGACCCAAAACGACCCTAACCAACGCGAGAACGCGAACTACCAAGTTCGCGCTACTGCCTGGCCCTACCGACGTTATTATAAGTAAATGAGCCGTTTTCATAAGCTAGTTATCAAGAGTATTACGCGCGAAACGCCCGATTGCGTGTCGCTCGCCTTCGAGGTGCCGGCCGAGCTGCGCGAAACGTTCAGCTACCAGCCCGGGCAGTACCTCACCCTGCGCCGCGAGCACCAGGGCGAGGAGCTGCGCCGCAGCTACTCGCTGTGCAGCAGCCCGCTGGACAACGAATGGCGCGTGGCCATCAAGAAAGTGCCCGAGGGCCGCTTCTCGACCCTGGCCGTGGACGACGGCCTGCGCCCCGGCGACACTCTCGACGTGATGCCGCCGCAGGGCCGCTTCACGGCCAGCCTGCACCCCACGCAGGCCAAGCGCTACGCGCTGTTTGCGGCGGGCAGCGGCATCACGCCCATCCTAAGTATCGCCAAGACCATCTTGCTCACCGAGCCGGCTAGCCAGGTGTACTTGGTGTATGGCAATCGGGGGCGCAACTCCATTATTTTCAAGGAACAGCTTGAGGGTCTGAAGAATAAGTTTGTGCAGCGCTTGAGCGTATTTCACGTACTGAGCCGTGAGCAGGGCGACAGCGACCTGTTTTTTGGCCGCCTCGACTACCCCAAAACTGCCCAGCTGCTGCAAACGGCACTACCCGCGGCAGGCCTCGACGAGTGCTTTATCTGCGGGCCAGAAGAGATGATACACGGCGTGCGCCAGGCCCTGGCCGAAGCTGGCGTAGCTCCCGAGCGCATTCACTTTGAGCTGTTTGCTGCGGCCAGTGGTGCGGGCAAGGCCGCCCCTACCCCCCGCCCGGTGGGCGAAGACGACCAGAAAAGCCAGGTGACCCTGCACCTCGATGGCCGCGGCTACCGCCTCGATATGTCGTACTACGGTGATACGGTGCTCGATGCAGCCCTAGCTGCTGGCGTCGATGCACCTTACTCGTGCAAAAACGGCATGTGCAGCACTTGCCGCGCTCGCGTCACGAGTGGCACCGCCGCGATGGACGTCAACTACTCGCTCTCCGAAACGGAGGTGGCCAAGGGCTACGTGCTCACCTGCCAGGCGCGGCCTACTACAGCCGAGGTTACCATCGATTTTGATGCGTAGGGGAAGGGCTTGTGAAGGGCTACAGTTCGGTTTTTCGGCCAAGGGGCCACGTTCGTCGTAAGCCCTTTGCCCACCGGGAAGCCGGCCGGCACTTTGCTTCCCTACCCCCTCCTGATGGACCAACTTTCGACTGCTACTCCTCGCCCTTCCCTAACCCCTTTTGTGCAGCGCGTGTGCATTGCGGTGGGCATCACCCTGCTGATATTGGCGCTGACAGGCTTGCTAGGCCTGGCGTTTGGCGTGTTTCTGCGGTTGCTGGCCGCGCTGCTCATTGCCCTACCCCTGCGGGCGGGCGGGGCGTGGCTACATCGCCGCCTTGGCCTGCCTGAGGGGCTGGCGGTAGTGCTGCTTTCGGTACTGGTGCTGGCGCTGTTGGGAGGCATGGGTTGGCTGTTTTCGGCCAAGATTAGCGAGCAGCTTAGTGGCTTGCAGCAGCAGCTGCCCAAAGCTATGGAGCAGGCGCAGGCGCGCATCAACAGCACAGAATGGGGCCAGCGGCTAGCCGGCGAAAACTTTGATTACCGCAAGCTCATGGGCGGCACCTCCGAGTGGCTGGGCCGCGCCACGGGCATTTTCTCCACCACTTTCAGCATCCTGGCCGATGGCTACGTGATACTATTTCTGGCAGTGTTCCTGGTCATTCAGCCTAAAACGTACCGCGCGGGCCTGGTGCTACTGGTGCCCAAGGCGGGCCGAGCCCGCGCCACGGAGGTGCTCGATAAAATCAGCAGCACGCTCGTGAACTGGGTACTGGCCCGGTTGGCATCCATGCTGTTCGTGGGGGTACTCACCGTGCTAGGGCTTAGCTTTTTGGGCATGCCGCTGGCGGCGGTATTGGGGCTGTTTGCGGGCCTGGTCACGTTTATTCCCAACATTGGGCCGGTGGTATCGATGGTGCCGGCGCTGCTGCTTGCCTTCTTCAACGGCGGCCAGCACATGGCGCTCTATGTGCTGCTGCTGTACCTGGGCGCGCAGACATTGGAAAGCGCCGCCGTGTCGCCGCTGCTACAGCAGCGGCTCATTTCGCTGCCGCCGGCGCTCATTTTGGTGGGGCAGCTCATCATCGGCTCGTTTACCGGGCTGCTGGGGCTCACGCTGGCTACACCCATCATCGCTATTCTAACGGTTTTGGTGAAAATGCTGTATGTGCAGGACGTGCTCGGCGACGACACGGTGAAGGTATAATCTGCTTATTTAAAATACCTTGCGCACTCGAAATCCCAAAGAAAAGGTCAGGCTTACCTAGCACCCACCAGCTGAGCCTGACGTCCTTTTTTAACATCATTGCTCCCGCTCGCCCTACTCGAAAATATTTCCTTACCTTTGAAAAACTAACACTTGTTAGTTAGCGTTGTAGCCCTATGGAAACCCTCGCCCCAGACCTCACCCCCGAAGCCCAGTTTCAGGCGCGCATCGACGCCGACATCCGCATCGAGCCCAAAGACTGGAAGCCCGAGGCATACCGCAAAACGCTCATTCGCCAGATTTCGCAACACGCGCACTCTGAGCTGGTAGGCATGCTGCCCGAAGGCAACTGGATAACCCGCGCCCCGTCGCTCAAGCGCAAATCCATCCTCTTGGCGAAGGTGCAGGACGAGGCGGGCCACGGCCTATACCTCTACAGCGCCGCCGAAACCCTAGGCACGTCGCGCGACCAAATGCTGGCCGACTTGCACTCAGGCAAGGCCAAGTACAGCAGCATTTTCAACTACCCTACCCTCAGCTGGGCCGATATGGGCTGCGTGGGTTGGCTCGTGGATGGCGCGGCCATCCTCAACCAGGTGCCGCTGTGCCGCACCAGCTACGGCCCCTACGCCCGCGCCATGGTGCGCGTGTGCAAGGAAGAAAGCTTCCACCAGCGCCAGGGCTTTGAGGTGATGCAGACGCTGTGCGAAGGGTCGGCGGCCCAGAAGGAGATGGCGCAGGAGTCGCTCAACCGCTGGTGGTGGCCCACGCTCATGATGTTTGGCCCCAAAGACAGCGAGTCGCCCAATACCGAGCAGAGCATGAAGTGGCGCATCAAGCGCTTCACTAATGACGAGCTACGCCAAAAATTTGTGGACATGATGGTGCCCCAGGCCGAGTTTCTGGGCCTTACCGTGCCCGACCCCACCGTGAAGTGGAATGAGGCGCGCCAGGCTTACGACTTCGGCGAAGTGAACTGGGAAGAATTTTGGGCGGTAGTAAAAGGCAACGGCCTCTGCAACCACGAGCGCCTGCAAGCCCGCGTGCAAGCCCACGAAGAAGGCGCCTGGGTGCGCGAAGCTGCCTCCGCCCACGCCGCCAAGCGTGCTGCCCGTGAGGCAGTTGCGGCGTAACCAAAACGCCTGTCCTTGCGAGCGCAACGCAGTGGCGCGCGGCAATCTTTCCTTCGATGAGGGGGGTAGTAATCCTGACGTGAAGAAAAAACTGCCGTGCGCCACTGCGTTGCGCTCGCAAGGACAAAATAGAGACTAGCAATGAACAACTCCGAATGGCCTCTCTGGGAGGTCTTTATCCGCAGCAAGCAGGGGCTTGACCACAAGCACGTGGGTAGCCTGCACGCCGCCGACGCCGCCATGGCCGTGCAAAACGCCCGCGACGTGTACACCCGCCGCCTCGAAGGCGTGAGCATTTGGGTGGTCGAGTCAAAGCACATTCACGCTTCCAACCCCGATGAAGCGGCCGAATTTTTTGACCCGGCGGCCGATAAGGTCTACCGGCATCCTACGTTCTACGACGTACCGGCTTCCATCAAGCACATGTAATTCTGCGGTTTATGTCAGCTTCTCAGCCCGAAATTGCCGTTATCCCGGCTGCCACTGCCAACCCCTTATTTCCCTTCGTGTTGCAGCTGGCCGACACCAGCCTCATCCTGGCGCACCGCCTCTCGGAGTGGTGCGGCCACGGCCCGGTACTGGAACAGGATTTGGCCCTGGCCAATATCGCCCTCGACCTACTGGGCGAGGCCCGCAGCTACTACCAGTACGCCGCCGAGCTAGAGGGCCAGGGCCGCACCGAAGACGACCTGGCTTACCTGCGCAGCGCTGTGGAGTACCGCAACCCGCTGCTGGTAGAGCAGCCCAACGGCGATTTTGCGCACACCATCGTGCGGCAGTTTTTCTTTGATAATTTTCATTATCACCTGCTTAAGGAGCTGAAAGCTGGCCCCGATACCCAGCTGGCTGCCATCGCCGAAAAGTCGCTAAAAGAGGCAGCCTACCACCTCAAGTGGAGCTCGGAGTGGATGATTCGCCTCGGCGATGGCACTCCCGAGAGCCGCCAGCGCCTCGACAAAGCCATCGCTACCCTCTGGCGCTTTGCTGGCGAGTTGACTACGCCCACCGCCACCGAAACTCAGTTGCAGGAGTTGGGCCTGGTGCCCGATTACGCCGCGCTACTACCCGCCATGCAAGCTCACCTGGCCCACGTGCTCACCGAGGCTACCGTGCCCGAGCCCACGGCCGTATTTGCGCAGCTTGGTGGCAAAAGCGGCCGCCACTCCGAGCACCTGGGCTACCTGCTCACCGAGCTGCAATACATGCAGCGCACCTACCCCGGCCTCACGTGGTAACGGCTTCGCCCACAGGCCACAAGGAGGCACACATCTGGCAGCTGCTGGAGGAAGTGAGCGACCCTGAGGTGCCCGTACTCAGCATCCTAGACCTGGGCATCGTGCGGGGGGTAGGGATTGAGGGCGAGAAGATTACCGTCACCATCACGCCTACTTACTCGGGCTGCCCAGCCATGAGCGCCATTGCCACTGATATCCGGCTGCGGCTGTTGGCCGAAGGCTACCAGCAGGTAGCTATCGTCAACCAAATTAGTCCGGCTTGGACCACTGATTGGATGAGCGCCGCTGGCCGCGCCAAGCTAGAGGAATACGGCATTGCCCCGCCCATCGACGGCACGGCTACCGGCCACATTCTCAACCTATTTGGCCAAGACACGGCCGTGCGCTGCCCGCTTTGTAAGTCGGCGCACACGCACTTGGTCAGCCAGTTTGGCTCCACGGCTTGCAAGGCGCTGTACCAGTGCGACGACTGCCGCGAGCCGTTCGACTATTTTAAGTGCCACGCGTAGCCAGCACGCGGGCTTTGTAGTCCGCCCTTCCTTACTTAACGCGAACTACCAAGTCCGCGCTACTGCCTATCCTCATGTCTGACTCCTCTCTGCTCTACTCTTTTGCCGACGGCGTGGCTACGCTGACCTTCAATCGGCCCGATGTTTTTAACAGCATCAATAAGCCGGTGGCGCTGGCCTTGCAGCAGCACTTGCGCGCGTGCCAGGCCGATGCCAGCGTGCGGGCCTTGGTGCTCACCGGCACCGGCCGCGCCTTTTGCGCGGGCCAGGACTTGGCCGAGATAACGTGCCCAAATGCCCCCGACGTATCGGAGATAGTGGAGCAGCATTATAACCCCATTGTGCTGCTCATCAGAGAGTTGGAGAAGCCCGTCATTGCGGCGGTGAACGGCGTGGCGGCCGGCGCGGGGGCTAACCTCGCCCTGGCCTGCGACATTGTGGTAGCCAAGGAATCGGCGGCCTTCATTCAGGCATTCAGTAAGATTGGCCTGGTGCCCGATAGTGGCGGCACCTACTTCTTGCCCCGCCTCGTGGGCCTGCAGCGCGCCAGTGCCCTCATGCTGACCGGCGACAAGGTAAGCGCCGCCGAGGCCGTGCAGATGGGCATGATTTACAAAGCTTTTCCAGATGAGAGCTTTGACCAGGAAGTAGCCAAGCTGGCCCACAAAATGGCCAACCTGCCCACCAAAGGCCTCGCCTACACCAAGCAGCTGCTCAACAGCTCCTACACCAACGACCTGGCCCAGCAGCTGCGCGCCGAGGGCGACTACCAGCTGCGCGCCGGCCACACGGCTGACTACCGCGAGGGGGTAGGGGCATTTCTGGAGAAGCGCCAGCCCACGTTCACTGGCCAATAAAAAAGTAGCTTGGACTTTGTAGTCCGAGC
>Ga0160429_1000166_pt1 | contig 83081 bp, 77 predicted proteins | sample SolpanmetagenomR_FD_108199 | JGI IMG/M metagenome (GOLD analysis project Ga0160429, IMG submission 108199) | Solar panel surface microbial communities from Lawrence Berkeley National Laboratory, California, USA - R | ecosystem: Engineered > Built environment > Solar panel > Unclassified ... | reverse complement strand
GCACGTTTCTCAGCCCAAGCCTTCAACTTCACTAAGCTCTTAAGCCGTGTTTGACTGCGGTACCCTTGTCCCTTCAGAATAGCCTCATTTACTCTGTTCGCTATGCCTTGTTTCAGCTCGGGTTCGAGCAATCCAACCAATGACGGTATCAGCTTGTCGGGAGGGTATATCAGAAGCGCCATTGCACATTCAAGGTCCTTGAGAAACTCGGGATTCTTTGGAGCACGAGGAGCCAGTTGTGTTTGCGCGAAAGTGATAGCAGGAATGATGTCGCCGTCTGGAATTGAATTGGCTTTGCGGATGAGTTCAATAAGTTGTAAGCGCAAAAGGGCAAAGTGAAGTGATTCGTCGAGGTCCAGAAGCTGATGACAGGAACGTTAGTCCTGATCTCCAGATGCAAGAATGGTTTCAAGTAGGCATATTGTTGTAGATGCTCATTCTGAGGACTGAAGGTGTTTATATCTCATCAAACGCCGTAGCGTATGAGTGGTGCATGAAACAAAGTCTAATCATGGCAAAGGAGTTTTAGGAAATGGCGAATAGTACTCACGCTGGGATTGAGCTCATTAATCTTCTCGATCGCGGTCTGAACGTCACCAGATATGATGGCATTTCTTATTTCGACTCTGTCTTCGATATTCTCGTAATCTCCCGTAGGATGTGGGATGTCCGCTTCGGCAGCAAACTTTTTTGCTGCAGCAGGATAACCTTCATTGATCAAATAGTCCATGATAACGAAATTAAGATCACTAGACCGAATGTTAGTCACACACACTCATATCAACGCGAAAGCTCCAATGTGTGTGGGGGTCAGTGGTAGTTCAGGAGAATTGAAGATTAATGTAACAATATTCTCCTCAAGGTTATTAGGAGAGATTCCCATTTTGTTTCGTTCATCATATTGGTCGGCACGGATGGCGTGGTATGGAAGAAGTGGAAGTGGTAGAAGTGCTGAGACTTACTTCTTGGACGGCTTGACTGCGTCAACTCTTTGCTCGAAAGCATGCTTAACCGGACGAGAGGCTGTTGTAACACTCTAAAGGGGAAGATGTATCAGCAAATGACCTATAAACAAACCATTGCGAGGTTCCCTGGAGCAATGCGGTGACTGACCATATTGGCCGAGGTATGGCTGACCAGCAGCTTGTTTCGATGTACAGATCTGTCGAAGCACTGCTTGACGACTATAAGTATAGCCCGACCAGCGAGGCCGGCTTGTCGTCAAAGGGCGTGTGGCAGTAACAAAGCTGAAGGGAGGGAGAGATTGGAGCTAAATATGGCGAGAGCTTGAAGTCAAAGCTGTGTGCCCTGATTAGAACTAGTGCTCAATTTAACCCTAACGCAATCCTGAAACAAGGGAAATCTCACACCGAGCTGCAATGGTGGGTTGTGAGCTGTGATCTCTGGAATAAGCCTATCGTGTGCTTCGAGTTGGAGAGAAAAATCACGAATGTTTTAGGCTCTTTGTGCTTGTTATTGGAGAAGAGAAGGACTCGATCGCAAATGAGACGACATGGACAAAGCACAATACTCGCCTCCATGGGCCGAATGCTCTATTATTGGAGTAAGATGAAATCTAAGGGTCGTCAATAAGCTAGGGATGTTGATATGCAAGATGTAGGTTGCTGGAAGTTCAGGTAGTGGAAAGACATCTTTGGCTCTGGCTATTGTGCAATCTTTGAATCTACCTTGGGTCGTAGTATTATCAATGGTCCGTTGTGCGTTGCTCTTCATACAGATGTGTCAATTGGCTAATCAGGTCGTGAAGGATTCTTTCTACAAGGTCTTAAAGCCTGAGGAGTCTGCTAGAGCATTCCAGAACGAGTAAGTCTTCAAAGAATCAAGGTGGTCTGCCATAGATCTAACGCTATTGTTATAGCTGGGATTTCGATAGTCCTGAATCTATTGACTTTGATCGAATTGTTTCCGTACTTGAGGAGCTAAAAGCAGGCAAAAAAGCAGAAGTTCCTATTTACTCTTTTGAAACACATTCCCGATTGGACAAAACACACACAATATATGCTCCTCACGTGCTCATTCTTGAGGGTATCTTTGCGCTACATGATCAAAGAGTTCTGGATCTCTTAGACATGCGCGTATATGCAGACGCTGATGCAGATCTATGTCTATCTCGGCGGCTAGTTCGAGATGTGCGAGAAAGAGGTAGGGATATCGAAGGATGTATCAAGCAATGGTTTAAATTTGTCAAACCGAACTTTCACCGCTATGTCGAACGTCAACGAGATGTCGCCGATATCATCGTGCCACGTGGGATAGAAAATACAGTGGCAATCAGCATGGTCGTGGACAGAGTGAAAAAGACGCTAAAGGAAAAGTCCAAGATGCATCAAGAAGCCTTGAAGCGCCTCGGCGACAATGCAGAAGATGCTCCCCTTGGGCCTAATGTTGTCGTCCTGGATAACACTCCACAATTGAACGGCCTCAATACCATCGTACTTGATTCAGCAACAGAGCGAGAAGAGTTTATCTTCTGCTTCAACAGAATCGCCACGATGCTTGTGGAAAAAGCAACAGAAAGTCTGACATTCCTTCCTCAGAACGTCACAACACCGGTTGGCAGAACGTATCGAGGGCTCAAACCAGATGGTATAGTTAGCGCGGTGGTGATCTTACGAGGAGGCAGCATCCTGGAAAATGGTCTTCACTTGGTCATACCGGACTGCCAGACGGGTCGGATGCTGATGCAGACCAGTACGCATACTGGAGAGCCAGAGCTACATTATCTGAAGTTGGCCGACGACCTTCCAACGCACTCGCGAGTGATACTGCTCGACCCACAGATGTCATCAGGCGGAGCTGCTCTAATGGCAGTAAGAGTTCTACTGGATCATGGAGTGCTTGAAGAACGTATTGTGTTTGTGACGTACTTTGCTGGGAGGAGAGGACTGGCGAGATTGATGTCAGTCTTCCCAGAGATCACAGTCATACTGGGAAGAACAGGACCAGATTTAGAAGAACGCTGGATTGAAGAAAAGTACTTGGGATGCTAATGATTTGACGAAATATAATATATCTTGAACATGATTCTACCCCACTGAAGATCTGACGATCTGTAGATAGACGTTTCAGGAACTGGCTCCGTATCTCGGCTTGTCACATCATGCCGCAAGCTTTCACACTTCATCCATCTGATCTTCAATGATGTGTCGATGTGTTAACACGCGTTCCATTACCATTCATCTTCGTGGTTGCTGGTGAATATGCTGACTGTGGTTTGTGGTTGTCTTAAATCGACGTAAAGGTCCCTTCGCATCATCATCTGTTCACTCCGCCACACAGCAACCTCCATCATGGCTGACACAACAAGCTCCGGCTCATTCTACAACACCTCCGTCTCCATCCTACCATCGCCTGCCGATTTAGCATTGGCCCTTCCTCGTCTTGCGCAGCGTGCTGGCACGCTCGTACTAGGCCTCCTTGCTGAAGATGTCAATAACCTCTTATCTGTTGTCAAATACCCATTCTCAACCGCAGACGCGACAACTTCTGGAACGACAGCTATGAATCAGACACTTGGTATCACAAAGGATATGCTAAATGCTACTATCACCTCTGCACCGAGCAATATACCGACTTGGGTACCAGCAGAGCCTGTAAAAGAAGGATTCATAGCCACGTTGACATCAGCAATGAACTGGCAGCGTCTTGGTGGCTTTGATGGCATTTTCAGCTATCTAGCATCTCGATGGGCCCTATCGACTTTCATCATTGCAATCGTACTCAACCGTTAGCATTTAGCATTCTTTTTGGTTGCCCAGATCTGCTAACATGCTATAGGCACACATGTTTACGCCTCCGCTCGTCGACATCTTCGGCTGAACTGGCAGACACGCCTGCTCATCCGAATACTTCCCATCGTATTGTTCATGTATCAGATACGAGCTATTACACAAACGATGAGATGCCAAACAGGCACATTCCTGGCAGAAAGTGGAGTGACAGACAAGAAGAGACTGCTCAACGGCGCATATATGGGAGAAGGTGGCTTGCTCTTCAATCTGAGTTCTGCACTTCTTTTCTGGGAAAGTGAAGAGCAGTCATGCATTAGCGCAAAGATGGTTCCCTCCGAAACCTCATCAAGCGTTGTTGGCTCTTCCTCAGTATTATGGCCCTTGTTCCTCAGCCTTTGTGTGAGCCACTTCATGGAGACTATGTCGTGTGCTTTGCAAGGACAAAGACCACAAGCCGAGACTGGCATGAACCTCTTCGAACACTCTCTGGCCTTTGCAGAGGCAGAAGCTGTCATGAGAAGCTCGCTTGGCTACGGTGTCTTCGATTTCTCAACCTCCATATCCACCGCAAGTTCCACCGCAACACCAACAGCAACGGCAAGTGTGAGTGCAGAAACGACAACTCAGAAAGTGCGAGTGCCTCGTGGATTATTGCTCAGGCGCGCGAATGTTCCTCCGGAGATTCTACTCATCGCTTTGGTATCGAGCTTGAGTCATCTGTCAAGTCACGCCCTGGCTGTCGTGGGTTTCCAATCTCGATTCCGCCTAGTCAATACTACCATTTGGGGTTTGTGCTTCATGTTCGCTTTTGCTTGGAGTTTTTTCAGATTCTCCTATACGGCAGTGCAGGAAGATGACGTCGCCATTCTTCGGTATCCCACTGTCTGCATTATTGGCTTTATACCACATCTCGTTATCATTCTTGGAACGATAGGTTGTGCTTTTATTTATGCATTCGCGCTTCTAATCACAGTCTTGTCGCCACCCACAGAAGCGCACACTCAGGGATCCTTCCTGCAGAGATTGAAGATGGCGCACGAGAATCTGCAAGCACACGCATCCTTATCTGCGATACACTTTAGCTGGGAGGACGAGTTTTACACGACCTTACTCAAAGTAGGTTTCGGAGTATTAACGGCAGCAAGCGAGGCAGTATATTTCAATGAAGGCGCGTCTGTGAATGTGGCCAATCGGACTTGGCTGGAAGAGAAACGGTTGTATGAATTAGAGCGCAGAAAGCTCCTATCTGATCAGCTTCGAGCGGCCATACCGCCAGAAATACAAGGTGACAGTCTTGGTGCTGGTGGGTTGAATTTGGTCGATGAGCTAAAACCACTCCCCGGTGGTGTTGAAGCGACTTCAGCTTATGCGCGCGAACGTAAGACGACTTTAACAGGAACCCCTGCTGGTGCAGCAGCACTCCAAACCCAAGGTACAGGAGGGTCGCAGCGAGGAGGTCGCATGTATATGTCGTGGCAGCATACCAAGCAAGTATTTCGACTTAATCGTTGCGTGTTCTCTAAGCTTACGGTGTCCTGGATGACAAAGATGGGCATTGAGCGAATCCCCAATTGGCTACATCACTACTCCAGCCTCATCAGAGAAGAGACCAATGGTCGACGAAATGCGTTCGTTCCCTCTCGACAGCCAGAGACGCATGATTTCTGGATGCTGTCTGATGATGGACAGAAGATGCGCCTGCCACACGATCTGAACATCGACGTTGAATACGAAACACGGAAGCGTATGCTACACCAGGAAGGGCCTGCCGATGGCAGTGAGCAATCCGTAGACTCGCAGCTGTATCGCTGGTGGAAAGCTGGGGGTTGGTGGGGTGACGTGGACGCCAGTGGTGATTACCGACCAAGAGATGACGACGACGATACTACTAGTGTTATTTCTACGCTTGTTGGTGATGAGGATGATCATACTGGCGACAGCTCTGCTTGGGAATCTGAAGCTGAGGAAGGGCCAGAAAATGGTCGACGGACACCAACTCAAGACGACTACTTGAGCGTTCTAGCTCTACGACGCAGACATAGATCGCTGACACCTGGCATGGAAGATGAAGAAGATGCTATGGCACGGATCGCACGTCTTCTCGATCCGAAGAGTTTGGAAGAGAAGCAAGAAGCACGAATGTTGTCACGCCATCTCGCCCGTAATAAACCTCTGACACGATCGCAATATCAAGCTCATCTGGACACTGAGAAGCTACGTTTAGTTGCGCCAGGAGTTGCTGCAGCTCAACAAGGCCTGTCTCAAGAAGAAGAGGAGGATCTTCTCGAGCAGATCATCCTGTCTCGCCGTCGCGCTGCGCCTGCGGCAACGGCAAGCGACTCAACTCAGACCTGGGCACATGGCGCTTCTGGATTGGGAGAAAACGGTCCAGTATGTGTTGTCTGCCACACAAGTCCAAGATGTATCCTGGTTTGGCCATGCCGTTGTCTTAGTCTTTGTGAGGATTGTAGGGTGAGTCTCGCGATGAACAACTTTGGCAGCTGTGTTTGCTGTAGAAGGGACGTGGTTGCATTCAGTAGGCTTTGGGTGCCTTAGCTGGCAACTTTCAACGACTGCATGGGATATTGTATATGAGCAGCATGATGAAGAGCATGCATGGGTAACAGATCAATGCGAGCATTTGTCCGATGCAAAGTTGCCCCTTTCCGTCTTTGTTCTGAGTGTGTATTTCCCCACATCGATCTGAAACATTAAGGTGAAACAACCTGAAACAGCTCTTCGTCTCATTGACACCACCACTTTGAAACAAGCCATTGTGCAAATGTGTACTGTGACCAAAGGTATATACGAGCTGATAGTACGACTATATCTCAAATCAAGACAGAAATAGCATATGACACCACACCATCACACCTCACCTCTTTCTTTGACACCAAATTCAGCTAACAACGAACAAAGAAACATGTCTTACATAAAGAACCTCGTGACTTCCGCTTGGCACCTCCTCTGCCCCTCCTCTACCAGCTCTTCACAATGTCTCACGTCTTCGCAACGTCGTCAACTCATCACCTCAGAGACAAAGAAAACCTTCGGCTTGCTTTCACATAAATGCATGAGCCGTCGCTCTCGAGTGGAAAATTGGAACATTGAACTTGACCCTGCAACTCTTGAATACCTTTTACACAATACACCACTTCCTACAAAGTCGACTTCTGCTGGACGGAAACGAAAGAGGACGCACTTGCTTACACCCGATTCAAACGATTTCAAACAGAAACATCCGAAGAAGAACAAGAAGAGAAGGATGGCTGACATCGAGATGATGGATGTTGATATGGAGGTTGGGTACAGCTTTGTCAATGGGGTGTTGTCTCTCGATTCGGACGACGATGTTGAGCAGGAAGAGGTCTATGAATTGCAGAATGATCAAGATGTAGAAGAAGAGGATGAGGATGAGGATGAGAATGAGGAAGAAGGGGCTGTTGATGGGAGTGATGAAGATATTGAGAATGATGAGGACTTTGAAAGTGAGTTGGCTGATGCAAGCATGAATGAAGAAGTGTCTGACCAGGAAGCAGGTGACGAGGATCTAGAGAACGTTGAAGGAAGTGAGGATGGCGAAGAGATGATCAGCGACGAAGAGGAGGCCGACGGTAGTGAACACGGCGAGGAAATTGATGGAGAGGAAGAAGAAGTGAACGTGGAAGAGGACGAAGAGGAGGTCGAAGGCAAAGAGTACGAAGCTGCCGAAGATTACGACCTCCTCGAAGTCGGAGCAGACGACAACAACACAACCTACGAGTCCGCCGAAGAAGACATCTCCTCGTTAGTCGCAGAGCTCGAAGACGCCAATCTCGATACCATCGTCCACCGCACCAGAGAAGTCTATTCTCCCGGAAAGCTCAAAGCGCGCGACACCGAACGCATCGACAGGCTTGCCGAAGTCGCTGACCTCGCCCAAGCTGGCTGGACTGGACACGATCTCACTCTATACCGCACCCTTCACCTGCGTGGTCTGGAGCCTTTGATGCCACGAGATTGGGCACAGAGTATCTTGGCACTCCCATATGAGTTATTCACCGAGAAAGGGAATGAAGACGCAGCTTTCATCAGGGATCGGCATGGATATAGCGGCTCCATGGCCATGTTGAAGCTGCTGACCATAGGCGGATACATCAGGCAGCTCTTCGATGACGGAAACCTCGAGCGTCGATTTCGCCACATGATTAAGGAGTTCGAAAACTGGGCTTTGACAGACATCAGAGGCATGAAGCTGCGCCGGTGGAAGGAGAAGAAAGTGCTGACGCTTGCCGTCATCACCGCGCCCAAGTTTGCCGACAACGACACCCTTATGCGCAAGGCAATCCGCAAGCTAGAAAGAATGGAAGCAAAGTGGAAGGTCATTCTTGATGGCACTGAGAGAGACGTTCCGCCACTCTATGCCATCATCCACAGCGGAGTTATTTCTGCAATCATGGCGTATGTGCCTGATCACGCTCGCCATGAAGGGTTGGACGAGCATACCAAGATGAAGACGATTGCGTTCATCACGACGTGGGATCAGCGTGAGTATGATGTTTGGAATGCGTTTGCGCTGGCTATTGTCATTGTTCATTCGAGGAATATGTTGATGGAGACTGTGAGGGGATTTGACTTTCATAATGAGGAGGAATCTGGTGATGATCTTTGAGTGGTGGCGATGTTTGTGTTGAGGCTGGCTGGACCGGTTGTTGAGTCGTTATGTAGCAGGGGGGTTTTAGTTGGGATTGTTATGTTTCTTTCTGCAATGTCAACGCTTTTTGCTTGTCCTCCTCCTTGCCTTGCCGAACTGGGTTTTGGCATTACTTGCTGCTGTTTGCCAGTTTTTATTGTGCGCGGATTTATCGACTGGAACTGTTCGTCACTTCAAGCCGTGCCTAATAATTTACAAGTCGCTGCAAACCCTTCGACGTCGTCGTCCGCGTTGATGTATGCTAAAGATCATACCATCCCAAACGCCCTCTCAATGCTTCACTCCTGTACAAATTTTCAAATTCGATCCCATCGCTGAATCCATGTCCATGTCCTTGCGCCTGTCCAACTCCATACTCACAGCATCCTCCTGATCTCCCTCTCGTCCTTGTACTTCTCCAAGCCAGTGTCCAGATGCTGCCACCATTCAAACAGCATAGTCTCACAAATCAACTTGAACCACGGCGTGAATTTCAGACTCTTATCCTCAAACATCCTCTTCAGCTCGTCCATGGTCACGTATCGGTGGTCGCGTGCTTCATTGGGGTTGACTGCAAGATCGACGTCTGCTTTGGTGAAGAGGATGTAGTCGACTAGTGTGCCATGTTAGCACTTGCTTTCTCCAATTATCGATGGGTTGGAACATACTCTCATGCTCTCCCCATTTTCCATCACTAGGCGCTTTATAATGTATCCTTGTCAAAAAGTCAAACTTCTCCAACGGTACCTGCGCAGCCTTGATGCCTAGCTCCTGATCCAGCTTCCGTACTGCAGCACGACGGACGCCTGCAATTGCTGTGTCTAATGTGGAACCTGTTTCGCCGGGAACGCCTAAAGGATGCGAACAGCAGGTATTCGTCCACATATCCGGGAAGGTAATCTTTTCTGTAGCTCGTTGTTGTAGTAGGAGACGATTTTGTGAGTCGAAGAGGAATACGGAGAAGGCGCGGTGGAGGAGACCTTTGTCGATGTTTTCCATTAGATGGCCTGTATTGGAGAGAGGGTATTAGTCTTGAGTCTTGTCGTGCTATCCCTTGATTTTCGGCGCGCAAGCTTCGTTTTGACAGTATGACACTGCGCAAGACCTCGCTCGCCGTGTCTCTCAATCCAACGTACAAACTTTCTTGCTCGCGCTTCCAATGGGATTGTCATCTTCATCCAGGACAATGCAGACTTCATCCATAAGCCGTATTTGCTCCTCGTCATAGCCAGCGAGGTCGTCGTTATGTTGCTGTGTTCGGTGCGAATGTGAGAGGCCAGTGTCTACTTCTGGGACGTATTTGAGGACATTGCTGGCGTCTAGTGTGTTTGTTTTGGATGCGGTTTCGCCGTGTGTTGTTGTTGTTGTCGCGGACATTGTGATGGTGGCACAGGCGCAGGCGAGACGAAAGGCGCTCAAGACTCAAGGAGCGTGTGTTTAGCTATGGTATCAATGGAGGACAAGAAAGAAAGGAAAGGAAGGATGAGATTCAAAGGTTGCGCTTCTAGTGCTAAATTGCTTATCGTCGTCTAAAAGCTTGTATGTTCCAATGCAAGGCAAAAAATCGCCACAAACGGCTAGCTCGACTGGTCGACTACTTCTCGTGCTCGCCAGCTGGCTACCTTAGGTATGATTTTGAAGAGCGACTCCTTGACCTTCCTCATGACTTAGCGCTCCTCACGTATATGTCTGAGATTCTGTTCAGCCAATTGGCAAGACTTCAACGTCATTGCGCGGACTCATGGATTCGAATCTGCATTAAACCAAGCATATTCCATGGTGTTTGCAGTAGCGTTCTTCAATCAACGTCATCATCCTCTTCTTCCTCTTCTTCGTCATCGTCGGCCATAACAGCATCTTCCTCGTTATCTCCCGCATCATCTTGCATCTCTTCGTCAATAACACCAGCACTCCCCTTCGAGTCCATCGTAATCCCAGCATCTCTCATAGCCTCCAACCCCTTGACTCTCCCCATCAAAGCCTTCGCCCTCCTAATAGCTTCCTCCTCACACTTCCTAATCGTCCCACTGGCTCTGACAACCTGCATCACAACCTCTCTTTCTTCTCTTCTTCCTCCACCTCGATCACCAACAGGCAACGCGCCAATGAATGTACACGCGGCCCACACCAGTCTGACTACAGCTCTTGCGCACCGAACGATGAACGTGCTTGTCGCGTTGCTTAGATATTTGATTTGCAGACTTGAGCCTACCGCGCCGGCACCATAGTCACCGAAGAGATCTTCGATCTTTTCGCGGATGATGCGTGAGAGGAGGCCGGCGTTTATGGTGTCGGCTGTTGGTCCGTGGATCGCAAGCGTGTCGAGAGGTGGGGGCTTGGTGTTCTTTGAGAGAGGAGAGGTTGGGGAAGGGTAGAGGATTTGGACGAGGAGGTAGCGGTGTTTGACGCGGACCATTTTGATATGCGAGTGGAGCTATGCGCTCGAGCTGGATTGGCTTATGCCATGAGCACGATGCTACATGTAGCAGATGTTGCAGAGTGTGTTTGGGAAAGAAAAGGGTCGAGATTTACCGTAGAACGAGCGATCACTAATCTCCAAGGTATGTGGGGCATGAAGGTGAAGGAGTGGGAAGGCCACAAAGCAATATAACTACAAGCATGACTAGAAGAAAGCGGTTCGTTATACGATAGCTACTTTGGCATCGTAGCATGGGCTTGTGAAGCCTGCTTATGTGGAACACCTCATTCTGTTCCTTTAGCAGGCTTTATTGCCTTTGTCGACGGCCCGAAATTATCCAATGACCACGCTGTCGACTGCCAAAGGACACTCCAGAGTGACAACTTTGGCTGCCAATCCGAGAATCACAACCCCACATCACAGCCAGCTTCTTATATCCGTCACCCTTCAGTGCAAGAGCTTCTTGCCGTTCTCCAAGTCCTCCACCTGCTTCATCAAAGCCTTGCGCTTGCGCTTAGTTCCAGCATCCTCCCCAGCGATGTCATCGAGCTGTTGCTTAGTCAGTTCAGAAACGAACCTAGGACTGAACACTCGCAGAGGAGTGTCATGTCCAAAGACAAGGCAGTGACCTGCAGCATGCTTGAAGACACAGTCAACGAAGCGCTCACGTGCAATCTGGTAATAGGACTTCAAGATGTCGTGAATCTCCTGAATGTGGTAATCATGGCTCATAAGTTCTTCAGACTTTTCATGACGGGCCTTCCTCCTATTCTGCAACGTCATATTGAAGTAGTTGTTGAGAGTGCAGGGGTGCTCATTACACTCGATCTGTAGGAGGAAGGTGACATGGTCGATGGCCTTACGATACTGAACAGCGAGTTTTTCCATAAGGACAATCATCAGCTCTCTACGGAAGGTGTTGTCGGGACAAATGTGCTCCAGCAATGTGATAATGAACTTATGAATCATAACAATCACATCGTTGATATAACCCATTGCGATAGTCTCCCACTTGACAGCCTGCTTTCTCATGGAGTTGAGAATCGAAGCCTGGAACGTACCAAGCTCAAAACCACGGGAGTTGTGGTAGAGATCCTTGAGCCATTCCAGAATCTTGCCCTGCTTCGGAAGGTCAACCTCTTCGTCCAGGTCCACAAGAATGTCATCAAGATGGTCTTATTTTTGTAGTACTAACATTTCTATATATCGCTACCTCTCCAAGTCTTCTTCTTTGGCATTTTTTCCATCTCATTCAACAAGTATGATCGAAAAGTCCTTCGGAAGTCTACGTATCCCTGTTAACATGTTTCAGAATGGGTCGCATTCCTACGCTCCTTGCATTGTCTTACGAAATCAGAGACAAGATATTTGATATCTTTGTGGACGTGGACAATCGCAAGACTCTGTAGACCTTGTACTCTCTGCTGTTGTGCAATGGTCAGATACATCATGAGACGCGTGAGATTTTGTCTCGAAGGACCTTGGTCACGAAAGTCGACTTCGAATGCTCGGGCAGTCTATATCGAGCGATGCTCCCTCATCCAAAGCTCGTGCTCCTAATGCCCAGCGCTAGTGCCGACATGCCTGTGCCTAGTATCGTCCAGAAGCATACACTTCTGTTCACAATGAAAGACATCAGGATCAGAGGAACCAAGAAGGCATCCTTCTTGATCCTTGGCAACGCTGCATCTATACCTCGCAATGTGGTGTATATCTTCGGATCCGTTGCTCAGCACAACCATAGGCCGAAGCAGCTCGCATGTGAGCAATCTTTCACGTCGAGACTGGCGGACATGGGATGGGAATTTCCAGACGTGTCCTTCGGCGGAGCACTTCTCACGTCGTTAGCTACTGAAACTGCCTAAAAGATCTCCCGGATACGGGCCAGCAAGGGTTCCAGCTAGGCCCTTTGGTGCCCCTAGCACTCCTCACAGCCCTGCTGAGGCCTCGTCTAGGGGTCAGCTGTGTTAAGTTAAGGGTTGTCGCCCTGCTCAGGCGTTCTGATCGGACCCTTGAGCATGCCGACCTTGAGAACGGCGAACACATCCATATGGATTTTGTGTATGGATTTTATGATGCGACTTGGTCAACTTGAGCACATGACAACTCGCTATGCTCGCCTTGCCAATCACTCTCGCTCAATCGACTACAAGCCAACACAAACTGATGAAGGACGAGGTATGAAGCTGCTCGAAGCACAAGCATACAGACAGCTTGGGAACTGGAGACTAGCTACAGTCTACAGATTCTGTTATGAACTTGCACCGCGAATCCTATTAGCGAACATCAGTGGAGAAGAATTCGAACAGAACGGAAACTTATTCAAGATCACTTTGAAATTGCAGAAACCGCTGCAAATTGCGTGCTACCAAAGAAAAAAGCTTTTGCTAAAAACAACAACTGAGGCAACAAGCTTTGAAAGAACTTCGCATCTAGCACGGTTGTTGCGTGGAGACTATCTGGTGAAAGGACAGTCGTGTCGCTGAATGGCTCGTCATATTTTTGATATTATTGCTTAAGGAAGATGAATTCAGTCAACTTCTACACCATATCTTCCTCATTGGTTTGATTTCAATCGTCGTGCAGCTTAGAATAATCAAACGTTTCAAATGCTACTCAGTTCCTGTTACTATTGTCCGTGGATTGCGAAAATGCTTAATACTGTGCTGTCCACTTTGATTGCGAGAATACTATCAATTGAAAAACACGACGGGTGATTGTGTTCTAATATGCAGGAACTATGTAGTAATATGCCAAACACCTACAAAATAAATCACCACCGACTTTTGATCATTCTCCGGATAACCTACCATCCAAACAGTCGTGCAAATGCGCAATGCCAGCCTCAAGGAAACCTCTCCAACCAACAAAATGTACCCCGTTCTCAAGCGTTCCTCCGTCTATACTTCATACAAAGCGCCAACACAACCAGCAACCTCACATCCACCCCCGCCGCCGCCTGCACATCAATCCTCTCCTCCGCATTAACAAGCTGTCTCACAATGCGTCCCACCACAATCTCCCTCCCCGTCTCCTCATCTACCCTCACCACATCTCCACTCATATCCTTGAACCCATTCAGCTCCGTCAATAACGTAATCGTCTTGTCTTTCGCCGTACTCGTCCCGTTTTGAACGGGTTGAGCGGCGGTGTTGGTGAATGTCAGTTCGAGGGTGTCGCGGAAGGGTTTGCCGCGTAGGCCGCCGGAGCGCACGATTATTGTGGCGAGGGGTGGAGAGGATTCGTCGATGTCGTGGGGGGAGGTGGCGAGCGGGGCGAAGAGCTTGAAGTCGAGGCCGAGGGCGGGGATGTCTTGGCGGAGGTGCAGGATTGGAAGGCGGGTTGCTGGGTTTATTATTTCTGTGGGAGGGGGTTAAGGTTAGTGGTAGGTAGTTTGGTAGTGTGCTGTTGAGATCAATGCAGTGGGTTTGATGACGAGATCGTGGCCTTGTAGGTAGCACGCAAATCAAATTTTCATAGCACGGCCGGGGGGAACTTCTCTCGCTCTCTTTGCCAGCTCATATCTCAGCCGGGCATTCCCAACACACCGCACACCTCATATCACCCCATACACAATATCACTTCACCTCACACACATACCAACCTGATGCCTCAGCGTATAGACCTTCCCCTCCAGTCTCAAAATCATATTCGTCGTCGCATGAAAAAACAAATCATAGTCCACATTCGACTTGCCCCAATCCTGCACCATACTCATATTCGTCGCGCGTGGAAACGCAAAATTCGTTGCTAGTCCAATACATGGAATGCGGCCGTTGGCGTAGACATCGGCGTAAGTAGGGAGTTCGGTGAGGATGCTAGCGCCGTCGTTGCTGAAGAGGGACGGGGGGACTGCAGTGCTGACTGTGCTTTGGGAACGACTCAGGTCGTTGTTGGGGTGGGAGGATAGGGAGGTGGAGGGCCCTAGGCGGGTTGTTGTGGTGGTTGGGCCGCGTTTAAACATGTTCGTGACGGGAGGGGAGGGGTGGGGGTTTCTTTCTTGTTTCTTTCTGTCACGGATGGGATGAGTAGCATGCACGGGAAATGGAACTGTTTGCGTTTATTGCTGGATGGTAAAAAAATGTCACGACATGAGATGTATATTGTTTCAGGCTTCGGAGTACGAAGTAACTCCAAGCCGGAGCTTGAAGTCTAAGCGAGGTTGGAAAAGCTTAAATAGGCAGGTGGTTTTTTGATTACGGTCATGAGGTGGGACGTGATTTTTGGGATCACATAGTTGTATCAGGTAGGTATTTTCAACGAGTCTGCTCTGTTTCATGGCCGCCGTCTTGTCTGTGCTGTCCTCAAGTCCCGAAATCCTACCCTATGGCCTTTTCGAACAATCTCCTCTGCCACGTCTAGAAGTTCATAAGATCTGTAAAACGGAATTAGCACTGCTCATCTCATTGTCAGCTTGCCTGATCAAAACTCACCTCTTCCAAACAATGCCCTCTTGGTCCAGTCCATTGCCAACAACGCTCTCGTTCTCAAACTGACGCTCTGCGCAAAGTAAACACTTCTCCACAAGTAAACCGCCAACAGTCCACCACCAAAGCTCAAACCACCACCAAAGTCGAAAATCGCTGCATTGCCAACATATGCCAGACTGCCCATGTGCCTGTACTCAAATGCTTTATAAACTGCCTCATCCAAATCACCAAAGTCGACCGAGTTGACAGCGAGACCGTGCGAAGCGTGTGCCATCTTGTTGAACTTCTTTGCGAGGTAAATACCTTGTTGATTCGCACGTTGGGCAGTGGCAGGAAGAGATGTCAACTTCGAGTCAATTTGCTTGAGGAGTTCGTGGAGTTCGTCAAAGCTCAATGTCCCACTCTCATCTTTGTCGTACTGCTGGAAGAGGCGATCCAGGCGGCGAAGGTGTGAGGCCGCTTGAGGGAAACGTTCCTTTACGCGCTTGGCGACGGCTTTCCAGTCCTCGAAACTGACCTGCACCGTCTTGGGATCACGACCTTTATCCCAAGCCGCAGTGCGCATGAAGGTGACAATATTGTCGGAGACATTGTTCTGGACTGTAGAGCAGTCACCAATAGCGTAAACATCACCAAGTGGGGCAGAGACAATCCGCAAGTGGGAGTCAGTCTCTAGGGCGTGCTTGTTGTTCTGGCTAGTGAGCTTCTGGGCAATGCGTTGACAAAGTGGGTTGGGAGCGACACCAGTAGACCAGAGACAGAAGCCCATTGGCAATTCCTTTGTAACGATCTCACCATTCTCGCCTGGTTGTGTGAAGATGATCTTGTCTGGTTGAACTTCCTTGACACGAGAGTTGATAAGGACATCAACAGAGTCGTGAGCGAGGCGGGTCTATGAAATTGTTAGTACTGCACTAAAATGCACTAAAATGCACAATAACACAATAATATACCTCAGCATATTTAGATAGCGCTTCATCGTAAGTATTCAAGATATGGGACCTGCTCTGAATGACATGTACAGAGATTTCGTTGCGAAGAATCTTAGGGTAGTAGCGGGTCAAGTCCTCGTTCAACATGTCATATAGTTCTGCGGCAAACTCGACACCAGTAGGTCCTCCACCACTAACGACAAAGGACAACAAGCGTCTGCGCTCTGAATCTGAAGTTGTTGGTAAAGATGCACGTTCGAGATTGCTGATGACCTGATTACGAATGAGACGAGCGTCGCTGATGTCCTTTAAGAAATGGCAGTTCTCTAGTCCTTTCACGCCGTGCGGGTTTGTAACAGATCCTGATACTTGTTAGTATTAAGTCTTCCTCTGCCTTATTTTAGATCAACTCACCAACACCAACGACTAGCTTATCATAGGGCACATAGAATCTTTGCTCTGATCCGTCAGTACCTAGTGCAGAAACCTCGACAAGCTTTTCTGAGAAATCCACATCTTCCGCGCTGCCCTTCAAGAAGTGACCACGGACTCTAGGTAGTATACGCCTGATAGGTTCGACGAGTGATCGCAACTCCAGAGTTCCAACAGTCGCAGAAGGTAGCATAGGTGTGAATAAGAAGTAGTTCGAGGGCGAAATGACAGTAACATGGTATTCATCAGCATGGAGATTCTTCAACAAAGCAACATTGCCCCAGCCAGTACCAAGCAATACCAGTTTTGGCTTATGTTTTTGAGCTCTTGCCTCTTCAGACTCGTCATCGTCGACGAAATGATCAATGATTGGTAGGTTCTTAGGTCCTCCTCTTCGCGGATGCAGAGCAAGTTCTGAGACTGGAATATCCACTTCGGAACCAACGTCGGTGTAGGTGGAGTAATCATAGGCGAAGAGGGCCGCTACCGCAACACCACTTCCAATAACAAATATCCCTAGGTATGTTGCTGTCTTGTGTAGGACTCTAGATATCACTCCACGTTTCTTTGCGTGGCCGGGAAGAACACCGGTAGCTGCGAGACGACGAGGAGCTGTGGTGAATGTGTACGTCGGCGTTCGTTGGCGGATCAGAGCGAGGGAGGTGCGCGAGGATTGGAGTAGCGAGGAGGATGCGGATGTCTTGCCATAGTGTCGTAGTAATGATTGGGAAGGGGCCGCTCGTGCCCGGACCGTCGTCCTGAGGACCTGTCTAGAAAGCATATCGGTGCTGTGAAAAGTATGTTGCAATGGCGGCCTGGGATAGGTCGGTATGCCGCGAGGGTGAAGGAAAAGGACTAGAAGGTTAGACTAATACAAACAGCACATCACAGCACTCGTTGATGAGCACAATCAGTCTGTCTCGTCGAAGGTATCAATGGATGGCGATCGACAACATCAGGCAATATCGAAATCATTAATGGAAATCCAATGACGTATCAGGGTAGCTCCGATAAGCGCGTGCCAAGGATCATGAAACAGTCAATGTCTTTTGTATTGCTGCTCTTCTCGCTATGTAGACAAGTTCAAGCACGTTACATTGTGTGCTCGTGGAGGGCCACCCCGCCTATCCTGGCTATCGTCGTCGGTAACAGCGAAGAAACCTGACAGTTATGCTCAAGCTGTAATGCAAACCGTATCATAGCATAGAAACACCATGCAATGCTTTACCATAAAGACTCCTCCCATACATTGTGTTGTTCTCGATACCATAATCAACTTGTCATGTGTGTCTCAGGCAGTACTGAGCTCGTGACGAGCCTCCTTGAAGCCACCACGAGATGCTCGAGGTGGACGACCGTGACTATGAAGTCCACCTTCGTGCGAGCTATGCACATTCTCGTTTGGCACCGTAGCGGAGGGCGAGGCTGGACCAGTGCCTCGTGACCCACGCTTACTCTTCTTGTAAAGACGCTTCTCATTCTCAACACCACTAGGAGCGCTACTGCTGATATCCTGTGAAGTAGTTGTGTTGTCTCTGAAAGACTTGTTCTTCTGCTTCTTGCCACCACGACGTGGGGGCCCACTAGTGTCAGGCTTTGCATGCATCATCACAGTCTGCGCTTCTCCGTTGAGCAATTTGACGATGATCTGCACAGAGCCAAGCGTCATATTACCTAACAACTCCAGCGGCGACCCTGGTTGGACAGTCGAGACGAAGTCCTTGCTCATTTCAAGCTGCTGTAGTTTAGATACCTTGGGGTTGCCATAACCAGTCTGCATGAAAGGTGTCGCTGCATCCGAGTGGAACCACATATTAGCCATGGGGAGCCTGATAATCGGCAGTGAGGCGAATTCGCGATCCTGCCATAGCTCTTCCTCCGCCTCCATTGACTTTGATTCAACTTCGAGGAATTCTGGCGAAGAGCCAGTCCTCAATGTGGATGAAGACACCAGGACTACAGGAAGAGAAACAACTGCGGGGGTGTTTTGTGCAGGTACTTCCAAGGCTGCCTTGGAAGAAGTGTCCACAGGAAGTGTAGGCAACGCAGCAGCCACAGGCGCGAACACTGGTACTGAGTCTGACGGAGGTGACAAGGCTTGTGAAGGATCTGGACGACCGAACAATCCATTGAAGCGTTGTTGCCAGTCTGCATTAGCAACAATCGGTTGTATTCCAGGACGGAACGAACGAGGCGGCATTACTACGGGTGTATCCTCTGTCGGAACCATGCGCACAGGTTGTGGAGGCAGCTTCACTACAGGTGCAGGGGTAGGAAGGCGTACAATAGGATGGCGTGATTCGCCATACACTGGATGATCAGCAAAGTCCGGTGGCGGCGGAGAGGACGCAGACCATGGAGTTATAGATGATGACTCCAAAGGCATTGTTGAGTGCGTGATGTGAGGACCTAGACCATAGCTGAAGAAACGTGATGAGGCTCGTGTGTTGCTCATAGGCAAATTGACAGGAATGTGATGATGTTGTTGTGAAGCGTAAGGTGTTCCGATTGGGGCTTGCACGGGTGTAACCTCAATGCTAGCTGGCTGATCACCTTCGTGCACGGACTGCACCACAGACACAACCCTCCGCTGACCAAGCACATCACCAGGAGTCGTTTTCTTGAAGGTCTCATGGTATGTTGGCTGATAATCATTCACAACAGGACGTTGAGGAGCTTCGTTCATGCGAGCAAGATAGTCCAATCGAGCTGCCTCTCTGGCATCCGCATCAGCTCGTTCTGCAGCTGCGCCGAAATCGCGCCAGGCTCGGCTGGCGTTCTGGCGATACTGATCTTGTACGATTGGAGGAGAGGGCCTGTTGGCGCGATACCCAGGCAATTGATGCTGCGATTGAGGGACGGAAGCAATAGCGTGGTGCTGTTGGATAGCGTTATGCTGCTGCTGAAATGTATGCTGCTGATATACAGGAGTTCGTTGGCCAATGGGTTGAGGAGATATTGCTGCATTGCTGCCAGTATCGAAGCTCAACCCTGGTGACAAGGACGGCACGCGGTCCGAGGTTTCAGTCAAATAAGCAGGAGTCTGGTTCGTTTGTGCGGGCAGCTGAATATGTGGCACGCCACGATCGAATGCTCCATTCCCAAGAGGTTTGTCCGATGACTCAATACCCCAAACACTTCCGCCATGCATCCTGGACTTTGCCATGTTGGCTGCCCAGCCCAAGGAAGATTCTGACACTTGTGGAAGAGATACGTTTTGCCAGGTGTTGGTCGTATTTGAGATACGATCTTCTGGTAGCTGTCCGAGTCCAGGTAAGTCTTGAATCTCTTCTGTGATCTCAAGTCCAGCAGGATCGGAAAGTGATTTTGACAGTGAAGGCGCGTTGAATCGTCTTCGGGACGGAGAAGCGAACCCAAGTGGCGCTGTAGTATCTGAACGAAGGGTTGTTCTTGCTGGTGACTGCAGGACGTGGGGTTCGAGCTTGGTAGGTGACGTTTGTGCCGAAATTTGTGGAGTCGTACTCGGACTTGTGTGTGATGGCTTTTGGGGAAGCTCAATTTGTTCTCGACGTTCAAGGGCGGATGGCTCGAAAACGGCAAGCTTAGCTGATGAGGGTTCCTCTTGTGCTATTGGAGGTACTTCAGCTTTGCTGCCAGCTTCAGTCGGGGTAAATGACTCCTTTGCACCTTCACTTTTTGTTGGAGTTGAAGAAGTTTTTGCTTCCAATGCCGCAAGTCGTGCTGCGATGCGTTTTTGTTTGGCAGCTTCTTCCTTGGCTTCTTCCTCTTGTTTGCGTTTTCTGGCAGCTGCAATCCTCTCTTGCATCAAACGCTGCTGAACAGCTCTGACATCTTCAGTTGGAGCTACTGGATCTGACTTTGACTCATGTTGAGAGGCAGATTGAGCAGTCGCTTTTTCAATGGATTGACCACCAGAAATTGCTGTGTTATCCGTGTGATGGTCTTTGTTTGATGAAAGAGGGTCGGAATCAGGATTTTCACCTGAAGAGTGAAGTTGAGGCGGGGTAATGCCAGAATGGTGTTTCAGGTCTGACTCCACATCCAGAGCTTCACCATCAGCACGTGATGAGGAAACGCTCTTGCGCTTCCATGCTCTATCATCAGAGATAGAATCTGCGCCGCCTTGTGATGGTCTCTGAAGAAGCGATGATGGTCGTAAGCTTGATTCGGGACGAGAAAGTCTCCTCGAAGCCTTGACTGGCTCGTACCTGCCGGATTGTGAGTTGAAGAGCTCGCGGTTGCCTCCTCTCTCACTTTCTCGCCAAGTTCGGCTGAAGGTGTCAGGCTCGATTTCCCGAGCAGGTGAAGAGGTTGAGGATCTTTCTGGCCTATAGCTCTCTCGTGCATCGCCAGAGACGTAGGTTTGACGAGGCTCAGGAGGCGGAGGTTCGAAGCTGATTGGGGACGCCTTTTCCACAGCTGGCAATTTTGCCCATGGTGACTTGGACGTTGATGTCGACGCTGGCTTTTCTTCTTGTGCCGGTTTCTCAGGTAGACTCTTCAGAACTAAACCAGGCTTCGTGATGGGAACAAGGCGAGCGCCAGGACGCAGGATCGTCTTTCCAGAGGTTGAAGCTGGCTTGATCTCTATTTGTATAGGTTCTGCAGGTCGTTCATCCGTAGCTTGAGCGACTTGTACTGTCACACTCTCGCTTACAGCAGTCGCTACCTGTTCCTCTGGCTGCAGTATTGATTTCGTACCATCAACCCACTGCACACTCTCTGGTACCCAGTCGCCCTCATCCTCGTCGTCAATATCTGCCCATTTGGAGTCCTTGCCTCCAGGCAGGTCTGCACCGAGGCGCGTTGCTAGCTGAATTCCGTACTGTTGCTTGAGCTCCTCGTCAGTGTAATGTTTTGGTGGTGGGGGAACGACAGCTAGAGAAAACAAGTTAGTCGCGCACATGAAAGTTGACTTCCCGGTCAACATACGCTTATTTCTGTTCCAGACAGAGCTGGCGTCCGGACCAGCAGTACCTATGCTGCCGCTTGGTCTCACATCACGTCCTGCCTTTGCCACCAGTCGCGGCCGCAGAGCCGATGTGAGCGATAGCTTAGGTGCGCCTGTACTGACTAGGAAGTGTTAGTCCAGAACAAGACGTTATCATGAACTCAGTCGCCTACGTTTGTCTCCAAGCGTCTTGGATGCCGCTAGAACAGGAGTGCCAGATTTCGCCAGGAAATTCTTTGTTACCGACACCGACTTGAAAGCCGCTGGCTTCTTGATGGTGCTTGTGGCTTTTGCTTCCACTCCTTCAGTCTTCCCTGCCGCTTCTGTGTCCGTGTTGGTTGCGGCATCTGTATCAGTGTGTCCTGCGTCTTCACTGCCCTGAACACTGCCAGCTTCGCCAATTGAAACTGTATCCTTGATGGCTGAAGGCGATTCTATTGACTCTTCTCCAGACCGAGCTTCAGCAGATTCCACCAGTTCCTTATGACTTGCATCTGTTTGTCTATCTTCTGTAAGCTGTGTTGTATCTTCTGCAGTGGCTTCTGTTGTCAGCTCCTCCTTTGCATCAGTGCTTGGAGAATGCGCGCCGCTCTCTGTGAGATCTTCAATAGTCCCAGCCTCCTTCTGTACTGCAACTTCTTCTCCTCCTAGTGTAGCAAGTGGTGTTTGAGTTGAGCCCAGATCGTCGGCCGACGAAGCATCGCCTGCCAACTGTGTTTCAGTTACCACATCTTGCGCAGTCTGCTCTGCCATAACAATCTTCCACCAAGACTTCCGGTGCAAAATCTTTCGCTAGCCGCCTTGCCGCTTTGAGAGGATATTTGTCTTTGTTTTCTGCTGCTTTGGACCAACCACGAAGAGAGCTTAGATACCCAGAATTGGAAGCGCAATAAGATCTGCTACTTCTGAATCTTGCAAGAGGCTATTTCAAGCTGCTTGAGACAGGCGTTTGATGTCGTCGTAATTCGTTTGTGTCTAACTCCGGGAGCCAGCAATAGGAGATGGCAACTGCCTGCTTGACAAACCACAACCAGAAAGCCCAGCACGCCAAAGGAAGTCGATATCCAGTAAGCGAAGGATGTCACTGTTGATTGCTTTCGCTTCTTCGGCAAAGAGCTGAATTTGGCACATGCTTTCGATCGCCGTTTTCGTAAGGTTGGATCAGCCTCCTTTTTGTTTCAGATTAAGATGAAACAAGCATTAATTTATGACAGAGCGACAGGAACAAGAACATGATTAACATTCGTGTGTTGAGAAAGAATACAGTGGATGAGTCGATCGATTCCGAGATATGCCAGAGCTCTCTTCAGATGCTTGGGATCTTCAGATGCTTGGGAAATTGTGTTGAAGTAGCAGGAGGTGGTCTATACCGTCTATCATAATCTGATAGGTAGGACGAATGCTTCGGTCAGCGAGTATCGAATAGGCACAGGCAATTTGAAAAGTCGAGGAATTAACAATAATTCCATACGGATGATTGTGCACTCAACAACTTCCAGCATCAACACTCCTCACACTGTACCACTTCAACCTCACATTCACAGTAAACATCTGTTCCATTCACCACCTCCAAGTGGCCGAGCAAGATCATCACTCCTTGAGAGCAAGAGACCGAGTGAAGCGCGAGCAAGTATGCCAATGTGAAATACAACGCGATGGGATCGAGAGGAAGACGAAACTAAAGTAAGACAAGGAAGGTACGATGCTTAGATCACGCTCGAGAGGAATCTTTCGGAAAACTTCAACATCGCAACATTGAAGGGTGTAAGGTCAATGGGATTCATCACTCGAAGAAACATGGATGTAGGATTGGACAGATGAATCCATGTTCGAGTATCAGGTTCAGCTGGAGACACACAGGATCAAGCTGTCTTCCGATTTTCACAAGGTGAGAACATGTTGCAAGCAAGGCGTAGAGAGGTGCAAGAGAACACGGCTGTCAGTAATTGAGTCCACTTTGCTGTATCATTCTTCAGCATAATATACACAATCGAAAGACCACCCCCTCATTCCATTTTCCTGCTCACAAGTCTCCCCTAATGAGCGTTGTTCTTGTGGTGCCCTGCAGAATGTTAGCCCTCCGCCTCTAGCCAGATTATATCAGGTTGGGTCGGTGAACATACTCAAGTGGAAGTAGTAGTTCTGAGCATAGCCGATGGCGAGCAAGAAACCAATAACGTGTGCGATAGCTGTAGATTACTATCAGTCTTGTTTCCCTTCGATCTCACGTTCCAGACTGGAATAGTCTTACGAGCAGCTGATGGGTTCTTGCCAAAGTACTTCTTCTGGTACCATCCGAGGAAGCCCTTTGATTGAGGCTCGGGAGCAGCACCACGGGGAAGCTTGCCGTAGAATTGGACAACCCTTTGCATGCGGGCAGCATCACCAGTAGCACCGAGACCCTAGCATAGTTGTATTAGATTCTTTCTCGATTGGTAATTCTGTTATCATGTCCTCTTTGAGAAATGATGCTGCTGTCGGACGAAAAATCGTTGGTTGGCTGTATTTTGAAAAGCAGATGATACTCGATGGATACGGAGCGACAGAGAAGGCTAAGGAGTAGGGATTGACATACGCTGGGAGATGCGATCTAGAATATGGTATTAGCAATGGACAGACACTCGTGCTAGTTCTTGAGATCGAAATACCTTGGGTGGGATGAGCGTGGACAATGAGCGACGGAAGATGAGAGACATTTTGACGGAATCTATTACGATGATTAACATATGTCGAGCTGGAGAGCAGTACGCATACAGTGCGCGCAATGACAAACCTCGTTGCGGTGTTCAGAAAGGCAATCCAATGCTGCGTGCTGCGACGCTTTGAGGTCTTCCAACTGACATCGTTATAGGGCTGCGTCCACTGAGTCATGGGCCACGACAACCTCGAGATGAGGTTCGGCAGCATTGGATCTTGCTCTGCACAAGCCCTCAGCACAATGTCATTCACACATAGAATACTGGCCAGAGCCTCTGCTGGCAGGCGAGCAGCCGTACCCTCTCTCACTCGCAGCTATGCAGCTCGCTATCCTTTCACGCCCGACTCCTCCGTCACACCTCAAGCCAATGAAGCAGCCACCAAGCACCCTCTATCTCCATACCCCTTCACAAAGCCAGGCCAACCCACACCACAGCAGTCCAACCAAGCCTCTCCCATCGGACCCGTACCAACTTCCGCACGTCCAGGTCCTGAGATGAAGGATTCCGAGCTCAGACAGGCAGATGAAGGCGATCGTAGCCAGCAAGATATGAATCCTAGACAGCCCGATTACAACGTAGCGTCAGATTACCGCACTTCGTACGTTGGAAAGACCTGTAGACATTGCGGGGCAGAAGCTTACGAGCAACTAGATCTTTCGCACCTGTTCCCATGAGAGTCATGGATGGTAGCGAGCCGACTGATATCACACCTGCTGCTGTTCTTTCCGGAGCACCAACTGAGCTTCAAGCCCGTACTGTTCGGTAAGCAGCGTCGTCATGAAACATAACCCATGACTAGCAACTAACGCATCATCGCCAGCATCTTCAAACCAGCCAAGACTGCCACACAGTCCGGCGCATGGCACGGCCACGGATGGCGCATGGACTGGGACATTCTCCAGAAGGGACATCGTTGGGAGAATCCTCTCATGGGCTGGCAATCGTCTGGTGATGTTATGCAAGGCACCAACATGAGGTTCGATAGCAAGGAAGCTGCAATTTTGTTCGCAAACAAGCAAGGTTACGAGTATTATGTACAGGAGCCGAACGAGAGGAGAAGAGTACCAAAAGCATATGCTACTCAATTTATTCACAGCCCAGGCAAGTTGAAGCAGGCTAGGACGAAATAGGGCAGGATAGGGAGCAGCTTTCACATTGAGCCTGAGGTAGATGGGTTTGTAAACATGCAATGGTCGAGTCATTCCAAGTACATCAAGAATGATTGCGAGTGCACTCGAAGTTCCCGGACCCTGCATATCAATAGGCGATATAGAATCCACCGAATCAGATCATTCGTCGTTACTGTCCATATCTTCATCGCCCATGTCAATTCCACTCTCGCCGTTATCATTAGGCAGTGACGAAGGGCTATAACCATCATATTGTGATTGTCCTTGATCGTTAGATTGATCATCAGCATGTTGTGCTTTTAACTCTGCCTGCCGACTCCTCCATCTTCTCAAAGTCTCAATAGCCGTTTGTGGCCTTCTGTCTGGCTCCCCATCTTGACGAAGAAGCACGCCTTGCTCGTTTCGAATTGGCTTTGATGTCTTTCAGCGCTGACCGATCACAGCTTCCGTGCTATTTTCTCCTGTTGTGGCGATCGCTGCGCTTTCGTTCTGTGCCTCAAGAGTTTTGCTGGGACCTGACTCCAATTGTGAGCACAAGCATACAAACATACGTTATTTGTTTTGGGAATGATATTCTTTCAAGACAAAAGGTATATTGGTGCTAGTGCTCAGAGCGGTGCAAATATAAATAGATGTTGCAAGAGGCCAGAAACGTGACCAGGTGATGTGAAGGGTGCAAGACAAGGAGAAATGATGTAGATTGTAGCGCGAAGTCCTATGTTTCGCCGGGTTTCTTGTTCGTACAGCTCACTATCTTGACTTTGTCTGCATGAATGGTGGTCTGGTTGTCCAATTTGAAGTTGACATCCTTGACTGAGAAGGTCCAGACATCGTCACAGAAGCGATATGTATCAAGGTGACCTTTGAAGGAGAGCCTGGACTTGACACGATCGGCGATGGTTTCGATGAAGGCTTTGTCGAAGTGGCTGATGATCTTCATGGCGAGCTGAGGTTCAATCTGATTGCTGCTGATGAGGTCGTCGAGGGTGTCTGTGAGCGCAGTACCGATGCTGCTAGTGCGGTAGAGCTCGTAGAAGTTTGCGCCGGACGCCATTTTGGTGCTAATTCGATGGTGATTGTGGTCTGGTGATGGTGACGCTAGTCTCTATAGTTTAGTTCTTGAGCAAGCTGTGAGTTCTGATTGATGGTGGATGTGGAAGGACTGAAGGTCGCTGTTGTCGTTCGTCGTTGAAAGAGTGTCAGAGCGAGAGTCAGGGTCCATGTTTGCATGTGACAAGCAGCCCTAACCGTCGTCACATCGTCTGATAGCCTCTCTTGCCTTCAGACATTATTTACTTCCCAGTTCATCGACAACAACCACACACCGCAGATATGGGCTTGACATACGCTTTTGGCGGTGCGACGTCGTTTCTGACAGTGGTTGGGTTGTGTAAGCAGGAAAGAAAGTGGCAAGAGAACGATCGGGGCTAACAGCTCAACAGATATGCTCTTTAATGGAGAAGGGGAAGCATTTAATGTAAGACTACCGCGGACAACACCTTTGGTTGATGTCCAACTCTGACAGTACTGAATAGATTGGCCAATTCCTCGAAACAGTATCACCGCATACCTGGGCAACACTCGGCATTGGTCTCTGTATTGGTATTTCTGTGGTGGGAGCAGCATGGTCCGCCCTTTTCCTCTTCCACCACCAATACCAAGACATTAACGCTGAGTAGGGGTATTCTGACAACTGGCTCCTCCATCCTCGGTGGTGGTGTTCGCGCTCCACGAATCCGAACCAAGAACTTGATTTCCATCATCTTCTGCGAAGTCGTCGCCATCTACGGAGTCATCATGTCCATTATCATGTCCTCGAAACTCAGCTTAACCACTGGTGATGCGCAATACTCTGCCGCCAACTACTACACGGGTTACGCGTTGTTCTGGGCAGGACTGACAGTGGGAATGTGTGACCTGGTTTGTGGTGTCTCGGTCGGAATCAACGGAAGTAGTGCTGCATTGGCCGATGCGGCTGATCCGAGCTTGTAAGAGACAATATATCCTGGCAAACAGGAGCCAGAAATGCTGACAAATCCTCCAGGTTCGTCAAGATTCTGGTTATCGAGATTTTTAGCTCCGTACTGGGACTTTTTGGTCTTATCATTGGACTTTTGATGACGAGTAAAGCACCGGATATGGAGTGATCAGGCCGGCTGCCATCAGGGGCACACCCAAACAAAAACGATATTCCTAAAGCAATCCTCGAATGTGTTACGGTCCGAGTACCACACAGCAGACGTGCCTTCCTGCGAAAGCACAGGATGCATCGAGTAACGTAGAGGCACCACAGCGATCATCTGGCAGACGATGGACAATGCAACATTATCGTCCAATCACGACATGGCGTACAGGAGTAATAAATTCGAGTACTAGCAAAGCTGATCATTAGGAGTGCTATAGACTGACGATGTAGATTTTGATGTATATGATGAACAGAATAATTAGTAGTACGACTAGTCACGCCCGCAGAGTGCTTGTTCTTAGATGATGCCACTGGGACTGTGCAGCCTCTTTTCTTACATCTCGTAATACCGTCGTCTTGTTAGCATCCAAATTGCTACATTGCATTTCGCCACCATTTCTGACAGGGAAAGACGTTATCAGCACTGTCATATAAAATATACAAGGTAGTTCCATGCTATCAAAATCAGTCTGCAATGATGCACTTGAGCGTGGCACCCTCATATCTGGTCCTTGTATCATTCGTCAATTTGAGACTGGAGATGCGCTGGTCTCATAAACATTCCTACACATCAATTCGTGTCAAGGACCTTGCAAACAGATAGTCCTCATACCATCAGGACACACCGATATCACTGAAGCAATACTCCGGAAAAAACGTCAAGAGAAAGATATTCGAGCAGAGTATGAAAGTATGCAACATCAACATTATACCTCTTGTCATTTTTCCGTATGCATCCATGAATTCGTCCAAGTTCGTCGTCATCCTGTCTGTTGCCACGAACTCGCCACTCTGGTCTTCCTACAATCACGATTCGACGCAAGTAACCAACACTAGTACCTCCTCTGCTCCCATCCTTCTTGACCACCATATCCTTGCTGCCCGTTATAGCCTTGCTGGTCTCCGTACCCTTGGCCTTGTCCATGACCACCTTGTCCTTGGCCAGGCTGACCATATTGAGATTCCTGCTGCTGCGGCTCATATCCTTGCTGGTAAGCAGTCGGATAGGCATTTGCATCACCAGGTCTAGGCGCAGCTGCGAAATGTGCATCATTCGGTGGACCAGGTTGATAATAGTCAGCACCTCCAGCGTTATTGTACTGTTCGGGTCGTTGCTGACTGTCATCGTCGACACCACGGAAGAGCTGAGAGCCAGGCCAACCACCTTGATTGTTGCCATGACCTTGGCCGGGAAGGAATTGGTTGATCATGCCACCGATACCACCGCTGTTGCCGCCATGATTCTGACCTGGAATGAAAGATTCGAGCATCCCGCCTAGACCGCCACTGTTGCTGTGATTTGTCCGGTGACCTTGGCCTGGGAGGAAGGATTCAAGCATGCCACCGATGCCGCCGCTATTGCTATTGTTGGAGCCACCTTGATTGTGGTTCTGACCAGGGATGAAAGAATCGATCATACCACCGATACCACCGCCAGCGTGGTTCTGACCGCCTTGACCTTGACCAGGTAGGATAGAGCCGATCATGCCACTAATGCTACCACCCAGACCACCACCGCCAGCAGACGAACTGCTATGAGTAGCAGCGCCCACACTGGGGTTGCCGTGTGTCATATGGGGGTTCTGACCGTCCTTGTGGTTTCCACCATTCTTGACACTTTCGGATCCGAGCACTCTATCCAACTTAGCACCACGGTCAGGCATTGACTGGACCCACCTCTGAACAATTTCGAACATGCGGCCCTGAATCTCAGACTGCCTGGATCGTGTGGCAGGGTGGTGGAAGATGCCCGCAATGGCTCCATCAATCACACGTTCAGCCGGCTCGTTTTTGTTCTCCCATGATTCTACAATACGAGGGACAACGTGTTGCAAGATGGTACTTGCCACTTGGCCAGCGGGCTCGTTCAGGATGTTGCTAAAGTGATCCTTGGATAGCATCGAATGCGTAGGGTCGGAGCACGATGGGTTTGACCAGACTTCGAATTGGGAATTGGCGGACGATTTGATGACGGCAGAAGAGCCTGTTTTGAGCTGAGCGCTGGCGAGGCGAATGACAGGGAGGATGTATGGGGCGAGGAGGGACATGACAAACATGGTGACACGTTCGGAAATCTTCTCGACGAGCTGTGAAAGGTAGATCATTAGTTGAAAAGGCTTGATAGATGTGGATGCACGAGTGTCAAAGAGAGGAACCTTACGCTTTCCAGGCCAGGGATTTTCGAGACGATGCCTGAGATGGTGCGAACAACGTTATCGCGGAACACCACTAGTACAGTGTTAGTTGGTCATATCGCACTAGCTGTAACATCTATAGGTGTCCGACTTATAGGATAGATCTTCTTGAAGATTGCTTGAACATCGATATTTTGTGCTGAATTTCCTATGTTGGCACGAGACTGATCATACTGGCCAAAACTCTGCTGTGAAAAGTCGTCTTGACCGAAGCCACGATTACCAGACTCAAATCCTCGTGTCAGATTGTTCGCCTCCAGACTATTACGCTGAGCTTGATCCTGAGAGTCCTGTTGAAGTTCTCGGGCTTGCTGTATGAGGTCGCCAGTACCAGGCACCTTGGACAAGAGATCGATAAGTCCTGAAGCTTGCTGTGCCGCACCAGGGTCGCCTCGAGAAGCGGGACCACCCTGAGCATTGTTCAGAGAATCTGCCATTTCTTCTACCTCAGATTGCGTGACATGATCCTGCATGATGTGTCAGCTTGGCTCAATGTGTGTATAAATTTACAAGATCCTACATTTGCCTCGCCAATGACAGAGTGCAAAAAGTCTACACCACCGAAAGTGCCAGTCACAAGAGGATAAACGCTCTTGCCATGGAGGTTGATACGAGTGTTCGTACCAACATGGGGAAAGACTTGATGGTGTCCAAGTTCAATCAAGCATAGTTCGACATAGTTGGAATGAGCACCAAAGTCCTCCAAGCAATGTAAGGCTTGTCCTAAACTACGAAACGCTTCAAAAAGGTCGGCTTCTCCAGCAGAGCCGTGCTTGTACATGCGCCCATAGTGAATGGCACGAGTCAAACTGAACTTGACGTAGCCCATACTTGTGGCCCAGTTGCCACGTTCATTAGCAATGTAGTTCTTCATACCACTGTTGGGATCGATTTCGAGCTCTTCTGGCATGACTGGTCCTCGAAGTCTTGGATCATATTTGCGCGCATCTTCGCCATCGGCATAGCCTTTGGGGTTGTCGATGTGTTCTAGTAACAGTTTTCAGTATCCGCCGCAAACCATGGTCAGCTATATCTTACCCTCAGGACGATAGCATCCGAGCCTCTCTGCGGTGACCTCGAATTCGGCTGTGCAATAACCAAAACTCATGAAGGCTAGGACCCAAAGCAGAAGGCGAATCGTCTCCGCAGGTACACCTTTCAGAGAGCCAACATCAACTGCCTGCGAATAGTCACGGAGCCAGTTACCGAAGTAAACACGTTTGATGTTCATAGAGTTCCATTTGTAACCTCGCAGATGGGCAAGACCTTTGAGAGTATCCTCAATATCTCCATGACGCCAATTATGACCTTCGATAGTGGAGATAGAGGCAATGTTGCCAGCGCCAAAGGCATGTGCTTGGGGTAGGAGGACAACAAAGACTGCTACACAAAGAAGGGACAGAGAGAGTACACGCATGGCTGCTGTTCTTGCTTGGAATGATGAGAGTAAGTGTTTGCGGACGTGTACTTCAGTTCAGTATCAGGCGATGAGGTGAAAAGGTGAAACAGTTGAGTTTTGTGATCTGCAAGGAAGGAGGCAGTGAGGTGGCTTGGCTATCTTGGCGCGAATGAAGAGTCCTCTGAATTGAAGCCTGACATGATGTCTATTGCTTTGCTATGGCAGAGACGCGAATCGTGTGGGGATACGATCACAGCATCAAGGCACCTGGACAAAAGTCCTTCACGCGATGATCGTCCTCGTAGTTCGCGATGGCGTTTTCAGACCGGACCGAAATCACGTGACCCACACCCTTCCTTCATACCCTCAGGTTTTGTGTTTAATGAGATGTATCTCGTGGACGACATTGTAAGGTTTCTCGAAGGATCGTCTTCGACACGCGAACGGACGGTCCTAGGCTTTGATCGTTCGAACGCTGCTGCACCCGCCATATCTCAGCTCTTTGTCTGCGTAAACAGAAGGACAACAAGGACAAAAACACGGGGATAGCTTTCTTTTGTCCTAGGTCTTGGTACACATCTTCACCAGTCGATATGGATTGGGGCGTAGTACCAATGAGTAACATGAAGCATTGTCTTCGTCCGGCATACTTCACGATGTGTCAATAGTGTTTCAGGCTTGAATCAGATCGCACCTGCCACTTGTGACAATAAAAACAGTAACATCAAGCACCCATCATCAAGTTCGCTCCCCAACCTCTTCTTTCCACTTCGGCCTTTTTCCCCTTTCGTATTCTTGCAGCTCCTTTGCTTTCTGACTCTACTCCTGTCTTTCGCAATGGACTTTACCTTAAAGTGCAATCATTTACAATGCCGTGAAGCTCTAAGCGATCGTGCCGTGGTCACGACCTGTAGGTAATGTCATCCTTGAAAAATACACAAGGTCAAGACAAATCCACTTACTGAAACAGTCACATCTTTTGCTTGCAACACGCTCCACACAACGAATGTCCGGCGTGCAAAACTCCACTACTCAACAAAGACGATGCAGCCGAAACCTTGCTAAATCCAACAGAAGACTACAAGACAAGCGTCTTGAGTGGTCTGAGTCCGACGATCATCATGGAATGCGCTGGTAGGGGTCTGGCTTTTTACAGCTACCAGGTTACTCAAGAGGTGTACGGATCAAGCTGGAAGAGCACCTCTGTGTTATTTTACGGCTGACAACGATAAGGGTGTATCAGGAATATCTCGCAAAGGGTCTCACGGACAAGAATGCTGTGCTCAACACGCAAATGGACCAAATCATAAATGATGCGAATGCCGAAATCCTAAGATTGCGAAACAAGCTATCTGGTTAGTCAATACGCCCAAGAACAGTTCATCATTGTACGCTTGTCAGAAAGCTGATTTGCTGCAGGGCTCGAGCTTGAGCAGGAAGATTTGCGCAAGAAGCACCATGAACTCTTCGAGGCATTCAACCAGAAAACCCAGGCACATCAGAAGTCTCAAAAGATGTTTGATGCTTTGAAGAAGCGGACGCTGCAGGCTGATGTCCGGAATGCTGTTGAAGATGCCGACATCACACAGAGCCACGCGATGCACGGTCATCCAAGTCAGAATTCAGAGACGTTCACAAATTCTCAAAGACACAGACAGCAGTATACGACAGATGCCCGAGGAATCGAGCAGCTACATAGCCGAAAGCCTGGTGGTAGCTTGGGCGAAGACGAACATCCAGCAAATAGTAGCAACATCTTTCAAAAACCTCGTGTTATATATGGCCAACCTTGGGATGGTGAAGGTAAGTCATTATTACGCCCGATATACGCAGCACGATTTGCTCTGAGGCTAAAGACAAACTAGGTGGTTCGCAAAACACCCTCGGCTCATCACAAGCACAACAGCGTACTCGATTACCAGTTGCTACACCACAACCTGATCGTCACACGCAATATGGCCTTACACCAGTGCGCGGCGAATTACAGAGCAGACTCAACACTCGAGCGTCTCGGGTGACTCGGCAGCCTCTAGGTGGACTTAGCAACAATGTTGGCTATGGGGTATCTACTGGCTACGGAATGGGAACAACATCGAAAACAAGCAAGCCGCATCGTGCGCCACTGTTTGCGCCGTCATACTCCAACAGGCAAGTTTGATGTTCACTGTATCATTGTTAGAGGATTTGCCTAGGTTTGCCTAGGTTTGCCTAGGTTTGGCTTTGTTTGTTCTTTCTCTATGCTTTGTTTGCATTTCGCTTGCTGTACTACATGGTACATGGAATACAATCGAGTCTTATCAGTGCTTGTGTAACTCGATGATCGTGCTACCCGTTGACAGCCACTCTTCGGGGTGCTAAAAACAGCAGTATGCCTGGTTTCCACAACGTGGAATGGCTATATATACAATGTGTCTTTCTTTTCTATGTTTTGGACGTGACAAAGGCCGAAGTTTTCTTCCTTTCGTTGGTTCTGACCGCGCATATTCTTTGTCTCGCGTACGAAGATCGACAGGCACCCAGTAGGTAACAAAAACAGGAATTCCCTTCAAACCTTTCAATCTGAGTCACTGCTGGTCATTGTCTCGAGTACAAAGACTCGACACGCATCCAACTATGTATTCCCACTTTCCCTGTCTGCCAAATGCACGCTCAGAAACCATTCGGACACCAGGTTGTATCCCAGCCAACGCACCCTCTGCACTCCCGCCAGCACCCGACACAGGCTCCTCAGCCTACATCACTAGCCTTCTGAATCAGATACCTCCCACTGACAGGACTTCGGGATCCCAAGCAGCTCTGGCCAGGCTCGTTCCCTCCTACAATCCGCCGGCACCACTCGCAGCCTTCTCTGGGCTTGCTATTGATCTTACCTCTACCCAAAATCCCACGAACGCGCTTCCGGGACTTTTGACTAGTCTGGCTATCTCGTCGACTCTCTTAGGTACCACGGCACCACCCACAACCCCTCAAGTGCGCCACCATTCAAATCAGTCCCAAACACAACAAACGACCAGAAATCAATATCCAAGCTTCTTGACCATTATGGAATCAACCAACGAAGTACAGAGCGACGCACTATCTATATATGAATGCGAGCAAAAATGGAAGGAGATACAAGACGATGAAAACGCGCAACTATATAGACGATATATCGTCGGTCACGCGTTTCAGTTAAACGACGACGGAGCGAAGAGAAGGGAAACCCATACGGGAGAAGTGCGACCGTCAATACTTCGTCGTCTGTGGGAGGACGAGCGTAAAGCCCGGGCTCAACAGCACAGCGTTACCAGGCTTTCCGTCGTGGAGACTATCGAATACGAGCCACCCAGTGCAACACCAAAACAACAACCAGCACAAGCAGCTCTCCCTGCTTGGGCAAGTGGCAGCCCTGGAAATTTTTGCTGGGCTGACGAGGAGGAAGAAGACCTGGGCATTTACGCTACGGCTGGTAGCAAACAGCGAACATACGATGTGGCGGAAATCTCCGACTCTGAAGAGGAAGACGAGGGCGCTCCTGCCTTGGACCAGCAGAATCTTGCACCTGCCGTGGATGTCCCAGCTGAGGCGCCAAGACAAACAAATCATAATTCACCAGCAAACGCGTCTACCAATTTCACACTCGATGCTGATGACATCGAATGCCAACTATTGGAAGACCCCGATGCTTTCAAAGCTTACATCAAAGACCTCAACACAAAACTACAGCTCATCATATCATCAACAAGCTCGGCAGAACAAACCACAAAACAAGTGCTTGAACAAGCAGAAGACGCACACCACAAGTGCATCGGCGAGCAAGCCGCCGTTGAGAAAGAACTACGCAAGCAACTTGCGACAAAAGACGCAGATATCAAGAAGTTCAAAGAAGACCTTCGTGAGGAATACGGCAGCAAATTCGAGACAGAAATAGTAGCACGAGACACCAAGATCGAAAGCCTCCGCGCCAAAATCGCGGAACAAAGAATCGTCATCGAGCACAACAGCAACAGCAATACAGACTTTCACAACAAGAGAGTAGCTGAAGCTGTCCAGATTGCAGAGGAACAGCTAAGCTTCCAGTACAGCTTTGTTATCTCTGGTTTAAAAGAAAGCAAATCGGAGTTGAAGACGGCCTTTCAGACTTTGAAAGAGGAGAGTGAACATATCTTCGCACGGTTAAAAGCTACAGAGGAGAAGCTCAGTGAAGCAAGAGCTTTCCTCGAAGACTACGAAACTGCATACGCCGACTTGAGAGGCGACAAAGAGCGCTTAGAAGCCCAGTTTGACGCTGAGAGACAGAACCTCACACATCTCGAGCGTGTGAACGAAGAGCTGGAGTTCACAAAAGAGTCAGAACTGGCAGCGGCACATCAAAAGCACCAAGAAGAAATGGCAGGCACACGTGCAGCAACCGAGAAAGAGATTGCAGCGATTCGTGGTGAGATGAAGGATCTAAAAGATGAGGTTGACTTCAAGGATGAACAGCTTCTACAACGTGCAGACTTGACCATCAGCGAGGTCGAGCTGAAGGAGAAAGTGCAAGACTTGGAGGCACAGATGGTGGAGAAAGACCAGCAAGCAGAGTTGCATGCCAAGCTGGAAGAAGAAAAGAACACTGCCGTGACAGAGCGTGACGAGCTTCAAGCACAGTTAACGACCTTGAAAGAACAGCTCGCCGTCCAGGCTCAAGCCATCGACCAAAACAACCAGCAGCTCGAAGCTTACAAACTCGAAAAGCAGACACTCCAAGCCGAAGTCAGCGAGCTTCAGAACAAGGTTACAATTCTTGACAACGACCTCACAATCAGCTTCATTCAGGCGGAAGAGCTTGCAGGCTTCAGAGTCGGACACAAGAAGGCGCAAGATCAGCTGGAGCAGGCAAGGGCAAGAGAACTTGCAACCACCTCTGCCATGCACGTTCCCACGAGTGAGCGGATGCAGAACTTGAAGGAAAAGGTCACGAAGATGCGCACAGCCTTGGAAAATCGTCCCGCGCCATATGTCTGCAAGTACAGGATTAAGACTGAAGCAGAAAGGAGAGCTGAGCTTGCTAGACTCATCGCTCGGAGTTTGTGACAAGAGTAAAGAATTATTGGTAGCATTGAACCGACTGAACATTCAAAGCAAGGGGCTTTGTAGTCGAATATTCTTAGGGAAGAAGGAATATCCAGAGTAGGAACATCGCATCATCAGCCGAGCGAAATTGGTTGGCATTGAGAAAACTGTACATAGACTTAGTACAAGTAACGAATTGGAAAGCAAAACTTGATATTCGTAACATCTGAATCTCTACCTGATCTGCTCGCGCATTAGCATTAGTACGCCTTGACTCCATTTATGCCCGTTGATCATACATAAATATGATGCCTCCCAAAAACTCAATTCATAATCATTCACCTCGTTACACTCCCCACTATATCTTACAAGAAGTACTCTCCTCTTCCTCCTCTGCCAGCCGGCACAGCCCTTCTGTTATCCGGCACAGCACTGAAGATAGTAAACTGCGGCTCCAAGTCATCCTCCAGATTCATGATCGATGCCACATTACCGCATCGATAGCAGTAATTAGGTGCCGACCACACAGTAACCACATCCTTGTCCGCGAAATGGTACTTGTATCCTTCATTCACCAGTTGATGTGCTCGTGCAATAAGTGATAGGCCGTTAACATGATTGAACTCCTGCGCCACCTTTGCGCCAAACAACCATCCTGCGCCTCTGGGCGACACAGACCATGTCTCCACCTCATCCGGATCACTCCAGACTAAATCGCAGAAAGCACCTTCGTGAGGAATCTCCTGCGCTCTCGCCACCACTCTCACTTGATCTAGTGTTCTGATCTCCGGCGAAAGTCCGCCGTGCACACACAACACCTTGCCGTCCACAATCGCCGCGAGTGCTAGGAAGTCGAAAACCTGACAGCATGCTTTCCACACGCTCGCGTTGTTGTATTTTTGCATGCACTCCTCGTAGAAGCCATAGACTTGTGTGATCTGCCGCGATTCGTGATTGCCGCGCACCAGTGTTACGCGATCGGGGAACTTGGCTTTCAGACACATGAGCAGCGTGAATGTTTCGAGCGAGAAGTAGCCGCGATCCACGAAGTCGCCTAGGAAGATAAAGTTCTGAGAGCCATTGCCCATGGGCTTCGACGACGTGTTGCCAGATTGTGAGTACCGTCCACCTGAGCCTTTACTGCCTATACTGCGTGATCGACCACGTGGTTCTTCGTCCTCGCCCTCCTCGTCGTCCTCCTGCGCACTGCCACCACCAGTATAACGCTCGTCTCGCTGGAATCGCCGCTTCATCTTCTTCTTGACGGCCGGATTTGTGATTGTGGTGGGCGGCTCAATGTCCATTGCATTTATGGTTGCTGTAGGTGCTACTGGTGCTTCTGGTGCTGTGTCGTTTGGCATGCCGCCCGCTACTCTGAAGAGTTCGAGCAGATCATAGAATTGACCGTGGATGTCGCCGCAGACTGTGACTGGCGATGATACGGGCTGGATATTGGATTCTTCCATTAGGTATTCTTTGACGATTTCGCAGAGGCGTTTCATGTCGGGCTCTGATAGGTAGTGGCATTGCTTGGCTTCTTCGAGCCATTCGTCGGGGCCGCCTCCTTTCGCGACACGAGCTGGACCTGGTTGAGGCACGGGTTGCTCGTCGTTGGCCATAATGTGGATGGATGGATGTGTAGGAGTGGTGTGTCGTGTGCTCTGAGGCAATGTGGGGCGGAGGGGTTTGTGATGCTGTGTAGCTGGTGTTCTTACTCCCTACTATGTGACTGAGACAATCTGAAGGTTTGGAGGAGGTGTGGTAGGTTTGAAACGAGTCTAGAACTTGTCTGCTGTTGTGTAAGCCATCGAGCTGGTCTCGATCAGACGGTCCTTTAGGGCTGGACCCTGAAAACCTGAAACAGGCTTGGCGTTTCAGCCTTATCGACAACGACATGGAGGTCGTTCCTTCTTTCGCATAGCAATGCACATCAGATAGAATGACACGAGACTTCAGTAATAACGACACTTTCATACACCATGTCGACGCCAGCAGCAGCACCTCCTCAACTAACTAAAACAACCGGCGGTGTCCTCCCTATTCCCGCCGCGGCTACAACACAGCATCAGACAAATGGCTCGAACAAGACACAAGCAAAGAGCGCTACAGCGAGGCTGAAGGTGCTCATTCGACGTTTACCACCCGGTATAACCCAAGCTGAGGTGCAGACTGGACTAGGTGAAACATGGCAGGCAGGCAAGGGCAAAGTAGACTGGGTCTCTTTCAGACCGGGCAAAGCTTCGAAAGAGTGCGTTGCATGATCGCAAGGTGTAAGATTTGGGGCGCTTAGCTGACAGCCAGATAGTCAAGCCAAGCCATCACGCCCAGCACGCCTTTACCTCCAAGTCACGAACGCAACACATCTCGAGCCTCTCTCCGAAACAGTACGAACAGCCACTTTCACAGACGCACGAAACACTTCCAGCGATCCTGTTCTACTTGGTCCACCTATCCTAGAATTCGCACCACTACAACGCGTTCCTGCAGGCAAAAGGAGGAACGATGCTAGACAAGGTACAATTGATCAAGATCCAGAATTCATGGAGTTCCTCGAGAGCCTTATCAGTCCGATTACCAAACAAGTTGAAACAGAGGAAGAGACACCTCGAACAAAAGTGACTACGACGCCACTCATCCAACATCTGCGAGAGAAGAAGGCGGCGAAGGAGGCTGCTAAGCAGAAGAAGGAGAAGGAGAAGACAACAAAGCAGGCTACACAGCCCACCAAAGACGTTGCGGACAAGAAGACAGACAGTAACGCTACAGCTGCCAATGTCAAGGATGCTCCAGCCACACCTGCGAAGAAAGCTGGACGGCAAGCCAAGGTCGAGAAAGCAGTGAAACCAGTACCGACGCCTCAGAAAGTGATGAAGAAAGAAACACCTGTTGTCCAGACGAAGCCTCCACAACCTGCTGCGAAGCCAGCAAGTTCGGCCGCACCAAATACGTCGAATGTACCAAATCCTGCAACTAGTAATCCGCAGACAGGTCCCACTCGGAGAGCAGAGGTCAATCCGGCCCAGGCAGCCGCAAGAATGTTACAAAGAGACTTGGGAATTAGAGGTGGTCGCGGAGGCAGCTTGCCTAGACGAGGAGGTAGACCAGTACCAGATGTAGCCCAACCTCAGAATAATGCAGCAACCACACCAGCAAGTCCAGCCCAGGCCACGAAGCCTGCTATAAGTGCTGCAAATCCTACCCAAGCAAGCTCCTCCACAATCACTCCGCAACCTGCTACAAGTGGCAACAACAACAACCGAAATGCTCCAAACCAACCACAGATCCAGAATCCTGTTCCTAAGCCCGCACCAGCTGCAAAGCCAGCGCAATCAACCCCTACCCGCCCACTTCCACCAATGCCAACATCTGGCCTTGGCTTCCTCAAACACGCCAATCCCTCACAAGGTATCACCGAGCCACTCCTACTCACTGCACTCTCGCCATTCGGCACGGTCGTCAAAGTCGAAATCGACAAACGAAAAGGCTTCGCCTACGTCGAATATGCCGAGCCGTCTTCGCTTCAGAAAGCTATCCATGCCAGTCCGATCAAAGTCGCGCAGGGAGCGGTGCAAGTACAAGAGAAGAAAGATCGTGGTGGAGGAGGCAGTGTCAATGGTAGACCTAACGTGCCACCTATGCAGATGTCAATGCAGACGCCACGAGGACCAGCTGCAATGGCAGGAGCAGGAAGAGGTAACGTGCCTGTCAACGCGCCAGGTCGTCAAGCGCAGATGTTCCAACCTGGGAGACCGGCTAGAGGGAGGGGAGGTGGTGCAGGCGCACACGGTGGTATCTTGCATACTACTCACGCACCTGGGCCTACCACGGGATCTGTTACATCCGAAGCAGCGTCAAAGACTACAGAGTCTACAGTACCAAGTACACCTAGTGTGGCCCCGGTAGCTGCGACGGCGAACCCACCTTCCCAAGCACCGGCTGCGGCAGCACCTGCTTCAGTACCAAATACACCCGCTCCTCCGACCACTACTGCAAATACAGATACAGCCGGCTGAAATTAGAAGTTAATAAAGGCTAGGCAACGTGATGTGGTTGCTGCTCTATGTAGAAGGCATACCGGGCGCTGTATTACGCAGTTCATGCAATGCACAAGATTGGCAAATAACCAAGCAAGTCAGTTTCTAACACTCTGGGAAAGAGGTTCGAGTGATTCTGTCGGAACGACTGATCAGTATTCTGGGCTGAGGCAGTCGAGTGACGATAAGTGTGGAGATGATGAGGAAACATGCAGTGACGGTGCTGGGGTCTGAATGCATCGAATGTGGACTAGTAGCCAGTAGAGCAAGAGGGAGAAAAGAGATGCGGAGAGCGGAGATCTGTTAGACTGCAGGGTTCACTACTTGCTTTTGCAAGTTCGTGGTATTTCCTGACTGTATTAATATGCTGTGCCTCTGGAGGCCGAAGATTTCTAAAGTGCTCTAAACTCATACAAATGTAGCTATGATGTCCTCAAGTTAGTCACATACTGACAAAACAGCGCACGAAATTAATGGGTTCCGCTAGCAAATTGCAGGTCGTGATTGCGGATTCGCTCTAGTACCTGCTAGTCTGTGCTTCGGGCTACTGCTCCTCCTGCGATCGTTGAGCTTCATTCACTTCTTCGCAAAGAAGCTCATAATATTGCCCTGTCCCTTCTTGCCACCAGCAGCACCCTTCTTGGCCCCTGGCTTCTCTGTCGGCTTCTCCACTGGCTTCGCCTTCTTCTGTGCAGGTTCTTTGTCACTTTCGCTGAAACTCTCCCAAGCCATCTCCTCCTTCGTTACAAGATAGCCTTCAGCATCTTTCGTCGTTTTCTTCTTCATTACACGACGCCGACCACGACGACGGCCATTTGCTATAGTCACCTGTGGTTCCTTATCTTCTTGTTGTGGTTGTAGAGATTGTCCGTCTGCTGTTGGTTCGAGTGGAAGCGGTGCTGTTGTGGTTCCTTCTGCAGGATCTGCTTCTTCCATTGGTTCATCTGTAGCTGATGGTTAGGATGACTCTACAATACTAGTGGAACACATAACATTGGTCGCAACCCAAACTTACCTTCATCTTCATCCATCATCTTCTTCAATGTTTCTTCGCGATCCTCCTTTGCCTTACGAGCGGCATCTGCTTTCGCTCTAGCGTCGTCTCGATCCAGAGCATTGCCTGCAAAGGCATCTTCCTGCTCATCTTCACTGGCATCCAACATTGTTTCTGTAGTCAATCAGTCCATGTTTACTTGTGATAAAGAATAATTCGCCTACCATCTTCTTTCGGTGATTGTGCTGCTGGTGACGGCGCAGCTGAAACTCCAGAGGCGGACGTCTCTCGCTTGGCAGTAGGTTTGGGCTTCGCAGCGAAAGCCTTGAAGATGCTGGAGCTTTCTTTCTTGAGAGTTGGAGCTTTCGTGGTGCCTTTCTTGCCAACTGGTTCAGGTTTGCTTGTGTCGGATTTGGTACTTGCGGTACGGCTGAGAGCAGGCTTGACATCTGCTGGTGCAGGTGTCTTTGCTGGTGCTTTGGCTGCTGCTGGAGGTGCTGCAGGTGCTGCAGGTGCTGCAGGTTTTGTTACCGCAGGCGGTGGTGGGCGTGCACCCTCGCGTCGCTAGGCAGATATTAGTATATAGCAAGACAAAGACATTCGCGTTGCTCCAACTTTAGCCATGGGATTGTATATCGTGCCGTATTGTTTCCATGTTTGCAATAGATCTTCGCTAGCATAGGTGCTTGCTATCTTCCTATTACAATCTGATAAAGTTTGTATGTTCTGCCACTAGTGAGCTTCAGTTGTACCGTTCCTTGAGGTGTCCATACCTTGATACTGCTAGGTTCTAGACTATAGACATGTATTGATTCCAACACCTCGAAAGAGTCCTTGACACCTGGTCGATATCAGTGTTTGTCCTTGCTGTGCTCAGGACTTAGTCCACGAACCCACCCTCAAGGTCTTCTTCTTTTGCCAATATGATTGTCGTCACAGGTATCGTTTCAGCCGTTGACTCAACATCTTGGCCAGGCATAGAGCTGCTAAGAAACGAAATGTCTGACATTGGGACGTCTCCATCACCATTCGTGATCTTTCCATTGCCGTTGGTCGTGGAAGGTATTTCTGGCTTGCGGATGCCGCAGAGGAGGTAGGTGGCATGTATCGAGCCTAGTTTTCGTGCATTTTGGGAACGGTGGAAGTCGTATAACATCCTAGACATACTATCAGCAACGGAGTCACAGGAAGGAGATTGGACGAAACTCACTCTTTGGCGGCATTACTGTGCACTTTCAATGCTCTGCTCAAGGAGCGATAGCTGACTGTATTGCTCTCATTGATCACCTCAGCTGCAAGCCAGTCCTGGTACTTTGGAAGCACCATCGTCGGCCTTCTCGATAGTCGAAGGAGACACAAGCTGCAGGTTTCGTCTTCGAGTGTTTCAAGTCGTGTTTCATCGCGTATACAGAAAGAGCGTGACGCGCACGTGATTGATATAATCATATTTCCTCTTTGGACCAGGAAGCGACGACCACCATTACAACACGTTCCCGACCTCGAGAATGGACTCTTCAGACATCTCCGACTCAACAGATTGGCTCCGCACATCCCTCCCAACCTTTGTTGCCCTCGATGCCTCCTTACGGTGCCAAATATGTAAAGACTTCTACGACGCTGCGGTGATAGCAACATGCGGCCACACCTTTTGCTCAATATGCATACGACGGTGTATCAACGCCGACAGTAAATGCGCTGCTTGCAAGACAACCATAGCGGAATCAGGACTGAAACGAAATGCTGCGGTGCAAGATGTCGTAGACGCCTTTGTTATTGCTAGGTCAAGCGCAATGGCTTTGGCCACGGAGAAAGAGCAGGCGTCAGAGCATCAGCAACAATCACGGCGAGGCTCAAAACGGAAGCGAGTTGATGACGAGGAAGGAGACCATGTCCCAGACTCAAGCCAGAATCAGGCACCACGGCGCAGTCAGCGCAATCGAAGCACACAGCAGTCCGTGCCTGTTCCTGACGTGCACATTATAGACGATGACGATGCGGACGACAACTATGCGCCAGAAGATGGCCTTGTAGCGTGCCCCATCTGCCGCCGGCGGATGAAAGAAGAGAATGTGTTTTCTCATTTGAACGTCTGCGATGGTACAGCAGGTTCCAGCTCTCCAAAACGACCCTCACGAACGCCAACGCCGCTCGTCCAAGCACCACCGCAAAAGCCGGTCAAACCACAAGAGCGCTTACCATCGTTCAATTATACCCTCCTCAAAGAAACTGCTCTGCGCAAAAAGCTTCAAGATCTCAATATCCCTTCATTCGGACCTAAACCATTACTACAGCGACGACATATTGAATGGGTCAATCTTTGGAATGCAAACTGCGACTCCTCAAGGCCGCGATCACGAAAAGAACTACTGGCAGATCTTGATCGATGGGAGAAGACACTAGGCGGGCGATCACGAGATGGTGGTGCAAGCACGGAAGTGAATGAAGTAATGAAGAAGGATTTTGATGGAGCGGGTTGGGCGAAAACTCACAAGAGCGATTTCGATGACTTGATAGCAAATGCCAGAAGGAAAAGAGAACTGCAGAAGACGGTAGAACAAAGTTCGCGTACAGAAGAGCACACTCCAGCACCAGAACCTAAATCAGCATTTGAAGCAGCAATGGAAATACACTTGACGACACAACCACCACCGGCACCTCATCCTCCTGAACATGTCGATCGCCCTATCTCACCTGTGCCAGGTTTCGACCTGAGCAGATCAATGAATGAAGCCACGCCAGACTTGACTAATGGAGATCATCCTCCCACGACAACGACATCATCCATACCTTCAACACAACAGCCACCACCCGCGCCACACCCTTCGGAATACGTTGATCGACCCATCTCACCAGTGCCAGGCTTTGACCTGAAGGAACCAATACGAGAAGGCATGCCGGAACTGGGAGAAGCAGGACCTATTCAGCCGACACGATCCAATTCCATAACATTTCCAAATGGTCAAACAGGCGTGAACTCACAAGTTTGGCAAGGGGAAAGCAATATGCGGAAGATGCCAATGTTTCAGATGCCGGGAGATCCTGTCACTGATACTGAGATGAGTGGGCTTAAGTAGCTGCAGATTTCAGGAGAGATGGCTTGGCATAGCTTGTTGAACAGAGAATAGACCACAAACGACATCAATAGAGAAAGGTCATCATTCGTCTATCCATTGGTTGTACCTAGATAGATTGCCCCAAGAGGAGATACCCAACCTAAAGGAGGCTGAATCCGGCTCGTCGTATTATGTGATAAGTATGCTGTATGTGTGTGAAAGTGCTGTGTAAGTGTTGAGATTGTTCAAACCGGCCGTGAAATTGTCGTTATGGTTATCTCGTTCGCTCATTGCTGATGGAGAAGATTTGATTTTTTGGTTGACTGCATCTTGGGCTTTGAGTGCCCGGGATCTCGCAAAGTTGGGTATGAGCTCCATTTGCTGAACCAGGTGTGGAGGTGGCTGACACGATTTCAGGTCGTCTAGCCTGTCGATTTCCAGTCGTAATCCCAGAGAAGTTGTGTTGGGAGCAGAACCAAATTGTCGTTGTTTTCGTTATGTCGTGGATAGTGAAAATGAAAAGAGAAAAAATTGAAAGAAAAGGTCCATATCCCCGAGAGTGTTTCCTGAGATTGTGTTAGCTGAGAACCAGACATTGAAGCCGGAATGGGGTGTGAAGCATACCATCATGAAAATTCGCCACTTCCGCCAATGCTTTTCACCTCCCATCCTAACCCCTCCTCCCCCTCCCACCCCTCCTGAACCCAGCATTCCCACCATGTCCACCATCCTCATCGTCCTCCCCAAACCTCTCGACCCTCCTCTTCTGCTCCTCCACCAAAATGAAGCTCCGTCCCTGCTCATCCTCTCCAATCTTCCCAAACAACCCCATCAACTCCGTCAACGTCAACTTCCTCTTCAACCTCTCACTCACCATAACTCCATTAATCTCCGTCTCCTTCCTTTGCTGCATCCGCACCATCTGCTCATCAACAGTATTCGCCGCAATCAACCTAGTCATGGCAGTTTCTTTGTCTTGGCCGCGGCGGTAGGTGCGCGCAAAGGCTTGTTGTTCAACGGAGCTGTTCCACCAGAGATCGACCAGCAAGACGCGGGAGGCGCAGGTGAGATTGAGACCGGTGCCGCCGCTGCGCAGGGAGGCGAGGAGAATGCGTTGATTCGGGTCGGTGGCGAATTCGGTGAGAGTGCGGTGGCGCCGGTCGATGCTTTGGGAGCCCGTGTATTGTAGGCAAGGCCAGTGTTCCATTTCGCAGACTTTGGCGAAGATGCGGATCATGGTGAGGAATTGTGAGTAGACACTAGGAAGAAAGAGGAGGAGCGTTACTACTAAGTTGAGTAATGTGATGGAGGCAGGAAGACTCACATGATTTTGACGGTGGGGTCTTGCTGAAGCCAGTTCATGACTTGTGCCTTGAATGCCAAGGTCTTTGCAGAAGGCAACATCATGCCCTTCTCGTCCACCCAGGTGTCAATCACAGACTTGATGCTCGGTTTCTTCTTCTTCTTGTCCTCCTCATCGTGAGTGGCGTCGACGCCCTTGGTAAACATGTTAGATGAGGTGTTCTTCCTGAGCATGGAGCAGTATTCATCGCAAGAGATGCACTTGGTCATCAATTCTCCACGGTCTCTGCAGGCATTTGAGAGATCTCTGAGACACGCGTAGCAGTAGGTATGATTGCAAGAAGTCATGACAGCTCTCTTGGGAGGCTTGTGACACATAGCGCATTCAGTGACGGGTTCATCATCTTCAAGAGCAGCCTGTGTTTTCATCTCGGTCATCCAATCGCCATAGCTGTTGCAAAGACCAAAGGCACCGCCGGTGTTGGAGTCGTTAAACTTGGCTTTCTTGGCTTTGTCTTTCTCGTCCTCATCGATGGAAATAGGGTGTGAGGCGCTCCCCTGGTCCTCGTCTTGGACATCGGTCAAGTCGATGGGCTCAACAGATGATTTTTTAATTGGCTTAGTTGGCTTCTTGCGATGTTGCTGCGCCGGTTGCTCCTTGTCGAAATTGACATCGTCCAGGTCGTCTGTCAAATCGACCACTTCTCTTGGCTCGGTGAGCTCAGCTCTCTTAGGAAACGGCATATAGAGTTCCTCCTCTGCTTCTTCCTTGATAGGAATGTCGGCCTCAACATCGGCCTCAACCTCTTTGTCTTCTTTACTCTTCTTTTTCTTACTTGTCTCCTTTGCCCCATTATCCTCGATAATGATTGGACAGTTTTGAGCAGCAGATTCTGCGAGATCCTTGACAGAGTCGAGCGAAACCAAATCTTTTGGCGAACGAAGCATACGGCGTAAATGCATAAGTGTGGCTGCTTCTGAAGAAGACACTCTGATAGGTGCATTGATAACTCTCTCTAATTCCAAGAAGTCTTCAGGCTCGAGCAAGTCCTTGATGGTGTCTTGAATGAGAAGAGGATGAGCTACGAGCTGGCGGAGACGCAAAAGCATGACGAGGACGTTACTGTACTGCTTCTTGAGCTCACCTTTCCTCGCAAGAACATTGATACGCTTCACGAATCGATTGTGGACGACTTCGTAGATGCCACGCTCAATGTCTGAGAGTTGGCAGGCGTGGTCTCTCCTGTCAGAGTCTGGTAATGGCAACAGCTTGGCTCCCATCAACACGTCTTGGTGGGTACGTCGTAGCATGACTTTCCTGAGCATAGCTGCCAGTCTTTGACTACCAGAAGGATCGTCTTCGGTGCAGTAGTTGGTCTTGAAAGCTTTGAAATCTCCAGTACCTGGCATGTGCAAGAACTTAAAGTAAGGGTAGAATTCGGAAAGAGAGTTTTGAGAGGGTGTACCAGAAATAGCCCAACGATGAGTACCTTTCAGAGCACGGCAGGCGATTGAGGTCATAGACTTGTGGTTCTTGATCGCATGAGCTTCGTCCAACACTACTCGATGGAACTTGATGCGGTGGAAGGCTCCTTTGTGCTCTTCGTAGTAGTTGTCCCACCAGGTTTGCTTTTCTACCGGATCTTCCATACCAAGTGGTACATCGCTCTTGGGGTAGGAAGCACTGATGTCGGCATAAGACGTGATGATAAGCTGAAAGTTGCTGAGATATTCCTCCAAATCAGGGCCATCGCTATTAGCCACACCACCCCGATGACCAGCACAATACCTCGTCACTCTGCCTAGCGCTTTCTTATCGTAATCGGCATGTTTCATGTATTCTGCATGCCACTGGTAAACAAGCGAAGATGGCGCTACAATGAGTGTTGGACCTTGGTTTCTGGCTAGGTTTTTCCCGTTGACAATGTTAGCGATCATCATGACGGTCTTGCCGAGTCCTGCAAAGAATTAGCAACGGCAAAGTATGTCATGAACGTCAGTACGTACCCATGCCATCAGCAACGATACCACCTCTAGGCTCTTCCACGTCCTGAGTTTCCTGCTTACGCATAAAACTGGTACCCAGCATCTGGTAATGGCTCAAAGACGACACCATACCATTGACCTTCCAGCCACCTTCGCCATCAGGTCTGCAAGAGGTTGCGGGTGTAAAGTGTTTCGCGGCCGAAAAGATTGCTTTGGCATCCATCTGATTCTCATCACGATGCTCCAGCGGAATCGACGCAATCAGCTCCTTCAAAGCTTGAGGCTTCTTGGTTGAGGTAAAGGTAGGCTGATATGTTGCACCTGTGTTGTTCTCGATGTCTCGAAACATATTGCCATTGGTCAAACCCTCCAAATTGGTGAACATGCCAGCATTGCGCATCTGCTGCTTTTGCTTCTTGGTGAGCTTTTTGACTTTGACAGCTGGAGCTTTGCCCTTTGGCTTTGTCTTATCCTTAGCGGCACGCTTTGCTGAGCTATTAGCTGCTCCTTTCTTCTTGGTTGACTTTGTCTTCTTCGCTGAAGGCTGCCCGCTGGAGAAGAGTTAATTAGTGATAGAACGATTAATCTTTGACCGAGAGATACATACTCTTCCCCATCACTCTCGTTTACATGATGACCTGATTCCTGGCGCGAGCGTTTCTTTGTCTCTGATGTAGCAGCAGGGGTAAGGGGTTCGTCGGGGTAGAATAAGTCGTTGATATCCAGAGTATCTTCATCCATTTCTTCCTGCTGAGCTGCAAACTCAGCTTTCATTGTGGCAATCCTGACTTTGTTGCGTGACTTTTCTGCTTTTTCGATACTGAGCCATGTAATTTCTTCCTCCTCCGTAATAGTCTCGGCTCTACGTTTGCGTTCATAGTATCTCTTTGCTTCGAGATAGCTGTAAAGTGTTAGTCTAAGTTCGAGCACCTGTGCCAAGACCTAAGCATACCGTTCATGAGCTTCTCTGTCTGCATCTTCGTCCTCTTCAGGATTGAAGTCATGCATCCAAGCGTCTGCTTCGTCAAGGGTGACTCTCTGCATATCATCTGCTCGTCCTCCGGTGCCGTTGGGACCTCTCTTTGAGGGAGGGCCATCTCGAATGTATGCCTCGGCATCAAAGTCCTCGTCCAGATCAATGTCTTCATCTCGATCTGGCACCTCGGCACCCTCCACACGACCTGCAGTGTCTTTGATGACTTCGTCTTGCATGTGATGATGATTATCAGGATTGGTGGCGGTACGAGCGCTGTTCGAAGCACTTTCTTCGGTGTTTTGTGATGTGTAGTTGTTGTGGTTAGAATCTGCCTCGACGTTTGCTGAGGTATTTGTCGCAGGGGCTGTGGTGTCGTCTTTGTCATCTGCGGTGAGACCATCAGCTTCGATAGCTTGAAGCAGACGATCAGCCATATCTGCACTGATGTCCGGCATCTGTGTATTTTCTTGAGCTGTCATGTTCTTTCCAGCCGGGACAAGTGTCTTATCTTCGTCGACATCCGAAAGTGTGATTGGGACATCAGAACTGGGACGGTGTGTAAGATCCGGACGAGAGGGTATGTGAGGTCCATCTTCAGGAATCTGAGAACTGTCGAATGCCATTGGCTCGGCACCAAGTTTGGCTGTCACATCTCTGGGATGTTGCTCAGTGGACGTGGATAGAGATGTGGACGGACCGATGGTGGAGGGGATACTGGCACTAGTGCCTTGAAAGTCGTTGAATTCAGCTGAATCATCCGCCATCTTGCTGAGTAGACGATGGTGATGTTGACCAGATGAGATAAAAACGAGGCGCAGATGCTGTCTGATCCAGCTAGCTTGTTGTTGTAAGGGCTATGTCCCTGTCCGAGGGCGATTGTCTTGAGGAAGAGATGGAGAAAGGGGAAAGGAAGATGTCTTAAGCGAGATGCAATGTGATGTAGAGGTAGCAAAGTGTAAAAGGTAGAAAGGTGTTGTGGAAGAAGAAAGGTAGAAAGGGGATGATGAAGGAAGGAGAAAGGAAGATGAATGAAGAAAGGAAGAAGTCCTTAAGTAGTAGTGGTATCACTTCTCTGCAGCGCAAGGTAAATCAAAGTGAGCTTCATCAGAGTGAATCTGAAGACATGCGCATCACCCAACTTGAAACTCACTCTCGCTTCATCACTTGACGCTCCCAGACGATCTCACCAAGATGTGATCCTAGCTGGTGACATTGAGGAACATGAGACATATTTTGTAGATGAAACATGTTTATAAATGAAACAGGTTTGTAGATGAAACACAATCTGTGGATAAAACATATTGCAACAATGACTGCTCGACCCGCCACACAAAATGGCAAGAGCCATTCATTGCCGTCCCACCTTGAATCAAGTTATGCGCATTGGTCATCTCATCAAGCACGGTGAGTAAGAAGTTATACAAGAGCCAGGACAAGCACGGTATCGTTATTTCATGTTCGTGATCTTGCCACAAAAGCGCAGACTGCTTCTGAGTGCAGTTCTGACAATGAACATTCTTGAAGCACGTCAAGCTCTTTGGACTGGGTCTTTCGCGAATATCTGTGGGCTGAACCGAGGTTGGTATCATGGAAGCTCTCATTACGGTACAGCAGATGATTGACACACTTTTCACGGTCAATTGCCAGACGAATATATTCGATGAATTATGCCAGGTTCCTCGCAAACTCATGCGATGACAGATGTGGCGTCTGGCGAGGTGGCAAGAACGTGTATCACAGGAGGGTATCGATCGACAAACACTAGCAAATTTTATCAGGCAAATGGGGAGCAGAACGTGCTGATTACAGAACTATTCCATATGTACAGGCCTAAGTTTTCCAAGTCCCAGGCATACATGGTCATGCCTTCAAACCTAAAGGACTTGGCGCTCGTTCAGAACTCCAGTGGTAACTTTCCAGTTCATCCACTCCAATCCGTGCCATATCCACACTAATGACACAACCCTAGACTGGAAATCGTGAAAGTCATTGCTTGTAAAAGATACTTTTAGGCCATCATTTATTAGAAAGCAGCTGAGCCCCAAGCTCGTAAAGCAGAAGAGAATCGAAAGATTCATCGTGATGGAGGCGCCATCCCAAATATCAGTTACCGACAGGGACGTTGATGTGCAAGCCGACAGCATCGGCCTGGCACTAAAGGTTGAAGAAGAGGCGTGATGAAGAAGATGTGTGAGACATCGATTAACCAATGACATCTGGGCTCTGAGGATAGAACCAAGCAGCAACAGCGATGATGATGTAGGTGACCATGAGAAGGATGCCCTCGAGCCAATGCGAACGCCCATCTTGGATGAGGTAGTTGACGAGAATGATGGCGACGAAGAGTATACCAATGAGGAAGCTGCAGACGCATTAGTCATGTCGTAGCAATCAAAGATGCAATTTAAAGGACTTACCCATCGAATTCCAGAGTCATACCCTCTCTACCCATGATCCAGCCGATAATGACCATGAGCTGCAGAACGAACAAAGCAATCTGCAGACTTGAACCGACTGCTACACCAATAGCGAGGTCCATCTTATCCTTGATAGCAACAGTAACAGCAGTGGCGTGCTCCGCAGCATTACCGACGATAGGAATGAGAATTAGACCAATGAATTCAGGCGAAACATTTCCACTCTTGGTAACGGCGCTGATACCATCCACCATGTACTCAGCACATACACCAACAAAGGCTGTAGAGATACAGAGCGTGACGATAGCACCGATCCAAGACAGTTGTGCTACCTCGACGTCATCATCCTCATCTTTCTTCTCCTGGTTAGCTCTAGGATCAAACAACCCGTTCTCTTTGTTAACAAACAACCCGCCAGCAGCTTGTGCACCAGTTCCAGCACCCATGGCGGCGATGCCTCTGTGGACAGCACCAGGCTCAATCTTGCTGGACTTTCGTACAGGCACTTTCTGGCTAGGCTCGCTGAACATGGAAGCATGAGTCTTGAGCTGGAAGTACAAGTAGCATGCGTAGACGAATAGTAGACAGATAGCGACACCTCTTGAGAGAGCAGGGATCTTTGATTCACGTAGCTCTGGTGTCCCGGCATTACCCCAGCTGACAAAGATTGTTGGAATGACGAGACTGCCAACAGCTAGAGCGAGCAGACTGGAAGCGGTTTGTGCGACGGTGACATTGAAGTATTGCTGTTCGCGTCGTAGTCCACCAAAGAAGAAACACATGCCAAGGACGAGGAGAAGGTTGGAGAGCATACTGCCGATAAGTGAAGTCTTGACAATGATGATTTCGTTCTTGGTGAGCGCAATGATACTGACAATTAGCTCGACAGCATTACCAAAGGACGCGTTAAGGAGACCACCAAGCGTCTCTCCTACTCTGAGAGAAATCTCTTCTGTCGAATAACTGAGAATACCTGCGAGAGGAATGATGGCGAGGAAGTTGATGACGAAGGTGATAACGCCATTGACCTTAGGAACGCCATTGGCCGTAGAACCAGCATTGCCAAGTCCAATACCGACAGGTACACACACCAGTAGAATGTTGATCCATGAACCGAAGACTGCCGCACGCATTTGACCCCAGACAGTGTACTTCTGCTTGAACTGAGACTTCCTTGAGGTTGTTCTCTCAACTGGCTGCTCTTCTTCGGCATCGTCGTCCTTCTTGTGCTTCAGGAACTGGACAAACTTGCCTCTTCGTCTCTTTGTAGGGGCTGATGCTGTAGAACTTGCTCTTTGAGCTGGGAGTGTGCTCGCTCTGCTGTTGTCGCTGTTCTCATCGAAGCCGTTCACCATTGTCCTTGATGTCGGCGACTGATCTTCTGGAGTTCTCACAGGCACGATACCATCAGGGTGTGTTTCTTTCTCTGCACTGTGGTGTCCAATGCCGCCATGCGCATGGACGTTTGGCGGCGCGCCCAACGCGGCTATACCTTCGGCTTCTGATGTCTGCTTTGGTGGTGCTGCTGCATAGTCGGCCTTCTCAGGATCTGATCGCGATGGTCTTTGACCTCCCCATTTTGCCCAAGGATTGAAGTTGCCATCGCCTGGCTTCCATGCCGTCTTGCGGGCCTCTGACTTGACTCTGTTCATTGACGTGATTGAGGATTGGTTGCCTCTCTGTGTGGACTGTGTTGTTTCTGACGTTTTGTCACAAAGGGGAGCGCGTCGCGATGAAGACGCGGACGTGCGGTAGGTGGACTAAGTATGGAGACTGTATGTGTAAGATAACTCGATGGTAGCTGCAGGTTCGTTTGATTCTTGGCTTGTAGCAACTGGACTAAGTAGGAGATTGGAGGCGTTGTTGCACGCGCTTAGCGCAGGGCTGTGCAGGGGCGTTGTTGCTGCGTTTTGATTTCGTCTTCCTTCGGTAGTGGCGACTTTTAAGGAGGAACGAGGGTGAAATCGTCTTGGATGTGCTTGAGTGAGTTAAGCGTCAAGACCAAGAGGAAACCAAGGCAAACGATGTAATTGTGTACTGCCTTCAATGCATTTTGCAGATTGAGGCTATGCTGCTTGGCATGAACCCACGAACCGCCGTCATTTCTCTTGGCGACAACGCCCGTTCATCGTGAAGCATCGCAAGAAACAAGGCACGCTTGTCCGCCACCAGATCCAGGCTGGTGCAAGGGATGTGATGGCAACCAGTGTAGCCAAGAACGAAAGACAAATGGCTAGCCTGCATGATTGTTGACTGCATCCGCCCCAAAACAGATGTAATACCTTGCCCCAGACGAAAGCCCGGCAGATATTTACTCCGACCACTCCATGTGTTAATGGTGGCGAAAATATGAGCACATAATCCATTACCTGACATAATACTTTCAAGCAGTCAAAGCCGTAGAAGCATTTTGAGGCTGTGGTATTGTGTGATATGGCTCTTACTTTAGGGTGAAAGGGGTAAGGCGCTGTTACACTTACGCCACCAAGTGGCACTAGTATCAGCTCGTGCAAGTGTCTCGCCTGGTTACCCATTCCCTCTTTGGCACGTTCATCCCAGATCATAGCCTGGCAGATGCCGTGATGTACCAAAATCATGAGCGATGAACAAGCACTGCCACCGGAGCGCGTTTGTACACTCTGGGTGCATGATGACTCGTTTTCAAAACGACCTGTAATATTCAACAAGGCATTGCTGGCAGTCCAAGGCCAGGCCGTCCAGCAAGGCACATTACTGAAGGTAGTACGTGTAGCAGCAGGCGTTGCTGTACACGACTTTCAATCCACTGATGACCCACCCAAATCTGCTCACTCTAGCGACCAAGCCAGCAATGAGCCGCTACCTGATACTGTGCAACTCTCAGGTCTACAAGAGGTCAGCCAAGTCGATGGAGCTCGTAAACATTTGGTCTTTGTCCTGGAGGAGCTGGATTCGGATGTATTGACAAAACACCCTTCACTCCAGGTAGTCTAATCACCTCAGCTCAGCTACAGATCATGGTACTGATATGCTTGTAGATATCTGTCTCTGCTGCAGTGGCTCGATTGTATGGCTTGAAAAATCGCATGAATGTGCTGGTGGCTGTGGTAAGTCTATTCCTTGTTACACCCAGATTTCAAAATGTCATCTTTGCCAGTCTTTCGATGTAAACAACGATGCATCGAAACGGGCTTTTCCGATGTTACGTGGTGACACTTCGGCTGTGGACACGAGAACTGCTTTCGATTTGGAATTCGTACGTGGGGCGCGACTGCCTTGCAAGAAGACTTTGCCACTTGCTATGCTGTTGATCCTATGTGCATGATCGACGTGTTGCTTCAATACACTTCATGCTTCGGTTCATGACCCATTCCGTCTATTGGTGACTTCTGTATTATCAATGGAAGAGCCCAATGGCTGACGGTTCATTCCCACAGGCTAATGAACAACTACATGCAGCTTCGCATGTTGAACTTACTTATCGCGATATGTACTTGACTAGAGCTGACATGCGGCGTCTGGCATCTTCTGAGCTTTGGAAGAAAGCACTCTATCGAGGCCAAGAGCTTGTTTTCCTCTCTTCTGTTCGAGTTACAGTCAGGTCAATATACGTTAACGGTCAGAAGGTCAACTCAGCACTATTTGGCGATAATACTCGACCAATCTTTCGTTCCGAGTCAGCCCGTTTTGTACTCTACATACAAATGTCAAAAGAAATGTGGGAATTTGAACCAACCTGCTCTGGCGATATCATAGCAGAAAGAGTCATCAATCGTTTCTTGCCTGAGCTCTTCAAGCGGTGGGCTGATCTTAAAGCTCATCATGCTGTCAGTATTGTTCTGTTTACGCGAATGGAAGTCAGCTTGGGAGCAGCACATAATCAACCGGTACCAGAGACTGGTAAAGATCTATCCAGATCCGTGTCCTATCGTGATTACTATCGAGTTGTTGTGTCAGCAATGTCAAGCTCCGAGGCGCCAACAATTATATACCAGCTCAAAACCGAGATTCGGCGGTTCTTGAAGGATGCCTCTACTGTCCAAATCAGGTCTCTTGACGACGGTGGCCATGAAGTCATCAGGTCTGTTCTCTCTGGTGCGCCATCGTCAGCTCAGAATGGTAATTTGCTCGAAGCAATCAATCTGGTCACGACTCAGTATGCAGAGGATTATATTGATCGAGATCTGGTAAGGACTGGACTCTCGGTCATGATCATCAGTCCGGGGACTGGGATGTTTGAGGTTGATGAAAATATCCTTCAACTGACTACCGATAACCTGGCACATAATGGTATTGGTATAGATTTGGTAAGTGTTTGTATAATAAGTCCACACTATCTGTCACTGACAATGTAAGGTCTGTCTATCACCAAAACCACTTCATATTTCGCCTCTTTTCCGGTACAGACAAGTAGCAAGCTTATCAGCAGATCATGGCTCTGATGTTGATAAGTGGCGAACCTGGTCGACCAGTGCAGCGGTTGCTCGACACCGACCCAGTATGCCAACACTATCCTCACAAGATCGCGTCCAATGGAGACCAAGATCCAATCCGTCACTTGAAGAATGGGTGTATGCACAACCCCACTGGTTAGAGGTTCACTATTTCAAAGATCACAATGATCCTCGACTCAAGGCGGGTGTCTTCATTCCGCAGATCCGCATGTATGAAGCTCAAATGTCAGGCAGGCAAGAGCTGGATATGAGTATGATCTCGATACCACTTCTTTCAGAGACCATCGCGCAATATGATAACGGTACTGTACCCTCGCTTATGATGGGCAAGAATCCGTTGGCATGGCTTAGTAAGTACGACGAGGAGCGGTTCCAGCAGAGCAAGCCCAATCCCAATACAATAAAAGCTGAAAGCATGCGTCGGACGGGTCATTTCAGGAACTCGATTGCTCGGCCTCGTCATGTTGCCGACATCTTCCGTGCCCAAGAAGTCGTCTCCCCTCGGAGCTCGCCGGAGAGTGCTTCAGCCGAAACTACAACAGCTATAGAGGAACAACGAGCTCACAAAACGCCAAGGCTGAAAGACCCTTTCACACCTACACTCATGTCTCGACCTAGTCTCGATAGTATACGAACAAGTGCGACGACGCAATCTCTCGATAAAGCCGAGCCTACAAAGAAGCTGCCTTCAAAATCCCTCATGTTTGGTCTCCGAGGGCTGAGCTTCAGCAAGGCAAGTCCAATAACAGCTCAAAGTAGCGCGGCTGCGACTCCTTCGAAGGACAGACGAGTAGAACTAGCTTCTGGTACTCAAGACTCGCCAAAGGGAAGCAAGGTTTCTGACCGCGTCAAGTCGTCTTTGTCTCGCCTGCCAGCAGGTCCATCTTTGCCAATTCCTATTGGGAAATCAAACAATAGTGTTAGACCAGTCTCCGAACAAGGTCAGAACGATGATAAGGCTGGAGCAGAATCGAATAGCGTGGAAACTGTGAAGATGAGAAAAGATGACTTTACGCCTCCATCTCGGAGCAGATTCGAGTCCATGGGCACGATTGCACGCCAAAAGCCACTGTCCACGCCTACTTCGGTGTACTCGCCCTGGCTAACTCTGGTGAACCCATGCCGTCCAACCATAACATTCGATCACGCAAAACAATTCAGGCGATGGCACCATCTCTATCCAAGGTTTGCTAATACGTCAGCAATGAAGTGGAAATCGTTGTGTACACCTGCTTCTCTACCACTAACCACAAGCTTCTTTCCGACTGCTGAAGACTTGCAAGATCACTACACTGAAGGCATACACAGAGTAGCTGTGAATGATAGCGACTTCTTTGACGTCACTGGCGGCAGAGCTAAACTGTTGAACGAGTTGATTGGCTTTCGTCTGTCTAAAGGCTTTCAAGTTGTACAAGGACAGATAGTAGCTGGCAAACACCGTGCTACTCTTGACGTCAACATTTTCGACGAAGCTTCGATGGCTGACGAAGGCGTCACAGTCATTCTCTCAAAAGGCGATACAATCCATGTGCTTTGTGGTGTTGGCTCAGAGGTACAGGTATCAAAATATCATCGCAAGCTCAATTCAGCAGCTTCTGGCAGCGTTTCCGCCCATAGCAGCAATCTTCTGAAGTACAAACCATTTCTTCGCACAACATTCGCCGAAACATACGATCAGCACGATTTGCACTTCTCTCTCATGCCAGAGCAATACAATTGGTCGATCGTTGACCAGTTCCTGGCGGGCTGGGATCGCGAGCAATACTCAGACGCCCTGAACGTGTGGCGAGCGCGGTTCGTCTTCATTCCTGTTCCTCCACCGAGAGGAGATCCACGACGCCAAGGCGCAATGACAGAAGATACCGATGACGAGATTCGTATCGATGGAATACAACGTATCACGCAGATATGGGAACGCAATCGATATCATCCATTCGGCGAAAAAGCTCACCACGCACAACGATGTGATGCTAACCCTAATCCACTCCAGCTGGACATACAGACCCGAGATGCGTCGGCCATGGCAGTTAATGGTTTCGCGGGAGCACCTTTCCTGATTGATGATCGGCCAGAATTGGGCGTATCCACGTTCCATCAAGCAGATATTGATCTGCATAAGCTTGTTCATGCTCTACAGAATGACCCTAGCATCAAATTGCGGGAGCGTCGATGGTATTTGAAAGTACATCCGAGTTCTTTCGTCGGGTCAGACTTTACCACGTGGCTTATGAAAGTCGTAAAGGATCTAGCTACTCGTGAAGATGCTGTCAAGTTTGCCGAGCAACTGCGAGAAAAGGGCCTATTCAAGCATGTCAGCGGCCGACACAATTTTCGAGATGGTAACTTCTTCTACTATCTTTGCGGCGAGTATCGCGAGCATAAAGGAGAATCACGTGCGAGCTGGTTTTCTAGGAAATCAGACAAATCTGTTGCTTCTGTTCCATCTACTCCAGCTATGCATTCAACCCACGGCGTGTCTGACATTCCCAAAGACTTGCCAGCACTCGACCATGCTAGTATCACAAGTCTGAAGGATGATCAGAGTGAGACTAGCACACCTGAAACTGCCCAACATGGACGCCCGTCCAGACTACAGATCAGTGGAGTCATGGAATACGACGTTGATCCTCGACGGAGATCCAAAAAACCAGAAGTCATCAAGCTACATTACAGCCTACTCTACAATCCCGAATCATGCTATCAATTCAGAATAGAGTGGCTGGACGCCAACCCCAAGCTCATCGAAGACGCAATCACTCACTGGGCCTCTGTAGCCGAAAAGTATGGCCACAAGCTCGTACAAATACCTGTCGCAGAAGCACACAAAATCAGTCAGACCATACCTTTCAGATCAGCTTACATCGTGCACCTCTCCGTCCAACCACCCAACAACCCAATCGATCACCTCTTCGACCACAATGTCGGCACGCCCATCGCACACCACTCCAACATGAGACACGGCTATCAACGCGCCTTACTCAAAAAATACAACTTCGTTCTCGAGCAAGAAGCAGCGTCAAACTTCCCCAAAGACATGCAGATAACATACACCTGGGGCAAAAACGACTACAAATATAACCAATTCGTCAACCAGTCAGGCCAGATACTCGCGCAAATTGATGAAGAAGGAAGGCTACTGTTCATCATCAACCGATTGCACGATTATCGCGCCTCGCAACTGAAAGAATCAATGTTTTCATCGTCGAAACACGAGCGTGATCGTGATCGAGAAGGCCATAATAGAGACAAAGACAAAGACCACACTGATCGACCGGGCAGTAGCTCAATTCATAGAACGAATGCCAACACATCCGTTCGCACTACACCGTACACGTCGCCCTCTCTCTCCGCCATCAGCAATAGCCATAGTGTTGCACAAAGCCCCATCATCGCTTCTTCTCCTCAACAACAAGAAACACAAATTCACCACCATGACCTAGGCAACAACACAATGACAACAACAGGAAACACATTCGCCGAATCGCTGATCCGTGAAATCGAAGCATTCTGCGCCGATGAGCATGCATTGGGCGCTTTTTGGGATAGTATTACCGAGTTGGCGTCGGCAGAGGCGAGCGTCAGGAATACGCCGATGTTGGGTCCGAAGGATAGAGGTGGCGGGATGGGAAGTGTGAGGGGGACGCCGATGTTAGAGGCTGTCGTGGAGAGCACTGGAGAGATGGGGAGGGGAATTGAAGAGTTTCAGTTGTGATGGAATACGAATATTGGTTGTTTGTGTAGCACGAATAGTGGACTGGAACTCAAACAGTATTTGTCCATACCTGAGCGGCTGAGCATCCTTCAAGATGCTTTGCCTCATCAGCTGTTCAGATGTCGATTCTTGCAACTGGAACGCATAGTATGCTCAACAGCGCAAGAAGTTTCACAGCTGTACAACAGCACAACGACTGCAGCATGCGGTCCACTCACCCCAGCAACGCCAATCTCTCCCTCTCCCTTTCCGTCATGCCCCCAAGCACCTCCATAAACTTTTTCCTCCCACCATCCTCCACCGCCATCTTCCTGAACCACTCCCCCAGAAAAAGCTGCGTCTCATCGTCACTCCTCTGTCCTTGTCCGCCAAACGCCTTGCCATCCTCATTCGCCCACCCCATCAGCTCAGCCTTGGTAGCACCTAACCCAAGATCCAAAAAGGTGTCGTCGTCCTCCCATTCATCGCCATTGACACTACTTCTCGTACTGCCAGCACCGTCGAATTCGTCTTCGTCATCACTTGCATCATGAGTCCCTGCTGCACCTGTGTGAGGGGCAGAGGCGTCGGTGGGTGGTGAGAGCTCTTCGATGAGCACTTTGACTATCTTGACGTCGGCGGTTATGGTGGTGTAATGATCCGGCATTTGCTTCGCACGGCTGCGTGTGACAATGCGGCCGGCTGTTGCCGGGTTGGGGATGAGGTCGCCTTTGCACGAGATCGAGGCAATGCGTTGGTCGTGCAGCGTGTACAATGTTGCCAGTGCTGTGACATTCGTTCGAATAGCGGCGTATCCAACAAAAGTGCCAGATGCATCGAGCCATTTCGGTAGCAGGATAGAAAGTCCATTGGCGCTCGTAGCATCAGGCGGAAGGGAAGACGCTGGAATCTCCAGACTCGCTAGGAATCCCACGATTTCGGAGGGATTGTGTATCGCCAAACGAGCAAAGACGAGGACGAGACTTTGGATCAGTTGTGCCTGTGTTGCGCGTGCGAGGCGTAGAGCTACTGCTTGGAACAGCGGGACGAGATAAGGACCGAGCTGTTCGTGGCCGGCTGCTTCGACTACAGAACCAGCGAGGCCACCGACTTCCGCGGCTGCGTTGTCTTCGACTTCGGGACCGAGGAGGCGGTCGATGACCATTAGGACTGTTTCAAGGCCTGATTTGGAGGTGGTCGGGTCTGTGGTGTTGAAGAGCGTGGCGGAGTCGTGTTCGACGATGGAGCGGAGGGTGGCGGTTGCGGATTTGAGGAGTTCAGAATCGGTGGAGTGCAGAAGGTGGGGGATGAGCTTGGGAAGGATGGCGGGGATGAACGATGATGAGAAGGTGGTGGTTGTGTGGCTGCTGAGGGAGCAGAGAAGTTCTGCGGCTAGCTGGGAGGTGTCAGATAGATGAATATGTTCGTTCATCGTGACCTTGCTTACATTTGCTAGTGGATTTTCGTCTGCCACTGAGCTTACTTCGAGTGCGCTGGCCAGTGAAGGGGTGACCTTCTCACATAATTGGTCATACTGGTCTTTGCCCATTTCTTGTATACTTTCGCATATCTCCTCGAACACTTCGGTCACGAGGGCAGTTACCTGGAAGTTTACCACTACTGCAGTTGCAATAGAGAACAACAAAGCTAATGCTTCACCTGTGATACAAACGGTAGTATCAAGGAGAATAGCATCGCGCAATGTCTCGAGCACTGTTATTACAAGGTCGTCGCTTTCTGTCAATTCAGAAGCATTCTTTGTGCTATACCATTGTGCTATTGCGGTAATGATAGGGTTCTGTAGTGGCCGTATCATGGTCTTCGGAAGAGCCGATAAGTAATTCTGTAAAGCACGGATACACGATGCTTGCACAATCTCAGGCTTGTCCTCGGTGATCATTCTTAGCGTTGCCTCCATTAGAGGTGAAGCCTGGGTTTGTATGCTGTCTTCTGCTGTCTTGACAAGAGTGGACGTAACAACGAACCCTCGTGCTCGTAGGAAGATGTGCTCGCTCTGCATAGCATGTTGTGCTTGTTCAAGTAAGGCTGGTCTAGTTAAGGCATGTCGATCATTGTCTTCATCATCAGACCATTCGATTAAGAGTTGATTGAGGAGATAGAGAGCCGCTTCTTGTGCTTTTAGTGAACTCGACGAGGATCGGAAAGACTCTAACAAAGACAGCAGTGCTTGTAGTGTAGGTTGGGAGTGCTTTTCGCCGAGCTTCACAATGAGATCACCACATGCGGTGCGCGGAGTATAGTTTGCAGTCACACTTGTCTCTTCCGAGAGAAAGACGTTGACGTCAAATTCCCAGATATTTTCTTCTTCGTTGGTTATTTGAGCATACAACGTAACTAGACGTACAAGGTCAGTTACCCAGCTTGTCTGCTGTTCATTCGAATTGAGTTGTTGATCCAGCTCCTTCGCTACTGGTGGAGCTCTTAGACAAGCTTGTAAGAAGTCTAGGTCTTCTAGGATGAGGAAGTCCAGGGTGTATGGTAATCCATCAGCATTTTCTAGCCGTCCTTCTTGGTCGTCGTCAATATAAGTAGATTGGTAGACCTGCTGCAACGTTGATAGTTGTTCCCAAGTGGTCGAGAACAAAGCCTTGCTTCGAGGCGTAAGTATCGAAGGAAACATTATTCGAACTTTCATTAGCACCTACATCAGAACTTAGTGAGATATGATTATGCCCAACTTGAAAGTATCCTACCTTGACCACTTGCACCTTGAGGGCGACCATGCCATTATATAACTCTTCTCGCCCATCTTTTTCTGGTAGACTAGCACTCATTACATCATGAAAGAGTGACATCCAAACGTCAACTGTCTGTTCCGCAAAGCGCTTCACAGCTGACTTATGGTCCTCTAACACCATCTCCAACGTGTCAAAGCAGCTTTTGAATATGGAAACAGCCAAAGCTCTCAAAGCCGGCTCTATCTGCGTATTCTGCGCCGTTCCATGCACCGTGCTCACCAACTCTTGCGCAACTTGAAAGAACTGTGTCTCACTGAATCCATCCTCCACCAGATCCGCGAGCACTCTCAGCGCACCGTGGAGACGGGATCCGCTCGATGTGGGAATAATGTGTAGCAGAGTAGGAAGAAGCCCGCTCCAATCTTGAGGGAAGTCGGCACTCGCAATTTTGGAGACGACGTAGGAAGCGGCGCCTTGGATCTTGCGCTCGGCATCGTCGCTCGTGGCAAGGTCGAGCGTGGCGACACGGATGCGCTCTTTGTTTTCGTCGGTGACGAGGATCTGGCCTTTGAACTCATCAAGACCTGGTGACCAGCCTGCAAGGACGAATGTTTTGAGAGCGAGAAGGGCTGCTTGACGGAGGGGTGGAGGGACCGAGGTGTGGGCGGCGATGGAGCAGAGGGTCAAGGGGTAATCTGGATTATAGTAGAGGTCCTGAGAAAGGGTCAGAAATGACTAACCAGTCGATGACCTCAGGTTTTACTTGTAGATGTTGCTCTGCCTGTTTTCTGGGTCCTTCTTGAGACGATTGTGTTTGTTCAAGGACTTGAATGAGCTGCTGTTCCATCTTGGACTTTACAGAGTACCTTAGGATGGCATCACGACACTACTTGTATAGAGCCAAACAAGACAAAAGATGGGTGTGGATGTTTGGTGTTTCATATCTGATTTAAATGTCCGGCATCAACTCCGGAATCAGGGCGCGTATCAAACGCGTGTTTCAGACTTCATCTTTCGTCTTGCCGCTCTTCTGCTAACTTATGCGCGCTACAGACAGATCATGCCAGCAGCCTTACCACAGACGTATGCGGTTCTCTGCTCCACATTCACGGCATTCCTCACAGTCGCCATCCATACAATCCTGTATGAGCGTGGCATATATCCTGCAGAAACCTTTCTAACAGCAAGGGCGTACAACTTTCCCGTTCGGCAATCGCGTCATCCTCTCGTCTGTCAATGGATCAACGACGCTGTAGCATCAGTTGAGGCAGAAATGCTAAAACAGGCTGTAGCACGTGTAGCAGTCGTTATTTTCGAAGCAGAGGGCAGTGGTCGCCCACTTGAGCGCTTCGTCTTCGACATATCACATTTCCCGACAGTCCCTCCTGGCGAACTGAACACACCCATAGTCAGAGGGAGTGGCGATGAGAACGGCAAAGTAGAAGCAAACGCAAGTGTTGACCTTGAGGAACAATTACGAGCAGTTATGAGCAAGTTGGCAGTTTGTGGTCAGACATTAAAGCCAGTGCCTGAAAACTGCACCTATACAATTTGCATTGAGCTGAATGATGAGGTCGATCCACCCATAGGTCATCCTCAGCCTTGGATACCGTCGCAGCCTAGAGCACAGAGCACGATTGTCACAAGAGGTAATGAGGCATTTGGTGGGGATCTGAAGACAGAACTTCGACGAGGCGAGGATGTGGGTGGAGTGAACACTGTGCCTCTCAGAGCGGTTGACGCAGGTGACAACTTTGTGTTTGAGATGTGGATTGAGGAAGGCAAGGCCAAGATGGATTTACAGAACGGCACAGGGATGACATCGACAGGTAGCTCATTGTCTAGTACAATGTGAACGATGTGATCTTGATCCCACGTCGTCGTCAGAGTTCGTGCGCCAGTGCTGTGAAGGGTACCCTAACTTTCTTCGGGCCAACTCACCTTATGCCGTTCTTAATATCCCAGGTTCTTCCTCAAACAACATTTGTGGTCTAATACATTGTTAAAATTTAGAAGGTCTACGGGCACTCTTCACAGCGCAACTTTTGCCCTGCCACCTGCCCTACGAATTCTGACGACGACGTGATCCTACTTTGACCTCTTCAGTCTCTCATGCCAATTTCGTCCTTTCATTGGTCGTTTGGTGCCTGTTGCAACTCCGTCTGTACCTCGATTGATAAGGTTGACTTTGCCGTTACCCTGATCCTGCTTGGACTTGAGCTCTTCAGCAGCTTCGATGCTGGTATCCTGTCTCCACGCTTCGGGCAGACGAAATCGCCACCGTGAGAGTAGCTCATTGGTCGTGAGGTCTTGTCCGAGAATGTCTGCCATCGCCGACATCTTTCCCGTCCACTGAACTGTTATAATCCTATCAAGCTTTGGCGACACTATTTCAAGGTCGTATGTCTGACAGAGGTAGCACAACAATGCTACCATAAGTTCTTCGGGAGCAACTGTATCGTCGATCTTCGCCATCAGGTCTCTCGCATCGAACTCCTGCTCCAAACGAATTCTTTCAGCTTGTGCAGTCTGGATAATCACATCCCATAACTCCAGTAGAACTTTGGGCGTCGCTTGCCAGCTTGCACCATGTCGCTCAAATGCTATCAAATCTCTCAATGCTTGCTCACACTCTTGTTGCGAATATGGGATATCCTCGAACAATTCCTCTTTTCCATAGCCTTTCAAATCCTCATCCATAAACTCATCGTCGGCTCCGGTGTAGACACGCAATACGCGCTGAAGCAGCTCCGTTGCGGTCTTTGCTTTGATCTTTGCATCGTTCGCGTGTGGATGTAGCTCTAGAACACTGCTACATTTTGCAAATGCGCAGATGGAGGAATTTCCTATGCCTGATTCAGGATCTTGAGCTAGAAGTGGCCGTGTGACGAATACTGAGTTTGAGCTTTGGACCTGGCGCAATTGGTATGTTTGGGAGGGAGTGCAGAGTACGATGTGACTGGGTTGGCCTGTAGAGCCCGAGTTGGACGACTTGATTTGCAGCCTGTCCTTGAGTTAGTGCCCAAAAATGCCAAGATCAGTTGACCTTACTTTGGAGCATCTGGACCGCTGACAAGTTCCCGGAGCTCTGGTGGTAACTCCAGGAGGCGCAGACCTTGTTGGTCGCTGTCGTGAGAGAACATGATGGAGTCTGAGGATGGAGCTGACATTGTTGAAGCACTGAGCTATTGCAAGTTTCGAAGTCTTTTTGTCACGTCAGACACGCGTAGACCGTTTCGGGCCTGTTTATTGAGATCGACATCCGATAAGCCGCGATAGGAAGTTTGCGTCTATTTACTTCTTAACGATGAAAGAGAAAGAAGCACCACCATCACTTATTGTGTAGAACACAGGTGTCAAGTACAATGTCCGAGGCCGAGTCTGGATAATCTTTGACCACTTCGAGTGCGCTCACGAGGTTGCTGATTCTAGCGATCGCCCAGATGACGGAAATATGCTTTGCGCAGGACGTGACAACAACAACGACCACAACAACCTGATGCACATTACTCGGAGGAGGAATAGCATCATACCATCGCAATGGCCATCATATCGCAACCTGCCGCTCTTCTGAGCGACAATCTCGCCGTCTTCTATACCAGCGATCCTCTGCTCTCCAACTCTCCAATCCTCGCTTTTTACGGCGCATCTACCACATCCATAGCAAATCCTGCCAACAATTCCCGCATCCAATGCCACGTCTTCACCGCAGCCGGCCTGCGATCGTACCCGCGACTAGCAGTTTCTCCAGCATCAACTCTGTATCAGGCAGTAAATTGCTTGTCTCGAGAAGAACAGGGCGATGAGGTCTGCAGAGGGCTTGCTTTCAGCTTATTGAAATACTTTACGGAACTTCCAGAACCTGCTAAGAGCGTATGGATCGAGGATGCCCTTTCGACAGATCGACCATCATCAGCGCTCAAGCTGTTCAGCGCGTCTCATGCTGCAAATCTTGCTAGTAATATGCAGCAATTGGCGAATGGTACAAGCGTGATCAAGGATGTCGAATGTGCCCTAGCAATCCGGTCGCTATCGTACTTGGATGCAGACCTGATACTGCCAGCACGATCAATACAAGTATCTGGTGAAGATAGCGGATTGGGCACAACTCTACAGGACGATGATCTGGGTTTTCGCTACGGCCAATACGCTTCTCTTGTTCAACTTTTCGGAGAATCACTGTTCATTCCTACCTCAAAAATACGTCGGGCGCCGTCGAAAACTACTACCAGAAATCACAGCACAAGTTCAACTCGTCAACAACATTACAAGCTCTGGAGGGAGATGTGTGAACTGGCTGAAACGGAAGAGAATTACGTGCAGAAGCTGGACGAAATGGTCAACATCATTGGCAAGAAGATTCGAGAAGCGGTCAGCAGCGCTGGCGGCAACTCGAGACTTTGTGAAGACATTTTCCCACCTGATCTAGAGAAGATTTTGGCTGTCAACACAACCTTTCTTTGCAAGATACAAGATATTTTACAACAAGCATCATATGCGGCTTCATGTCAGGACTCGGAAACACAACGTGGGCAGTTTACAGGAGATGTGGATGCTCTCGATATCACATCGTTTGCACAATGCTTGCAGGCATCGCTAGTTCAATTCAAGGACTCCTATCAGGAGTATATTCAGGCTCATTCACGCCTCAACCGTAAAGTCAAGGACCTCGTATCCACACCTGAGTCCACGCTTGGCAAGTCTATCATGGACTTTGGCGAAAGAAAACTGCTGTCTATGCTTATCGAACCTGTCCAACGTCTTCCTCGTTACAGTCTCTACATAGACAATATGATCAAATACCTTCCTGCGACACACCATGCAGTGAGGATTCTACTTTCATCAAAAGATACTGTAGCTGCCATTTGCTCTTCGGACTCAGCGTCGCTAGATCATACTCGTCTTTCACGACTAGAAAAAATCATTCGCTCTTGGCCAATAAGCCTGCCAAGTTCATCTCGCTTGGTCACTGCCGTAGATGCCACCGAATTGCTGCCACCATACAGCGACACATCGCGCAACTCGCTTGGACACAGCTCGATTCTGCTGATCTTCACCGGCTTTGTTGTGGTGGTACGCCGTCATACAGAAGGATCACTGACCTCGCGCACTTTGATGACCGGGTTGGACTCAGCCTCTTCTGCAGTCGTGCAGTCTGATGATGCAGAATTATCTGTATCTGCTTGGTGGATGTTGTCGACAATCACCATCAACGAATTAAGCGAGCTTGGTTGTGTACAAATTTTGCCTTCCGCGACTGACTTGAGCTCGACCACCAAAATGCAGAGCACACGATCGTCCGCAACAGCACCACAAACTCGAGTGTTCAGACTCACACTGGCCTACGAAGGTCAAGCTGCCAGACTGACAGCAGAAATTGCAAAAGCACGTATCGAGAATCGTCATAGTGAGACTACTCGTGAAGATCCACGCTGGGAAGCACGCTTTTTCGAGGCGTCTGGTGGCAATCTGGGACTAGCAACGGCCATCTTGGAAGCCGGGTCACATACTCTACTACAGCAACAGTCCGCCTCGGCCTCTTTGCGAATCCTTGTCAACGCTGACCGGAGTGATCCATTGGCCAGACCTGCGACCAGTCGTGGCGAGATAGTGGTAATGGTTTCTTCTCAAGGACAAGGAGTCTATCAACTCGATATCGAAGCGGCTCATGAGAGGCCTACTCATGAGTGTGTCACTTCGAACGAACTGCTACCTGTATTGTCGAAGAGAGTGGCCAATCTTTTGCTCATGAAATATCAGATCCGCAACCCTGCTGTTGCTATGCACCTTTATCAGTACCATCAGACTATCCTGCGCTCCATCCGGCTTACCTTCAATCAAGTTCAACCAGTCTCGCGCAGCATCAGGTCACATTCTCCTGTCAAGGCGATCACAAGTCTATTCGGTAGTAGCACTTCCAGTAGAGACATTATTAGAGGCCCCGTGGTGTCGCTCCGTTCACCTGTTCTCGTTGACGGTCCTCAATTTACGCCGGTCGCTCGCCCCTCCCTCAAGCCATATTCACCAGCAACCAGACACGATCATTATAATAGGGAGGACTCTCAAGTCACGTTAGTAGACTTCGACTTGAGGCCGAAAGCGAAAAACCCTCTTTTCAACCTGGAGACCACATTTTCGACCTACGTGTTGGCTATTCGAGTCCGCAAAGGCGATGTGGTTGGCAAAACAGTGGCTCGTAGAGCACATGCACCTGAAGCCGAAGTCAACGAGTTATACAACGTCCTTCTCGACGATCCAACTAATGTCGAGAAGGCTACTCAGCCTGCTGTAGGCGTCTTGTTCGCAGCATTTGAGAAATTCCTTACAGGTATCTGGAAGACCACAATGGGTTCAGTCATTGATGGAGGTACTCTGGCCAAACTCGAGGTCGCCTCAGCTATGTGTTCAAGTTCAGATCGTGAGCAGCACTTCGCCATAGCGGTTCGTCAACTTGCTCCACAAAATCAACGAGCTCTTCGCGCTGTTGTCGATCTTCTGGCCGAGCTATTAGCAGGTATGGCCAACGACGGTAACAAAGGCCTGTTGACTGCTGTCTTTGCAGAAATGCTGATAGAAGACTACGACCCTCGTGATTCTATACCCCTACTGGAACAATTGCTTCAATCAGGAATATTGCAAGAACAAGATGCGGCAAAAAGGCAGAAGAGCCTCGACTCGTCCAGCCCAGTGAGTGCACGAACGACACATACACATACTGGCTCAATATCGTCGAAAGCAGCATCATTTTCCAAGAGACTCGGATTCGGCTCCTTACGAAAAGAACTTAGCAAGAGTGATATGTTCTCGTCTGGCTCGTTACGTCGAAAGACTGTCGACGACGGTCGACCTGCAGCAAATACCATTTTCAACGACGAGAGTAAGGATTATTCTGCATCAATACAACGTACTCCACAGGATCAACGAAAGTATGAGGCCAGCAACATGGATCGTACTGAGAATTCTTTCATGCTCGATCCAATCGCCGTGAGCCCTTTCGTGACCAACATAAATCCCTTCAACAGTCCTTCGAGTCCGCGAAAAGCTCGGCCATTGTCGACTACCCCTATAATACCCGATGTGGCGCTCTCTCCCAGGTCACGGTCACCGCACAAGTCGCAACGACCTCAATCGTTATATTCTGCTACCACAACAGAGAGGAGTCCGCCAAAATACGAATTGGACCTGAGTATGCAGGCACCGCCTGTACCTAGCAAATTCAACACCACTTCTATTGATGCCTTCGCGACACTTCGCGGCAGGCCTCAACAACTTGACCGTGTGAATGTTGATGAATACGACCTTCGTCCCGATGCTCTCGATACATCAGATTTTTCAACACCTGCGAAGCCTAACACGAAGAAAGCCCCGTCACCCGGGCTCCGTGGCGTGCTTTGCGAAAGAAGCCCTTCAGTCAATACAACAGCACAACCCTCGCCACCAGTAAGGTATATTGCAAATCCCTCAGGATCGCCAGTTAAGAAATTGCGCATCAAAAGTCCCCAGAAGATGCAGCACAAATCTGAGGCCAAACCCACTAGTATCGAGGCTACAGAAGGCTCGTCGCAAGACGAACTTGCTAGCTTGACCTTGCTATTGATCGTTCTAGCTCAGAAGCAAGAATCTCCAGAGCTCGCATCGATTGCCAATCGACTTCGGGCTCTACAAGGTGCTTTGTCGAACTCGACAACTGAAAGTCCAGCTCACAAAGTCGGTGAATCTATCGCGAACACAAATGTTGTTGCTTCAACACTAACCGAACGCAAAATCGCCCAACTGGAGAAACAACTCTCCCAAGCAGACAGCGAGAATACTGCTCTCTACGACCGCACTAACAAAGAGCTCATGGGTGTATTCGACCAAGTACGCAACGGTAATGGCGTGCATGAGCTGCGGCGAAGACTAGCAAACGAGATGGAAGAAGCCAAGAAGTGGAGGGAAGAGGCAAAGAGGGCAACGCGTGAGAATGAAATACTGCGGACGAATCTACCAGACGGTGGTCCAAGCGAAATGGGTAGTGGAAAGCTGGACGGTATGCTCAAACTAGAGCCAGTTGTAAATGACGGTTATGCTGCCTACTTTGCCAAGGACGTTATCCAGGTGAAGATCAAGCAAGAGGAGGAGGAGAGTAAATCTTATGATGACGACGATGATTATGATCATGATTTGGTGCGAGCGAAAGAGAATCAGCCGCCTGTGCCACGAAGCCAAAAGAGTATGTCTATAATGGGTAGAGGTAGGCCTCGGGCACTGGCGAGAGATGGCAATTGAACGTACATAGTCTTTCTTTGTATATTATAAGTTTATTCTGAAAAAGCATAGTTAATCGTAAACTGTTATTGACCACAGTATAATTTTTGTTTCTGAAGTGCTAGTGTCTGGAATGAATGATATATGTTGATACTGGACCAGCTGACAACCTCGTCTATCACACGTCCTTTTCTCCCAAAAGCAAGATTAGCATATTACCACTTTCTCGGCCGAAACTGAGCTCCTACAGAAACGAGCGCATATGTCCGATGGGTATACCATTTAACTCCTTCCCATAATTCTTCCGTTGAGGTTCCATGCCCACTGTGGTCCCAAATCCTCGCTCCCATTCGCCACCATTTGACGACTTCGAGCAGCTATCCCGTCTACCGGGTTTCTCTTTTCCCCTTCGCCCTTGTATTCCTTGACTCCCGATTCCCTTCAGTCAATCTCAATTGGCTCAGCCTGGTTGCCCCTTCTTGAAGCAGTAGCTATGCCACGTGGCTCGTTTCTGGCTGCATGTGCTGGTGCTCCAGCTGGGACGTGATCGACGATGGTATTGTGTACTCCTCCGGCCTGTCCGTTCCTCACATGCCCAGGTTGCGGTACCATGTTGAAATCCTGCCAGCGCACAGCTTGATTCATTTGTCCAGGTAGACCAAACTCGCTACCTCCGAACGCACGCCTCGCATTATTGCCTGCTGCACCGAGCTGCTCCGGTACGTCAGGGAAGGCTAGATCGATTTCCGTCAGATCAAAGAACTCGTCAGCTTGTCGACGGTGGACCGGTCCGGCGAAGTTGTGCTGAGGTTGTATTACTGGCGCTGGCGGAGGGTTTGGAGGAGCAGGTTGCGCAGCAGTAGCTCCAGTCCTTGTAGCGTGCTGCTCCGCATTCATACCGCCGGCATGTGGAGTGCGTCGTTGTTTTCTCCTTTGTGCAGCCATCTGGGCGACTCTCTGCTCTCTTTCAAGGCGCGTCTGTATCAGTTGGTTTTGACGACGTAACAAATCGAGGGCCACGGGACCGTGCCTGACAGGATTCTGTTGTGCTTGAAACTGCGGATAGGCTAGGCCTGCGGCAGGGCCAGCAAATGCAGGAATCGGGACGATAGGGGCGAAATTGACTACGAATGGGTTGACTGGAGCCTGAGCTGGCTGAGGTTGCTGTGCCATGTATGGCACGTAGTTAGGGAATGCTGGGTCCCGTGCTGGCTGTCCATGAGCGTAGATTGTATTGTGAAAGCCCTGGTCGAATGGGTTGTGCAAATTCCGAGGCACACCCGCTTGTCCCTGCGCAATAGCTTGGTCTGGATCGTACCACGCTGGCGGCATTGCAGGCATCTGGAAGTCAAGCATAGGTAGCGGACCGTAGAAGCCGTCAAACTCTGGCCCTTGAAGTGCCTGTGGGCGTGCGCCAAGCTGTCTCCTACCATCTTCAATCTGCTGGTTGAGTCTCTGCAAATCTTGTAATTGGGCTTGTTGCATAGCAGCTAGTCGATCGCCGAAAAGATGTCCGAGTCCTCGTAAATCGGCGTGAGCACCTTTCTTCGCATCTTCCTCATCCTTCTTGACCATTTCTGATACCTCGATAGCCAATTCCTCACCAGCGATACCTGTCTCGGCTTGCACTTTCGCCCTTGCTTCCTCTTCAGCTTTTTTGACCTGTGCCGCGTACAAGACTTCAAGAGCAGCATCATCCTGAGCCTGGGGGCATCTGCCGGGACCGTTGCCAAAATGTTCGTAGCCTGTGATTGTCTGTTTGCAGATGTAGCACTGGAATGCTCCGCACTTGTGGCAGGTCATCTTATTACACCCATCCAGTTTGACAAAGCGAGTCCCACAGTTCGCGGTATTGCATACACGTACGAGGGCCTCAGTCATGGCTTCCTCGATAGTATGCCTTGCATTGACCTTCTCGTCAGCTTTTGCCTCGGCGCAAGTTTTTGGTACATGGGTTGGTGCAGAACAAAGTCGACAGCTTGTCTGACCACAGTCGGGGTTGCCGCAAACGAATTCCCTGTCAACTTCTTTTGGAGCACAGATTGCCATATAATCACAGAAAGGACACTCCTCAAGGCCGTCGATGCCAGCAGCTTTGACGTCTTCCTGTTGTTGCAAGCGTAAGAGATGTCCGAGCATCTTCTCTGTTAGACACAGGCGTAATTGTGACTCTGTGAACGCTGCGGCACAGCCCGACGTGTCCATACACACTGGACGACACTTGCGACTGCCGATTTCGTTCTTGACCAGGCTGGTGGCGCACTCGAAGCAAAAGTGATGAGGAGTATCAGAAGCGCATGTAATGGTCCTGTTAAGTGGTGAGTCGGTAAAGCAGCACCCACATTCGGTAATTGCACCGGATGCTAGGGCTTCTTCCTCGTTCAGTTTTTCCGCAGCTGCCCTGGCAGTCTCCAACGCTTTCTCGGCATGTTGCTCGCGAGCAGTATTGAACTCAGTAGTTGCGTATTCAAGCCAGGGTCCTAAGACATCTTCTTCCAACAGTTTCGGCGGGCTTGTCAAGATCGCCTTCTGTTTGAGTTTCCCTGCCTTCTCCTTTGGCAGTGTGCCTTGAGCTTTCTGGCTTGCTAATCGACTGAAAGCATCAGATATACGAAGCGCGCCGCTGTTCAGCGTTGATTTGATGCAACTCATTGACACTTCGGGAAACTCTTTAGATAGAAGGTATAACCCAACGTGGATGTATTCCCATGGAGGTTTGTCGCTGACTTTTAATGTTATTGGTTTGGCTGGATCGGTCTTCTCTTTCTGCTTGTCCTTTTCTTTTGGATATGTCGCTTGCGAAGTGATGTACTCCAGGATGGCGAAATACCTTTCATCTCCATCCGCATCTGCCGCGATGGTGTTGTCGTCCCACAGCTTTTTAACGTAACTATGTGATATGTCGGGGTAGATCTCAAGAGTGCGATGTAAGCACGAATACCGAAGTTTTCTGGGCGAAATTTCCAGAGTGTTGGGTTCTGCGGTGTCACGTGTTAGTTGTTTAGGCGGCTGCTGTGCCATCATGTCGTCGAAATCAGAGAGAAGTATCGGCTCATGCGCTGTACCTAGCATCTGTTCGTTGATCCATGCGTACTGGGCCAGCATAAATTCCTCGTCATCTCTGTCAAAACTGATGTTGGGTGGTTGAACTGTTGAAGTCTGAGCCATTGCTTTTAAGTGATGATGATGCAGACGATAGAGTGCGTAGACCAGCGAGACTTTACGCCGCAGTCACAACATGGACCTGTAGTGACGGTGACTATTGTGAAGATAGACAAAGAACACATGAAACATATGGGCAAACCCCAGAATAGAAGATGAAGGAGAGTGAACAATCAGCTCAATAGTCGCAAGGCCAGTAGCAGCACAATAGCGAGAATAGTGCTGTTCCAAAGTAATTTCACTGAGCGCTAGCCTGCATAACACGGGACTGGATGTCTTTGATGTATCGGAAGCTCGGTATCGTCATTAAGATCACAGAACAAAGAGTGAGGCGGTGATCAAGCACAAGAAGAGAGTATTGGACTTTGTGCTACCGGGACCCTTCCCACGTCGCCCTTGGCTGTAACTGAGGCTTCGGCGATATGACGACTTTGATTGCGAACCAGTGACTCACTTCAACACCATCACCTCATCACTATGTGATCGTGTCTCGGAACTGTGTTGGATGGAATTTAGGAGTGAATCATAATGGAAGTTGGTCGCGGACAAGGGCAAAGATGAACAGACGCAGGAGCCCACAATACCAGGTAGGCAGCAGGTTATTACTCGGCTGAATTAGAGTCTACCTGGTATGAACGCACGTGACAGGGTAGCCCTTTTCTCGGCTGCAGCCTGAGACCCCCCTCCAATCGCCATCCAATATACAGCACATTCATTGCTCAAGAGTCCATATGATGCGTTTCCTGCCGATGATTCCTCGACGGACAGTGGGTAATTGAGAGGCTTCTGTCTGTTGTGCTACGCTGTTGACTGAGGTGTCATTGTGACGGAGGAAAGCCGAGGCCAAACCTTTGGATGTTGTCAACAACCGCACCTTCCTTTCATGTCCTTGCCACGTTGACAACAGACGACAATCAACGATATGTTCTGACTGTTGACTCTGTTTCCGTCCATCCTTCATCATCTCGCTCATTTCCCTCATTTCCATCAGTTTTCACTCGTTTCTCGCACATCAGCTCAACATTATTATCTCTGATTAACCGTCTTTCTTGTCTTAATACTCTCGCACAATATGTCTGCTCCTCCTGCTGTCGAACAGGTCACTGTCGTCACTCAGCCTGCTACCACTACGGCAGCACCTGCTTCCACTCCAACACAGACCACCACAGTCGTTACTCAGCCGGCTGCTGCCTCTACAACACAAGCCACCACTTCTCCTGTATCCAAAACAACAAAGCCTGTCGTCACTGCCAGCAAGACCTTAGATGACGCTGCCATCGCCTTCGACTACAAGTCAGCTCACTTGAGGCTCGATGTTGCCACAACTGAGGAAGCACTGTACCACTCGAGGAGAAATGCGGTATCTTGGAAAGGCCCTTTGCAACTCGAAGCATACCTGCGTCGAGAAGCACATCTCGCCAATCAAGCATTCACCCGTGATGGTGGGTTGACGACATGGGTACTCCTCTCAACGGCTGATGCTTCGGAGCGCAAGTATCTTGCGGGTTGTGAGACTTACCGCAAACGTGCCTTTCTGTCCCAGGATGGTGTGGTTAAGGAGGTCACTGCACATGGTATTGGATCTGTCTTCGTTCCTGAAGAACACAGAGGTAAAAAGTATGCTGAACGCATGATGGAAGAGCTTGGTGAGAGACTCCGGACCTGGAAGGCAGAACAATACCCCTGTCTCTTCTCTGTCCTATACAGTGATATTGGAAAGGTATGTAGTGTCACCCTCTCCAGTTTATACATGACACTGACGACTACTCACAGAAGTTCTACTCTCGCCTTGGCTGGGTCCCATTTCCTTCTTCTCACATCCACGTCCGTCCCGAGTCCTCATCCATGCTCTGGGAAAAGCATGGCAATGTCGAGCCTCTACACATGACAGACTTGCCCAAAGTTAGTGGTGACCACAGTGACTATTACCAGCATCGATATCTGACATCTGCACAGATCTGCGCCCTCGATGAGGAGTTGATCAAGAAGCGACTTCAGGAAAAGGTTCAAACAGGAACCGCTGTCGCTTTGATCCCTGACTACAAGACTATTGGTATGTTGGTTCAAGTATGCTTTGTTTTTGTACTTCATGTTAACATTATACAGAATGGCATCATGCGAGAGAAGAGTTCTTGGCCAACGAACTATTCGGAAAAGCTCCTTACGTGAAGGGTGCTCGTGCGGACATCAACGGTCACAAGGTGTACGCCATCTGGACTCGTGTCTTTGGCACAAGCGATATGATCAACACCAAGGGCAACACCCTGCACATCTTGCGAATCCTTGTCGAAGAAGCACCAATCGATGTTGACTCGTCAGATCTACACCCTGATCACATTGCTGGCATTGCTTCAGTCCTACGCGTCGCACAGAGAGAGGCCGCCGAGTGGCATATGCACGAGATTGAGATCTGGAACCCTCATCCTCGCACCTTGGCTGCTGCTCAGATTGTTGACCCTACTTCTCACTTGATTCACCGCGACTCGGAGAGCATTGCAAGCTTGAAGTGGTATGGCAACAGTGAAACATCTGTTGACTGGCTCGAGGCTGATAAAAGTGGTTGGTGTTGAGACTGAGGTACTTTGATGAATCAGGGATAATGGTACCTAGCAGCATGTAACTACTCTAGATCCTATGGAATGAGATAAGCAACAGTAAATATCCTAATATCTGCAATGGGTCACGTGATGCCTCTCTCGGAGATCTCGGCGAAACCTTGGAGACTTCAAATGCACCTCTTACAAACGACAAGCACTCAGTTTTCACTATAACCATGACCTTGCACTCTGCATCGTCCTCTTGATCTACTGTAGTCATGTTCGCCCTTGTGATATCCTCCAGACCAGTCATCACCGAATTTGCGACATTATCGCCCACACAGTTTTCCTTTTCTGTTCCTTCTGTTCCTTCCTTCTCTCATCTTGCTATCTTTCTCTTGCCAGGCCAAGTGCTTCCCGAAGGTACAGCCGCTGCTGTGTATATTCGTCTGACCCCACACTCCGACTTCAAGCTGCTCGGCGCGGTTGCCAACGAGAAGCAGAGTGCTATCTTCAAAATCAAAGAATCCGCCCTCAACGCAGCAAACACAGCCGCAGCCACTGATGATCTTATGATTGACGACGACCTTAGCGCTACCCAACCCACTGGTGCTGAGATCATTGTCGGAATTTCTATCGAGCTTGCTGCAACGGTTCAAGCTCAGCTTGCTGCTCTCAAAGCACAAAAAGTACCTCAATCAAACGCGCTTGTTCTTGTCAAGCCTCAAGAGCGCCAGAACGGCGGCAGTGGTACAATACCAACCAAGCTCTTGGCTCAGAGGATTATCAGTAACGCCTTCAATTTCCTTAGCAGCTACGGTGACACAGTACCCTTGAAGAGTTTTGAAAGTTGGTGGCACAAGTTCGAGAAAAAGATAGAACTTGATCCGACATTCTTGGAGCGCGAGGCTTAAGATTGCAAATATGACGGGAACAGGCGACGACGATCTAAAATCTCTTCGTGCTTCATCGTGGGCTCTAAAAGAACTTCAAAGTCGCTTACCCCAATTTCTCGGGACTTTTGATAATCAGAAAGCAGAAGCAGGATTAGATGAGCTTCGGGGCAGCGACCTGGCCGAAGTACTGGACTTAGTAAGCAACATACTGCGGATTAACTACCAAAGCTAATCTTCACAAAAGCTTAATATCTTCCAAGAAGATCCTCAATTGCTCGACCCGCATCTGAAAAGATTCGTATCACCTATCATCGTCAAGTATGGGCCTGCGCTTGCGGAAGAAAATTTCGTCTCACTAGGCATCCTATCTCAGCTGATCTATGTCTTCTGTAAAGTCCGTGGCGCCAAGATCATAACGAGGTTTCTTGAAAACGAGCCGACCTATTTGCTGACCATGGTCAATCTGCTCAAAACCAATGAAATCGACGCAGAATCGGCGACTGCAATAGCAAATGAGGTCGATCACGTGCTTACCAAGCCTAAACTTGACTGGAAGACACGCTACGTGCTGCTACTCTGGATTGGTCACTTGATGCTCACACCATTCGATCTGAGTACAGTCTCGAATATTGCAAACGATAGGTATCTGGAGCGGGAAGGCCTTCCCAGCAAGCTACCCTTGGTTGTGATAGACATTTTACATGTTTGTAGGACTAATCTAGAGGTTGCGAGTAATGAGCAGAGTACTGCTGCTGCTGCTCTTGTGCGGCTTGCTTTACGTCCTGACATGAAGAAATTGGGCCTGTTGGACTTTCAAGTGCGGCAGACTCTCGAGACTTTCAAGGCATCAGATACTGGACTGCATCTGCTTAACGGCAACCTTATGTTCCTTAGCGGCTTGATATCTTCCGCCAACGCCAACGACATTCATCAACATTTGGTCGACATTCACATGTTGATCAGCCGCACTTTCTATCAGTACCATAGTCCCGTGTCTGCGCAACTACGATCATCGGCAGTCGCAAAGAAGTTTGCCATCAAGATATGGCATAAGATAATCGTCCACATTCTCCAACACGAGAAGCTCAGTACCAGCTCGGCGTATCAAGTATCTTCTCGATTACTACATGAGATGAATGCTCTTGAAGACGTCATCGACTTCTTATTGAGGTCGTTAGCTGATCGCGACACACAAGTGCGTTATGCTGCTAGCAAAGCCCTCGGTATCATTACCACTAAGCTGGAACCTGGTTTGGCTGAAGAAGTTGTCATGGCAGTCTTGGGATCAATGCAGGAAGATGTTTTGCGTGGGCACAATGGCGAGCAGAACACCTCAGCAGTTAACGCTGTTAGATGGCACGGCTTGACGCTTACGTTGGCACATATGCTATTCCGGAGGTCACCAGTACCAGAACAGCTTGCCGATGTTTTGTCCGCACTGTACAATGCGTTGACCTTCGAGCAGCGTTCTGCTTCCGGAAATTCATTAGGCGCTAATGTTCGCGATGCTGCAAACTTTGGTCTCTGGTCATTGGCGAGGAGATACTCGACGAAAGAGTTGATGGCAGTAGTAATGATAGACCAGCCTCCTCACTTGTCGGGCTCCTCAGCTGTTCAAATAACTGCATGCCATCTAATTTCCTCAGCCTGTCTTGATCCGGCAGGAAACGTGCGGCGAGGATCTTCGGCTGCTTTACAGGAATTGATTGGACGTCATCCCGACATGGTCGTGGAGGGCATATCTCTTGTTCAGACAATAGATTATCATGCTGTTGGGCTGCGTGGGCGTGCTGTGGTCGATGTCGCACTGGAAGCTGCGACATTCTCGGAGATGTATCGAATCATCCTAGTAAACGAGCTTTTCGGATGGCGTGGACTGCGAGCACCAGACAGTTCTTCCAGAGAATTTGCTGCAGCCTCGATGGGACAACTAGTTAATCTCGAGTTAACAGGAGGGATTCAGTCACGTACTGACACAATCGTCCGTCTGCTGCGGAACACATCTACGAGGGAGGTTGAATTACGACACGGACTCATCTTGTCCTTGGCAGCTATACTGGACATTTTCCAGAAACGTATACAAGCTGACGACGAATCTTTACACAGCTCGCAAGTTTCGACACTTGCAAGTTTCAGCAAATTATGGACAGTTTTCGGTACTGGCGTCACACTGGAGGCCAAAGATCTTTCATTACCGTCCATGAAATCGGACTTGACTATTGCGGCCATCTGTTCATTGGTGACCGCTGTGGCTGCTTCCAACATCTGTCTACAAAAGTGTGGATACTCTCAGCTTAGTGGGCACACAGATAAGGCAGCAGTGACTCAAGTCTTAACAACTTGTCTCAGCGCCCGTGGCACGGAGACTGTGCTCAATCTTCCAAAAGCCTGTCGCAAGCTACTTTCAACAATGCAAGAGGATGAAAAGAATGACCTTGTTGGGATATGGCTTGAAACTCTCCTCAGGCTAGGCATTAGCCCACGTTCGTTCGGCCTGTTTATAGCCTTGGGAGCCGTGTATGATGTTTTACCACGAGACTCTGGGAGTGCAGACACCGTGCTATCAGGTCGCAAACGAATTATGAAAACGTTGATCCTGGCTTCGAAGGCACCAGACATAGAAACTCGCGTTGTTGCCATTCGTGCTCTCACACTGACGCTTCCTACCGTGCCCGAGAAGGTAGCAGCCACGGATCCCGAGCTTCTTGTTGCGATTGAGGATTGTTTGAATGATTACACTATCAACGAACGAGGTGACGTTGGTTCATTGTCTCGGTTCCAAGCTCTTTTAGCTATAGAGCAGATATGGATTCTCTCTGGGCCTAGCAATATGGAACTGCCACCAGCAAGTCTTCCCAGCTTGGTCACGATTCAGCGACTGGCTATGGAACGTCTAGATAAAGTGCGGCTACAGGCAGCAAAGTGCCTCTACATTATCACCGGGGTCCAGTTGGATGCATCGATAGACGCATTCAGCTATATGACTAATGTCGCTATGCATATCTTGCATATGGCTGTGACTGTTGGTGAGGCGGGGGAATGCCAAAAGCATTTACAATCCTTCTGGCTAGGCGTCACAAGTTCTGCAGGTGCTGGTGCAGATTCCTTGATTGAGCCAACTCGACAAGCATTACACGATATTATGTGCTCCTTATCTGCAACATCTGAAAGCAAGAGAGACATAGCGCTCCCCGCTATGGAAGAGGTAGGTGCGGCATTACTAGAACTGTTCTCAACCACGATAGCGGCTCCTGACGATCGTATTTTGCTACCCCTGCTCGAGACAGTATGCTTCCTACTAGACTCGAACATTCTCCAACCACTCTTTGCATCTTCCACGAGTTTTCCAGCACTCAAGCCGGTCATTGTACTATCACTGACACAACGGGCTCATTTCAAGTCGACCTCTTTGCCGAAACTGCTATCTTGTGTTCACATCTATCTCCACCTTGCCGGCGTTGACGAGATTCGGAACGAAGTGTTGAAGAAACTGGTCAGCATGCTATTACATCCATTTCCGAGGGTAAGGAAGGCCGTAGCAGAGGTGCTTTGGGTAGTGACTGGAGTGGAGGGCCTAAAAGATGTGAATTGGATGGGTAACATGAGTAAGGATATCAAAGCAGGTGTCGAAGGATTGAAGAGAAGGCTTCTGAGTTAGGATATATACATATATACATATATACATATATTCATATATACAGACAAGCAATACAGATCAGGCATGGGAGATGTTTCACATGGTGTTTCAGGACGGGAGGATGGATGATTTGTCACCACCGGATCGGGTCCGCGATGACATATCTGAATGACATCAAGGACGACATTATTGCGAAAGCACAGATACTACTACATGCTCGCTGTTGCTTCTCGACGTCTTCCTAGCAGCAATATCCACAGACTCCTGCGCTTCAAGCCCTTAATCAACACCACAAGTATACGCTCAATGTCTCAAGACAAGTCCGCAGTTCGTACCCATCCTGCGTGCTATCAGTCACTTTACATGGTATGCATATCATTGACATGATCCTAGGAAGGCGAGAAGGCCGGAGGAAAGAACATCCTCGACTGGGTCTCCCCGAGCGACAAGTCTGGCGAGTTCAAGCGCAAGTCGTCCGCCTTCCGCTCCTTCATCGAGAACAAGCCCAACGCCAAATTCCCTGCCGAGAAAGGCCGCTACCACCTTTACGTCTCATATGCCTGTCCTTGGGCACACCGTGTCTTGATCGTCCGTGCTCTGAAAGGTCTCGAGGACATGATTCCATTCACATCCGTCCACTGGCATATGGGAGAGAAAGGTTGGAGATTTGTCACGAAAGAGGAGGAGGGCAAGGTGCCTGGCGACAACGTTACGGCTGATCCAGTCCACCCTGACTTCAAGTACCTTCAGGATATCTATTTCAAGGTGAACAAAGAATACGAGGGCAGATATCTGGTTCCGACACTGTATGATACCAAGACGAACGACATTGTCAGCAATGAGAGCAGTGAAATCCTGAGTGAGTGATAGTCCAGATGGCAACGGTGAAATCCGTCCTCTGACACGAGTGCAGGAATGTTCTACACTGAGTTTGATGATCTCATTGACGAAAAGTACAAGAAGGTCGACCTTTTCCCAGAAAACCTCAGGAAGCAGATCGAAGAACATAACGACTGGACCTACAATGATATTAACAACGGCGTATACAAGTCTGGATTTGCTACGTATGTTTACCACCTCGAATCACAGTCCGTGATAACTCCAACTGACATCCACTACAGCACACAAGAAGCATACGAAAAAGCCGTAACCACCCTATTCAAGTCCCTCGACAAGGCCGAGGCCCACGTGGCCAAGAATGCATCTCCATACTACTTTGGTGACTCGATTACAGAAGCTGATATCCGTCTCTACACCACCATTGTTCGCTTCGATGCAGTATACCACCAACACTTCAAGTGCAACCTTCGCGAGATCCGATCAGGCTATCCAGCATTGCACAAATGGGTCAGGGAACTGTACTGGAACGTGCCTGCTTTCCACGACACCACGCAGTTTGAGCACATCAAGAAACACTACACGACGAGTCATAAGCAGATCAATCCTCTTGGTATAGTGCCTTTGGGTCCTGTTCCTGATATCTTGCCATTGGACGAGGAGGTTGCGGCGGTCAAGAAGTAAGGTGTTATGCAGAATCTACCGCTAAAAAATTTACCATCTTGCTCTGTCAGAGCCGTGTGTCGTATATAATGCAATGAATGCCAGCATACAGTAGTTGAGATAGCTCCATACTATAGAGCTATTAAATATAGCTAAGTTAGCGCTTATAGTTTCACTACTTATTAATAGTCTAACAAATTCTATTATTAGTTTATATATAAATATTCTCTTACCTCCTTCTAAACCTAAGTTTCTTATTGAATTTAGGTGAAGTCTAAGTGGCAACGCTAAGAGTTCTTCCATTTAGGGTCTAGAGGTCCTTTAGACCTATCCCTAGTAGTTTAACTACACCTCATACCAACTTGAAGTTAGATAGCTAGTGTATAACAATCGATATAAGCTTTATATTTACACTAATTATAAAGCTCTTAGTAGCATCCTCACTATAGGTAACACCGCTTGGGTTAACGCGCATTCTTAACTAGTAGAACTGTATATATAAGTATTAGTACATTATGCATTACCGCTCTAGTAAGTCCGCACTAATAGGCATTACGGACAGTCTTAGCAGGATGCTACCTATCTACTAGTAAAAGTCTTACTCTAGATACCTCGAGAGGTTTAAGGACATTAAAGGTATAGTAGCGGACGTTATCGACAACTTATCTAAGGACGAGCTCGTAGAGCCTAGCTTTAATATAACGCTAAACGACATTAGTATAGCTAAGAGAGCTACGCGACGTATATATTTTAAAGAGGATCTAGTTTCGGAGAATACCTAGCTAAGCATTAAAGTTTTTGTATCTCTAAACCCCGCAACTTCTACGGCTAATTAGGAAGGATAGGGTCTAGCCGACGCTACGTTAGCTGCTCTAGTAGCTAATTAGAATTAAGCGCGTATAGCAGCGCTAGGACCCGCAATTCCTAAAGTAGAATAGGATGTAGAGTAGTACAGAGCTCGTGTGAAGTATGTTAACAGCCGCGAATATAGAAACATTGCGATCTATATTATAAAAGGGTTCTAGTATATACTATCGCTAGGGTTCTGTAAAGATTAGGTGCAGGCAATTTATAAGAAGTTAAAGGGTTACACTTTTACTAGAAACATACTTTTATACTAAGAATAGAATATGCGCGAGACACTAGAAGAGGTAGACGCGCTATAATCTAACGGCTTAGTTAAGCTGTTAGAATTACTAGTATTCTAGAACATTCTATCATGTTCTAGAAGTACTAGAGCTATTAATAGTAAGGATTACTAAGTCCTTCTATTAGTAAGAAAAGAAAGAACTAGAAGATTCTAGT